>Ga0335085_10009763_pt1 | contig 14438 bp, 15 predicted proteins | sample Lox_Sample_45_FD_206712 | JGI IMG/M metagenome (GOLD analysis project Ga0335085, IMG submission 206712) | Soil microbial communities from Loxahatchee National Wildlife Refuge, Florida, United States - Lox_Sample_4.5 | ecosystem: Environmental > Terrestrial > Soil > Wetlands | place: USA...
TGCTGGAAGGACACGCTCTCCTCCCCTCCGAGGTCCTCGACGAGCCGGGGCAGCTCGGCGATGGCCTTGCGGGGCACGAGGACGCGGACCACGTCGGCGAGCTTGAGGGGGGCCTTCTTCTGCGCCCAGGCGAGGCGGTGGCCGTCCGTCGCCACCATCGACGCTCCATCCTTGTCGAGCACGAGGAGCGCTCCCGCGAGATAGTAGCGCGCGTCCTCGGCGGTGATCGCGAACGAGGTCCGCTGGATGAGGCCGCGCAGGAGCGCGGCCGGGACCTCGACCGCCCGGCCCCCCTTCCCGTCGGGGAGGCTCGGGAAGTCCTCCCGGGGCAGGCCGGCCATCTTGAAGTCGACGCGCTCGCACTTGATGCGGGCCCACGCGTCCTCCTCGACCTTGAGGCTCACGTCGCTCTCGGGCAGGGACCGGGCGATCTCGTAGAGCTTCTTCGCGCCGAGCGTCACCGCTCCCTCCGCCACGACCTGGGCCGGGCAGCCGCAGCGGAGCGAGACGTCGAGATCGGTGGCCGAGATCAGGATCTCCCCCGAACGCGCCTCCACGAGGACGTTCGAGAGGATCGGGATGGAGTTCTTCCTCTCCACGATTCCCTGGACGAGTTGCAGCTCCTTCACGAGGTCGTTCCGCCGAACGAGGATTTCCATGGACTTCCTCTTCTTCTACTTCATTCCTCGGAGAGAGGAGAGGGTACTAGAGATGAGAATGAGGGCCTGTTGATCTGTGGAAAGCCGCAGATCTTCCTTTCGCGGATGGGCTTGCGGGGAAGATGGTCTGTGGGCGGCGCGGAGCGATCGCGGCTCGCGCGGTGGAAAGCCACATTCCACAGGGGCCTCCACAGGAGACGTTTGGCCTCGCACTGTGGAAATCGCGCCAAGATCATCGGAACGCTTGCACGAAGCTGTGGATGAGCCGGTCGAAGTCCGGATCCTGCTTCCGGAGGTCGTCGATCTTGCGGATCGAGTGGATGACCGTCGAGTGGTGCTTGCCCCCGAACTCCTTGCCGATCTCCGGGAGGGAGGCGGCGGTGAGGCTCTTGATGAGGTACATGGCGATCTGCCGGGGCACCGCGATCGACTTCGAGTTGTTCTTGGCCTTGAGCTCGCTGATCTTCAGGCTGTAGTGGTCGGCCACGAACTTCTGGATCATCTCGATCGTGACCGGCTTCTCCTCGGTGTGCAGGAGCTCCCGCAGCGTCTCCTGGGCGAGGAGGAGGTCGATGTCCCGACCGGTCAGGCTGGCGTAGGCGATCAGCCGGATGAGGCTGCCCTCGAGCTCCCGGATGTTCGTCTTGACCTTGCTGGCGATGAAGAGGGCCACGTTCTCGGGCAACTCCACGCGCTCGGACTCCGCCTTCTTGCGCAGGATGGCGACCTTGGTCTCGATGTCGGGGGCCTGGATGTCGGCGATGAGCCCCCACTCGAAGCGGCTGTGGAGCCGCTCCTCGATGGTCGGGATCTGGCGGGGCGGGCAGTCCGAGCTCACCACGATCTGCTTCTGGGCGTCGTGGAGGGCGTTGAAGATGTGGAAGAACTCCTCCTGGGTCCGGTCCTTGCCGGCGATGAACTGGATGTCGTCGACGAGGAGGACGTCGATCGAGCGGTACTTCTGGCGGAAGGATGGCAGGCGGTCGAAACGGATGGCGTTGATCATCTCGTTGATGAAGCGATCGGTCGAGATGTAGAGGACGTTGAGCCGCTTCTGCCGGGCCAGGATGTAGTGGCCGATCGCGTGCATGAGGTGGGTCTTGCCGAGGCCCACCCCGCCGTAGATGAAGAGGGGGTTGTAGGACTTCGAGGGGATCTCCGCCACCGCCCGGGCGGCGGCGTGCGCAAACTGGTTTGAGGAGCCGACCACGAAACTCTCGAAGGTGTACTTGGGGTTGAGGGGGGAGGACTCGCGCTCGGCACGTTCGGGGGCGGGCGTCGCGGCCTCCTCGGAGGTTTCCTCGAACGACACGCGCAGGCCGGGCTGGCCGATCTCCGCGACCGCTTCCTCGAGGACGCCCAGGTAGTTCTTGCTCAGCCACTCGCGGAACTGCGCGTTCGGCACCCCGACGCGGAGGGTGACGCCGTCCTGGGAGAGGAAGGTAGTGGGCCTGAACCACGTGGCGAAGCTGTGGCGGTTGACCTTCGCCTCCACTCGCGCAAGGACCTCGTCCCAGACACTATCCGTCATCGAGCCCAAGCCCCTCGCCGCGTGGTCTCGCCACGACGACAGCACAAACTCCTTTAAAATCAAAACGGTACAGACAGGAGACGCCGAACCAACCTCAGCCTCCCGCGCCGTATCGCTTTTGCACAGAGATTTCAACACGTGTGGAAAAGCGGGAGGTGGGGAGCATGGAGGGCCGCGGCCGTGGGATGTCCGTAACCGGCCAAAGGTACCACACGGAGCAGGGTCACACAAGGCTCGGGACCCCCTCGCGGAGAGGCAATTTGACAGGAAGGTGCCCGGTCCGCTAGCCTTCGGAGTTTGCCCGCGGGATCGCGAGAGGCCGCGACCCGCGGCCAATTGGGGAACAGCGATGAAGAGGACGTTCCAGCCGAACAATCGCCGGAGGAAGCGCACCCACGGCTTCCTCGTCCGGATGCGCACGAAGGGTGGGCAGCTCGTCCTGAAGCGCCGCCGCCAGAAGGGCCGCAAGCGGATCGCGGTCTGAGGTTCGGACGGTTGGGCGGCGGGCGATGCGCTTCCGACCGGCGATGCGCCTGCGGACAGGCGCCGAGTTCGACGCCGTCTTCAAGCGGGGCCGGCGGCTCGACGGCCGGCTCTTCCTGCTGCTGGCCGTGGCCAACCGCCTGCGCCACGACCGGCTCGGCCTCGCGGTGAGCCGGCGCGTCGGAGGAGCGGTCCTGCGCAACCGTGCCCGCCGACTGCTGCGGGAGAGCTTCCGCCGACTCGATCCTCCCACGGGTGCCACCGTCGATCTCGTGGTGGTGGCCCGCGCCGATCTCGTCGGATGCGCCCAGGCCGAGGTGGACCTTGAGCTCCGAGAACGCCTCCGCCGGATCCGACCGGCGGCTCGGGTGGCCGGAACGGGCCCTTCTGCTGCTCGTTGAGGCCTACCGTGTCTCCCTCTCCCCGCTCATCGGAGGGCATTGCCGTTTCTGGCCGAGTTGCAGCGCCTACGCCGAGGAGGCGATCCGCCGCCATGGGGCCCGTCGGGGAGTTACCCTGGCCTCGCGCCGGCTGCTCCGCTGCCATCCCTTCCACCCCGGGGGCGTCGACCCCGTCCCGTAGCTCTCTTGCCTGCTAGGATGCCGTGATGGAAGAACGCCGCCTGCTCCTTGCCGTCGCCTTGTCGCTCGTCGTGCTGACGGCCTACAGCCTCCTGTTCGCGCCCACGCAGCCGCCGGCGGCCCATCCCTCCCCGTCCCCGACCGCGGTCACGTCCGAGGCTCCGCAGCCCAGGCCGTCTTCAAGCGCCCCCGCGGAGCGCCCGCCCCAGCCCACGTCGCCGGCGGTGGCCGACGCGCGGGAGCGCCGCGTCGAGGTGCAGGCGCCGGACTACACGGTGGCGTTCACGAACCGGGGGGCGAGACCGGTCTCCTGGACCCTCGCCCGGTACCGGGACAGCCGGGGCGCACCCGAGGAGATGATCCCGGCCCAGGGGGCCTCGGTGCGGCCGCTCGACGTGGAGACCGGGGACCCGGCCGTCGACGCGCGCCTGCACGAGGCTCTTTATGTGCCATCCGCCGAGGCGCTCGCGGTGGCGGTCGCGGGCCCGGAGCCGCAGACGCTCCGATTCGCGTGGTCGGACGGAGACCTCGCGGCCGAGAAGACCCTGTCCTTCCGGGCGACGGGGCTCGTGGCGGTCAGCGTCTCGGTGACGCGGAACGGACAGCCGCTGGCCGCTCGGCTGCTGTGGGGGCCGGGCGTCGGCAACGCCAGCCCGGAGGAGAGGGACGTCCGCGGCTACGAGGAGCCATCCGCCGTCGCCCTGGCGCGGCGCGGAGTGGAGATCTTCACCGCCGCCAAGCTGCCGCCCTCCGGCCAGACGCTCGACGGCGTGCGCTGGGTGGGTCTGAAGAGCCACTACTTCGCCGCCCTCTTCGTGGCGCCAAGCGGAGCCGCGGGGGCCGCCGTCCGGTCCGTGACCCTGACCGCGGCGGGGGACGAGAAACCCGTGGTGGCCGCGGTGGCGGCGATCGACGCCGGCGGCGTCGAGCCGGTCCAGCTCTTCGTGGGCGCCAAGGACTACCCCACGATGGCGAAGCTCGGGCACGATCTCGAGCAGGTCGTCCAAGTGGGGGACTGGATCGGCCCCATCGTCGTCGCCCTGATGCGCCTCCTCCGGTGGGTACAGGGGCGCGTCGGCAACTGGGGTTGGTCGATCGTGCTCCTGACCGTCCTCATCAACCTGGCCATGGCCCCCTTCCGCCACTATGGCATCGTGAACGGCCTCAAGATGGCGAAGCTCTCCCCGGAGATGAAGGCGATCCAGGAGCGGTACCGGAAGGTGCCGCTCATGGACCCGAAGCGCCAGCAGATGCAGGAGGAGGTGGCGGCCCTCTACGCGAGGCACGGGATGAGCATGGGGTCCCAGATGCTGGTGGGCTGCCTGCCGCTGCTCCTCACCATGCCGTTCCTCTTCGCCTTCTACCGGGTCCTCGCGGTCTCGATCGAGCTGCGGGGGGCCCCCTTCCTCTGGATCCCCGACCTCGCCCAGAAGGACCCCCTCTACCTCACACCGGTGCTCATGGGGCTCTCGATGTTCGTCATGCAGAAGATGAGCCCGAGCACCCTCGATCCCGCGCAGCAGCGGATCATGATGCTGATGCCGGTGATGCTCGGCGCGATGTTCTACGCGGCCCCGGCCGGCCTCAACCTCTACTGGCTCACCGCGAACCTCTGGTCGATCCTGCAGCAGGGCGTCTCGATGAGGCTCCTCCACCCGGCGGGGGCGCGGTCCGGCCGCGACAAGAGGGCGAAGTGAAGGACCGGATCTTCTCCGGGCCGGACGTCGAGGAGGCGGTCGCGGTGGCCGCGGCGAGCCTGGGGCTTCCCCGGGCGGAACTGCGCTACGTGGTGCTCGAAGCGGGGACCGCCGGAGGGCGGGGCCTCAAGGCGACCCTGGCGCGGATTGCCGTCCTCGTCGAGGAAGGTCTGGGGCGGTCCGGGACCCCTGCGCCCCGCAACGAAGCGCCAGCCCCGGTGTCCACGGACCCCCGCGCCGGACTGCGCGCCACGATCCGGTCCGTCGCCGAGGCCGGCGACCTCGAGGTCGAGGCCGCCCTCGAGGAAGGCGAGGAGACGCTGATCGTGCGCCTCGAGGGCCGGGACACTTCGTTCTTCTGCGGCGCCGACGGACGGGGGGAGGTCCTGCGGGCCTTGGAGCACCTCCTGCAGCGGCTCTACGGCGGCGCCCTGCGGCCGCTCGCCCTGCGCCTCACCGGCGAGGGGTTTCGCGAGCGACGGGACGAAGTCCTGGCCGAGGAGGCCCGGCGCCTGGCCGCTGCGGTGCGAGCGGACGGACAGGCCCGGACGATGGAGCCCCAGAACTCGTACGAGCGTCGCATCGTCCACGTCGCCCTGCAGGGCGAGCCGGGGGTCACCACCTACAGCGTGGGGCAGGGGCCGGACCGGCGGGTCACCGTGGCGCCGGCGGCGCCGGTCGCGCCGCCCGATCAAGCACCGGAGACGCACGACGGAGAGTGACCACGGCCGCGCCCTCGCCGCGATCGGCCTCACCGGCGAGCCGGCGACCCGCCTCGCCGGCTACCTCGACACCCTGGCCGCCTGGAGCCGCCGGGTCAACCTGACCGGGGCGCGCACCGCCGGGGAGCGCGTGCGTCTCCTCGTGGCGGATGTGCTCGCCGCCGCCTGTCTCCCCGCACCGGGGAGCCTCATCGACGTGGGATCTGGGAACGGCTCGCCGGGGCTCGTCTTCGCGCTCCTCCGCGACGACCTCGACGTCACCCTCCTCGAGCCGAGGGTGAGGCGGTGGGCGTTCCTGCGGGAGGCGGCGCGCGGGGCGGGACGGCAGGTGCAGGTGCTGCGGCAGCGTCACGACGGGTACTTGGGCCCCCCGGCTCGCACGGTGACGGTCCGGGGCCTCGCCCTGCCCCTCGCGGACCTGGCCGGCCTCGTCGAGCCCGGAGGACTCCTCGTCGCCTTCGGCGGGCGGCCCCGGGGCGGCGGCCCGTTCACGGAGACGCTTGAGGGCCGAGGGCTCGCGGGAGGGTTGACGGTCTTCCGCCGCCTCGGCTGAACGGGATCGCCGCACCCCAGGAGGAGCGGGAGCGCCCAACCAGGGCGTGTTTCACGTGGCACACTCGCGGGGACCCCGGCCGGCGGGATGGCCTCATGCTATCCTGCCGGGTCTCCGGCGGGCGGAAGAGGATCCTTGGGACGCACGATCGCGATCGCCAACCAGAAGGGCGGGGTCGGCAAGACCACGACCGCGGTCAACCTCGCCGCCAGCCTGGCCGCGGCCGAGCGACGGGTCCTCGCCGTCGATGCCGACCCCCAGGGCAACCTGACCTCGGGCCTCGGCCGCAAGACCCGGGAGAGCCGCCCGAGCCTCTACGAGGCCCTCATCGAGCAGCGTCCCCTCGAAGAGCTCGTCGTCGCGACCGACCTCGAGCACCTGACCCTCGTTCCCTCGGACCGCAACCTCATCGGGGCGGAGGTCGAGCTCGTGAGCGTGCTCGCCCGAGAGTACCGGCTCAAGGAAGCCCTGGCCCCGGTCGTCGGCCGGTACGACTATGTCCTCGTCGACTGTCCGCCGAGCCTCGGCCTCCTGACCGTGAACGCCCTCGCCGCCGCCGACAGCGTCCTCATCCCCATGCAGTGCGAGTTCTACGCCCTCGAGGGCATCTCGGAGCTCACCGCGACGCTCCAGCGCATCAAGCGCGCGCTCAACCCCGGCCTGGAGGTCGAAGGGGTGCTCCTCACCATGGTGGACGAGCGCGCGAACCTCACCGAGCAGGTGATCGCCGAGGTGCGGGCGCACTTCAAGGACAAGGTGTTTCGCTCCCAGGTCCCGCGCAGCATCCGCCTCGCCGAGGCCCCGAGCTTCGGCCAGCCGGTGATCCTCTACGACATCCGCTCCAAGGGGGCGGAGGCCTACCTGCAGCTCGCCCGCGAGCTGTTGACCCACGGCCAGATGGCCCTCTTCGTCCGGTGAGCACGAGGAGGCGAGCCCTCGGCAAGGGCCTCTCGGCCCTCATCCCGGAGCCCGACCTCCCGCCGGCGTCCGTTCCCGCCACCGCCACCGAGGTTCCGACCTCGTCCCTCGATCCGAACCCATACCAGCCCCGCGCGGGCATGGACCCGGCTCGCCTCGCCGAGCTCGCCGCGTCCATCCGCGAGAGCGGGATGGTGCAGCCCCTCCTCGTGCGTCCGCGGGGCGAGCGCTACCAGATCGTGGCCGGGGAGCGCCGGTTCCGGGCCGCCCAGGCGGCGGGGCTCGCCACGGTCCCGGTGACCGTGCGGGAGGTAGCGGACGAGCACCTCCTCGAGCTCGCCCTCGTCGAGAACATCCAGCGCGAGGAGCTCGGCCCGATCGAGGAGGCACAGGCCTTCCACCGCTTGCAGGAGGAGTTCTCCCTCACCCAGGAGGATATCGCCCGGCGAGTCGGGCGCGACCGCTCGACGGTCGCGAACACGCTGCGCCTGCTGCGTCTCCCCAAAGAGCTCCGGGAGATGGTGGCGTCCTCGCGGATCGACGCCGGTCACGCGCGGGCGCTCCTGGCCCTCGACCGGGCGGAGGACCAGCTGACCCTCGGCCGGGAGGCGGCCCGCAAGGGCCTCTCGGTGCGGGAGGTCGAGGCGCGCGTCGCCAGGCTTCTTGCCCCCCGCCGAGAAGGGGGGGGCCGGCGCAAGGACCCGAACACGCGCGCCGCGGAGGAGAGGCTCCGCGCCGCGCTCGGGGCCCGGGTGGAGATCGCCCGGCGGGGGAAGGGCGGCCAGATCCGCGTCCCCTTCGCCGGCGAGGCCGAGCTCAACCGGTTGTTCGATCTCCTCGTCCGAGCGGGGCGCGGGCGATAGCGTGCTAGTCTCACGGGGATGCTCAAGATCAAGGGCTTCAGCGCCGAGGACCTGAATGGCTTCCTCGATGAGGGGACCGAGTTCTCGGGGGAGCTGCGCTTTCGCGACGTGCTCCGCGTCGACGGTCGCGTGCGGGGGAAGATCGTCTCCGACAACACCCTGATCATCGGCGAGACCGGCCAGGTGGACGCCGAGATCGACTGCGGGGTGGTCTCGATCCGGGGCCGGGTCACCGGCCAGGTGCATGGCCGCAAGAGGATCGAGCTCCTCTCCGGGTGCCGGGTGATGGCCACGCTCGTGTCCCCCAAGCTGCTCGTCGAGGACGGGGCTTTCTTCCAGGGAGACTGCCGGATGGGCGGCCCCCCGGAGAGGCCCCGCGAGCCCGGGCCGGGGGCCGGCTTCCTAGAATAGTTGTTTGTATAGTAGAAGGAAGATTCCCCGGTCCCCGGCGATTGCCCGCGGCCGTCGCCCTGGAGGGTCCGGTCCCGGTCGGAAGCGCGCGGGCGGGGGCCCCGGTCGTCTTTGACCGTGTCTCTGCTGCCGTGGTATCCTCGCCCGCTTTCGTCGAGGCCCATCGGGCTCCTTCGGCGGGGCCCGCACCATGGACGTGAGACAGAGAGCCAATCCCATCTCGAACGCGGCCGGGCTCCGCGCGTTCCCGGGCCCTTTGTGAGCGACGCCCCCCGCGCGCTCGCCCGCCGCTACGGGCGGGCGCTCCTCGACGTGGCGGGCCGGGAAGGAAGAGCGGCCGCGCTCGCGCTGCGGGACGAGCTGCGCGGCTTCGTCGCCCTCGTCTCGGGGCACGCCGGTCTGCACCGGGCCCTGCGCCACCCGGGCTTGAGCGCCGAGGCGAGGCGCCGCCTGCTCTCCGCGGTGGCGGCGCAGGCCGGAGCAACCCCGCTCCTCCGGCGGCTCCTGGATCTCCTGGCCTCGCGCGAGCGCCTCTCCCTCCTCCCCGACGTCGCGGAGGCCTACGCCGAGGCCGCGAACGCGGCCCACGGCGTCGTCTCCGCGGAGGCTCTTTCCGCGGTGGGGCTCGGCGACGCCGAGCGCCAGGCCCTCGCCGGCGCTCTCGGGCAGACCGTGGAGCTGCGGACGCGGGTGGACCCCGATCTGGTCGGAGGAGTTCTCGTGCGGGTGGGCGACAAGACCTACGACGGGACCGTGCGCGCGCGGCTCGCCGCCCTGCGACGTCGCCTGGCCGCGGGGAGCCCCGGATCGCCGGGGACCAGCTGACGGGATAGAGCCGGAGGAAGGACGAGGCATGGAGATCCGGGCCGACGAGATCACGAGGATCCTGCGCGAGCAGCTCGGGGGCTTCACCGCCGAGATCGACGTGGCCGAGGTCGGCGCGGTGCTGAGCGTCGGCGACGGCATCGCCCGCATCCACGGCCTCGAGCGGTGCATGGCGGGGGAGCTGCTCGAGCTGCCCCACGGCGTCATGGCCCTCGCCCTCAACCTCGAGGAGGACTCGGTGGGCGCCGTCCTCTTCGGGGAGTCGCAGGAGATCCGCGAGGGGGACCCGGTCAAGCGCACGCGGCGGATCATGTCGGTGCCGGTGGGGGATGCGATGGTGGGGCGGGTGGTGAACCCGCTCGGCCAGCCGGTCGACGGGAAGGGGCCGATCGCGACCACCGCGACGAACCCCCTCGAGCGCATCGCCCCCGGCGTCGTCGACCGCCAGCCGGTGAAGGAGCCGCTCCAGACCGGGGTCAAGGCGATCGACGCCATGGTGCCGATCGGCCGCGGCCAGAGGGAGCTGATCATCGGCGACCGCCAGACCGGAAAGACCGCCCTCGCCGTCGACACGATCATCAACCAGAAGGGCACCGGGGTCGTCTGCATCTACGTGGCGATCGGCCAGAAGCAGTCCACGATCGCCCAGGTGGTGCGGACCCTCGAGGAGTTCGGGGCCATGGCCTACACCACCGTGGTCGCCGCCTCCGCCTCCGAGCCCGCCCCCTTCCTCTACATCGCCCCCTACGCCGGATGCGCGATGGGGGAGTTCTTCCGCGACCACCGCCGGCACGCGGTCTGCATCTACGACGACCTCTCCAAGCACGCCGCGTCCTACCGCGAGATCTCGTTGCTCCTGCGGCGGCCGCCGGGCCGGGAGGCCTTCCCGGGCGACGTCTTCTACCTCCACAGCCGTCTCCTCGAGCGCGCCGCCAAGCTCAACGACAAGAACGGCGGAGGCTCGCTCACCGCCCTGCCGGTCATCGAGACCCAGGCCGGCGACCTGTCCGCCTACATTCCCACCAACGTCATCTCGATCACCGACGGGCAGATCTTCCTCGAGTCCGACCTCTTCAACTCCGGCATCCGCCCGGCGATCAACGTCGGCAACTCCGTCTCCCGGGTGGGGGGCTCCGCGCAGGTGAAGGCGATGAAGACGGTGGCCGGCCGGCTGCGGCTCGACCTCGCCCAATACCGCGAGATGCAGGCCTTCGCCATGTTCGCCTCCGACCTCGACAAGTCCACCCAGGCGCTCCTCGCCCGGGGCCAGAGGACGACCGAGATCCTGAAGCAGGACCAGTACCAGCCGATGCCGGTCGAGAAGCAGATCGTCGTGATCTTCGCGGCCACCAACGGCTTCCTCGACGAGCTGCCGATCCCCGAGTGCCGCCGCTACGAGAAGGAGCTCGTGGCCTGGCTCGACCGCGCCCAGGCGCCGCTCGTGGAGGCGATCGCGGAGAAGAAGGACATCAAGGGCGATCTCTCCGACCGGCTGAAGGCGGCGCTCACCGAGTTCTCGTCCGTCTTCCAGCCGTCCGCGACGGCGCAGGAGCGACGGTAGCGGTCGATCGATGCCCGCCCTCATCGACATCCGGCGAAGGATCCGCAGCGTCCGGAGCACGCAGCAGATCACCAAGGCCATGAAGATGGTCTCGGCGGCCAAGCTGCGCCGCGCCCAGGAGGCCATGTTCGCGGCCCGGCCCTACGCCCGGAAGATGATGGAGGTCCTCAACTCGATGGCCTCCCGGGCGACCCCTGACGCGCACCCCCTCCTCCAGGAGCGGGGCCACGAGAGGGTCCTCCTGGTGGTCATCACCGCCGACAAGGGCCTCTGCGGCGCCTTCAACGCGAACATCATCCGCACCGCGACCCGATTCCTGGCCGACCGCGGGAAGGGGGGCGTCGAGCTCTCCCTCGTGGGAAGGAAGGGCCGGGAGTTCTTCCGCCGCCGGGCGGTGAAGGTGCGCTCGGAGCGGGTGGGCGTCTTCCAGCCGCTGCGTTACTCTGCCGCCCGGGAGCTCGCCCAGGAGCTCATCCGGGCGTTCACCGGCGGCGAGGCGGACGAGGTCTTCCTCGTCTACAACGAGTTCAAGAGCGTCATCCAGCAGCGGCTGGTCGTCGACCGCCTGCTGCCCATCGAGCGCCACGCCCTGCGACCCCAGCAGCCGGCCCTCGACTACCTCTACGAGCCGGAGCCGGCGGGCATCTTCGCCACCATCCTCCCCAAGCACGTCGAGGTCCAGGTGTGGAAGGCGCTCCTCGAGTCGCAGGCGGCCGAGCACGGCGCCCGCATGACCTCGATGGACTCGGCCACCAACAACGCCTCGGAGATGATCGACCGCCTGACCCTGTACATGAACAAGGTGCGCCAGGCCGCGATCACCAAGGAGATCATCGAGGTCGTCTCGGGCGCGGGCGCGCCCGCGTAGGAGAGCAGGCATTCATGGCGCAAGCGAACGTCGGCCGCGTCGTCCAGATCATCGGCCCCGTGGTGGACGTGGAGTTCGAGAAGGACATCCCGCCCATCTACGAGGCCCTCCACATCACCACCGAGGGCGGGGACGGCGAGGCCCCCGTCGACGTCATCGCCGAGGTCCAGCAGCATCTCGGGGAGAGCCGGGTGCGCTGCGTCAGCATGCAGCCGACCGACGGCATGGTGCGGGGGGCGCGGGCGGTCGACACCGGAGGGCCGATCACCGTCCCGGTGGGGACGGCCACTCTCGGCCGCGTCCTGAACGTCGTTGGCCAGCCGGTGGACGAGCTCGGGGAGGTGAAGGCGGAGAAGCGCTACCCCATCCACCGGCCGGCCCCCGCCTTCGTCGACCAGTCGACCGGGCTCGAGATGTTCGAGACCGGGATCAAGGTCATCGACCTCCTCGAGCCGTACCTCCGCGGCGGCAAGATCGGCCTCTTCGGCGGCGCGGGGGTGGGCAAGACCGTCATCATCCAGGAGCTCATCTACAACCTGGCCAAGAAGCACGGCGGGGTCTCGGTCTTCGCCGGGGTCGGCGAGCGGACCCGCGAGGGCAACGATCTCTGGATCGAGTTCCAGGAGTCGGGAGTCATCGACATCAAGGACTTCCCGAAGTCCAAGGCCGCCCTCATCTATGGCCAGATGACGGAGCCGCCCGGGGCCCGCGCCCGGGTGGCCCTCACCGGGCTCACCGTGGCCGAGTACTTCCGGGACGAGGAGGGCAAGGACGTCCTCCTCTTCATCGACAACATCTTCCGCTTCACCCAGGCCGGGTCGGAGGTGTCGGCGCTCCTCGGCCGCATGCCTTCTGCGGTGGGCTACCAGCCCACGCTCCAGACCGAGATGGGGGAGCTGCAGGAGCGGATCACCTCGACCAAGAAGGGGTCGATCACCTCGGTGCAGGCGATCTACGTCCCCGCCGACGACTACACCGACCCCGCTCCCGCCACCACGTTCGCCCACCTCGACGCGACCACCAACCTCTCGCGCCAGATCGTGGAGATCGGGATCTACCCCGCGGTCGACCCCCTGGCCTCGTCCTCGCGAATCCTCGACCCCCGCGTCATCGGAGAGGAACACTACGCCGTGGCGCGGGCGGTCAAGCAGGTCCTCCAGCGCTACAAGGACCTGCAGGACATCATCGCCATCCTCGGGATCGACGAGCTCTCCGAGGAGGACAAGCTCGTCGTGGCCCGGGCCCGGAAGATCCAGAGGTTCCTCTCCCAGCCCTTCCACGTGGCCGAGCAGTTCACCGGCATCCCGGGCAAGTACGTGCCGCTCCAGGATACGGTGCGCAGCTTCAAGATGATCGTGGACGGGGAGCTCGACGACCTGCCCGAGCAGGCGTTCTACATGGCCGGCGCCATCGACGACGTCCACGAGCAGGCGAAGGCCGTGCGGGGCTAGGACCGGCATGCCGCTCCCGTCGAAGCTCGCCCTCGAGATCGTGACCCCCGAGGGCCTCCTCCTCCGCGACGAGGTCGCGGAGGTCATCGCCCCCGGTGAGGAGGGCTACTTCGGGGTCCGCCCCGGCCACACTCCCCTCATGGCCACCCTCGGCCTGGGCGAGCTGCGCTACCGCAAGGAGAGCGGCTGGCACCGCCTGACCTGCTTCTCCGGCTGGTGCGAGGTGCTTCCCGACCGGGTGAACGTCCTCGCCGATATCGGGGAACGGGCCGAGGACATCGACCTCAGCCGGGCCGAGCTGGCCCTGAAGCGGGCCGCCGAGCGCATGAAGGTCATCCGGGACGAAGCGGGATACGCGGAGGCCCACCTCGCCTACGTGCGCGCCGTGACCCGGCTCGCCGTCGCCCGCAAGGAACGGGCCGGGGCCTGAGCCGGGCCGGGGGCCTCGCATGATCGCGGCGCTCCGCGCGCTCATCCGCTACCGGGCCCTCGTCCAGAGCCTCGTCTCCCGGGAGCTCAAGGCCCGCTACCGGGGCAGCGTCCTCGGCTTTCTCTGGAGCTTCGTGAACCCCCTCCTCCTCCTCCTGACCTACACCCTCGTCTTCACGGTCATCCTGCCGAACCGCCAGCCGGACATCCAGCCGTTCTTCCTCTTCCTCTTCTGCGGGATCCTGCCCTGGACTTGGTTCCAGGCCTCGCTCGGCGAGTCCTCCGGCGTCATCATCACGAGCGGCAACCTCATCAAGAAGGTGCTCTTCCCGGCCGAGGTCCTCCCGACGGTCGCCGTCCTCGCGAACCTCGCCCACTTCCTGCTCGGCCTCCCGATCCTGCTCGCGTTCCTGGCTGTCAAGGGCCGGCTCGCCTGGACCGCGCTCCTCCTCCCCCTCCCGATCCTCGTCCAGCTCGTCCTGAGCCTCGGCCTGGCCCTCCTCCTCTCCGCCCTCACCGTCCACTTCCGCGACATCCAGAGCATCCTCACCCACGTCCTCCACCTCTGGTTCTTCGCGACGCCGGTCATCTACAGCTACGCCGCGATGCCCGAAGGCTCGCTCCTGCGACGGGCGCTGCGCCTCAACCCGATGACCCACGTGATCGTGACGTACCAGCAGATGCTCTTCCACGGGAACGTCGACCACTGGCGCGGCCTCTTCCTCGCCCTCCTCGTGGGGGTGGTCGCCTTCGCCGCGGGGGCCTTCCTCTTCGACCGCCTGCGCGACACCCTCGCGGAGGAAGTGTGACCGCCCCCGCGATCGTCGCGCACGACGTGACCAAGGTCTACCGCCGCCACGCCCACCGCCACCAGTTCCGGACCCTG
>Ga0335085_10009764_pt1 | contig 14437 bp, 18 predicted proteins | sample Lox_Sample_45_FD_206712 | JGI IMG/M metagenome (GOLD analysis project Ga0335085, IMG submission 206712) | Soil microbial communities from Loxahatchee National Wildlife Refuge, Florida, United States - Lox_Sample_4.5 | ecosystem: Environmental > Terrestrial > Soil > Wetlands | place: USA...
GAAGCGCGCGGGATTGTCGGTTATGGGAACTTTTGCCACTGGTGGCAAAACTCACTGCCTGGCATTTCGCAACGAACGGGCTATCGCTACATGCACGTTTACCGGCGCGACCTGGCCGGCGAACTAACGGATCTGGACGGCCTTCATGCGGCCTATCTGTTGACCGAAGGCGGCGATGCTCCCGGTCCGGCGCCCGCGCCAGTGGAAAGGGCCGACGCCTTGCGCATGACCGTTGACCGCCTTATCGAGCGCCTCAAGGCCGACATCATCGCCGAGCGATTGACGCTTGAGGATGCCGTGCGGGAAACGATAGCACGGCTCACAGAATGGTTCAAAAACCCGAAATGATATGGAAGAACACATTGACTTCGACTACGCGGCGCTCGATGGCGAGCTAGAGCCGGAAGACATCCGCGAGGGTGCGCACGAGGCATTTCGGCGCGTGCTGCGATTTTGCTGGCGCGGGGAGTCGGGACGAAAAGATTGCCGGGCAGCCTTCCGCCGATTCGTGGTGCTTTGCGCGGCCTACGACCGTTCGCTGCTGCACGATGCGAACTATCGGCAGTTGTCGGATATGCTGGGATGCACAAAGGCTGCGGTGTCAAAGATACTCCGCGATTTCTGCGAAGAGTTTCGTGTGAATGCGCGCGAGCGGAGCGCGGAGAGCCGGGAACACATGCGCGCGGCGCAACTGCGACGATGAGCGACAACGCAATCAGGACAGTCCGCCAGCATTGCATCAAGCGCAACATGGATTTGCTAACGCTGGAGCGTTGGCTGTATGCCGAGGGGCTGGACAGGGATGCCGTTACGCACAAGTGGCCACCGCTATCTGACGAGTTGGTGGACAAGATTTGGGAAAAACACCGAAATCAGCGTTACCCCGGCGCAGACCCGCAAACGGGATTAACTGGCCGACAGAGGCTCGAGCTTGCCAAGGCCATCGAGCAAGAGCGCAAGAACGAAATTGAGGCGAAGGTGGCGGCGGAAGAGTGGATCTCGCGCGATACGGTGTTCGCGATGATAAAGGCCATCGCCGACAGCCTGGAACAATTGCCCGGCAAGGTGCGCAGCGAGGCCGGACTAACAGACGATCAGGCGAACGTTTTGCGGCGCGCGGTGGACGAAGCGCGCAAGTCGGCAGAAAACAAGATTGGAGAAGTGCAATGATTAAGCTCTGCGTCATTTGCGGGAAACCGTTTGATTGCGGCCATTCCCGCCACAATGCGGTCAATTGCGGATCGGAAGATTGTCGCTTGGCGATGCAGGGCCGCCGATGTAGGCAGATGAAGCTGTGGCGAATTTACCATCGCTACATCCCGCAACCCAAAGCTGGCATACTGTCAACGAATTAGAGCGAACCATGATTTCCCTCACAAATCGCGCCCGTTGCGCCGCCCTAATCTCCCCGCCGGTCCGCTTGAGCGTATCGGACTGGGCCGAGGCCGAGGCGCAAATCCCCGAAGAGGGAAACGCGGAGCCCGGCAAGTTCCTTCTTCGCCGGATGCCACACCAGCAAGCGATGTTGGACGATCCGCTCGAGCCGGGAGTGCGCGAAATCTACTGGCAGATGTGTTCGCAGTATGCCGGTAAGACCTTGTGCATGATGCTGATTTGCGAATTCGTTATCTCGGTCTTGCGCAAGTCGCTAATCGTGGTCCGGGACACGAAAGACCGCGCGCAAGAGTGGATGCGCGTCAAGTTCATCCCGACGGCCGCAGCAACGAAATGCATGGAGGGACTTCTGGCCGAGCCACGCAGGCGCGACAGCAACTCAACTTCTCTGTCGCGCAAGTTCCCTGGCGGCACGTTCACGGTTATCGGCGCGAAGTCCCGCGGCGCGTTCCGTGGGACTTCCGCTGGCGTCGTGCTCCAAGACGAGATAGATGCCTATGAGAACACGAAGGAAGGCGACCCGTGCGCCCTGGCGGACCGCGCGGCTAAGACCTTTCCGGACGCCATCAAGCTGAAATCCTCGACGCCAACCATCGAGGGCTTCTCGCGCATCAACGACGGATTCAAGTCCGGCGACCGCCAATACTATTTCCTGCCCTGCCCGCATTGCGGCGAGTTTCAGTATCTCAAGTGGGAGCAACTCAAATTCACGTTTACAGCAGAGGAATATGAAAACATCACACAAACAGACAATAACACCAAACCCGAGATTGCTATCGGAACTGGCCTCATTATTGCGCCGCATAGCGCAGCAAATCGACATGGAGACCGCTCTCCTGGCCTTCTACGGATGGCGGCCAGCGCGCAAACGTGGAATATCGGGGATTTTCCTATCTATGACACGAGGCGCGCGATCTACGTCTGCGAACACTGCCACCGCGGATGGACAGACGCGCAACGGCTCGCGTCCTATTTCTCCGGGCACCAGGACAATCCGGCGGTCATTGTCAACGGCAATCCGCTCCGCGCGCACTGGCGCGCAACGGCGCCGTTCACCGGCATCCGCTCGCGGCACCTAAGCGGGTTATACGCCAGCATCGGGCTAGGCGACAATTACGCGTCCTATTTGCACAAGTTCGCTGAGGAATTTCTGGAAGCCAAACGGAAGGGCCGTGACTCTATCATGGCCTGGACAAACATGTTTCTGAACGAATGCTATGAAGATCCACACGAGAAAATCAGTTGGGAAACAATCCATGACCGTGCCGAAGATTACGGACCAGAGTTGCCGGTCCAAGTCATCTGGATTGCTTGGGGGGCAGACGTTCACCCTGATCGTGTCGAGATTACTCATTATGGCTGGGGGCCAGATCAAGAGGTGTTCTGTCTCGACCATCGCGTCATCTTTTGCGATTTCGACATGCCGGATGCGCAAAAGCGCATCGAGGATTTCGTGCTGAATAAGCGATTCCAGCATCCCTATCTCGGCCCTATTGCCGCCAGCGCCGGGGCAATAGATAGCGGGCACCAAACAAAGGTGCAAGCCGTCTATAAATTTACCGCGCGCCACCGACTCTCGAATATATTCAGTTGCAAGGGGTTTGACGACGCGCTCGGCGCCGTCTCGACCCATGCCAAAGAGCGACGCTTTGGGGGCGTCAGGCTGAACCTGAATACCGACTACATCAAGTCGAACCTGATTTTTTCTCGCCTGCCGAACAAGGCCGGCGCCCGGTGCATTCACTTCCCGAAATTCTTCTACGCCGAAGGCCGCGCCGTCAAGGTCGAGGATGGATTCTTTCAGCAGATTTGCTCAGAGCGCAGAATGCCAGTGCGGCAACCGAATGGCGGAGTTGTATGGCACTGGGTCAAGCACAGCAGCAGCACGCGCAACGAGGCGCTGGACTGCATGGTCTATGCGTTCGGCGTTTACGAAGTCTGCCGGCAAGACGAATGGATAGCGCGCAAGTGGAAAGAGGTTGCGAAGATGATTGCTGAGGCGAATCCTCCCGCACCCGCGCAAGACGGCAAGCGCGAGATCATCTCAATCCCGGAAGCGGTCAAGCAACCAGAGCTAAAGGTGCAACACGTCAGGTCGCGCCGAAAGATTCGCATCGCAAGTCCGTTTAACCGATTCAAATTCTAACCTATGAGCAAGCTTTACCGCGCCGTCTTTATCATCGCCGTTATCGTGGCCTTTGAGTGGTGGATTCGCTGGGTTCACATACCCGGAGCTATGCTGTGGGCCAACGACGGTCCGCTCGGCTGGCAAATGTCATGCCACCAACAGGATGCCATACGCCAACCGCTCACCGGCCATTGGAATGACCTCAACTGGATTGGCGTCCACGAGCTCGATGTGATCCCGTCGGCGAGTTACATTGGTTGCCTTCTCTTCACGTTCCTGGCGCCGCTGTGCAAGATCGCCTTTTGGGCGACGGTGATTTGTGGCCTGAACGAAATCTACACCGAATTCAGCCGATGGACGTGGGATGATGTGAAGGGCTTGGGCTTATGGCTGCTAGGCATTAGCGCATACCTCGCCGTCTCGATTCTCCTGCTCTCACAAATCAAATGAACAATCTCTATCGCATATACCGAATCGCGCGCGCGCTTATCATCATGCCCATCTTGCTTATCTGCATGGTGTTCTACGTTCTCTGGCACGGCGCGCGCATCATGGGCGCCGGGCTAGGCTCGATGCTCAAAGATATTTTCTTGGACCTCTATTACGCCCACTGGCAAGACGTGAAACGCCCGAAGAGCTTCGGCTATCGGGATGGCTGGCGAGCAAACTAATACCATGAAGTCTCTCATTGTCGAAATTGACCCCTGGACGAAATGCAACCTACGTTGCCCGTCGTGTCCTGCCGGACGCGGTGAAACCCACAATCTCCAACCGCAAATCCGAACATGGGATCTGGACCGTTGGCTGAACATCATCGCCGCGCAGCGCAAGATAATCTGCATCCCACTCTATTGGTGCGGTGAACCGTTCCTGCATCCCGAACTGCCACAGCTTGTGCGCGTGGCCAAGAAATATTGCAAGGAGGTGTTAGTATTCACAAACGGCAATGTTCCACGCCTAGATTTGTGGGATTATGCATTGAACGAGCCGTCTTGCACGCTGGTAAGCGTATCCGGCTGGACACAAGAGACCTATGCCAAGCACCATCGCGGCGGAAGCGTGGAGGCGGTGAAACATTTCGTTCGCGCGTGCCACAATTTAGGAATGCGCAACGTGAAGATCAATTACCACGTTTACCCCGACAGCCTCGGCGAGCTTAGGCATTGGAAGCAATATGCGCGCAGCTTGGGCTATCCAGTGCTGCCGAGATTTCCGGCCTGGCTATTTCGAGAAGATTATGGCCATGCGCGCGAGGGCTATTGGCTCACGTGCGAAGAGGCGTTACGCTTTGCGCGGCGCGGACGCGAATGCAACACGATGGACCGGATGGTATGCCTGTCGCCAACGGGGCACTTCTATCACTGCCAACAGATTTCAGACGTGCGCGTGCCGCGACTGGGACACGTCGAGACAACGAGCATTGATGAACATATTGCCATGCGGCGCGCTTCCATGCGTTGCCGCGAGTGCATTGACGCCGGATGGTCTTACTTCGCAAACGCGCATTACATCCTGCCGGACATTTTGCAAGTTTGGCGCGCGAACAAATGGAGTCCAACGCTCTGGACGATTCCTCTGCGCAAGCTGGCCTGGCAGTATTACATGAGATTCCGCGGTTGACTTTGCTCACTTTGCGTGAGCGAAGTTCTATGGCGCGAGCCGATTGAATTCGTTGCTGGCGACACGCTGGCATTCAATCGGCGGTTGGCTGACTATCCCGCCGATCAGGGATGGTCCCTGCTTTACGAACTTCGCGGGGGCACTCAGGCCGTATCCTTCACCTCGACCGCCAGCGGATCGGACCATGCTTGCGTCGTATCGGCGGCGACCACCTCGACCTGGGCGCCCGGCAGCTACGTTCTGGAAGGTTACGCGGTCAATGGCGACCAGCGATTCACCATCTACTACGGCGCGCTCGCCATCCGGCTGAATCTACAGACCGCTCCAGGCAATGCCCCAATTCAGACCTTTGCGCAGCAAATGCTCGCGCAGATTGAGCAGACGATGCGGGCCAAAGCCGGCGATGATTTGGCCGCCTCGCAACTCGGCGATACGCGATTCCAATACCTGACGCCGGAGCAACTGCGCATCGAGCATGGCTACTGGAAAGGCGTGCGCCGACAAGAGATTGCGAAAGAGCGTGCCAAGGCTGGGCTTCCGACCGGAAATAAAATCCGCACGACCATTAACGTCGTCAACTCCGGGACGGGCTATGGCGTCATGCCATATCAGACGTTCCCGTTCTAAATGCGCTGGCCATTCACAAAGTCCGCACGCCACATAACCGGCGCAGCTATTCGATCTTCGCGCATCCTACCGCGCGATGCTGCCATCTTTCGGGCCATGAACCGCAGAATGGTCCGCATGTATGAGGCGGCGATTTCTAACAATCTCAATCTCGACTTCCCAGTAAATATCTCGGACGCGAATGCTGAAGTGTTCACGTCTCAGATGCCCACTCGATCACGCGCTCGCACGCTCGATAGGGATAATCCTTACGCGTGGGCCATGCTCGAAACCTTCCGCACCAATATCGGGGGCGACGAGCCATTCCGACTCGAAATGAATGCTGGCCGGCGAGTGGGCCAGAAATGGGTCAAGAACGCCGATAAGAACCGCGCGGTGGAAGATGCCTGGCGCGAGGCCGGATTGAAAGAGAATTGCACGACGCGACGCGACATGTCGAGGCTTGAGCTAGACCTACAGGCTATCACTTCGATGATTCGTGACGGCGGCGTTATCGCGCGACATCGGCGCGCCTACAAGCAAAACAAATTCGGCTACGCCGTCCAGCCGTTGGAGATTGATCGCCTCGACCACTATTTCAATGGCAGAAACGCCAAGACCGGAAACGACATCAAAATGTCTGTCGAAATGGATGAATTCGACGGCGTGGTCGGATACTGGTTGCTGAGCAAACACCCCGGCGCGATCTTCTGGACTGCGAACATGCGGGATAAGCAACGCGAGTTTGTTCCAGCGGAAGACGCCATCGTTCTATTTGACCTCCGCACTCGCGCCGAGCAGGTTGCGGCAGTCAGCCGATTGGCGAGCATCATACAGAGGTTGCACCGGATCGATCAGTTCGACCTTGCCCACGTTACCGCCGCGATTTGGGCAAGCTGCAAGCCATTCTTTATCATTCAAGAGTTTCCGTCGGCGGCAGAATACGTGCCCGACTTCATTAAGGCGCAACTATCGCGCACGATGGACGAGCAGGGCATCGGCAATGAGGGCGAAGGCGACAAGGTTGCGCAATCCGAGCCGGGGACCGGCGAGATACTACCCTGGGGCCAAAAGCCGATGCTGGTTGATCCGAAATTCCCCATCGAGGCGGCAGCGGGCTTCAAGAAGGACAATCTGCGCGCGGCGTGCGCGGGTGCGGGCGTGCCTTACTTTATCGTTGGGCAAGACCTGGAAGCCGTCAATTTCTCAAGCGGGCGCATCGGGCTAGAAGCCTTCCACGATTCCTGCAAGGTTCTGCAACGGCATTTCATTGACAATTACCGACGCCCGCACTTCAATGAATGGCTCAAGAGCGCGCTAAGCTTGAATCAAATTGCGGGATGCTCGCTTGCTGATTACGAAGAGTTGCGCCAAGCCGCCATCTTCCACGGGCGCCGTTGGCCATACATTCAGCCGCTCCAAGATGCACAAGCGGACGCGCTACAATTGCAGATGCGTCTCACCAGCCGTGACCGCATCATAGCAGAGAGCGAGCGTGGCGGAGACTACGAACAGGTTGCATCTGAGCTTGCGAGCGACATCGAGACTGACGAGTCGCACGGATTGCCGGAATTCGACGCGACTGCCAAACCGGGGCAACAATCAGGCGGAGAACAAAAGCAAGGCGAGAGTGGCGAGCCGCAGAGCGGGGAAATGGACCTGGCCGGGCCAACGGATGAAACCGATGCAAAGGTTTAATCCGAATCACGTTGCAGGAGGGCCGGGCGGTGGAGAATTCACGTCTGCTGGCGGTGGGGGCGAAGCTCCCGACAAAGACAAGCAGGCATTGGCAAAGGCCAGCTATAAGCCGATGACTAAGCTGAAAGAGAAAATCGCATCCGAAAGCGAAGATAGAGTGGCAGAAGCAATCGGCGGCGTTAAGACTCCCGACAACAAGCCATTCGACGTGCTACACGAAAAGCACGGCATCGAGATCAAGACTGTGATTGAGGCGAAGAATCCGAAAATCACGATGCACAAAGAGTCGCTTGCCCGCAAGGTGAAAGAGGCGCGTGCGCTCAAGATAAAAACGCATACCGTCGTGTGTGACCGGCGTGGGGGCCAAACAACGTGGTATTACAAGCGCGGACTCGGAAGCTTCCGCTTGTCGCAAATGCGCAAACTGTCAGGGCTTGAAGAGTTGAAAACGCTACTCAAATGAGCTACTTTGTTGCAGACAAGACTGGATACCTTGGCGATTTCGCGTCATGCGGCGGCATTGCGGACTTGCGCGAATCTGCCGGCCCGCACTTGCGCTACTTCCTCGACACCGGACATGCAGATGACAAGCTGGCGAAGTTGATCATTGCGGAATGCGCGGATGTGCCAGAGCAGCAATACATCGCCGGCATGTTTGGCAAGGCCAAGCCGCCAATAATCCTCACCGATGGAATCATTGAAGATGAAACCGAAGAGCAAGCCCCCAAAGCCAAGCCCGCGTGATGCCAAGGGCCGGCCCGAGCGCGAATACCCGGAGCGCGGCAAGGCCGAAGCGCGCCTTACTCGATAGCTTCCCGGCTATACTCATGCCGGTAGCGGATGCCGGGGCGTGCGGTTGCCGGGGCCGCAAGGCAATGAAGCCGCGCGCCAGCTTGCTGCGTTGCGTGCGCCAACGAATCCGCAAGCGCACGAGTTGACTCCGCGACTACTACGATGGCGACTGAAAAGCCAGACCGCATATTCCGGTTCATTGAACTGGATGCCGCGAAGATTGACCGTCAGGCCAAGACCCTGCCGCTGTCGTTTTCGTCTGAATATCCGGCCATACAACGTGCGGGAGACGGAACGCCGGCTCCAGTAATGCGCTCCGCCGGTCTGTCCGCTGGCGACTTCTATATCGAGATCCTCGACCACTCACCCGGAAGCGTTGACCTGTCATTGCTCAACAATCGCGGGGCGTTCCTGGACGAGCACGAAGATTCGGCGCAGCTTGGTGTGGTAGAAAAGGCCGAGATCGCAGACCGCAAGGGCGTCGCCATTGTGCGCATGGGCAATGACGAAATGGCCGTTAAGCGTTTCGGCCAAATGGCAGACGGAATACGGACTCACATTTCCGCCGGCTATCAATATACTCGATTTCTCGGCGACGAAACGCTGCCCAATGGCCGAAAGGCCAAGAGATTCGCCTGGCGCGGTCTTGAGCTATCCAGTGTAGCAATCCCAAAAGACCCCACTATCGGAGTAGCGCGAAGCTATGAGCTTCTGCCGCAAGTTGACTCCGCGCCATCTACGGACAAGAAAACCGAAACGCTAATTGTTATGCCGGACACCACTCCCGCCCTTGACGAAGCCAATGTGCGCTCCGCTGCCGTCGCCAACGACCGCAAGCGCATTGCGGCAATTACAACCGCCGCGGATCTCCTGATTAAAGACCACGGCAAACGCAACGGCGGCAAGATGGCCGATACGATCCGCAGCATCGTTAGCGAATGCCTGGCCAACGATACCAGCGTCGGCGATTTCCAGATCCGGGCCATGAAGGAGGTGCTTGACGCCAAAGAGGCCAAGCCCGTGACCCTGGCCGATTGCACCGACAATCCGGGGGCGTATAACCTGATGCGCGGGATTCAGTCGGCGGTGAAGCGCAAGATGGAAGGGAAGTCCCCCGTGCCCGAGGGCGTCGAGGGCGAGGTGCATCAAGAGATGGTTAGGAAGGCCAACGCCAATGGCGGATTCGCGCACGCCGACATGGAGGCCGGCTTCCAGGTTCCGCCCGACGCTCCGCTGCGCGGCGTGCGCAGTTGGCGCAATCAGCGGCTTACGCGTGACATGCAGGCGACGGTGTTCCCGACTGGCGGCGCATTCGTCCCGACTCAGTTGGTGACTCCCATCATCGAGGTGTTGCGCAACATGTCTGTCCTCGACCGGCTTGGCATCCGGCGCATGGCCGGGCTGCAGGGTAACATTGTCATCCCGCGGCAGGAGGCCACGGCCACGGCCTACGTCGTGACCGAAATCCAGGCGCTCACCGCGAGCCAACAGATCCTCGGCCAGATCGCGCTCAATCCGCACCGGGTAGGCGCGACTCAGACCTACTCGCATCAGTTCATCATGCAATCGGCGCCTGACGCCGAGGCGTTCATGCGGGACGACATGCTCAAGGTCATTGCGCTCCAATGGGACCGGCTGGGCCTGAACGGCGTCGGAGCCCAGGGCGAACCGCTGGGCGTCATGAATACGCCCGGCATTGGGAGCGTCATCTTCGGCACTACCCCGACCTACATCAAGTTGATTTCGATGCGGACGGCGATCCGTAGGGCCAACGTGCTCGATGACATCGCCTATGTCTCTACGCCCGCCACTGAGGGCAGCCTGGCCGGCGTGGCTGAAGCCCTCACGGGTGCTACCACCGTGGGCGGCGCGCAGAATGCGGTCTGGAAGCCCAGCGAAGGCGAGGCGGCTGGCGAAGGCCGCGTATGCGGGTGCCTAGCCATCGCGTCCAACCAGGTGCCCAACGACCAAGTGCTGGCGGGCGCCTTTACCCACCTCATTCATGCCGTATGGGGCGGCATCAATATCGTCGTGGATCAATATACGAAGGCGGGCCAGGCTGAGGTTGTCCTGACGATGAACACCTGGGGCGACTACGCGCTCAGGCATCCGCAAGCCTTCTGTCTCAGCGCCGACTCGGGGGCGCAGTAACCCATCGCACGCGCACAGTTCACACTCTGACTACGAATATGAAACAACTCCTTTCGATTGCGATTGTCATCCTCGCGCTCTTCGCGCTTCTCGTTCCCGCCGAAGCTCAGCCTGGATACGACATGTTCATGACGCCGCGGACGTTCGTGCTTGGCGCGCCGACGGCCTACGCCGCGGCTGCCTCAACGAACACATGGTTGGATTTGCACATGGTCGTTGGCATGGCCAAGGTGGACTTCACGGCCTATACCGTGGGCACCGGCACCATTACCGCCACCTTGTATGGCTCTGCCGACACAACGAACTGGTGGAGTCTGACCAACTACGCCAAGGCCATTCCGACCACGACGATCTACACCAACTACTACTATCCCAGTTCGACCAACTGGGGAACGAATCTTGTCAACATGCCCGGCACAAGCACGACGCCGACGGCCTCGACCGCCGGATTCTCTACCGTGTATTTGTCGCCCGTGGCCTTCACCGGGACCGGCGCATGGACGCTGACTGCCAACACTGCGCCCAATGGTGATAGCAACGCGAGCTACATCCAGACGCTTGGCATTGATACGGCCCTTTTGCCGCGATACGTGCGCGTCGTGTGGGGCGGCACGGCTACGAACGGCGTCACGGCGGCGGTGTTGACCGCGCGCACTAAGTCCACGTTCTGAACAATCAGCAAATCTCCAATCACAATGAAATTCATCGCCAAAAAAGACTTCGCCCGCGTTGCCGAGTTGGTGGACGTGGTTGATCCGCAAGGGCTGAAACACCCAGGGCATGTGCATAAAGGCACAACGTTCAGCATCGGCAAGGCCGACGCGCTGGGCGATCTGTCCAAGCGCGATCAGATGCTCGTGGCCACGCTGATTCTGTCCGGCAGCGTTGCCGACGCCACCGATGCGAAGGCCGTCAAAGCCGTGCAGGACGACATCGCCCAGGACAAACGGCGCGAGGAAGAGGCCGCCAGGCGGAACGCTGCCGCAGACGGCTCCGCGCTGATCGCGCAGCTCACGGCACTCATGGCGAAGGCCGCGAAGTAACTCGATTCTACTAAAACCCGAGGCGCTTGGCCCGGTTGGCGTTAAGGTCTGCGCCAACCGGGCCGCTTGTTTCATGGACTACTACGGGCATCATTCCGCCGCGCTGGCCGGCCTACAGGCCAGACTGGCAACGCAATGCCCGTCGATATCCTGGAACGGCAGAGACGTGCCAATCATTCCCGGTAGCGCCATGCGGCGCGCGGACCTGTCTGCTGGCGGATTTCAGTTGAATGCAGACTTTCGGTTCGCTGCGCATGTTGCTGACTTCGGGGCGGAATACGAGGGCCAACCATCGCAACTCAAATCCGATTTGTTACAGAGTGCGCTGGCATATCTTGGCGACAATTACAAGGCGGATGCGGTCACGCTTCACCCTGGCGGATTGATTGTCACCGTAGACTGCAACAGCTTAGTTCAGAATGCATGAGCGGGATTGCGCTTACATGCACCGTGGACGCGTCGAGGCTGAATCGAGGCATTGAGGCCGCGATTAAGATGAGCAAGCGCGAGGCCAGAGACGTATGCAACTCTGCGGCCTACTTCGTGGCCGTTGACGCGCAGCGCACGACGCCATTTGTAACGATAGATAGGATTGACAGCGAACTTGCCGCTAAAGTCGCCCCGGTTATGGGCGTGCGGGGCAAGCCGTTAAAGGGCAGAAAGATGTTCTCTGCGCTATCTAACGTCGTTGTCAAAGGCAAGCCCATTCCGCTCGCGGCACTGATTTTGCAAAAGCGCAGTGGTGCGGGCGTTTACCTCGCCAAGGGTTGGCCATTATTCGCCTCGCCGTTCAAGGGAATCTCTCGCGCGCTCGGTGCGCAGAAGATGGCATACTACATCGACAAGCTAATCAAATCTCGCCACAAATCCACTCATTACCTCGCATCCGGTTGGACCGATGCGATTGAAAAATTGCGCGGATTTGTGCGCGCGCATGGTATTGGCGTGCGGGGCATCGGCGGGCGCGGCTTGGGCAACGCCATCCCGGCGATGGAAGGCTACGAACCATCTGCAATGATTGAGAACAATATCGGGGGCACCGGCCAATATTACGGACTGCCGCCGAAAAAAGGCAGCAAAAAAGAATCCGCCAACCGCGCGCTAATGACATACGCGCTCCCGCCATTCCAGGCCGCACTTGACCGCGAGGGAGATTCGCAAATGCGACACGCGCTGGCGAAGATGGACGCGGCAATCGCGCGGGAAATAAACCCGATGCTGTCATGAGCGCGCCTTATAACATCCTCCGCTCAAAGCTCGCGCGGGCAATCGTGGCCTACCTAATTGAGCAAGGCGCAGGGACCGCCGCCGACATTTCACCGGCCCGGAGTCGGCAACCGAAGGGCTATCCCTGCACCGAAGTCATACCGGCCATTAGCCGGCCAGAGGTCCAGTTTGCGGCCGTCCGGCGCATAACGGTCCATATCAGCATCAAGGGCACGGCGTCTAAGGCGACTCCCGGCGAGGGCCTCGACGCGGCGCGCCAGGCGTTCGATGCCCGTTGCGCAGCGACCTATGACGCCCTGCTGGTAGGGGATGGCCAGAGTTTCCAGGCGACCGCCGATGCGATTACGGACGCCGGACGCGCCCTGGCGGTTGCAGACCCCACCGGCAATGCGGACCTGGCAGACTTCACGGTCCAAGCATGGTATGAGCAGGGCGAGGGCGAGGGCACCGCCGAGGCCGAGGGATGCGACTGGGAAGAAGTCTTGATGTTCGATGCGATTTGCTGCGGATCTAATGTGAGTTGACTCACGCAACCAAGTAGGAACACATATGCCTCAAGAAGTGCAAAACGGAACGGCGCTTGTGCATGGCATCGCCAATGATGGGACGGCGATCGCACTGTCCGGCTACATTTCATTCATTCTCGAAACCGCCGATGCGGGCCACAAGTTCGAGCTGGACCGTATCAAGGATGAGATGCGCGCCACCAAGTCTCTCGTTGCCACCGATCCATACATCGAGTTGGACGTGACCTGGGCGCCCTCCGGAGCCACTCGCGCGCTCGCCGCGGCTTCTGGCAACGTCTATTTTCTTCGCCCGCTCGCCAAGGTGACAATCTCACACTTCAAGGTCGGCACGTCCATCGTTGACGGCACTTCGCCCTTCAACGGGGATTGGGTCTATGTCGGCGATGCCACCATCAAGCTCTTGCAGGGCACGGGCAAGATGAGCATCAAGCTGAACAAGTGGGATGACGCTACCCAAAACGCCAGCCTGACAACGACGATCACTGGATAATTATGGCCACCGAAATTACACACAAGATTTTAACAGGCTACGTCACTCCGGGCTCGTCCTGTTTCGGAGAGATTCCGATTGTGGCCGACACCGAGGTGAACGTCGGCCCAATTGATCTAACGCCTAACACCACCACGACGGTTGATTTCGTTGCGACAACGGCCAAACTGCAATCAATGGCATTGCTAGCCGATGTGGCGTGCTCCGTCACTGGCTGGAACGGCGACTCGCAAGGTTCCACGTTTACGCTGGCGGCCAACATACCATTCGTCTATTGGGTGAATGGCCCGGTTGCGAATCCGTTCGGCGCTGACGTGACCAAGATCACGATTACGCCCGCGGGCCAGGTTGCCGGAACGTTCCTGCTCAAATCCGCTCAAAACCTAGTTGAGGTTGCCTCGTAAGGCCATGCATGAAACCGCGCTCGCTCATGCAGCACGGCCAGAGCGCGTAGCGGTTCTCGGCCTGTTACTTGAGCCTTACTCACTCGGCCACGAATTACTGCTGATTCGTGAGTCGAATCCGCTGGTTGTCGGTGGCGTCCCCAAGCCAACAGATTTAGCCTCTGCCGTTCTCATTTGCTGCCAGGGTTGGCAAGCCAACTCCCGCATCGGCGCTGACCGTCTGCTCCCGCTCAAGAAAGCAATCTGGCACTGGCGCACGCGCAAATGTTTCTTCGGAGTTGAGCAAGCCAAGTTCCGCGCCTACCGCGAGAACGGCTCGATGGAATTTCCCATGCCCGAGATATTCGAGCCGGGCG
>Ga0335085_10009765_pt1 | contig 14436 bp, 12 predicted proteins | sample Lox_Sample_45_FD_206712 | JGI IMG/M metagenome (GOLD analysis project Ga0335085, IMG submission 206712) | Soil microbial communities from Loxahatchee National Wildlife Refuge, Florida, United States - Lox_Sample_4.5 | ecosystem: Environmental > Terrestrial > Soil > Wetlands | place: USA...
CGCTTTCCAGTCACCTTGTACTATGAGCAATGGACGCGGCTCCTCAACGCTGCGGAAAAGCTCCGCGAATTTCTGGAAGCAAACAAGAACAGGCTAAAACTGAAGGAAAAGTGAACGAATTGACAGGTGCCTTGCCGCCAAAACACGAAAACGCCGCTTTTAGTGCAGGCCCCGCGAGTCCGAAATCTCTGTGCGGCCTTCTATTGTTCTTCATGTCGTGTGCGTTGAGCCTTTGTATTTCCCTAAAGGGTGGAGGAAGAATCACTTCCCTATGGCTGCCGCGCTTCGCGCCCAGCTTTCCCCGCGGCCATGATCTTCTCGATTTCGTCGGGTGAGCGCGGCAGACGCGCGGTGAGCAGTTTGTAGCCGGTCGGCGTGATGAGCACGTCATCCTCGATGCGTACGCCGAGGCTTTCCTCGGGAATATAGATGCCTGGCTCGATGGTGATGACCATTCCCGGCTCGAGCGGCCGCGCCGGCCCGCTCGAATCGTGCACGTCGAGGCCGACGTGGTGGCTGAGGCCGTGAATGTAGTACCGGCCGAGCGAGCGGCCTTCCTTGTCCTTCCCGTGTGAATCGATGTACTCCATCGCGATTTTCTGAAGGCTCGTCGTGCCCTGCCCATAGAGCGTCATCCCAGGCTTGAGCGCGGCGAGCGCCGCATTCTGCGCTCCGAGAACGATCTCGTAGATTTCGCGCTGGCGTGGAGTGAATTTTCCGTTCGCGGGGATCGTACGGGTGACGTCCGACGCATAGCCGGAGTACTGCCCGGCGACATCCATCAACACAATGTCGCCGTCCTCGATCTTGCGGTCGAGCTTGTTGTAGTGGAGCACGGTGGAATCGATGCCGGTGCCGACGATCGGCGCATAGGCCTCGGTTTCGCAGCCTGCGTAAGCATGAATCTCGACCATCCTCGCCGCCACCTGATACTCATAAAGGCCCGGACGCATCATCTTCATGGCCTCAAAGTGTGCGTCGATGGATGGGTCAATTGCCTTTTGGATGAGATCGAGTTCGCCCGGCGATTTGACGGCGCGGAGCGTGCCCTCGGCGGAGGAAACGTCCTTGAGCAAGGCTTGCGGCACGGCTTCCTTCACCCAACGCGACCAGATCGCGGCGTGTGGGTAGCCTTCGTCGTGCGGGCCCGGCAATTCGGTATAGATGTCAGGGAAAGTCTTCGCAAGGGAAACGAGGGTTTCGCGCAGTTTCGCAAACGTCTCGACGCGCACGAAGCCCGTCTTCTCCTGAATCCCGGGATCGTCCGGGCCCATGCGCGGACCGTTCCAGCGCTCCTCGGCCAGATCGCGCGGCGGAAGATACAAAACCTCGCGCGGACCCGTCCAGCCCCTTTGCAGCGCCGATTCGGGAACGAGGAGCAGCGCCGCTCCCTCCTCGTTGTGGCCCGTGAGATAGTAGAAATTTTCCTCCTGCATGAAGACGTAAGACGGATTGGCTTCTTCGTGGCCCGTGTAACCAAAAAGCACAACGGGGTCATTGACCGCAGCGACGAGCTTCGCGCGACGCTCGGCAAAGACGCTTCCCGGCTCGCGTTCCCACGCTCCTAGCATCGGAACGAAGCACACAAGCACCAGCAGCGCAACGCTGCTGAGTGCGATCGAAATTCGCCTGTTCATCGGGTCACCTCGCGCGAAGACTCTGCGAAAACCATACCACGATAGCCCAATTCTCCTTCGATGCATTCAAAGCTCAAACGGCGTCTTCGTGTTTTCGGTTTCGAATTGCAACCAGCGCGGCCAGGGCAAGAACGGCAGAATAGCACGAGATCACGTAACGGGGTTCGGGCGCCTCGACCGTAGTCAGAAACGCGGTTCGAACGAGCAAATAAGCGAGGAACAGCCCAATCCCCCAAAGATTCGGCCCCGCCCGCGAGTTGGATGCGCCAGTCGCGCTCGCGGCATGCCAGGCAGCCCAGATTCCGCCCGCCGCGAGCGCGACGTACAGATAACCTAGCGCTGCGAACGCGCCTGTAATCAGGACATCGGCATGAGAATCCTGCCACTGGTCGCGCAGGGGCCAGAATTTGCCGTCGATGGGCAGTAGCTCGGTCCGCGGCGTGAACCAAATCGTCAGGGCGCGTTCGAACGGCACGCGAAGATACGTTCGCAGGGGATGGCGCCGGGTCCGCTCGCGGGCGATTTCCGCAAATTGGGCGTCCAACTCTGGAGAAATGTCGAGCGTCGGGCTGCTGTTGTATTGCGCGAACAAATTCGCGATTCGAGCTTTTTCCGCGGGTGTATCAAAGGCGGCCGCAGGGAGATCGTCCATATCCACCGGTTCCTCGCCGATCTTCCAGACGGAAAGGTACACGTCGCGATAGCGCTCGAGCCAGGTTCCCGTCCAAGAGTAGTAGCCGACGGGTGGATATTCGCTTGGGAGCGTAGTGTAACGCGGCGCAAGTAACTGTATCTTGCGAAGCGTGATGAGATTTCGCGCAAACCACGGCAAAAGTGGAAGCAAGAACGCGCCGACCATTGCCCCCGCGAGGACGGCCATCTTTCGCGTTCCGAGGGCCCTCCAGCCACGCAGCGCATACACGAGAATCGCGGCACCCAGAAGCAGCGGCATCTCCGGGCGCACCAGCGTTGCCAAGCCGGTGAGGAGTGCCCCGAGAAGGGCAAGAGCGAAAGTTGACCCGAAAAGACCCTCGCCGCGAATAAACCATCGCGCGGGCTCTTGCCGGAGGCTCAGCGCAAAAAGAATCAGCGCCACCGTCGTGAGGAACGTGGCCAGGACTTCCGTCAGGACAACGGCCGAATAATTCGCCACGAAGGGACAACTCGCAGCGAGCCAAAGCGCCAGGAGCCAAACCCGGCGTCGCGCACGCGTGGGCGCTAACGCCCCGGCCAGCGCCGCCGTCAAAAAGCACGTGAAGATGTCGAGAGTAGCCTGAGACAACAAAATGGCCCGCGTCGAGCGTCTAAACACTAGACCTACTACGGCCAAAAAGGCTGGGTACCCCGGTGTCCGAAGGTCCGTCGGAGCGAGATGGCCGTACTGCGACAATCCATAAACGTGATGATCGGCCCAGTTGCGAGCCAATTGGAGATACATGTCGCCGTCGCCTGTGGACGCCGGAAATCGGTAAACGAACACCAGCCGTAAGACAAGTCCCACTAGTGCGGCTAGGAACGAGTAGACGCAAAGTGCCGTGACGCCGCCCGGCTGTACGGGTATGATCGATGCTTCCCAGTGAGGCGGCGGAGTGGAGGGCGGAGTGGTCATGGATGCCGTCCAAACCAGCGGTTCGCCCGAGATGCCCGAGACCAGTGTATGAAGCCACGCAAGCCTATATTCTACGATGAGCAGCGCCGCCGATGGCGGCGAACGAGCCGGATTCTCGAGCTGTGTGGCGCATTCTTTACCTTGCTTGCCATTACGTTTTTCATCAGCGTTTTGGTCAGCCCTCGTTTGCCCGAGCCGCTGCTTCCCACAAACCGGACGGCGCTGCATCCCGTCCGCGAAAGAACCCGGACGCGAATCGCATTGAAGCGGACCGGGCGGCAGCGCCGCGTCGAATCGCTTGGCGAGCTTCCCGCGGCGTACGATCCCCTGCGCGCCGCGTTTTATGTGGGCTGGGATCCGACTTCTCTTGCGGCGCTCCAGCAACATTTCCACGACATCGACCTGCTCATTCCCGAGCGCCTGCATTCCATCACCGCGACCGGCCGCCTGGACGTGGAAGCCGATCCCAAACTGGCAGCATGGCTGCAAACGCTCGCGCAGCAGAAGCCGCCCATCAAAATCCCAACGATGCCGTTGCTCAATAATTCGGATGGCACCAACTGGCTCACCGACGAGATGGCCGCCATGCTGCGGAGCGGCACGGCGCGGCAGAATCTGGCGCAACAGGCGGTCCAATACCTCTCGCAAAACCACTACGCCGGCATGGCGGTCGATTTTGAAGAAGTCCCCGAAAAAAGCCAAAAGGATTTCAGCCAATTCATCGCGGAACTCGCCACAGCCCTGCACGGGTCCGGACTGAAGCTTATGGTGGCGCTGCCCGCGGCCGACTGGGCCTATGACTACGCCGGAATCGGCAAGTCCGCCGACGCCGTGATCCTGATGAATTATGACGAGCATTGGCGCACGTCTGCGCCCGGCCCCATCGCGGCGCAGGACTGGTTCGTCCGGAACATCGGCGCGATCACGAAGCTCATACCGCCGGAAAAGCTGGTTATGGGAATCGCCAACTACGCCTACGACTGGCCCAGCAAAGCGGGTATGAAAGCGCATGAGCAAGCCCACGTCGAAAGTTTCCAGGAATCGATCGTCACGGCAACGGAATCCGAGGCTCAGGTACAGTTCGATTCGGATTCGCTGAACCCGTACTATTCCTATTCCGATGAACACAATTTTGTTCACCGCGTTTGGATGCTGGATGGTGTCACCGCGTACAACGAATTGCGCGCCGCCGAGCGCGTCGGCGTGAAAGGCACGGCGCTGTGGCGGCTCGGCTCGGAGGATCCTTCGATCTGGTCGATTTGGGATGAGACGCATGCCGATGACGCCGCGCGCGCGAAGCTTGAGGACATGCCGCCGGGGTACGACTTGATTCTCGAAGGCGAGGGCGACATCTGGAGGTTCGCGGATACGCCGCAAAAAGGCACGCGCTCGATTCGCTTCGATTCTTCGATGAACACCATTGTCGAGGATCATTACGAGACGCTTCCATCGTCCTATCGAATCTTTCAAATGGGCGCCGCGCCGTACAAGGTCGCCCTCAGCTTTGACGACGGTCCGGACCGGCAGTTCACGCCGAAAATTCTCGACGTCTTGAAGGAGAAAAAAGCGCCGGCAACGTTCTTTGTGATCGGCAGCGGCGCCAACGACGCGTTGGGACTGATCAAACGCGAATACGCCGAAGGCCACGAAATCGGCAACCACACGTACACCCATCCGCGGTGGAACGACACTTCGCGCGCGCAGATCGACGTGGAACTGAACCTCACGGAGCGCCTGCTCAACAGCACGCTGGGCGTGAAGACGCTTCTGTTCCGGCCTCCATACGGCATCGACCACCAGCCTGAGACAGCGGACGAAGTCGCGCAATTGCCGATCGCGCAATCGATGGGTTACCTGATTGTGGGCGCGCGGATTGATCCCCACGATTGGGGCGAACCAGGCGGAATTCCACCGGCGCCCGCGCCGGTGATCGTGCAACGCGTCCTCGAGCAAGCGCGCTCGAACGGCGGAAATATCGTCCTGCTGCATGACGGCGGCGGGAACCGTGAGCAGACGGTGCTGGCCTTGCCGCAAATTATCGACGGCTTGCGAGCCGCAGGCTTCCAGATCGTTCCGGTCTCGGAACTGGTGGGGCAGACACGCGCGCAGCTGATGCCGCCGCTCACGTTTCGCGAGCGCCTGGTCGCGCGGGCGGACGGGCTGATTTTCACGCTGTATGAGTGGTCGCGGCTGAGCGTCGCGTTTATTTTCGTCCTGGGAATTGGACTCGTGAGTTGCCGCGCGATCATTGTTGGACTGCTCGCCATCATCGAGAAATTCCGTTCGGCGCCGCTGGCTCATCCCGAGTTTCAACCGGTCGTAAGCGTGCTGATTCCCGCCTTCAACGAGGAAGACGTCATCGTCGACACGATTCAGTCTGTGCTCGAATCCGATTATCCGAGGCTGGAAGTGATTGTCGTAGACGATGGCTCGAATGACGGCACGGGCGAATTGCTCGACGCGCAATTCGGGCGGAATCCCGCCGTGCGCATCGTTCATCAGCCCAATCGCGGAAAGCCGGCGGCGCTTTCGCATGCCCTGGCGGAAGCGTCGAGCAGCATCATTGTGACAATCGACGCGGACACCGCGATCGAGCATGATGCCATCAGCAAACTCGTCCGGCATTTCGCCGATCCGAGGGTCGGAGCCGTCGCCGGCAACGTCAAGGTGGGGAATCGGATCAGCTGGCTCACGCGCTGGCAGGCGCTCGAATACGTAACGAGTCAAAATCTCGAGAAGCGCGCGTTCGACCTGCTGAATTGCATTCCTGTCGTCCCTGGCGCCTTGAGCGCGTGGCGCGCGATCGCGATTAATGATTCGGGCGGCTTCAGCGCAGACACCGTCGCGGAAGATACCGATTTGACGATCACGATTCGCCGCGGTGGCTGGAAAATTGATTATGAGGAAGAAGCGATCGGATGGACCAACGCGCCGGACACCGCCGCCGCCCTCGTTCGCCAGCGGTTCCGCTGGACGTTCGGGACCTTGCAAGCGTTCTGGAAGCACCGCGACACGCTGGCGCGCAGAAAATACGGAACGCTAGGCTGGATCGCGCTGCCCAACATGTTTCTGTTTCAGCTTCTGCTGCCCCTGTTTTCTCCGGTGATCGATCTGCTCTTTCTCGGCTCCCTGCTGCTCTGGGGGGCGTCGCAATTTCATTTCACGCATCTGCCGCAGATCTATACGGCCGCCGATGTGCAGCGCTCCCTGGTTTTCTTTATCGGGTTCATGCTGATTGATTTTCTGACCTGCATTGTCGCGTTCGCGCTCGAACGGCACGAGGACTGGTCCCTGCTGTGGCCGCTTCTGCTGCAGCGTTTCTATTACCGGCAGATGATGTATTTCGTGCTCTTCCGCTCGGTGATGGGGGCGGTGCAAGGCAAGTCCGTCGGCTGGCGTGGCGTCGAACCCGAAACTCCCGTTCCGGCGGCGCCATCGTCAGATTCCGGAGAACCAAGCATTCTGAAGTTGAATTGAACCCCGCGTTGGTCAGAGCCGCGGCTCGCGGTATAATTCACGGATGCCAATGAGGAAGAATTTTCCGCCGATGCACGGCACGACCGTGTTATGCGTGCGCCGCGACAACAAAGTGGTGATTGCCGCGGACGGCCAGGTCACCATGGGCGAGCACGTGATGAAACACACGGCGCGAAAGACGCGGCGCCTGTTCAATGAAAAAGTTCTGGCCGGTTTTGCCGGGTCGACGGCGGACGCGTTGTCCCTGTTCGAGCGGTTCGAGAGCAAACTGCAGGAGCATCAGGGCAACCTGGCGAAATCGGCGGTCGAGCTGGCGAAAGAGTGGCGCAAGGACCGCGCCTTGCGGCATCTCGAAGCGCTGCTGATCGTGGCGGACGCGAAGTCCACATTTCTCGTGTCTGGAAACGGCGATGTGATCGAACCCGACGACGGCCTCTGCGCCATTGGTTCAGGCGGCCCGTACGCCCTCGCCGCGGCGCGAGCTCTCGCCAAGCACTCGAAGCTCGGCGCGAAGGAAATCGCGCAGGAGGCCATGCGCATCGCGAGCGAAATCTGCATCTTCACAAACGCGAATTTCACGATCGAGGAACTGTAACTTGGCAGGCCTTCAGAAAGGGAAGCATAAATCATGGTGATCTATCTTCCCGGCGAACAGCGCGAACCGGAGCCCGTGACGGAGCCGTCGTTCGACGAACTGACGCCGCGCGAAATCGTCGTCGAGCTCGACAAATACATCGTTGGGCAGAACGCCGCAAAGCGTGCGGTGGCCGTCGCCCTGCGCAACCGCGTGCGCCGGCAGAAGCTCACGCCCGAAATGGCGGAAGACGTACTCCCCAAAAACATTCTCATGATCGGACCCACCGGCGTAGGCAAGACGGAAATCGCACGGCGCCTGGCGCGGCTGGCCGGCTGCCCATTTGTCAAGGTGGAAGCCTCGAAGTACACCGAAGTCGGCTACGTGGGGCGCGACGTCGAATCCATGGTGCGCGATTTGGTCGAGACTTCCATCGACATGGTGCGTGAGGAAAAGCTGGACGAAGTGGCCGAACGCGCCGAACAGGCCGCGGAGGAACGCGTCCTCGATTTGTTGCTCCCTGCTTCCCCTCCGCCGCCCGAGGCGGGCAACCATTCCGCCCCGCCCTCCGAAGCGGCTCGCCGCGATCCGATGGATCGCACACGTGAGAAGCTGCGCGCGCAGTTGCGTGACGGCAAGCTCGATCAGCGGCTGGTGGAAGTCGAGGTTCGAGAACGCTCGACACCCGCGTTTGAAATTGTCTCAAGCCAAGGCGTCGAGGAAATGGACATCAACATCAAGGACATGCTCTCCGGCATTTTTGGCCAGCAGAAAAGGCGCCGCCGGATGACCGTGGCCGAAGCATTTGATTATTTGATTCAGGAAGAGGAAAACAGGCTGATCGACATGGATCAGGTGACGCGCATTGCCGTGGAGCGTGCCGAGCAAATGGGCATCATCTTTATCGATGAGATCGACAAGATCGCTGGACGAGAATCCGGCCACGGCCCGGACGTCTCCCGCGAAGGCGTGCAGCGCGACATTTTGCCGATCGTCGAGGGCACCACCGTCAACACGCGCTACGGCATGATCCGCACCGACCATATTTTGTTTATCGCCGCGGGAGCGTTCCACATCAGCAAGCCGTCGGACTTGATCCCGGAGCTGCAAGGCCGGTTGCCGATCCGGGTCGAGCTTACCGCGCTCACCGAAGCCGATTTTGTCCGCATTCTCACGGAGCCGAAGAACGCCCTCATTAAGCAGTACGTCGCCCTGCTCGACACGGAAGGTCTCAAGCTGCATTTCACAGACGATGCGATCGCGACCCTCGCGCGCTTCGCGGTCATGGTCAACGAGCAAACGGAAAATATCGGCGCTCGCCGCCTCCACACCATTCTCGAAAAGGTGCTGGACGAAATTTCCTTCGAGGCGCCGGACATGAAAAAGAAGAATGTGAAGGTGGACGGCCCTTACGTCACCAAGCAGCTCGCCGATATCGTGAAGAATCAGGACCTCAGCCGGTACATTCTGTAACGCGATGGTGAAGCGATGATTCGCCGCGCCGCGCCATCCTGTTTTGCGTTTGGCCTAGTCACGTGCGCGCTCGCCGCAGGTTGCGCTGCGCCCGGCGATCCTTCCCCGCGGCACCCGATTGTTCCCGTCGCGGTCACCGACCTTGCTGGCCGCCAATACGGAAACATGGTCGACCTTACCTTCGTGCTGCCCACACGATCGATGGATCACGAGGCGCTTCCAGAAATGCCCTCGATTGAAATCTATCGCGCCATTCTTCCGCCTGGCGCGACACCGGACCGGAAGACGGAGTGGCGCCTTGTGTATACGATTCCCTCCGAGCAGGTGGATTCGTATTTAAAAGAGGGCCACGTTGAGTTTCGCGATCCGCTGGCGGCGGAAGACCTCGCCCGGCCGGCCGGGTCCTCGATGGCTTACAAGGTTCGTACCAGGGCGGCGAAGGCACGCGCCTCGGAAGATTCAAATGTCGTCACGGAACGGATCTATCCGCCGCCCGCAGTGCCGCGAGACGTGCGTGTCACTGTGACGGAATCCGCGTTGATCCTGACCTGGGCAGAGGCCGTCCCGCCACCGGGAGCCTCGCCCGCCGGCTACCACCTGTACCGGGGAGAAGTCGAACCCGGCCAGGAAAATGCTCCGCAGGACATTTCCCAGGCAAAGCTGAAGACGCCGCTTCAGCTTGTGGGGCCTTCCTCGACCAACGATTTTCGCGATTCGCATTTTGAATTTGGGACGCCCTATCTCTACACAGTGCGTAGCGTGGCTCAATTTGGCTCGGATTCCGTCGAGTCCGCGGACTCGGCCCCGGTGGTGATCACGCCACGCGACGTGTTTCCTCCCGTCGCGCCCGCAGGCCTGGAAATCGCAGTCGTCCCTGTAACCCCGCAAGCCCCTGCCTACGTCGAACTGTCGTGGGCCATTAGCCCGGAGGCGGACCTGTCGGGCTATATTGTTTACCGAAGTGATCGGGAAGACGCTCCCGGCGAGCGCATCAGCGGGGAAACATTGCCTAGCCCGACGTTTCGTGATATGTCCGTACTGCCCGGCAGGCGGTATTTCTATCGGGTTTCCGCGGTGGACCGAGCCGGCAACGAAAGCCCCAAGAGTTCCGCAGTAGAGGCGGATACTCCATCGATTTGAACTTCGGGAAAGGATCTCATGTCGCCCCGACCCCAGCTCCCGGGCGCGCACTGGTTTTCATGGCTCCGTAACGCTCCGTTGCGGATCGGCATCCTTACGGGGCTTTATCTTTCGTGCGCCCTGATCGCATGGCTGTTCATTGCCAATCGTATCCCGCAGCTCGAGCCTTTCGCTGGGGTTCGCAACATCGTGGCGGGTGCGATTATGGTGCTGCTCATGGCGATTCCCGTGTTTCGCTTTCGAAACGAGCCCGGACGGCTGTTCGTCGCGGCCGTGACGGCCTGGGCGCTCCTGTCCATCACGTATGTTGCGGCAGAGATGTATTTCTCGCTGCTCGAAAGCCGGATGGGGGCCCTGCACATTTTCGTGCTGGGGGTCGTGTCCTACGGCTTCGTCGCCGTATTCCAGTGGGTTGCGCTGCTATGCGTGGAAGCCCGCCACCGCCATATCGTCCAAGCCCAGCAAGCCTCCGCCTCCGCCGCCAGGCCCCGCACGGATTGATCGCGCGAATTTCCTAAAAGAAGGAAAAAGGACACGATGAAGCTCTGCCGTTTTCAATTGCGAGAAAATTCCGCTGCAAATGCACAACGGGAAGTGCTGCAAGGCGTCATTTCGGAGGAAACGGTGAGCCAGGTTTCCGGCGATATCCTGGGGAAGTGGGAGATGACCGCGCGCTCCTGGCCGCTCGCGGATGTGAAATTGTTGACGCCGGTTTTTCCGAGCAAGATCGTTTGCCTTGGCCGAAATTATCTCGATCATGCGGCCGAATTCAATAACGCCCCGCCGAAGGAGCCCTTGATTTTTCTGAAGCCGCCGTCGTCTCTTCTCGCGCCCGATGATCCGATCGAGCTGGTGCCCAACGTGCAGCGCACGGACCACGAGGGGGAGCTGGCGGTTGTCATATCGCGCAAATGCCATCTGCTGCGCGATGGCGAGGATTTTCGCCCCTACATCGCCGGATACACCTGCCTCAACGACGTCAGTGCGCGCGACCTTCAGGCGCTCGATAAGCAGTGGACGCGCGCCAAGGCCTTTGACACGTTTTGTCCGCTGGGCCCCGTCCTCGAAACAGAGTTTGACGTCGCGCAGGGGACGATTGAAACTCGGCTCAATGGCGTCCGGAAACAGTGCTCCCCGTTGGCCGCGATGATCTTTCCCGTTGATGTTATAATTCCATGGGTTTCGCGAGTAATGACGCTTTTGCCGGGCGACGTGATTGCGACCGGCACGCCGGCGGGCGTCAGTCCGATGAAGGCGGGCGACGTCGTGGAAGTGGTCATCGAGGGAATTGGGACATTGCGAAATCCGGTGGTGAATCGCGCCGTCTGAACCTTGCGGTGTTCCTCCCCGCCGTGCTGGTCGCGGATCAGGCCAAGGAGGCAACAAAAATGAAATTTTTTCTCGACACTGCAAACCTGGATGAAATTCGGCAGGGCGTCTCGTTCGGTGTGATCGACGGCATTACCACCAATCCCACGCTCGTCGCCAAGGAAAAACGGCCGTTCCGCGAACACATCATCGAAATCTGCAACCTTGTAAAAAACGGCGCGATCAGCGCCGAAGTCGTTTCCACGGATACGGCTGGAATTCTCCGCGAGGCGCGGGAGATCGCGACGTGGCACCCCAATATTGTCGTCAAGATTCCCACGATTCCCGACGGCGTGCGGGCGCTGAGCATCCTCTCGAAAGAAGGAATTCGGATCAACATGACGCTGGTGTTTTCCGCGCCGCAAGCGCTGATCGTCGCCAAGGCGGGCGCGTACTTCGTCAGCCCGTTTTTGGGCCGCCTCGACGACATTTCCTCCGACGGCCTGACGCTGCTGCGCGAAATCATGGAGATCTACAAGGCCTACAATTTTTCGACGCAAGTGTTGGCTGCGAGCCTGCGCCATCCGTTGCACGTCGTGGAAGCCGCGCGCATGGGCGCGCACATCGGCACGATGCCGTTCAAGGTTTTTGAAATGCTCTTCAGGCACCCGTTGACCGACCGGGGCCTTGAAGGATTCCTGAAAGACTGGGAGAAGGCGCGCGAGACCCTGGGCGATGTGTTCGAGCCGGCCGTTGCGCGCAATCCGACGCGTTGAGGCACTGGGCAATCGATTGGCGGATCGCTGTGGGAGCTGCGGCGCTCGTGGTGGCCGCCACGGCTGCGGTTTTGCGTCAATTGTTCCGCAAACCGGAAGACCCGGAAAACGAAGAACGCCGCCGCCGTTCCCAACTCAACCAGGTGGGCCGGATCGTGGAAGGGCTGGTGGTTGAGCTCATCGAGACGCCCGCGTCCCTCATGATGGAATCCGGCTCGAAACTCTTTTCGCGCCGGAAAACCACAGTGCCTCAGAATGGCGGAAATGGCATGCGGCGCCTGGTTCGATACAGCTATTCCATTTCGGGCGTCACCTACGAAACCGCCCAAGACGTTACAGGCCTTGAAGAGCGCCTGTGCCTTGAGCGTCTTGCGGCCGGGCAGCCCGCGAGCGTGAAGTATGATCCGTCAAATCCCAGCAATTCCATTCTTGTGGCCGACGACTGGTCCGGCATCCACTGATTTTCCGGTTCCTCCAATGAAATTTGAAAAGGAGGCTTACGCGTGGCAGTGAAGGTTCTTGCGCGCATGACGGCTGTGCTTGGCGCTGCGGCATTGACGCTTGCCGCCATGATTGCTCTCGTGCGGGGCACGATCGTGGCCGTTTCCATCTCTGAAGTGCCACTGCGTATCGTCGCCGTTGCCGCGGATTTCATTTTAGGGACAGTTTTGCTTCTCGGCTGCGTCTACCTTGCAACCCATCTGGCCGTGCGCATTCTGGGCGTGGGGCACGCCGAATTCCCGCCACTGCCGGACAATGGGAACGAGACCACGCCGCCTAAAACCTACACCCCTCCCACCTAGACGAGGCTTTACAATACGCCCGTGCTTTTGGGCCGTGTCTCGCGCTCAGCACATGGTGCGGTGGTCTTTCTATGACGCTTCTCGCCGGTAAAGCATGGAGAGCGGTTCTTATTTTTATTCATCGATGGATGGGCGTGGCTCTGTGCCTGCTTTTTCTACTGTGGTTTGCATCGGGAATGGTCATGATGTACTGCGACTACCCCAGTGTGTCCGATGCGGACCGTCTAAGCCGCGCGCCGATTTTGAATCCATCGAAGATTCGTCTTTCGCCACAAGAGGCCTACGCGCGGTTGCAAATCAGTTCGCCACCCGACACCGTGCGTATCAGCACGCTGGATGGACGTCCCGTTTACCGGTTCGGAACCGGCTTGGATGAATCCGTAGTCTATGCGGATGACGGGCAAGTCCAGGACGAATATCCAGACGATCTGACGCTGCGAATCGCCGCCGCTTGGACGGGACAAACGCCGGCACCTGCAAGAGTGGAGCAAAATACCGAAGAAGACCAGTGGACCGTCTCCGGGGAATTTGCCGCGTTGCGCCCAATGCGGAAATACACATGGCCCGACGGGGAAGAGGTGTACGTCTCGACCGTCACGGGCGACGTCGTGCAGTACTCCACGCGCGCATCCCGCATGGGCGCCTACTTTGGCCCTATTCCACACTGGCTGTATTTCACGCCGCTGCGAAGACACGCGAGCACGTGGGCCGCGATCGTAATTTGGGCGTCCGGACTCGGCACGGTTGCGGCGCTTTTCGGACTGGTGATTGGCGTTTCCATGTATTCTCCATCGAAGAGGTTCCGGCGCGGGGGAACGCCATCGAGCTTTCCGTACGCGGGATCAAAGCGATGGCACGCAACGCTCGGACTGATCTTCGGGATACTTGCCTGCAGTTGGACCTTTAGCGGGATGCTGTCCATGGATCCGTTTCCGAAATGGCAGGGCGAAGCGGAGGACAGCATAGGAGCTCGTTTGTCCGGTGCTCTGCGCGGCCGCTCGATTTCCCTCTCGGATTTTGATGTCAAACCGCCGCGAGAGGCGCTAGGCGGACTCCGCCCGACTTTTCCCGTGAAGGAACTGGAGATGACGACCTTTTCCGGGGAGCCGATTTACCTGGCCGAAGCGGGACCCGACGAAACTCAAATCGTTCCGGTCCGCGGCGCGCCCACGACCGAGCTTGATCCGAGCAAGATCGTGGACGTGATTCGGAATGCGGCCCAGCCGTACCAACTGGCGGAAGTAAGACTCGTCACGGAATATGAATCGTATTACGTGGATCGCCACCATCGGCGTCCGCTGCCCGTAATTTTCGTGCAATTGAACAACGAAGCACAATCCGCGTATTACATCGACCCGAAGAAAGGCCGGATCGTGCAAAGCTACAATTCCGCCTCACGGCGGAATCGCTGGCTCTATCACGGCCTTCATTCGATTGATTTGCCGTGGCTTTACAAACACCGGCCTGGATGGGATATCGCGGTCCTGACGCTATTGCTGGGAGGCTTGTCCCTTTGCGTAACGTCCATCATTCTGGCCGCTGGCGTCGCGCGAAAGAAGCTGGAGCCGCTGGCTTTTTGGCGTAGCAAACATTGAAGTTTCGACCCGTGCTCGCGGTCGTTCTTCGAGCAGCCCGCCCC
>Ga0335085_10009766_pt1 | contig 14433 bp, 14 predicted proteins | sample Lox_Sample_45_FD_206712 | JGI IMG/M metagenome (GOLD analysis project Ga0335085, IMG submission 206712) | Soil microbial communities from Loxahatchee National Wildlife Refuge, Florida, United States - Lox_Sample_4.5 | ecosystem: Environmental > Terrestrial > Soil > Wetlands | place: USA...
TCGCGCAGCTCGGGGCCCACGTACGGGTGCAGCGCGTACCGGTGCCGCAGCGCCTCGGGCAGCTCCCGCGCGCGCTCCGCGAGCCAGGCGCGGTCGCCGGTCGCCTTGTTGTCGCCGCACTGGTGGATGATCTGGCAGATCTCCAGGAGCCGGGGCAGCGCCAGGCCGACGTCGCGATTGAGGCGGTGAGAGCCGAGGGCGCCGCCGGTCACGTACACGATCGGCGCCGCGGGATCGAGCTCGAACCGGCGGCAGGCCTCGGCGCGGCTGCCCCCGCGCAGCTCGGGCCGCAGCGGGTTGCCGGTCAGCACGGTTCGCTCACGAGGAAACTCGTCGCCGCTCATCGGGAAGGTCAGCGCGATCCGCCGCGCGAAGCGACCGGCCACCCGGTTGGCGAGCCCGGGCACGCTGGTCTGCTCGTGGATGACGAGGGGGATACCGAGCGCGCGCGCCGCCAGCGCGGGCGGCAGGGCCACGAAGCCGCCGGTGGCGAAGACCAGCGAGGGCCGGAGGCGTCTGAGCAGGCGCCAGGCCTGGGCCAGGCCGGCGGGTGCGCGCACCGCCAGGTCCGGCACGTTCTGCCAGTCCCAGTAGCGGCGGAGCTTGCCCACCGGGATCGTGTGGAACGGCAGGCCCGCCTCGGGCACCCGGCGAGCTTCGATGCCCTGTCGGCTGCCGATCCAGTGGACCTCGGCGCCGGTTTCGCGGAGACGGGCCGCGACCGCGAGGCCCGGGCTCGTGTGGCCCCCGGTGCCGCCTCCCGCGATGACTACTCGCATCACGCGACGGGCGTGCGGCCGGTACGGGGCCGGTTGTCCGCCGACTGGGGGAGTGCGGGGCTGCGGGCGGTACGGGGCCGGTTGTCCGCCGACTGGGGGAGTGCGGGGCTGCGGTCGGTACGGGGCCGGTTGTCCGCCGACTGGGGGAGTGCGGGGGCCATTTCTGGGCCCCCGCATCTAAGGAGCCTGAAGAAGTAAACGGTGATCCGCAGGTACCAGCCGATGGCGCGCCCCGGCCTCACCGGCGCTCGAGGGCGAGGTCGATGAGGCGGGAGATGAGCTCGGGGTAGGGGATGCCGGAGGCCTCCCAGAGCCGCGGATAGGCGCTGGTGGCCGTGAAGCCCGGGATGGTGTTGATCTCGTTCACGAGCACGCGGCGGTCACCCTCGATGAAGAAGTCAACGCGCGCCATGCCCGCGCAGTCAGTGGCCCGGAAGGCGCGCAGCGCGAGCGAGCGCACCTCCTCGGTGACGTCGGGCGCCAGGGGCGCCGGCACCTTGAACGTGGTCTGGCCGGTGCCGTACTTGGTGTCGTAGTCGTACCACTCGCCCGGATAGCACACCTCCCCCGGCACCGAGACGCGGGGCTCGTCGTTGCCCAGCACCGCGACCTCCACCTCGCGGCCCTGCACGGCGCGCTCCACCAGGATGCGGCGGTCGAGACGCGCGGCCACGTCGATCGCGGCGGGCAGGTCCTCGGCGGCCTTCACCTTGCTGATCCCCACGCTCGAGCCCAGGTTGGCGGGCTTCACGAAGCACGGGAAGCCGATCTCGGCGCCGATGCCCTGGGCGATGGTCTGCCGGCCGCCGCCCTCCCAGTCGTGACGGCGCACCACCGCGTACTCCACGAGCGGCAGCCCGTGGGCGCGGAAGAGGTCCTTCATCGCGACCTTGTCCATGCCGACGGCCGAGGCGAGCACACCCGCGCCGGTGTAGGGCACACCCGCGAGCTGCAGCAGGCCCTGCACGGTGCCGTCCTCGCCCTGCGGCCCGTGCAGCAGCACGAGCACCACGTCCAGGCGGTCGCGCAGGCCGGCCGGCAGGCCCTCGGAGGTCTCCATGCGCATCAGCGATGCGCCGGTGTCCTGGGCGGTCGCGCGCTCGAGCAGCTCGTGCTTGGTGTGGGCCTCGGCCCCGCCGGCGGTCAGGGCCAGCTGCGCCGCTTCCTGGGCGAGCGCGCGCAGGGGATCGCCGCCCATCAGCCACCGACCATCCTTGGCGATGCCGATCGGCACGAGCTCGAACCGGCTCCGGTCCATGGCCGCCATCACCGAGGCGGCCCCGGCCAGAGACACCTCATGCTCGCCCGAGCGCCCGCCGAAGACGACGCCCACCCGCAGCTTCCGCGGCCTGTCCGCCATAGATTCAGTTGTATCAGACCGCGCTTTTGCGCGGGGAGAACTCCTTGAACCTCACCGCGACCGGACCGGCGAGCCACGCCCGGTCGCTCACGCGGGCTTGTGCTTCTCACGCCATGCCCGCCACTTGGCGAGGCGCTCGGCGAGCTCCTTCTCCGCCCCGCGCGTGGTGGGGCGATAGTACTCGCGCCCGCGGAGGGCGTCGGGCAGGTGCTCCTGGCTCACGTGCGCGTCCGGCGCGTCGTGTGCGTACTGGTAGTCGCGGCCGTAGCCGAGGTTGGCCATGAGGCCGGTCGGGGCGTTGCGCAGGTGCAGCGGCACCGGCTCGGCCGGCTTCTCCTGGATGTCGCGGCGGACCGCGTTCCACGCCGCGTACACCGCGTTCGACTTGGGCGCCAGCGCGAGGTAGCAGACCGCCTGGGCGAGGGCGAGCTCGCCCTCCGGTGTGCCGAGGAAGTGGTAGGCCTCCTTGGCGTCGAGGGTCAGGCGCAGCGCGCCCGGGTCGGCGTTACCCACGTCCTCGGAGGCGAAGCGCACGAGCCGCCGCGCCACGTAGAGCGGGTCCTCGCCCGCCTCCAGCATCCGTCCGAGCCAGTAGAGCGCGCCGTCGGGATCGGAGTCGCGCAGCGACTTGTGAAGCGCCGAGATCAGGTTGTAGTGCTGCTCGCCCGATTTGTCGTAGAGCAGGGCCTTCTTCTGGACCGCGTCGCGCACCGCGGCCTCGGTCACCCGGGCCCCCGGCCCGGTCACCGCCAGCTCGAGGACGTTGAGCGCGGTGCGCGCGTCGCCGTCGGAGAGGCGCGCGATCAGGGCCAGCGCCTCCGGCTCCACCGCGGCGCCGAGGCCACCCAGCCCGCGCTCGGAGTCGCGCAGGGCCCGCTCGAGGATGGCCACCAGGTCCGTCTCGCCGAGTGGCCGCAGCACGTACACGCGGGCCCGGGAGAGCAGCGCCCCGTTGACCTCGAACGACGGATTCTCGGTCGTTGCGCCGATGAGCACGATGGTGCCCTTCTCGACGTACGGCAGGAACGCGTCCTGTTGGGCCCGGTTGAAGCGGTGGATCTCGTCCACGAACAGAATCGTGCGTCGGCCGAGCCGCATGCCCTCGGTCTCCGCCTCGCTCATGACCTGGCGGATCTCCTTGACGCCTGCGACGACGGCCGAGAACGGCACGAAGCGGGCGCCCGCCACGTCGGCGAGGAGGCGGGCCAGCGTGGTCTTGCCGGTGCCGGGCGGCCCCCACAGGATCATCGAGTGCAGCGCGCCCTCCTCGAGGGCGCGGCGGAGCGGCTTGCCCGGCTCGGTGAGCTGCGGCTGGCCCACCACCTCGTCGAGGCTGCGGGGGCGCATGCGGTCGGCGAGCGGCGCGGGGGCCTTGGGAGCGGCGGCCGGCGGCGAGTCGAACAGATCCACGCGCGGATTATACCCGCGGGGGTCAGGCGAGGGCCGCGGGCAGGTCGAGCAGGGAATGAATGCGCGCCGCGATCGCGACCCCGCGCTGCTCCATCTCCGCGACGTCGGGCCGGTAGGCGATGAAGGGCACCCCCGCGGCCTGGGCGGCGAGCCCGTCGACCCACGAGTCGCCGACCACCACGATCTGGGTGGCGTCGGGCCAGCGCTCCCGTACCACCCGGACCCCGTCCGGATCGGGCTTGAGCCGACGCACCTCGTCCCGCGTCACGATCAGGTCGAGGTGGGACAGGAGACCGAAGCGCGCGAGCACGTGGTCGGCGACCACCCGGTCGTTGTTGGTCCAGATGGCGGTGGCGAAGCCCAGCTCCTTGAGGGCGGCCAGGGCCTCGCGGGCGAACGGCTCGAGCGTGGCCTCGACCATCGCCCGCCGCTCGTGGGCGACCGGGATCGCCAGCAGATCGGCCTCGAGGTGCGCGGCTTCGCGCTTGACCAGATCGAATAGCTCGGCGCCCGACCAGCGCAGCGTCCGCTCGGGGAGTGCGACGCCGCGGGCCCGGACGAAGGCTTCCATCTCACGGCCCACCGCTCTCAGATCGAGCGGGGAGTTGACCAGCGTGTGGTCCAGGTCGAAGACGCAGACGGCCGGCCCGGTTGCTATGCCACGGCCTCCGGCTTCTCGAACCTCGCGCCGCGCGCGGTCACGCCCGCTCGCCCTCGGTCTGGGCCAGCAGATCGTGCAGCATCTCGATGCCGCCCGTGTCGAGCCGGCGGTAAGCGAGGATCACCTCGACGTCGTGCGGGAAGCGCTCGCGGAGGCGACCGGCGGCCTGCTCGGAGCAGACCACGATACGCGTCTTCTCGAGCATGCGGTCCACCGACCACGCGTCTTCAGCATAGGCAAGGATCGGCACCAGGTGCGAGAGGCCGGCCGACTGCACCGAGCTCAGGATGTTCTGGCTGCCCTGCGGCGTGTTGCAGACGAGCCCGACCGTCGAGCCCTCCGGGAGCTCGGTGAGACGCAGCAGCGAGGAGATGTTCGCCTCGGACAGAAGCGCGACCGCGGGCGGCCCGTCGAGGGGCAGGGCCTGCTTCACCTCGTGGATGTGGAAGAACGTGGTGACCACCACGCGATAGTGATCGAGGAAGCCGGGATCCCGGAAGCGGGCCGGCATCTCCTCGACGAGGACGCGATCCACCGTGACCGGCAACTCCTCCTCGAGCTGCTCGCGATAGCGCGAGAGCTCGGGCTGGTTGCACTCCACGAGCAGTATCCGCGCCTTGGCTCGGCGGGCCCCACGGGCGCTCGGGGCCCGCGCCGCGATGGTCGCGGCGATCTCCTCGTGGGTGAAGCCGAGGCGACGTGCGCGCTCCAGCGTCTCCTGGACCAGGCGCTCCAGGCTGCGGGCTGCCCGGCCCTCGCGGGTGGGCGGCCGGTCCGTGACGAAGGTGCCGCGCCCCTGGTGACTCTCCAGGTAGCCGTCCTGGTAGAGATCGGCCAGTGCCCGCGCCACCGTGTTGCGGTTGATCCGGAGAAAGCCGGCGAGCTGGCGCACCGTGGGCAGCTGCATGCCCGGTTTGAGCGAGCCGATCTCGATCAGGTGGCGGATCTGGGTCTGGAGCTGCACGTGGACGGGTACCGCGCTCTTCCGGTTCACCCGGAGCCCCGAGGGCGGGGCGATCTGCGAGGATTCCCGTGCCACGTGCTGCTCCTCCCTAGGCCGTAGCTCGTCGCGGCGCGGTGACGCGTCGGGGCGCCCGACCGGCCACCCAGTGGCCGATCTTGATCAGGGCGAAGCCCACCGTCACGCGCAACGGACGCCGAACCGGCCGGAGCGAGCGGAGGAGGGCAACGCGGGCCGCCTCGGCCCGGGCCTCATCCAGCCGCTGCATGGCCATCTGTTCTACCAGCTGCGGGTTCATCACCTGTCCCTCCTCGTCGAGATGGCCGCCGGGAAGTGTCCTTAGGCCACTATTCGTGTGGCGCTCCCGGAGTGGCCTTAATGTCCTAGTACACTAGGACACCCACGAGGTCCAGTCAAGCTATTCTGCAGCCAGCCGGTAGCCCACCCCAGGCTCGGTCAGGAGGTAGCGAGGCCGGGCCGGGTCGCGCTCCAGCTTCCGTCGGAGGGCGCCCATGTATACGCGGAGATAGTGTGCCTGCTCGATTTGCCCTGGGCCCCAGACATCCTTTAATAGCTGCCGCTGGCTCAGCACCCGGCCGGCGTGGCGGGCCAGGGCGGTCAGCAGGCGATACTCGATCGGGGTCAGGTGGACCTCCTTGCCGTCCACCAGGACCTGGCGCTTGACCTGGTCCACGCGGAGACCACCTACCGTGAAGGTCGGCTCCCCGGAGTCCCCGGCGGCGGCGTGCCGGAGGGCGACGCGCAGGCGCGCCTGCAGCTCGCCGACCGCGAAGGGCTTGCTCACGTAGTCGTCAGCGCCGGCGTCGAGCGCGGCGACCTTGTCCCGCTCCTGACCCCGCGCCGACAGCACGATGATCGGCACCCGGCTCCACTCGCGCAGGCGCCGGATCACCTCGAGCCCGTCGATGTCGGGCAGCCCGAGGTCGAGGATGACCACGTCGGGCTGGCGCGTGGCCGCCTCGATCAGGCCGTCTTCCCCGGTGGTCGCTTCGTAGAGCCGGTAGCCCTGGCTGCCCAGGGTGGCCCGGAGAAAGCGGCGGATCTGGGGCTCGTCCTCGATCAGGACAATCAGCGGTGCCGGGCCGCCGCCTCCGGATGACTCGGAGGCCTCACCCATCGCGGTTCACCGCGGGTGGCGCGTCCTTCACCGGGAGACTGAATCGGACGGACACGCCGCCGCCGGGACGGTTCTCGGCCCAGATGCGGCCGCCGTGGACACGGACGATCCCGCGACAGATCGCGAGCCCGAGTCCCGCTCCCCGCACCGAGGGGCTCGCCTCCGTGCGGTGGAACTTCTCGAAGATCAGTCGCTCCTCGCCCGGCGGAAGCCCCGGCCCGCGGTCCGCGACCTCGACCACGATCGCGCCGCCGGTGTCCTCCGCGCTCACCTCAATCGGGCTGTCCGGCGGCGTGTACTTGATCACGTTGTCGATGAGGTTGATCAGGACCTGCTCGATGAGCACGTCGTCCATCGGGACCAGCGGTAGCTCCGGCGGGATGTGGGTCGTCACGGCCCGCCGGGCGAGTGCCTTGCCGAAGCGACCGAGGGCCGCGCCGACGACCTCCTCGACCGAGTGCCACTCGGTCTGGGGCTGAAGCGCGCCCGCTTCGAGCCGTGTCATCTCCAGGAGGTTCTGCACGAGCCGGTTCAGGCGGTCGGCCTCCTCGTGGAGGGCCTCGAGCAGATCGTGGCGCGTGGCCGCGTCGAGCCGCGCCTCGCCCTCCAGCAGGGTGCTGGCCGCGCCGGTGATCGAGGCGAGCGGCGTCCGCAGATCGTGCGAGACCGAGCTCAGCAGGGAATTGCGTAGCCGCTCGGTCTCGGCGTGCACCTGCGCCTGCTCGGCCTCCTCGGCGAGCCGCGCCCGCTCGATTGCCAGCGCGGTCTGGCTCGCGAACGCCTCGAGCTGGTGCAGCTGCTCCGGAGCCTGGAGCGGGCGCGGATCGCTCGGCCGCAGCCCGAGGACTCCGACCGTCCCGCGCGAGCCGAGCAGCGGCAAGTAGAGGCCTGCCGCGCCAGGCAGAGTGTCGGTGCCCTGGCCGGCGACCTGCCCGTGCTCGTAGACCCACTGGCTCACCGCCAGCTCGCTCGGGTCCATCGGGAACTCGGCGCCGGGCGCGTGGCCTCCGCCGAGACGCCGGCTCGCGTCCGGGAGCAGGACCGCGACCCGCGCGCCGAACACCTCGGTGATGTGGCGGATCGCCACCGCGAGCAGGGTCTGCACCCCACGCGTGCTCGCGAGCTCGCGGCTCATTGCGTAGAGGGCGGCCATCCGGCGCTCGCGCTCCCGGGCGGACTCCGCCTGGGCCCGGATCCGCGCGGCGAGGCTACCGATCACGAAGGCCACGATCAGCATGACCGCGAAGGTGATGAAGTACTGCGTGTCCGACACCGCGAACGTGAAGTAGGGCGGGACGAAGAAGAAATCGATGGCGGCCACGCTCAGGAGCGAGGCCACGAGCGACGGCCCGCGGCCGTAGCGCGTCGCCACCACGATGACCCCGAGCAGGTAGACCATGACCAGGTTGGAGAAGGCGAAGTACGGGAACATGCCCCACGCGATCCCGGTGCAGATCGCGACGACGGCCAGCGCGTAACCGTGGGGCACCCAGTTCGTCTCGCGCTGCCAGGGCCGGGGGGGGAGCGGGCGCGAATCGTCCCGATCGCCGCTGATGACGTAGACGTCGATCTCGCCGCTGCCCTGCACGAGGGTGTCCACGATCGAGCCCATCGCGATCCGCTTCCAGAGCGGCCGCTCCGGCTTGCCGACGACGATCTTGCTGACGTTGCGCGACCGGGCGAAGGCGAGGATCTCGTCGCTCATCCGCTGGCCGGTCAGGGTGTGGGTCTCCGCCCCCAGCTGCTCGGCCAGGCGCATGGTCTGGGCTACCCGGTCCCGCGCCTCCTGGGGCAGGCGGAGCTGGCCGGGCGTCTCCACCCAGGCCACGATCCACTCCGCGCCCAGGCCCTCGGCCATGCGCTTGGCCGCCCGCACCAGCCGGATCGAGGACGGGCTCGGTCCGATGCACACGAGCAGGCGCTCCCGCACCGGCCACGTCCCCCGGATCGCGTGGTCGCGCATGTAGTGGCGCATCTCGGCGTCCACGTGCTGCGCGGTCACCCGCAGGGCCAGCTCGCGCAGCGCGATCAGGTTGCCCTTGCGGAAGAAGTTTTCGATCGCCTCGCGCGCCTGCTCCGGGATGTAGATCTTGCCGTCCCGCAGCCGCTGCAGGAGATCGTCCGGGGGCAGGTCGATCAGCTCGACCTCGTCGGTGTGCTCGAAGATGGAGTCGGGCACCGTCTCGCGCACGATTACCCCGGTGATCCGGGACACCACGTCGTTCAGGCTCTCGACGTGCTGTACGTTCATCGCGGTGTAGACGTTGATGCCCGCGTCGAGCAGCTCCACCACGTCCTGCCAGCGCTTGGCGTGCCGCGAGCCGGGCGCGTTGGTGTGCGCGAGCTCGTCGACCAGCATGAGCGCGGGCCGGCGCGCCAGGGCCGCGTCCAGGTCGAACTCCTGCAGCGTGGTACCCCGGTACTCCATGGGCCGGCGCGGCAGGATGTCCAGGCCGGAGACGAGGGCCTCGGTCTCGGCCCGCCCGTGAGTGTCCACCCAGCCGACGACCACGTCGACGCCCTGCGCCCGCTGCTCGCGGGCGGCCTCGAGCATCGCGTAGGTCTTGCCCACCCCGGCGGCGGCGCCGAAGAAGATCTTGAGCTTGCCGCGTGCCTGGCGGGTTTCCGCCTCCTTGACACGGGCCAGCAGCTCGTCGGGATCCGGGCGACGCTCAGTGCTCATCGATCAGCCCGGCGCCAGCCTACGACGGAACCAGCACCCCGTTCAACTGACGGCTTACGTCTCCGCGGGGCGGCCGAATGGATGCGGGAGGAGCAGTCGCTTGATGAGGTCACCGCGGAACACCGCGCCCACCAGTGTCCCGCGCTCCACCACCGGTATGACGTTCACGGCGTACTCGTCGAAAAGTCGGATGGCCGACGTCGCCGACGCGACCGGATCCACCGTGACCACGCGCCTCAGCATGACTTCTGCCGCGGTCAGGGTGAACAAGCGCTCATCGGTCCCCGCTGCTTCGTCGTCCCCCGAGAGCTGCCACCACCATGGTCGATTCCGTCTCGCGTAGAGTCCGGCGAGGAGCTGCTCATCGCCAACGGACCCGATCACGCGCCCCCGTCCATCGACGACGAGCACGCCTTCGACACCCGTGTCGGTCATGACCTCGACGACCCGACGGACCGGAGTGTCCGGGCGGACCGTCGCGATCTCTTGCCGCATCAGCTCGCCGACGAGTAGCAAGGCTCGCTCAAACGATCTCGTGATATCGGTAGATGGCGCCTCTCACGAGCAGGTGGTCCTCGACCGCCTTACAGCCCGGTATCGAGCGGGCCATGGTGCAGAGCGCGGCCCTCTCCTCTTCCCCGTTCACGATTCCCCAGAGCGTCAGGACCCCGTGGTCCGCATCCACCGTTGGATGCAGCTTCGAGATCCACGCTTCTTGCGCCATGCGCTCCCGCATCTCGGTGAGGAGCTCTGCGTCGGCACGCCAGACCGGGGCCGCCGGGATGGTCGCTAGCGTCGCCACGAGGTCCCGGCGACCGACTGCGCCCACCAGGCGCCCCGCCAGGACTACCGGGACCAGGTCGAGCTCCGGGGTGTCGAACAGGCGGGCGACCGTTTCCAGGGCGGCGGTCGGGTTCACGGTGGCGACGGGATGTGTCATCACATCCCCGACCGTGGTCCCGGTTGCCTTCCGGTACTCCCGGGCGAGCTGCTCAGTATCCACGAAGAGGTGCCACCAGGGGCGGCCCCGCCGGAGAGTCAGGCGCCCCGCGAGGTCGTGCTCGTTCAGCACGCCGACCACGCGGCCCTTGGAGTCGACGACCGGAAGGGCCGGGAGCCGCTGAGCGAGGAGGAGCCGTACAGCCTCGTGAAGCGCGGTCTCCGGCGAGACGACCGGGATATCCGGGCGCATGACATCGCCGACGATCCGAGCCTCCGACGCGTTGTCGGGGCCGGCTGGGCGAATCGGGACAGTCTTGAGTGCAAGCATTGTTGGTCCTCCCGTTTCAATAGATGGCCGAAGCCCGTCAAGATGACATCAAGTCGAGGCTCCGAGGGCTCAACGAACCATCAAGACGGTTTCTTGATGGCGTATTGACCGCGGGTTCGGCTAGCCTTGCCGCCAGGGGGGGTACCGACCATGCTCCGATCAGCGCTGGTTGCGCTCGATGGCTCTCCGTACAGTGAGTCTGCCGTGGCTCTGGCGATCGACTGGGCCAAGCGGTACGGCGCCCGGCTGCTCGGCCTCGGTGTGCTCGACGCACCCTCGATCCGGGGCGCGGAGCCGGTACCCCTTGGGGCCGGCGCCTTCAAGCAGGCGCGCGACAAGGCCCGGCTGGTCGACGCGCATCGTCGCGTGGTCGAGTTCCTCGCCGACTTTCACGCCCGCAGCAAGGTGGCCGGCGTCGCGGCCGAGGCGCTCGAGGACATCGGAGACCCCGCCGCCCGTATCCTGCGCGAGGCCCAGCGCTGCGACGTGGTGATCCTGGCCCGGGAGACGCATTTCCACTATGGGACCGAGGCGCAGCCTGACGAGACGCTCGCCCAGGTCCTGCGCGGGAGCCCCCGGCCGGTGGTGGTCGTTCCTCGCGAGCTCCCCGACGGGCAGGGTATCGTTCTCGCCTACGGAGGGGGGCGAGAGGCCGCGCGCACGCTCCAGACATTCCAGCTCCTCGGCCTCGCCTCGGGCGAGGCTATCGAGGTCGTGAGCATTCACCGCGACGGCACCGAGGCCGAGACCCTGGCCCACCTGGCCGGCGAGTACCTGGCCGCGCATGGGGCCTCGCATCGGCTGCGTGCGATCGCTTCGGCCATACCACCCGCCGAGGTCCTGCTGGAAGAAGTCCGGCGCCTGCGCCCCCGCCTGCTTGTGATGGGCGCCCACGGCCACCATCCGCTGCGCGATCTGTTCGGCACCTCGGTCACGCGCGCGGTTCTGCGGGCCTGTCCCGTCCCCGCCTTCATCGGAGCGTGAGAGCGAGCCAGCTAAGCCGGTCCCAGTGGGGCGCCGATGGGCATCATGGGGCGCCGTCGATGGGGAGGAGCGGTTCAGGTGCCTGTCGCTCGGCGGCCAAACCATCATGAAAACGACGAATTCTAATTTGGCACGGCCGATGCGGTCCAGACCGGACCGACGGCGATGGTCGGTCTTGACGCCTTCTTGATGTCGAATCGCCCCGTCTTAAGGCCGTTCTTACCAGGGTCCGCCTAGGATTCCTGGTTGGGAGGTTGCAACGATGGGAGCATCCGCTGTGGAGATGGACAGGAGCGCGGCCGGGACAACCGGCCTGGCGCTGGGGTACCGACAGAGCGAGCAGCTCGAGGAGACCGTGTGATGGCAGACATTCTGTACCTCGGCGTGACGGTCGCATTCTTCTGGTTGTCGTGGCTTCTCGTCCGGCTCTGTGAGCGGCTGTAGGAGGTATCCATGCCCTTGCTCTATGTCGTCGGCGCGGTGGTGTCCGTGGGACTGCTGGTCTACCTGGTGCTGGCCCTGCTGAAGCCGGAGCTCTTTCAATGACTGCGAACGGAATCGTCCAGCTCGTCATCTACATGGTGGTGCTGCTCGCCCTGGCCAAGCCGCTCGGGGCTTACATGGCGCGGGTGTACGAAGGCCACCGGCTCGCCCTGGACCGTGTCCTCGGCTGGCTCGAGCGTCTCATCTATCGTGCGGGCGGGATCCGGCCCAGCGAGGAGATGGGCTGGAAGGGCTACGCGCTCGCGATGCTCGCGTTCAACTTCCTGGGCCTGCTCGCCGCCTATTTCCTCCAGCGGGCGCAGGCGGGGCTGCCGCTGAATCCGCAGGGCATGGCGGCCGTCTCGGCCGACTCGTCGTTCAACACCGCGGTGAGCTTCGCCACCAACACGAACTGGCAGGGCTACGGCGGTGAGTCCACCATGAGCTACCTGACCCAGATGCTCGCCCTGACGACGCAGAACTTCGTCTCCGCGGCGTCCGGGATGGCGACCCTGGTCGCGCTGATCCGCGGGTTCGCCCGCCGCTCGGCCGAGACCATCGGCAACTTCTGGGTCGACCTGACCCGGACCACGCTCTACATCCTGCTGCCGCTTGCCGTGATCCTGGCCCTGGCCCTCGTGTCCCAGGGCGTGGTCCAGACGTTCAGGGCATATCCGACGGCCACCGTGGTCCAGCCGAGCGAGTACGACGAGCCGGTGGTCGACAAGGACGGCAAGCCCGTGCTCGACGCGAAGGGGCAGCCCACGACCAAGAAGTCGAAGCTCACCGAGCAGGTCATCGCGGTGGGCCCGGCCGCCTCCCAGATCGCCATCAAGCAGCTCGGCACCAACGGAGGCGGGTTCTTCAACGTCAACTCGGCGCATCCCTTCGAGAACGCGACCCCGTTCTCGAACTTCCTCGAGGTGCTGGCCATCCTGGTGATCTCGGGGGCGCTCTGCTACACGTTCGGCGTCATGGTGAAGGACACGCGCCAGGGCTGGGCGGTGCTGGCCGCCATGACCGTCATCCTGGTCGGCATGCTCGCAGTCTGCGTGGTGGCGGAGCAATACGGCGCGGTCTTCACGAAGCAGGGGGCAGACCATGTCGCCAGCGCGCTCCAGGCGGGCGGCAACATGGAGGGCAAGGAGGTCCGCTTCGGCATCGTCAACTCCGCCCTCTGGGCCACGGCCACCACCGTCGCCTCCAACGGCTCCGTCGACTCGATGCACGACTCCTTCACCCCCATCGGGGGGCTCGTGCCGATGTGGAATATCCAGCTCGGCGAGGTCGTCTACGGCGGGGTGGGCTCGGGGCTCTACGGCATGCTGATGTTCGCGATCGTCGCGGTCTTCGTGGCGGGGCTGATGGTCGGGCGCACGCCCGAGTACCTGGGTAAGAAGATCGAGTCGTACGAGATGAAGATGTCGTCGCTCGTCATCCTGATCACGCCCGCGCTCGTGCTGATCGGCACGTCGGTCGGGGTGGTGACGGCGGCGGGGAAGGCGAGCATGGCCAACCCCGGCATCCACGGGTTCAGCGAGGTGCTCTACGCGTTCTCGTCGGCGTCCAACAACAACGGCAGCGCCTTCGCCGGCCTGAATGCCAACACCCCCTTCTACAACACCGCGCTCGGCCTGGCCATGCTCTTCGGGCGGTACTGGCTCGCGGTTCCCGTGCTCGCCATCGCCGGCTCGCTGGCCCGGAAGAAGATCGTCCCGACGGGGTCCGGCACGCTCCCGACCCACACCCCGCTCTTCGTGGTCCTGCTCATCGGCGTGGTCATCCTGGTGGGAGCGCTGACCTACGTCCCGGCGCTCGCCCTCGGGCCGATCGTCGAGCATCTCACCATGATCGCCGCCAAGTGAAGGATTGAACCCATGGCCACCCCCGTGACGGCCCGCTCGCTCTTCGACCTGCCGATCGTCAAGCAGGCGATCGTCGATTCCTTCCGCAAGCTGACGTTCCGGCGCCAGGTGCGGAATCCGGTCATGTTCGTGGTCTACATCGGCTCCATCCTGACGAGCCTCCTGTGGATACAGGCGCTGGTCGGCAAGGGGGAAGCGCCGGGCTGGTTCATCTTCTGGGTCTCGGTCTGGCTCTGGTTCACCGTGCTCTTCGCCAACTTCGCGGAGGCCATGGCGGAAGGCCGCGGCAAGGCCCAGGCCGCCTCCCTGCGCAAGTCCCGCCGAGACCTGCAGGCGAAGCGGCTCGAGAAGCCGGGGCACGGGCGTCACTTCCAGATGGTGGCGGCCTCGAGCCTGCGGAAGGGCGACGTCGTGCTGGTCGAGGCCAACGACTTCATCCCGGCCGACGGGACGATCGTCGAGGGTGTCGCCTCCGTGAACGAGGCGGCGATCACCGGAGAGAGCGCGCCGGTGATCCGCGAGGCCGGGGGCGATCGCAGCTCCGTCACCGGCGGCACGCAGGTCCTTTCGGACTGGATCGTCGTGGAGGTCACCGCCAATCCAGGCGAGGCCTTCCTGGATCGGATGATCGCCCTCGTCGAGGGGGCCAAGCGCCAGAAGACTCCCAACGAGATCGCGCTGGACATCCTGCTCGCCGGGCTCACCATCGTCTTCCTGCTCGCCACCGCCACCCTGCTGCCGTTCTCGCTCTACAGCGTCGGGGCGGCCGGCCAGGGCACCCCGGTCACCGTCACGGTCCTGGTAGCGTTGCTCGTGTGTCTGATCCCGACCACGATCGG
>Ga0335085_10009767_pt1 | contig 14433 bp, 9 predicted proteins | sample Lox_Sample_45_FD_206712 | JGI IMG/M metagenome (GOLD analysis project Ga0335085, IMG submission 206712) | Soil microbial communities from Loxahatchee National Wildlife Refuge, Florida, United States - Lox_Sample_4.5 | ecosystem: Environmental > Terrestrial > Soil > Wetlands | place: USA: Florida...
AAGCTCGCGCCCAGTATCAGAAGACGCTGGGCGGCGCCTTCAACGAAGGCTATGGCGCAACCGGTCTCTCGAACTTCGGTTGCGGCTCCGCTGCGGAAGTCCTGCCCTTCGCGGCGCAGTCCACTTCGGCCAGCACCGGCGTTCCTACCGGCGTCGCCGGCGGTAACGGCTTTATCCCCGGCGCTGCTCAGAACTGCACGGGCGACACCCGCAACCTGATCGAGGGAACGGTCAGCTTCTGGTATCGCTTCTACAAGGGGCCCAAGGGCACTCTGCAGTACGGCATGCAGTATTCCAATTACGTCCGCAACACCTGGCGCGGCGTCGGTACCGGCGTCGGCGCGGACGGTATCACCTACAGCGTGCCCAACGGCGCTCCGCACTCGGACGAGAACATGGTCTTCACCTCGTTCCGCTACGTGCTCCCGTAAACGAAAACAACCCCAACAAAAAACGGGGGAGGCCGCCACTGGCCTCCCCCGTTTTTATTTTCCGCCGAACTTTACTTCGAAGCGCAGCGGACAATATCTCACCAGTAGCCCGCCACGAGGTTAGCGTAAATTCGCGGGTGGCGCACCCTTCGGTCTAAAGGGTGCGATCTCCGCGTCAACCAACTACCAGAGCAGCTTCAACCCGAACTGCACCTGCCGCGCCGCGGTCGAGGTTGCCGTCACCAACCCCGCATCCGGATTCGGCACCGGCGTATTCCCGTTCACCGTGTCGATGATCACGTTCGGCGTGTTGAAATTCGCCCGGTTGAGGATGTTGAACATCTCTGCGCGAAACTGCAGATTCAGCCCTTCGGTGATCCGCGTGTCTTTGCGCACCGAAAAATCCCAGGTCGCCAACCCCGGACCCGGAATCGTGTTCCGCTTCAGCATGCTGTAAAAGCCGCTGGCGTTCGGCTCGGCTGCAAACGCGTCCGGGTTATACCACTGCACGAACTGCGTCTTGCTGTCGACCACCGGATCGACCACCGGCCCCGTAAATCCGGGATTGGCGAACGGGCGCGCCGGATTTTTCGTATCGCCGCTGCGCGTCGGGTTGTAGCTCAGCTGCGGCGTGATCGGAAATCCGGCTTGCGCCGTCACCACGCTGTCGATCGACCATCCATTCACCAGCCGCGCCTCCCATCCGTCCACGTCGCTAAAAAATTCGCGTCCGTGCCCGAACGGAAGCTCCCACACTCCGTTGATCACCGCCACGTTGTTCGCGTTGTAGGTGGCCGGGCCCCAATCCGCGCGAATGTTGTACGGATTGGAAACCAGCCCCGGCGCGTTGTTCGCCGTTGTGGGGTTCAGCGTGTCGCCGTCATCCAGCGCTCGCGACCATGTATACGTCCCGCGCAGCAGGAATCCGTGGCTGAAGCGGTGCTTCACGTCGATTTCCAGCGCATTGTAGGAGCTGTCGCCGCGCGAAAACCACGTCCACGTCGGCCCGATCGTCGAATTGCAGGTCGGATTTCCCGCCGCGCACGCCGCCGCGATGTAATACGTCCCCGCTGGAACCGGCCCGCCGGCTACCGTCGTTCCATCCGCCAGCGTCAGATTCGGCAGATTCGCGGGGCACGGCGAAGCCGGGCAAATCACCGGCGCCGGCTCGTTCGCGTCCAGTCCCAGCAGTTCGTGATACCCGTGCGTGCCAACGTACCCGATGCTGAACGACGTGTTCGGCAAAATCTCCCGCTCCACGCGCAGCGAATACGAAATCAGCGTGGGAGCCTGCAAGTTCGGCTGTACGCCGCCGGGAACCGGCTTCGCAGCCGCCACGGGCGCGGGCGGGTAGCCCGCCGGAATCGGGAATGCCGCCGGCGCGGGCAGATCCGCCAAAGGCAGCGAGCTGATCGCCAGCGCCGGATTGAACGGCCCGTTCTGATCCATGCGATAGCCGAGCGCATCCTGCAGGTCGTTGTAAATTCCGAATCCGGCGCGAACCACCGTCTTCTCGCCAAACGGGCTCCACGCCACTCCCACGCGCGGCTCGGCCAGGAACGCAAAATTATTCGTGCTGAAAGCCGAATGTCCGATGTGCGGAGTGGAATTGATCACGCCGTCGGTGAAGAAATAATTCGCCGCGCGGCCATGCGCTTCGTTCCACCCGGTCGAGGATTCGCCGCGAAAGCCCAGCGTCACCGTCAGCCGCCGCGTCAGCTTGATCGAATCCTCCAGGTACCACGCCGCGAAAAGCGACCGCCAGTTCATGTTCGTCGGCGCCGGATCGTACGCAAACGTCCCCACCGTCCCGCCCAGCAGCGCCTTGATACTCGCAAACGACGCCTGCCCAAACTGGCTCAGCGCGATATTCTCATTCGATTGGAACGGCTGGAACCACGCGCCAAACGTAAAACTGTTACGCCCGTGCGTCAGCTTCACCTGGTCCTCAAACGTGACCAGATTCCGGTGCAGATACAGATTCGTGCCGTTGTTGCTGCCCGCGAGCCCCAGCTGCGTGGCCGGGTTCGACGTCGTGTTCCCGCCCACCACCACCGCGCCCACCGGGAAATCGCCCACGAATCCAGTCACTGCTGCCGCAGGCGATCCCGGCGTCGGCTCGCCGAGGAAGAAATATCCCGCGCGCGAGAATCCCACGCGCGCCGTGTTCACCAGCGTCGCCGAAAACACGTGCGTCTCCTCCAGGCTCAGCACCTGCTCGCGCAGATTCGCGATGTCCGTGCTGTAGGGATCGAAAATCGTCGCCGTGTTGTCGTGGCCGTCGTCCACGGTGTAGTTCACGCCGAGCGTATCCCGGTCCGAAAACACGTGATCCACCCGCGCCGAGCCGAAATCCTCGCGGATTTTCTGCAGCGGGCTGTAAAAGCCCTCCGCGATTCCGCTCGGGGTTCCCGTCGCAACCGGACCGCCCGCCGGGCCGCTCGGCACTCCCAGCGTGTTCAGCTCCGGGCCGTTCGCCACCGGCCAGACGGTCAAAAGCTCCGCCACGTCCGCGGCGCACGCCGCTTGCTGCGCGGCCGGGCATGCCGAACCCCAGGTCACGCCCAGTCCTCCGTTGGTGCGCGCGTCCGTCGCCGGCACGAATGTCAGCGACGTCTGATGCAGGTTCTGCCGGAATCCTTCGTAGTTCACGAAGAAAAATGTCTTGTCCTTCTGAATCGGCCCTCCGACCGCGGCGCCGAACTGGTTGCGCTGAAAAAGCGGAGCCCCCGCCACGTCGAAGAAATTCCGCGAATCCAGGTCGTTGTTGCGCAGGAATTCATACGCCGACCCGTGCCAGTTGTTCGTGCCCGACTGCGACACAATCAGCACCTGCCCGCCCGGATGCTTGCCATATTCCGCGCCGTAGGAATCGCGCAGCACGTTGAATTCGCGCACGGCTTCCACGCCGAGCAATTGCCCGCTCGTTCCGCCGGGCGTCATGTTGTTCTCGTCCGCGCCCGTGTATTCGATTCCGTTCAGCAAAAACAAATTCTGCTGCGGCCGGTTCCCGTCGATTGCGAAATTATTCCCGTTCGTCGAATTCGAAACGCCCGTGCCGCCCGTCTTTTCCGAGGTGTAATTCACCACCGCCGGATTCAGCGTCAAGAGCAAATCGAAGCTGCGTCCGTTCAGCGGCAGGTCTTTGATCTGCGTTTCGCCGACCACGCCGGAAATATCCGTCGTTGTGGTGCTGACCATCGGCGCATCGCCTTCCACAGTCACCTGCTGGCTCACCGCCCCCACGCCCAAGGAGAAATCGACACTCGCTTCCTGTCCCACTACGAGATGCACTCCCTTGCGCACCGCTTCCTGGAATCCCGATTTGTTCGCGCGCACCTCGTAGGGGCCCAGCGGCAATGCGAAAATCTCGTAGCTGCCCTGATCATCCGTGTTCGCCGAACGCTCGAAGCCTGTCTCGACGTTACGCGCCGTCACCGTCGCTCCCGCCACGCTAGCGCCGGACGGATCGACCACCCGACCGCTTACGTTGGCGGAATCCTGCGCCGCGGCCACCGCCGCGCTCACGAGCAACAGGGCCAACAGCGCGAGCCAGCGCACGCCGAACGATGAAAGCTCTCGGTAGACGGCCTTCCGCACTCGCGGCGCCGCTTCCTGGGACACAAACGCAGACACATCCAGACGCATCGTGAAATCCCCCTCCGGGAAAAGTAACCGCCACTGCCGCCCTCACTCTTGGACAGACGAGGATATACGATTCCATACGGAAAATATAGTTATACGATGGTCATTTAATGCGAAAGGACGGCGCATGGGGCGGCAGTATCACGTCCGGCTCCGCCCCCGGCGGCCGCCGCTCGCCTCCGTTACGCTTTCAACATGTCCGCGCCCGCGCCCCCACCCGCCCGGGAACGCCGGTTGTAGACTTTCGGTGTCTCGTTCGATAGCCAATGACCGCTGAATCCCAATCTGTCGCGCGCTGCGAATCCGCCTCGCCGTGGATTTACGGCCCGTGGCTCGACTTGATCGTCGGCTGCGGCGCCTGGTCCGCTCCTTTGCTGGGCGCGGCGCTGCTGCTCACCCAGACGCGCACGCATGCCTGGGTGGTCGCCTTCTACCTGCTGGCGCTCGCATTCAACTATCCGCATTTCATGGCCACGGTCTATCGCGCCTACCACACGCGCGCCGACTTCGAAAAATACAAGATCTTCACGCTGCACATCACCCTGCTGCTGGTCATCACCGGCATCCTGCTGCACGCGTCCTATCAATTATTTCCCTGGGTCTTCACGCTCTACATTCTCTGGAGCCCGTGGCACTACACGGGCCAGAATTTTGGCCTGCTGATGATGTTCGCGCGCCGCAGCGGCGCCGAAATCACCCGGCGGGAGCGTTTCTCGATTCGCGCCGCCTTCGTCGCCTCCTACCTGATGCTGCTGGCCAGCTTTGAAACTGGCGGCTCGACCGATCCGCTGATCCTGTCGCTCGGCCTCGCGGCCAAATACACGCTGCCGGCCCGTTTGCTGCTCGGCGCGGCGTTCGCGATATTCATCTTTGCCGGTTTCGCGCGGCCGGTGCGCCGGCACGGCTTGCGGATGCTGATCGCTCCGCTCACTCTCGCTCTCACGCAATTCATCTGGTTCGTGGTGCCCACGCTGCTTGAGCTGCACGCGCAGATTCCGCAGACGCGCTACAGCAGCGGCATTCTCGCCGTCCTGCATTCGGCGCAGTACATCTGGATCACCAGCTATTACCAGCGCCGCGAAGCGCGCGCCGCGGGCCAGTCCGGCTGGCGCATGACGGGCTATCTGCTCACGCTGGTCGCCGGCGGCATCGCGCTCTTTATTCCCGGGCCGTGGATCGTCAGCCGCGTGCTGCACTACGACTTCACCACCAGCTTCCTGATCTTCACCGCGGTGGTGAACATTCACCACTTCATCCTCGATGGCGCGCTTTGGAAACTACGCGATTCGCGCATCGCCGGGCTGCTGATCGGCGGCAACCAGAAAACAGACGCCGAAAACGCCGCGCAACCGGCCGCCACCGCAGCGCCTTCGCAGGGGGCGCGCTTGTTTTCATCGCCCGCGTTCCGTGTGGCGCTGGTCGCGCTGTTGTTTTTGTGGGGAGGATTCGACCAGCTGCACTTCGCGCTCGGCACGCACGAGCAAAACCTCTCGTCGCTGATCGCCGCATCGCGCATGAACCCGTGGGACAGCACCATCGAATCGCGCATCGCCGCGACGGAATCCAAAGCGGGCCATCCGGACGCCGCGGTGGAAGCTCTCCAGCGCGCCGTCGCGATCAATCCGCACGACGAAGGCTTGCAGCAGGCCTACGCCCGCGCGCTGCTCGAAGCCGGCCGCTATCCGGAGGCCTACGATCGTTACGCCAAGCTCGCCGAACTCTATCCGCGCGATCCCAACGTGCAGGTCAGCTACGGCCTGCTCGCCGGACGCCTGGGGCACAACGACGACGCCATCGACGCGTGGGAGAAAGCCGTGTCGCTCGATGCGGACCAGCTCAACGCGCATTTGTATCTGGCCGAAGCCTTCGACCAGCGCGGCGAATTCGCCGCCGCTGCGCGCCACTGGGAGGCTTTCCTGCACCTCGCGCAAGCGCATCCCGACGATCCTGCGGCTACGCTCGACCAGCAAATTTCCGGCGCTATACAGCTCGCGGACGATCAATCGAATTCGCGGCAGCCGGACGCCGCGCTGGTCTGGTATCGCTGGGCGATTTCCGCGGCGCAGGCCAACGGCAACGCGAAACTCGAAAGTCTCGCTTGGGCGCACATGGCCGATTCGCGCGACAAATTCGGCGACGTGAAATCCGCGGCCGCGGCCTACGAGCACGGCATCGCACTCGATGCGAAACTCGGCGACCCGCACGCCGCCGCCCTCGACTGGTTCAACTACGGCCAGTTCCTCCGCCGCCACGGCATGCCCGACGATCTCGTCTACGCCTGCCTGCTACATTCCGAGCAGTTGCTGGCGACCACGGGCGGTTCGGAATTGGAGACGGCCACGAAAATGCGCCGCGAAGTTGAAAGCAAGCTAGGCAACAAGGCCAGCCAATCGCAGAAGGAATTGCCGCAATTGCTCGCCCGCGCCAGCGAACTCCCCACGTACACGTTCTAGGTATGTCCGATAAAGAAATCTCAGGTGTCGGCGCGTACCGCGCTGATTGTTAATTGATGTTCAGCTTGGATTGGGTGCTGGGCAGATGCTCGTTTAGGTTGGGGAGGCATTCGACTTCGGTTATGTCGGTGTCGTCCTGGCGGTTCCAGCGTTTGGTGCTGGTCCATTCGCCTTCCCAGTTTTGGGGGTCGAAGAGCGAGTATTTGATTTCGAGCGTCTTGCCGCCGTTGATCATCTTGATGCGCTCGATGATGTGGAAATCCTTGCTGACGGGAACGCCGGTATCGATCCAGTGCCGCTCGGGGATCATGGCGGTGGTGTCGACCACCAGCGTGTCGCCCTCCCAGGTGCCGATCGATTCGCCGTTGTAGGACGGCACGACCACATCGGGATCGAGATGCTTGCGGCCGTCGATATAGACGATGCGCAGCGCGTTTTCAAATCCGCTGACCATGTAAATCACGGTGGGGGTCTGAATCATGGCGATGGGCCAGACGCGGGTCATGATCATGGGCATGCCGGCGGGAAAGCATTTGCCGATATCGTCGTGGAACGGGCGGCCTTCGGCGGTGGCTTTTTTGCCTTCGTCGAAGATCGCCTGCGCGGCCGGTTTGAACTTGGGATAGTTCGGGCCGAACATGAAGGAACTGAAGCCGGAGCTGAGGTCGACCATCCAGGTGCCGGTCACGTTGAACGGCGCCTTGGGGCGGGGCTTGTTGAGGTCTTCGGGCGACAGCGCGCCCGGAGGAAACGGATCCTCGGCTTTGACGGGCGTTTTAGCCGCCGACGCAGGGTTCGGGTCGCCCTGGGCGAACGCAGCGACGGACATTGAAGCAACGGCCAGCGCGACGAAAATTGCGGCCAGCCAGAATCTCACATACGATCCGCTGGTGCGCGACGCCTTCGTCCGCACAATCACAACCGGTTCGCCGATGCCGAAGCCTTTGCTGGAATTCGAAGTCGGATGCATCAATCGTCCCTCCGGGACTTACGACCGTTCATTTCGCTCACCCGGCACTTCGTGCCGGGCTAATTTCAGTCGCCGCTCCGAGGCTGGTCGGTGAGCCAAGATCGAAAGTTGTGCACGCTGTAGCCGCTGAGTTCACCGATCACCCAGCCCTTACGGGCCGGGCTCGCTCTCGCCGTAGCTACGGCGCTGGTGAAAATTGGTTATTTCGCCGCGCCGGTGTAGCCGATCATGTCGGTGAGCACGGTGCCGTCGGCCAGCTTCACGGAGATGAAGCGCCCGCCGTGCGTGCCGTCGCGGAGCGGATGAATGCTGATGGTGACCTGATCGCCGGGCTTCAGCGTGGTGGAGCGCCAGCCGGAGCGCGCCATGGTGTTGGGGCTGTTGCACTCGACGCCCCATTTATCCGTGCCGCCGGAGGCATTGGGCACGTCGATTTCGATCCAGCTGTGCGGATTGGTCCAGCCGAAGCTGACGACCGTGCCGGTGAGCTGCACGGTCTTGTCGCGATCGAACATGGCGCCGGAATGGTGCGCGTAGGCCGGGGCATTGAACACCAGAAGCAGGCCCGCGGCCAGCAGGGCCGCGCAGAGCATGGCGGCAAAGAAGCGGACGTGCTGGTAAACGGATTTGCCGATGACGGAAGACGACATCATATCCCCCCTGAGTGACCGACCGGCAGCGCCTTTGAACCTCCACCCCGGCGCGGCCGCGAAGTCGCCCGATATCGCGTGATTATGCTCCAACCGGCATCGTGGCCGCAACGGATTCGTGGGACGTCCTCGCGTTTTTGCGGGCTATGGCAAAGGCCATAAACACGGAGGACACCGGGCAGGAGCCGAGTGCACGGAGAACCCCTTCACCGCGGAGGATACAGAGGACAGCGGGACTACGAGCCGGATTTGAACTTGAATTCGATTGCTTTCGATTCGCGGGGGGCGATCGTCACGGTTTGGTCTTGCGCGCCCAGGGATTCGTGCCAGGCTTCGATGGTGTAGGTGCCGGGAGGGAGATTTTTCAGTGTGAAGTTCCCGGCCGCGGGCGTGACGGCGAAATACGGATGGTCGAAGACGAAGACCGTGCTGCGCATCCAGGGATGGACGTTGCAAAGGACGGGCATGGCGAATTCGGAGTGGGTAAAGGTTTCGTGCAGGGCGGCGGAGCCGGAAGGCTGCGAGTTGCTCCACTGGCGGTTGTGCTTGGGCATGGGGTGGACGTTGTGCATGGTCGGATCGTTGTTCTGGACTTCGAAGGGTTGGCCGGTCATGAGCGCGAGGACGTGCGGCGAGTACATGCAATTTTTCTGCTGCAGGACGGCGGTTTCTGCCGGCACGTCGTAGCGGTAGTTGCCGAGGCCGTCTTTGACGTAGACGACGACGTTGGCGAGCGCGCCTTGGCCGCCGGTGACGAACGTTTGCGGGAAGACCGGTTGCGGGTTGGCCTGGACGCAGGCGGGGGCGGCGCTCATATCGATGGGTTTTGCCGCAGGGGGCGCGCCATCGAGCGTGACGGTGCCAGTGATGGAGCCGGCGGTGGATGGGTCGACGGTGGCGGCCGGGGCGGATGATTCGGTGGCGGAGTGGCTGCAGCCGCAGAGGGCCGTTGCCAAGATCAAAATTGCGGACCAGAGTTTGGGGTTCATCGGGATTTTCGCGTTATCGCGCCGACCGAAAGACTCGGTCGTCCCTCCGGGACTTTTGGGTTTCTAATCTCGGTTACCCGGCACTCCGCTCGCCGCAGCGAGCTCCGTGCCGGGCTACGTACGGTCGCCGCTCCGCGGCTTTCGGTGCAGGGCGATGCCACCCGTTTCGACGATTCGAGCCGCGCTCGCTCAGGGGCTAAGGCTCGTTTTCTTTCGTGCGGATTCATGCCGGAGCTGAAGCTCCGACCCCCTGGAAACCTTTTCATCGGGGCGGTTAGTGCGTGTCGAAGTTGGGGATGGAGACGGCGCAGGTGATGACGGTGAACCATATCAATAGTTCGATGAGGCCGGCGAGCTTGGCGATGGCTGGGGTTTCCGAAGTGAGGCCCCAGGATTTGGATTTTTGCTGGTTGATGATGTGAAGAATGATGCCGAGCGGGATGAAAATGCCCAGCTTGATTTCAAAGGCAGGGTTCGGGATGTACTTGGTGGCGGCGCTGGAAAAAAGCAGGAAGCCGCCGGTGATGGCGATGAGCAGGCCGAGCCAGTTCCACCAGAAAAGCGCTTCGGAAAGTTCAGCGGCGGTGCGGCGTTTTTTGCCGACGCCCATCAGGCGCAGGTCGAGCGAGAGATTCGTGCCGATCCACATGGAAAGTCCGGTGAAGTGCGTGGCCTGCACGAAGGGATAGACCCAGGTGGAACCGCTGATGTTGAGCGCCCACCAGGTGCCCTGCAGGTATTTCGCGATGGACATGAAAAAACTGAGCATGTTGGCGGACCTCTAACCCACGCCCGAAATCGCGGGCACTTCGACGGAAACCAGAATCGAGCCGATCCAGAAAATCAGGGAGACGAACGCGGCGAGTTTCGCGGCGGCGGAATAGCTTTGCCCGGGTGCACTGTGGCGCACAAAGCGGAAAACGAGCGCGCCGATGACGATCGAGAGCAGGACGACGATGACTTTGTACCGGAACCAGTCGGCCAGGTAGAAATCGACGGCGTCGGCCGAGAACATGAAGAAGCCGGAAAAGAGGGCCATGCCGAAGCCGGTCCACATCCAGGGACGAAGCTGGGCGGCGAGTTCGTTGGCGGGTTCCTTGCGGGCGGCGAGGCCCATGACGCGCAGGTCGACGATGGCGGTGGTGCCGACGAGGAGGAAGAAGCCAGAATAGTGCATGATTTCGAGCACCAGCGAGAGGACTACGTTGGTGTCGAGCCACAGGATGAAGGAATTTTGTTCGAGCCAGCGGCAGAAGTAAAGCATGAACGGCGTTTCCCCCGGCGCATCGTACCGCGGAGTCGGCGGAAGTCAACCTATCCTTTGGCCTTTTGGGCCTGGCGGAATGGCGCGGCGGCGGAGAAGATCAAAAGCGAAACTCCGGCCCAAGACCAAATCAACAGCTGCCGGGCTAAAGGCGCGAGGGTGCATTAACTTCAAAGGCGAAGAGCCGGCGGGACGCCGGCGCTACGTTAAAGGCGAGGAGCCGGCGGGGCGGGGGCGCTACTTTAGGAACGGAGGACGGTGCCGTCGGCGAGCGTTACCGAGGTGCAGCGCATGGTATGGGCGCCGCTTTTGGCTGCGCCGCCGACGATGGTGATTTCGTCGCCGGGCTTGACGGTGGTGCTGGTCCAGCCATTATGGCGCAGGAAATTGGGGCTATTGATCTCCATGGCCCATTCGTCGACGCCGCCTTTGTCGTTTTTCACGTTGAGATAGATGTAGCCGTGCGGGTTGGTCCACTCGACGCGGGTGACGACGCCTTTGAAAGTGCTGGGGTGCTCCATGTCATACATCGACGTGGAGTGGTGGGCGCTGACGACGGGCGCGGCGAGCAGCGCGGCGAACGCGACCAGCAAAACGACCGCTTTGATTCTCATGATTTCGGGCCTCCTGAATTCGTACTGCCTATTTACAGCGCCGCGGCGCTACTTGCTGCCTTCGAGCAGATCCTTGTAGTCCTTGTTGTTGTCTTCGCAGACGTATTCCTGAATTTGCCATTCCGGGTGCAGGCGCATCTTGCTCGACATGGTAAAGGGCGCTTCCCAGACGTTGGGGTCGTCCATGGTGGCGGAGTAGTCGAGCTCTTCGTAGGAGACGCGGTGATAGCGCTCGACGACGTGATAGGCAGTGGTGTGCCTGTAGTTGCCGATGAACGTCTTGTCGTTGAAGCCGGTGACGTCGACGACGAGCGTGTCGCCGTCCCAATGGCCGACGGAATTGCCCATGTAGGTCGGGTCGAGATCGTCGGGGTGCGTGGTGCCGTCGGTGGGGATCACGCGGAAGATGTGATAGGCCTCGTAGAGAATGACGACCAGGCCGGGCTTCTGGACGATCTGCAGCGGATAGGGCTGCATGGTGGCAGCGGGAACGCCGGGCGGTACGCAGGTGACGCCCTGGCCGAGGTCGTTTTCCTTGGGAACGATTTTGAAGCTTTCGGCGCCGGGTTTGACCTTGATGTTGTCGATCGGGCGGAGGCTGAAGCCGGCGATATAGACGCCGGAAAGGTCGGGATGGCCGTCGGCGGATTTCGGGATGGGTTGATTGTGCGGATCGCCGCAGGCGCCGGTGACGGAGGCGGGCGCGGGCTGCGTGCCGGCGACGGTGACGGTGAAAGATTTCGTGTCGGAGCCGGCGCGGCCCTTGGCGGTGAAAGTGTACGTGGTGGTTTGTTTGGGCGTGACCTCGCGGCTGCCGAAGGTGGGGACGATGCCGAGGCAATTGTCGAAAAAGGTGTCGTCGGCGTTGACGGCATGCCAGTGGAGCGTGGTGGTCTGGCCGGGCTGAATCGATGCGGGCTCGGCGCGCAATTCGAGAATTTTTCCGGGAGGTCCCATGGGAAATCCGCCGACGGCGGGGCGGCCGGGCTCGGGCTGGGCGGGCTGCTGGGAAGCGGCGGGCGGAGGCTGCTGGGCGATTACCGCGGACGGTGACAAGGACGCGGTGGATGCGATGAGGACAATGCAAATTCGGCTTACGGCATGCATGCTGACTTCCCCCCGAGAAGGTTCGTTTGGCCGGCGCGAGATGCGATCGACCGCGAATTCACCCGAAACCGTATAACAGGATAACGCAATCCGGTTGCGGCGCTAAAGACCCAGATTTTTTCCGCCGGCGCGAAGGCGCATGATGCCACGAGCGCGGCGCGAGACGAAAAGGATTTTTCGAGCGGCCGACGAAATGTAAATGCGCCAGCCGCTCGATGGAAACCGCACTTCCCTGCTAGAAGGTGTACTTCAACGCGAACTGCATGATGCGCGGATCGTTCACCGTCTGCGCCAGCGCGCCGAGGCCGGCCGTGGTGGAAGGTGTCGGCTGGCCGAACCCGGGCAGATCGATGCCCGCGCCGATGAGACCCGGCGTGTAGAGGTTCACGTGGTTCGGCAGATTGAAGACTTCCCAGCGGAACATGATGCTCTGGCGTTCCGTGATCGGGAACGTGCGCGCGAGCGCGGTGTTCACGATGATCGAGCCGGGCCCGAAGAGGCTGTTGTTCTTTAGATCGCCGAAGGTGTACGGCGCCGGGAGAGAAAATGCGGCCGGATTTAGCCAGCAGTCGCGTCCTTTCGGATGGCAGTAGGGGCTGACGCCGGGGACAAGATCGGGCCGCTGATCGAGACCGCCGGTCGGACCGTTTCCGTTACCCGAGAAATCGAGCACGATCGATGGAGCGCCGAGATCCAAGCCGGACTGCACGATCGCCGACACGGAGAATTGCCAGTGGCCGAGGAGCATGTTCTCCAAATGGCCGGAGAACTCAGGCGTTTCGGCGACGAGCGATTCGTTGAAGATGTTGTGCGTATCCGCGCTGGGACAATTTCCGCGATCCGCCTTGGGATCGAACGGCACCATCTCTGCGGCCAGGAAGAAGCCGAGAGTGGTGGTGTAGTTGTCGGAAATACAGTGCGACCATGTGTAATTTGTAGTGGATGTGAAATGGTTTGCGAATTGATGCTGCGCGGAGAGCAGCAAGCCGTTGTAGTTCCCCGTTCCGGATTCTTCCAGCAGCAGCGTTTCGCCGTACAGATCGCCGCCCTGCGGCCCCACTCCACCCGCAGCCGGCAACGCGTATTTCGACAGCAACCGATTTGCTCCCAACGGCGCGGGGCAAAACGCCGGCGGCAGGAATCCGGGGCATGGTCCGGGCACGCATGGCTGCAGGAACGCCGGCAGCGGATAGCCCGGGGGGCAAGGACCTTGGGCCGAGGGATTGGCCTCGTTGTTTCCCCACAGGTGACGCTGCTGGTTTCCGAGATACGTCGCGGAAATGACCCAGTGAGAGCCGAGCTGTCTTTCGACGCTCAGGTTGTACTGCATCACATAGGTCGGCTTGATCGATTGAGGATAGCTGAACACGAGAGCGCCGGGCAGGTAAGCGGCATTCTTCGGCCCGGTGCCGACGTAATCGAGCGTGCCCGGCGCGGAGCCGAACGGGTCCTGGCCGACGTGCGTCACGCCCTGTTGATCGACAAAGGTGAACGGATTCGGTGAGTCCGGCAGAGTGCCCCATGGGTCGGTGATGCAGGTCGTGGTGCAGAGACCACCTTCGCCGATGGCGGGATTGTTGACCGCGCCGCCGTAAGGTTCTTCGAAGCCGAACTGGTCGTAGGAGAAGTTCGGGAAGTCGTAGAAGATTCCGAAACCCGCGCGGATTGCAAATTTACCGTCGCCGAACGGATCCCACGCTACGCCAATGCGCGGGCTCCACTTGTCGAGAGAGTTCTTCGTGAGCTTGTCGTTGTGCGGGCCGCCGGGGTCGCCATTGAAAAGATAACCGGCCGGGGCGGTGGGAAAGAGCGAGCTGTGGACGTTGTTGACCAGATCCTCGAGATTGATGTTCACGACGTGACCGGAGGGGTCGGTGTGGCCGAAGAACGGATCCCAGCGCAGGCCGGCGGTAACCGTCACGCGCCGGGTGACTTTCCAAGCGTCCTGGAAGTACAGCGAGAAGACGTTTTGATGCTGGAGCGACGGGATGGGCGCGTCCTGCGAAAATCCGCTACTGGCGTTGGTATAGCCGAGCAGGAAATCCGCCAAGCCACCGCTCGGGGGATTCGAGCCGGTTCGCGATCCATCAAAGGAAAATGAGCCTTGATTGAACAGGTAGTTGTGAGCGAATGCGCGAAGATTGATAAAGTCGGCTCCCATGGAAAATTGATGCGCGCCTTGCGTCCACTCAAGGTCGTCGGAGAACTCGATGGTGTCGTAGGGCTGGAGGGACGGAGTCGAATTGAATAGCCCGCCGAAACCACCGAAACCGAAGCCCGCCATGTACTTGGGGAAGAAACTTCCCACGT
>Ga0335085_10009769_pt1 | contig 14432 bp, 15 predicted proteins | sample Lox_Sample_45_FD_206712 | JGI IMG/M metagenome (GOLD analysis project Ga0335085, IMG submission 206712) | Soil microbial communities from Loxahatchee National Wildlife Refuge, Florida, United States - Lox_Sample_4.5 | ecosystem: Environmental > Terrestrial > Soil > Wetlands | place: USA...
GAACGCGTGCGGGCAGGAGGAGGCGGTCGGCGGGAGCGGGCTCGGGATCAGTGGCGCGACGGACTCGAGCGGTGCCTGCCGCGCGTCCGTGCGCGGATGCGGGACGGCGGCCGTGTGGCCGCGCGGACCGCTGACGACGATCCGGACGACCGTGTCGTCGCGGGCGCTGCCCCGGGCGCCGGCGGCGAGCGCGAGCACGAGTGCGGCGACCACGAGTCGCACCCCGCGATGATCGCACGGGGCTAGACTCGCTGTCGTGAGCGGAACCGAGATGCGCCAGGAGCTCTGGGGCGGCGAGACCCGCAAGGCGATCGGCAACTTCCCCGTCTCCGGCGAGCCGATCCCGGCGCCGGTCGCGCGCTGGCTCGGGCGCATCAAGGCCGCCGCGGCGCGCGTGAACGCCGAGCTGGGCCTCCTCGACGCGGAGAAGGCGGAGCGGATCGCCGCCGCCGGCGACCGGATCGCGAACGGCGAGCTCGACGACCAGTTCCCGATCGACGTCTTCCAGACCGGCTCGGGCACCTCGTCGAACATGAACGCGAACGAGGTGATCGCGACCCTCGCCGGCGAGGGTGTGCACGCGAACGACGACGTCAACATGGGCCAGTCGTCCAACGACGTCTTCCCGTCGGCCGTCCACCTGGCGGCGCTCGGCGAGCTCGTCAACGACCTGCTGCCGGCCCTGGCCCAGCTCGAGCAGTCGCTGGCGGCGAAGGCGACGGAGTTCGACGACGTCGTCAAGTCGGGCCGCACCCACTGGATGGACGCGGTCCCGGTGACGCTCGGCCAGGAGTTCGGCGGCTACGCCGCGCAGGTGCGCGAGGGGCAGGCGCGCGTCCGCTCGACGCTCGAGCGGCTCGGGAAGATCCCGCTCGGCGGCACCGCCGTCGGCACCGGCCTCAACACGCACCCCGAGTTCGCGGCCCGAGTGCGCGAGAGGCTCGCCGCCGACACCGGTCTCACGATCAGCCCGCCCGAGGATCCGTTCGAGAGCCAGGCCGCCCGCGACGGCCTCGTCGAGGCCTCCGGCGCGCTGAAGACGCTCGCGGTCTCGCTGACGAAGATCGCCAACGACCTCCGCTACCTCGGCTCCGGCCCGCGCGCCGGCCTCTCCGAGATCTTCCTGCCCGAGCTCCAGAAGGGCTCCTCGATCATGCCCGGCAAGGTCAACCCGGTCATCCCGGAGGTCGTCACTCAGGTCTCGGCACAGGTGATCGGCAACGACGCGGCGATCGCGATCGGCGGCATGCAGGGCCACTTCGAGCTCAACGTCTTCATCCCGCTGATGGCGCGGAACCTGCTCGACTCGATCCGCCTCCTCGCCTCGGCCTCCCGGCTGCTGGCCGAGAAGTGCGTCGACGGCATCGAGGCCAACCGCGAGCAGTGCGAGCGCTATGCCGAGCTGACGCTGTCGGCCGCGACGGCGCTGAACCCCTACATCGGCTACGACAAGGCGAGCGAGATCGTCAAGGAGGCGTCGAGGTCGGGGCGGTCACTGCGTGAGGTCGCGCGCGAGCAGGGCGTGGAGGCGAAGGTGCTCGACGAGGCGCTCGACTACCGCGCCATGGCCAGGCCGCACGGCTAGGACAGCCGGATCTTGACGGTCGTCGTGTGGCCGTCGATCCTGCCCGAGAAGCGATAGGTGCCGGGCGCCTTCGGGTTGCCGATCCCGGCGTCCTTCTCGACGACGACGGTGACCGTCCCCTGCGAGATCACGTCGCACTGGACGCCGCTCGGCGGCGTGATGCCGACGGCGAGCTGCCGGCCCTTCCTCGTCACCGTGGCGGCTGCCTGGCGGTCGACCACGACGTCCGCCGACGGGACCGTCGACGGCAGGACCATGCCCTTGGGGAACGTGAGCGTCAGCGAGGACGCGTGCGGGTGGCCGCACTGGAGCTCGGCGGGGAGCCGGTAGGTGATCGCGACCGGTTGCGCCCCCGCCTGTGCACTCGAGTCGGTGATGGGGGCCGCGAGGATCAATACGCCACCGCCCCGCGGCCGGTCGCGGCCGCGTGCCGCTGCTCGTCGGCCCGGTAGCTCGAGCGCACGAGCGGGCCCGAGAACACGGAGCCGAAGCCGAGCGCCTCGCCCTGCTCCCGGAACCAGCGGAACTCGTCGGGGTGGACCCAGCGGTCGATCGTCGCGTGCTTCGCGCTCGGCTGCAGGTACTGCCCGATCGTGACCACGTCGACGCCGTGCTCGCGCAGGTCGCGCATCGTCTCGACGACCTCGTCGTTGCGCTCGCCGAGCCCGACGATGATCCCGCTCTTCGTCAGCACCGGGTAGTCGGCGAGCTCCTTCGCGCGGCGGAGCAGCGAAAGGGCGCCGTCGTAGCTCGCCTTGCCGCCCCGCAGCCGCCGGTGCAGGCGCCGCACCGTCTCGATGTTGTGGTTGAACACCTCCGGCCGCGCCCCGATCACCGTCCGGAGCGCCTCCTCCTCGACGCCGAGGAAGTCCGGCGTCAGCACCTCCACCGTCGCTCCCGGGAGCTTGTGGTGCAAGGCACGAATCGTCGCCGCGTAGTGGCCGGCGCCCCTGTCCGGGACGTCGTCGCGGTCGACGGAGGTGACGACGACGTGCGTCAGCCCCATCTCCTTCGCCGTCTGCGCCAGGCGCAGTGGCTCGAGCGGGTCGACGGGCTCGGTCGGCGTGCCCGAGTGGACGTAGCAGTAGCGGCAGGCGCGCGTGCACGTGTCGCCGAGGATCTGGAAGGTGGCGGTGCCGCGCCCCCAGCACTCGGCGATGTTCGGGCAGTGCGCCTCCTCGCAGATCGTGTGGAGGCTCGCGCCGTGGATCAGCTTCTTGACGTCGTAGTACTGCGTGTTCGCGCTCGGCGCGCGCACCTTCATCCACTCGGGGCGGCGAGGCCGCTCGGCGACGGGGCGGGAGGTCTCCATCTCTCGCCAGTCTACGAGCCGAGGCGTACCCTGGAGGCATGCTCGAGGCGCTGGCCGCCGCGGTCGTCCTCAAGGGCACCGTCACCATCGGCCCGCTGGCGCCGGTCTGCCGTGTCGGGACGCCGTGCGACGGCCCGGCGCCCCAGGTCGTCCTCACCTTCACGGCCGGCACGCGCACCGTCCACGCGACGACCGGGGCCGGCGGCGTCTACACCGTGAAGCTCGCGCCGGGGACGTACTCGGTCACGGCGTCGAAGGGCATGCGCATCGATCCCGCAAGGATCATCGTTCGCGGCACCACGCTCCGGCGCAACTTCGCGATCGACACCGGCCTTCGTTAGCGCGCCGCGAGCTGCGCGTGCAGCGGCTGGGCCCACAGGCCGGGCTCGTCGCCCGGCAGCTCGTCGAGCGCGAGCTCGAAGACGTCGGCGATCGCGGCCGCCGCGTGCGGGCGCACCTCGTCGACGGTGACGGCGCCGCCGGCCTCGCGCGCCAGCGAGGTGAACGTCGCATCCTCGAGCCCGCACGCGGTGATCCACTCGGTGAACGGCGCCGGGTCGAGGTCGACGTTGAGCGCGTAGCCGTGCGTCGTGATCCAGCGCGAGATGTGGACGCCGATCGAGGCGATCTTCCGAGGCGGCGCCTCGAGCCACACGCCGGTCAGTCCCTCGATCACGGTTGCCTCGAGGCCGAAGGCCGCGACCGTCGCGATGATCGCCTGCTCGAGGTCGCGGCAGTACTTCTTCACGTCGCGGCCGTGGTGCCTGAGGTCGAGGATCGGGTAGCAGACGAGCTGCCCGGGGCCGTGGTACGTGGACTTGCCGCCGCGGTCGGTCTCGACCACCTCGACCGCGACGCCCTCCGGCACATGGAGCTCGCCGGGATCGGTGCGACGGCCGGTCGTGATCGTCGGCGGATGCTCGAGCAGGAGGATCGTCTCCGGGATCGCGCCCTGCGAGACGGCGGCCGCGAGCGAGCGCTGCAGCTGCCACGCGTCGCGGTAGCCGGTCAGGCCGAGGTTCATCAGGTAGGCGCCGCGCACCTGACCACCGTACCGTCTACGTCGCGAGCACCTCCGCGGCGATGTGCTCGGCGATCGCCAGGCTGGACGTCGCGCCCGGAGACGGGGCGTTGCGGACGGCGGTGACCGGCCCGATGTGGTGGATCCGGAAGTCGTCGACGAGCGAGCCGTCGGGATCGAGCGCCTGCGCCCGCACGCCCGCCGGCGCCGGGACGAGGTCCTCCGTCCGGAGCTCGGGGACATAGCGCTGCGCCTCTGCCGCGAACGCCGGCTTCAGCAGCGAGCCCCGGAGCTCGTGCAGCCCCATCCGCCAGTGCGTGCGGGCGAGGCGGCGGAAGCCGGGAGACCGCAGCGTGGCGGCGAGGTCGTCGAGACGGATGTCGCGGCGGCGATAGCCCTCGCGCGCGAGCGCGAGCACCGCATTCGGCCCGACGTCGACGCCGCCGCGGATCCGGCGGGTGAAATGGACGCCGAGGAACGGGTACTGCGGGTCGGGCACCGGGTAGAGCAGCGCGTTGACGAGGTGCTCGCGCCCGGCCGCGAGGCGGTAGTACTCGCCCCGGAAGGGAACGATCGCGGGCTCGGCCCCGTCGCCCGCGGCGCGCGCGAGGCGGTCGGAATGGAGGCCCGCGCAGAGGACGAGCCGGTCGAACTCGTGCTCGTCGCCGGCGGTGACGCGGACGCGGCCCTCCACAGGGCGGACTCCGGTCACCGTCGCGCCGAGGAGCACCGTGCCCCCGGACGACTCGAGGTCGCGGCGGAACGACCCGGCGACGGCGCGATAGTCCGTCACGGCGGTGGTCGGGGAGTGCAGCCCGGCGACGCCGGCAGCGTGCGGCTCGAGCTCGCGCAGCTCCGCGCCCTCGACCCAGCGCACTCCGGGCACGCCGTTCGCCTGCGCGCGGCGCTCGAGCTCGCGCAGCCGCGCGACCTCCGACTCGTCGACCGCGACGACCAGCTTCCCGCACTCCTCGAAGGGGATGCCGCGCTCGGAGCAGTAGTCGCGCAGGAGCCCGGCGCCGCGGCGGCAGAGCTCTGCCTTCAGCGATCCCGGCGTGTAGTAGATGCCGGCGTGGACGACGCCGCTCGAGCGGCCGGTCTGATGGAGCGCGATCTCGTGCTCCTTCTCGAGGACCGTCACCCCGGCATCCGGCCTCAGCTCCGCGAGGCGCCGGGCGACTGCGAGCCCGATGATCCCCGCGCCCACGACGCCGATCCGCAGCATGCGCCGACTGTACGCGGCGGGGCCGTACAGCGTGCCAGACTGTGGGCGTGCAGCGTTCGCGCCAACGGCTGACCGAGCCGCTCGTCCGCGAGGACGGCGCTCTGCGGCCGGCGAGCCTCGACGAGGCGCTCGACCGTGCGGCGGCAGGCTTCCGGCGTGCGCTCGAGAGCGGCAAGCAGACGGGCGTCTTCAGCTGCTCGAAGGCGACGAACGAGCTGAACTTCGCAACCCAGAAGCTCTCGCGAGTCGTCTTCGGCTCGAACAACGTCGACTCCTGTAACCGAACCTGACACGCCCCGAGCGTCGTCGGTCTGGCGACGGTGTTCGGTGCGGGCGGCGGGACGAGCTCCTACGAGGAGGTGCGCGAGGTCGCGGACCTGATCGTGCTCTGGGGGTCGAACGCACGCGAGGCACACCCGATCTTCTTCCTGCACGTGCTGAAGGCGCTCAAGCGGGGCGCCCGCCTGATGGTCGTCGATCCCCGCCTCAGCGCGACAGCCCGCTGGGCCGACCTCTGGCTCGGCCTCGACGTCGGCACCGACATCGCGCTCGCGAACGCCGTCGCCCGCGAGATCGTCGAGGCGGGCTTCGTGCACGAGGAGTTCGTCGCCCGAGCGACCACGGGCTTCGACGCCTTCCGCGAGTCGGTCGAGCCGTGGACGCTCGAGCGGGGCGAGGCCGTCACCGGCGTGCCGGCCGCCGCGATCCGCGAGCTCGCGCACGCCTACGGCAGCGCGGCGCACGCACAGCTCTGCTGGACGCTCGGCATCACCGAGCACCACAACGCCGTCGACAACGTCCTCGCCCTGATCAACCTCTCGCTGCTCACCGGCCAGGTCGGCCGACACGGCTCGGGGCTCCAGCCACTGCGCGGCCAGAACAACGTGCAGGGCGGCGGCGACATGGGCGCGATCCCGAACCGGCTGCCGGGGTTCCAGGACCTCCTGGATCCCGCGGTGCGGGCGAAGTTCGACACCGCGTGGGCCTCGTCGATCCCGCCGCACATCGGGCTGCACCTGACCGGCATGTTCGAGGCGATGGAGCACGGCGAGCTGACCGCCGTCTACTGCGTGGGCGAGAACCCGGCCGACGGAGAGGCCGACCGGCAGCGCGCGATCCGGCTGCTCCAGGGGCTCGACCATCTCGTCGTGCAGGACCTCTTCCTCACGGCGACGGCCGAGCTCGCCGACGTCGTCCTGCCCGCGGCCTCGACCCTCGGCGAGGTGGAGGGAACGGTGACCTCGAGCGAGCGGCGCGTGCAGCGCGTGCGCAAGGCGGTCGACCCGCCCGGGGGCGCCCGCGACGACCTCGAGCTCGTCTACGCGCTCGCCGGGCGCCTGGGCCACGATCTCGGCAGCCCGCGGGCGGAGGACGTCTGGAACGAGCTGCGCTCGCTCTCGCCCGTGCACGCCGGCATGAGCTACGAGCGGCTCGGAGAGCTCGGCGGCATCCAGTGGCCCTGCTTCGACGAGTCGCACCCGGGCGACCAGTTCCTCCACGGCCGGCTGTGGGACGAGGTCGTGGCCGAGCCGGCGCCGTTCCACGTCGTCGAGCACGACCCGCCGGTAGACCTCCTCGACGACGACTTTCCGCTGCGGCTGACGACGGGGCGCCGGCTCGAGTCGTACAACACCGGGGTGCAGACCGGCCTCTTCCACTCGCCGCTTCACACCGGCGGCGAGGCGATCCTCCTCGCGCCGGCGGACGGGGCGCGCTACGGCGTCGCCGACGGCTCCCGTGCCCGCGTGATCTCGCGCCGCGGCGCGGTCGAGGCGCCCGTCCGCTTCGACCCGGCGCTGCGCCCGGGGCTCGCGTTCATGAACTTCCACTTCCCGGACCTCGTCGCGACGAACGTGCTGACGATCGACGCGACCGACCCGAAGTCCGGCACGGCCGAGTTCAAGGCGACGGCCGTGAGGATCGAGCCCGTTGCCTGACCTCAGGCTCCTCCTCGCCGAGCCGAGCGAGGCCGAGCGCGCCGCGATCGACGCGGTGCTCGGGCCCGAGCCGGCGTCCGACGGCCGCGTAGCGCGCAGCGACCGGACGAGACGGCACCTCCTGCTGCCCGCTCTGCGGGCCGCGCAGCGCCGCGCCGGCTGGGTGAGCGAGGGCGCGCTCGCCTACGCGACGCGCCGGCTCGAGGTGCCGCCCGCCGACGCCTACGGCGTTGCAAGCTTCTACGCGCTGCTGGCGCTCGAGGAGCGGCCGGCCGATGTCACCCACGTCTGCACCGACCTCACCTGCACCCTGAAGGGCGCGACCGTCCCGCCCGGCGCGCTGCCCAGCCCGTGCCTCGGCCTCTGCGAGCTCGCGCCCGCCGCGCTGCGCACGATCGCCGGCGAGGAGCCGCGCGAGGTGCAGCTGCCCGAGCGGCGCGACCCCCTGCCGCAGCGGGACGGGCTGCGCCTTCTCCGGCGCATCGCCGCCGGCGTCGACCCCGGGTCACTCGACGCCTACCGCGCGAGCGGCGGCTACCGGGCGCTCGCGCGGGCGCACGAGCTCGGCTCCGAAGGCGTCGTCGCGGCGATCGCCGACGCGGGGCTGCGCGGCCGCGGCGGCGCCGCCTTCCCCGCCGCAGCCAAGTGGCAGGCGGTCGCCCGCCAGCCGGCGCGGCCGCACTACCTCGTCTGCAACGGCGACGAATCGGAGCCCGGGACGTTCAAGGACCGGGTGCTGATGGAGCAGGATCCATTCGCGCTCGTCGAGGCGATGACGATCGCCGCGTACGCGGCCGGCTGCGAGCACGGGTACGTCTACGTCCGCGCGGAGTATCCCGTCGCGCATGCCCGCCTCGAGGACGCGCTCGCGCAGGCGCGCGCGGCGGGGCTCCTCGGCGACGGCTTCGACATCGAGCTCCGGATCGGGGCGGGCGCGTACGTCTGCGGCGAGGAGACGGCGCTCTTCCAGTCGCTCGAGGGCTACCGCGGCGAGCCGCGGAACAAGCCGCCGTTCCCGGTCGAGGTCGGCCTCTTCGGCAAGCCGACCGTCGTGAACAACGTCGAGACGCTCGTGAACGTCCCGGCGATCCTCAACGGCGAGACCGCGGAGACGCGCCTCTTCTGCGTGTCGGGAGACGTCGGGCGGCCCGGGCTCTACGAGCTCGAGCTCGGGACGCCGTTGCGCGACCTGCTCGACCTCGCGGAGGCCGAGCCGCCGCAGGCCGTGCTGCTCGGCGGCGCGGCGGGCTCGTTCCTCGGTCCCGACCAGCTCGACCTGCGGCTCGACTTCGAGGTGTCGCTCGGCTCGGGGGTCGTGATGGTGTTCGGCTCGGGCGCCGATCTCGTGGCGGCGCTGCTGCGGATCGCTGAGTTCTTCCGCGACGAGTCGTGCGGCCAGTGCGTGCCGTGCCGTGTCGGCACCGTCCGCCAGGAAGAGGCGCTGCATCGCCTGGCGAGCGGCCGGGCGAACGGCAACGAGCTCGAGGTCCTCGCCGACCTCGCGGAGGTGATGCGCGACGCGTCGATCTGCGGTCTCGGGCAGACGGCGGCGAGCGCGGTGCAATCGGCGATCGAGAACCTCGGGGTGCTCGCGTGATCGAGCTCACGGTCGACGGCGACGCCGTCCGCGTGAGCGAGGGCTCGACCCTCCTCGACGCCTGCCGCGATGCCGGGATCGAGACGCCGACGCTCTGCTACGGCGAGACGCTCGCGCCCGCGAACGTCTGCCGCGTCTGCGTCGTCGAGCTCGAAGGGGCACGGACGCTCGTCCCCGCCTGCTCGCGGGCGGCGGAAGCGGGGATGGTCGTGCGCACCGACTCGCCGCGGGTGCGGACGAGCAGGCGCCTCGTACTCGAGCTGCTCGGCTCGTCGGTCGACCTCTCGCGGGCGCCCGAGGCGCTCGCCTACAGCGACCGCTACGGCGCGGATCCTTCGCGCTTCGGCGTCGACTCGGCGACGGTCGCCCGGCCGGTGAAGGTCGACAACGACCTCTACGTGCGCGACTACTCGCGCTGCATCCTCTGTTACAAGTGCGTCGACGCCTGCGGCGAGCAGTGGCAGAACACGTTCGCGATCTCGCTCGCGGGCCGCGGCTTCGGCGCCCACATCTCGACGGAGTTCGACGTGGAGCTGCCCCAGTCCGCGTGCGTCTACTGCGGCAACTGCGTCGCCGTCTGCCCCACGGGCGCGCTCGAGGCGAAGACCGCGTTCGACCTCCGCGAGGCCGGCAGCTGGGACGAGTCGCGCCAGTCGCAGGTCGACACCGTCTGCCCGTACTGCGGCGTCGGCTGCAACCTCACCCTTCATGTTCAGGACGGGAGCATCGTCAAGGTCACGTCCCCGTCCGACCACGACACGACCCGCGGCAACCTCTGCGTCAAGGGCCGCTTCGGCTGGGAGTTCGTCAACCGTTAGGAGAGGAAGACGACCGTCCGGTTGTCGTGGACGAGCACGCGGTCCTCGAGGTGCCAGCGCACCGCGCGCGCGAGCACGAGCCGCTCGACGTCGCGGCCGACGCGCGTCAGGTCGGCGGCGGTGTGCGCATGCCACACCCGCTCGACGTCCTGCTCGATGATCGGGCCCTCGTCGAGATCCGGCGTCGCGTAGTGCGCCGTCGCGCCGATCAGCTTCACGCCGCGCTCGTACGCGCGCGCGTACGGGTTCTGCCCGACGAACGCCGGCAGGAACGAGTGGTGAATGTTGATCACCGGCGCGCCGATCGCCTCGAGGAACTGCGGCGAGAGGATCTGCATGTAGCGCGCCAGGATCACCAGGTCGACGCTGCCGGCGAAGAGCTCGAGCGCGCGCCGCTCGGCCTCGGGTTTCGTCTCCGGCGTCACCGGGACGTGGTGGTACGGGAGCCCGAGCGCCTCGACGCTCGCAGCGTGGTCGGGATGATTCGACACGACCGCGGCGAGGTCCATCGGCAGCTCGCCGCGCTGCCAGCGCCAGAGCAGGTCGAAGAGGCAGTGGTCCTCCCTGGACACGAAGATCACGGCGCGCTTTCGCTGAGACGCGCGTGACAGGTGCCACGTCATCTCGAACGGCGCGGCCACGTCCGCGAGCCGCCCCTCGACGTCCGGCAGGCGCGTCTCGAGCCCGCCGAGATGGAAGGCCATCCTGAGGAAGAACATCCCTCCCTCCGGATCCGTGGAGTGCTGGGCGGAGCTGATGATGTTGGCGCCGAGGTCTGCGAGCGCGGTCGAGAGGGCGGCGACGATGCCGTGCCGGTCGCGGCACGAGACGACGAGGCGCGCGACGTCGGCTTCAGTCGGGGAAGACGAGCTCATCGGCGTGTCGTGGGTACAGGAGCAGCGCGGCGAACATGAGCACCGCGGCACAGGCGATCGCGACGAACACCCAGTGCGTCGCCGCGGACAGAGCCGACTGGATGTACGCGAGGACGTCCGGCGAACGGCGGCTGTGGTCGAAGCTCAGCCGCGCCGTGTCGACTGCGGTCGGAAGCCGTCCGCGCAGCGCCGCGGGCGGGTGGTGGAACCGGTGTGCGAGCGCGGTGTTCGCGATCGCTCCGAACACGGCGACGCCGACGGCGCTCCCGAGTGCGCGCATGAACATGTTCGCGCTGGTCACCATCCCGCGCCTGCTCCAGCCGACGACGGACTGGATGCCGACGATCACGGCGGTCGAGACGAGGCCCATCCCGATTCCCGTGACGAACGTCGCGATCGCGACGTGCCACAGCGGGGAGTGCTCGTCGACCAGCATCACGAGCAGGAGGCAGCCGGCGACCATCACCAGGCCGCCGAGGAGCGCGGTCGTCCGGTAGCTCGTGCGGAGGTAGACGCGCGGCGAAAGCGTCGACGAGAGGCTCCAGCCGACGGTGTAGCCACAGAGCGCGAGCCCGGCGAGGACGGGGCTGACGCCGAGCACGCCCTGCGCGAACGTGGGGATGTACGACGCCTGCCCGATCAGGACGGCGCCGAACGCGACCGAGGACACGTTGGCTGCGATGAGGATCCGGCGCCCGAAGAGCCACGTCGGCAGGATCGGCTCCACCGCCCGGCGCTCGAGGAGCCAGAAGGAGGAGAGCAGCACGGCGGCCGCGACGAAGAGGGCGATGCTCTGCGGCGAGAGCCACGGCCAGGCGATGCCACCCTCGAGCAGCCCCAGGATCAGCAATGACAGCCCGGTGGTGAGCACCGCGGCCCCGGCGTAGTCGATGCGGTGCGAGCGGCGCTCGACGCTCTCGCGCAGGTGCGCCTGCAGCAGGAAGATCGCCGCGCCGCCGATCGGGAGGTTGATGAAGAAGATCCACCGCCACGTGGCGTACTGCGACAGCAGTCCGCCGAGCGTCGGGCCGAGCACGGCGGAGACTCCCCAGACACTCGAGATGAGCCCGAGCGCCCGTCCCCGCTCGGCCGGCGTGTAGAGGTCGCCGGCGATCGTCTGCGTCATCGGGACGATCGCCCCGGCGCCCACCCCCTGGAGCCCGCGGAACGCGATCAGGGCGACCATCGACCACGCCGATCCGCAGAGCACCGAGCCGAGCAGGAACACGCCGATGCCGAAGAACAGCACGGGCTTGCGACCGAAGAGGTCCGCGAGCTTGCCGTAGATCGGGGTCGTGACCGCCTGGGTCAGCAGGTAGATCGAGAAGACCCACGGGAAGTGCGCGAAGCCGCCGAGGTCGCCGACGATCGACGGCACCGCCGTCGCGACGATCGTCGCGTCGAGCGCCGCCAGGCCCGTGACGACCATGAGGGCCGCGAGGATCTTGCCGCGCTCCGCCGGTGCGGTCTCGGAGGTGGCGGCCGCCGGCTGCTGTGTGTCGACGGCGACCCCCATCCGCATCGCCCGAGGTTAGCGCTCGCCTCGTGACCGCGATGGACGGGGTCGAGAAGCAGTCGCCGGAGGTGATCCGGAACGACATCGTCACCGCCTGCCGCGTCCTCGAGGCGCCATCGGCCAGGCTGTCGCCGCCGCGACGCATCCCGAGCGGGCCTGCCAGCCCGCGCTGCTCGCGGGCAAGGTCGCGGAGGGGAGCCCGGACGCGGAGGCGCTCGAGAAGCGCAAGCGCTCCGCGCGCCACTTCGCCATGGCCGGGGCCTACCTCTCGCGTACCGTCAGGCGCTAGCTAGCGCGAGGCTGCAGCAGCCGCACGCGCACGAGGTTCGCCGCCACCGCGGCGCCGAGGAGCGCCGGGATCGCCATCACCACCCCTGCGGCGCGGACGCCCAACGTGCCCGCGATCGCCCCGTCGACGATGCTCGCGATGGGACGGATGCCGAGGAAGGCCACCGTCCAGAGGGCCATGATCCGGCCGCGCTCGTGCTCCTCCACGCCGAGCTGCAGCCGGGAGGTCGCGGAGGCGTTCGACAGCAGATAGCCGCAACCCGAACACGCGAGGAGGACGAGGGCAAGCCCGAACCACGGCGACACCGAGAAGAGCAGCATGCCGCCGCCGGTCAGGCCGAGCGTGACCGCCATCCGGCGCCGTGTCCCCGTGAGGCGGCCGGCGTCGAGAAACGCGCCCGCGACCGCGCCGGCCCCGAACGCGCCGACGACCACCCCGGCCCAGGAGGTATGGAAGCCGAAGGCATGTGCGAACGCCGGCGACTCGGTGTTCACGGGGTCGGTCGAGAAGCTGATCACGAGGATCACGAGCAGGTAGAGCGCGAGCTGGCGGTTCCGGCGCACGAGCTCGAGGCTGTCGCGGAACGACGGCCGCGATGCGCGCTGCTGTGGGCGCGGCCGGATGACGAGCAGCGCGCCGACGAACAGGACGAACGAGCCCGCGTTGACCGCGAACGCCACGCTCGGGCCGTAGGCGGCGATCACCGCCGCCGCCGTGATCGGGCCGATCGCCCGTGCGAGGTTGAACGTCACCGAGTTGAGCGCGACCGCCTGCGGGACGTCCGCGCGGTCCACGAGCGAGGCGACCATCGCCATCTGCGCCGGCTGCGAGAACGCCGTGCAGACCCCTTCCCACGGTTTACAGGCGTCGATCAGGAGGCGGGAGTTGTAGCGCTCGCGTGCGACGTGCGTGTGGCGAGCACGACCGCCACCTTCCGGCTGTCGGAGCTCGGGATCGGCAGCCTGCCGGGCAGCGGCGGGACGCAGCGGCTGTCGCGGGCCGTGCCGACCGCGGTCGCTAGCCCGGCGCGCTCGCCCGTGCGCCGGAGCAGTTCGACAGAGAGGTCTACCGCCCGGCGCTGGACCAGAGCAAACTGAAGGTATGACAATGCGCCTCGTCGTCGGCATCACCGGCGCCTCCGGCGCCATCTACGGCGTCCGCCTGCTCGAGCGCCTGCAGGAGCTTCCCGTGGAGACGCACCTCATCGTCTCGCGCTGGGCGCGCGTGACGATCGAGCACGAGACGAGCTACACGTTCAACCAGGTGAAGGCGCTCGCCGACGTCGTCTACGGCGAGGGAGACCAGGCAGCGGCCGTCTCGAGCGGCTCCTTCCTCACGCGCGGGATGGTGATCGCGCCGTGCAGCATGAAGACGCTGGCGGGGATCGCGAACGGCTTCTCGCACAACCTCATCGGGCGCGCCGCCGACGTCCACCTCAAGGAGCGCCGGCCGCTCGTGCTCGCCGTCCGCGAGACGCCGCTCTCGAGCGTCCACCTGCGGAACATGCTGACGCTCTCGGACCTGGGCGCGACGATCTTCCCCCCGACGCCGGCGTTCTACCACCGGCCCCAGGAGATCGTCGACATCGTCGACCAGACCGTCCTGCGGATCCTCGACCAGTTCCAGTTCGAGCTCGACGCGCCGTCACGCTGGCGCGGCCTGTCGCAGGTGCCCGAGCCGGAGCTCGACTAGGATCGGCCCGTGGCCTGGGAGCGCGACACCGACGGCACCCTTCGCATCTCCGTCAACCCGCGCCCCGGCGGCGGCTACACGCTCAGCACCGCCTACCTCGGCTGGAAGCTCGTCGAGGAGGTGACCGGCACACGGCAGGCGCTCGTCGACACGATCACCGAGCACCTGGACGTGGTCATGCCGGGCGGGCCCGGCGACGAGATCCGCTTCGCCTCGCTGGCGCCCGAAGAGGCGTAGACTCGCCGCGACGACTCCGGGAGGTCCGATGGCACATGCCGTGATCGACGCAAACGATATTGAGTCACCGAATGGTGTGTTTCGTGGGTTGAGCGCGCCCCTCGGGGTGGGCAACTTCAAGGTGAACAGGCTCGAGCTTCCTGCGGGCGGGGAGGGGCCGGAGCACGACCACGCCGCCAACGGCGAGGAAGAGGTGTACGCCGTGGTTGGCGGCAGCGGCACGGTGGTGATCGACGGTGAGGAGATCTCGGTGCGACCCGGTCATTTCGTCTTCTGCTCCCCGGATGCCCGGCGTCAGATGCGCGCCGGCCCGGACGGGCTCGTCTGG
>Ga0335085_10009770_pt1 | contig 14431 bp, 10 predicted proteins | sample Lox_Sample_45_FD_206712 | JGI IMG/M metagenome (GOLD analysis project Ga0335085, IMG submission 206712) | Soil microbial communities from Loxahatchee National Wildlife Refuge, Florida, United States - Lox_Sample_4.5 | ecosystem: Environmental > Terrestrial > Soil > Wetlands | place: USA...
CCCGTACGCGGATCTGGTGGAGACGAATCGCCGCCGCTCGCGGCAGGAGCTCGAGTACGAGCTCCTCGACACCGGGGTGTTCGACGACGACCGCTACTTCGACGTGTTCGTCGAGTACGCGAAGGCCTCACCCGAGGACGTCTGCGTTCGCATCACCGTCGCCAACCGGGGCCCTGAGAAGGCTACGCTGCACGTCCTGCCCACGCTCTGGTACCGCAACACCTGGACCTGGTGGGGCGACACGCCCCGCCCGTCGCTGCGCCAGGTCGACGGCAAGGCCTCGACGGTGATCGCGGCGTCACACGCGACGCTCGGGAACCGCTGGCTCCACGTCGAGGGCGACGTCCCCGTCCTCTTCACCGAGAACGACACCAACGAGCAGCGCCTCTTCGGGAAGCCCAACCCGGGTCCTTACGTGAAGGACGGCTTCCACGAGTACCTGGTGAGGGGCAACTCGGACGCGATCAACCCGGCGCGGGCCGGCACCAAGGCCGCGTCCCATCACGTCCTCGAGGTCGAGCCGGGCAGGTCGGCGGTCGTCAGGCTGCGCCTCACCGACGTGCCGCCCGAGAAGATCGGGAGGCCCTTCGCCGGGTTCGACGAGACGTTCATCGCCCGTCAGGAGGAGGCCGACGAGTTCTACCGCGCGCTCACGCCGCCGAGCTCCACCGAGGACGAGGCGCGGGTCCTGCGGCAGGCGCTCGCCGGGATGCTGTGGAGCAAGCAGTACTACTACTTCGACGCCGCGAAGTGGCTCCACGAGCACGGGGTCGAGGAGGGGGCCCGCGACGCTCCGGCCGTGCGGAACCGCGAGTGGCTCCACATGGTGAACGACCACGTCATCTCGATGCCGGACAAGTGGGAGTACCCCTGGTACGCCGCCTGGGACCTCGCCTTCCACGCGATCGCGCTCTCCTCCGTCGACGTCGACTTCGCGAAGCAGCAGCTCGACGTCCTGCTGCGCGAGATCTACCAGCACTCGAGCGGCCAGATCCCCGCCTACGAGTGGAACTTCAGCGACGTGAACCCCCCGGTCCACGCCTGGGCCACGCTCTTCCTCTACCGGATGGAGCAGGGGCTCTGGGGGCGCAGCGACGTCGACTTCCTGAAGCGCAGCTTCGGGAAGCTGCTCGCCAACTTCGGCTGGTGGGTGAACCGGAAGGATCGGTTCGGGAAGAACGTCTTCGAGGGCGGGTTCCTCGGCCTCGACAACATCGGGGTCTTCGACCGATCGGCGCCTCTTCCCACCGGCGGTCACCTCGAGCAGGCCGACGGCACCGCCTGGATGGCGCTCTTCTGCCAGGCGATGCTCGACATCGGGACGGACATCGCCGCGACGGACCCGGCGTTCGACGACCTCTCGGTGAAGTTCGCCGAGCACTTCATCTGGATCGCGCACGCGATGAACCGGCCCGGCCCCGACGGCATGTGGGACGAGGAGGACGGGTTCTACTACGACCTCCTGCGGCTGCCCGACGGCACGGCCAGGCGGCTCAAGGTGCGCTCCATGGTCGGGCTCCTGCCCCTCTGCGCCGCCACCGTCTTCGAGCCGTGGGAGCTGGAGCGTACGCCCCGGCTCGTCGCCCACGTCCGCGAGCGGCTTCAGCGCATCCCGGGGCTGCTCCAGACCATGCACTCGATCGGCAAGGCCACCGCGGGAGCGGGCGAGGAGCAGTACGCGTACGGCGACCGCCGCATCCTCGCGGTGGTGAACACCGAGCGCCTGCGGCGGATCCTGGGCCGGATGCTCGACGAGAACGAGTTCCTGAGCCCCCACGGCATCCGCGCCCTCTCGCGCCACCACAAGGACCATCCGTACGTCCTGAAGGTGGACGGCCAGGAACACCGGGTGGACTACCTCCCCGCCGACTCGGACAGCGGGATGTTCGGCGGGAACTCGAACTGGCGTGGACCCGTCTGGATGCCGGTCAACGTGCTGCTCATCCGGGCCCTCCTCAACTACTACCTGTTCTACGGCGACGCCTTCCGGGTCGAGTGTCCCACCGGATCCGGCAAGACGATGAACCTGTACGAGGTCGCCCGGGAGATCGCGTCCCGGCTCGTCCGCATCTTCCTCAGGGACGGGCAGGGGCACCGGCCGGTCCACGGCGGCGCGAGGAAGTTCCAGGACGACCCGAACTGGCGCGACCTCCTCCAGTTCTACGAGTACTTCCACGGCGACAGCGGCGCCGGGGTGGGCGCCTCCCACCAGACCGGATGGACCGGCTGCGTGGCGACGCTCATCCAGTACTTCGGGGTGCGGGACGCGAAGACCCTGCTCGAGACGGGCAACAAGGCGGCGGCCCGCTGACGGGCGTCGCTCCACTCCTTCGACGGCGGTGCTTCATGGCGACCGGCCCCACTCCTCGGCCCTCCCGGCGACACCCGCTCCTCTACCAGGTCAACACGCGCGTGATGATGCGCGAGCTCGGGGCCGCGCTGCGGAGGAAGGCGACGCTCGACGACGTCCCGGACGCATTCCTGGACCAGGTCGCCTCCCTCGGGTTCGACTGGCTGTGGTTCCTGGGCGTATGGCGGACGGGGCCCGCCGCGCGCGCGGTGTCGCGCTCCCGCGCGGACTGGCGCGAGGGCTTCCAGCGCGACCTCCCGGATCTCTCCGAGGAGGACATCGCCGGGTCGCCCTTCGCGGTCCAGGGCTACGAGGTCAGCCCGGCGCTCGGGGGCGACGCCGCGCTCGCGCGGGTCAGGGCGCGGCTGGCCAGGCGAGGCATCCGGCTCCTGCTCGACTTCGTCCCGAACCACGTCAGCCCGGACCACCCGTGGATCGAGGCGCACCCGGAGTGGTTCGTGGAGGGGAACGAGGTCGACCTCTCGCGAGCGCGGGCCAACTGGACGCGCGTGTCCACCGCGGGCGGCCCTCGCATCCTGGCGCACGGCCGCGACCCGTTCTTTCCGGGCTGGCCCGACACGCTCCAGCTCGACTACCGCCACCCCGGGCTGCGTGAGGCCATGCGCGGCGAGTTGCGCAGGGTCGCGGACCGCTGCGACGGCGTGCGCTGCGACATGGCCATGCTCGTGCTGCCGGACGTGTTCCGCCGGACCTGGGGCGAGCGGGCCGGCATGGGCGCCGCGCCCTTCTGGCCGGACGCCATCGCACGGGTGAAGGCCGATCACCCGGGGTTCACGTTCATGGCGGAGGTGTACTGGGACCTCGAGTGGGAGCTCCAGCAGCAGGGCTTCGACTTCACGTACGACAAGCGCCTCTACGACCGGCTCCGCGCCGGCGAGGTGCGCCCCGTGCGCGAGCACCTCATGGCGGCGCCGGACTTCCAGGACCGCTCCGTCCGGTTCCTCGAGAACCACGACGAGCCGCGCGCTGCGGCCACATTCGAGCCGGAGGCCCACCGGGCGGCGGCCATCGTGACGTTCCTCGTGCCCGGACTGCGCTTCTTCCACGAAGGGCAGCTCGAGGGCCGGAAGGTCTTCGCCTCGATGCACCTCGACCGCCGGCCCGCGGAGCCGGCCGACGCGGGCCTCGGGGATTTCTACCGCACGCTCCTGCAGGTGCTCGGGCGACCCGAGGTGCACGACGGTGCCTGGCGCCTGCGCGAGTGCCGCCCGGCGTGGGACGGCAACCCGACCTGGCAGGGATTCCTCGCGTTCAGCTGGGAGGGGGGCGAGAGGCGGCTCCTCGTCGCCGTGAACCTCGGAGCGACGCAGGGGCAGTGCCGGGTGGAGGCGTCGTTCCCGGGGATCGAGGGCGCCGCCGTGCGGCTCGCGGACCTCACCGGCTCGGACCGGCACGAACGCAGCGGCGCGGAGTTGTGCACGCGCGGCCTGTACCTCGACCTGCGAGCCCGGGGGTACCAGGTCTTCGACGTGCAGCGGGCGTGAGCGGCGCCCGGGAGATCACCGCTCGACGCCGAGCCGGTAGACGGTGGTCGTCCGGTAGGTCTCCCCGGGCCGGAGCACCGTGGACGGGAAGCCGGGCTGGTGTGGCGAGTCGGGGAAGTGCTGCGTCTCGAGGCACAACGCGGCGTGGCGCTGGTAAGCCCAGCCGCCCCGGCCCACCACGCTCCCGTCGAGGAAGTTGCCGGAGTAGAACTGGAGGCCGGGCTCGGTGGTCAGCACCTCCATCGTCCGCCCCGCCTCCAGGCCGATCAGCCGCGCCACCGAGCGCAGGCCGCCAGGGACCCCGCCGGCACCCACGCCCTCGGCCACGACCCAGTTGTGATCGTAGCCTCCCGCCAGTACGAGCTGCGGATCGGCGGAGCCGAGTCGCGCGCCGATGGCAGTGGGGGTGCGGAAGTCCATGGGCGTGCCGCCGACGTGGCGCAGCTCGCCGGTGGGGATGAGGCCGGGTCCGACCGGCGTGAAGCGATCGGCACCGATCCGGAGAAGGTGGCCGAGCACGTCACGGCGAGCCGGCTGGTCGAGGTTGAAGTAGCCGTGGTGCGCGAGGTTGCAGACGGTGACCGCGTCGGTGGTGGCCGCCGCGTCCATGACGAGCTCGCCGGCGTCGGTGAGGGTGTAGGACACCTCCACCGAGAGCGCGCCCGGGTAGCCCTCGTCGCCGTCCGGGCTCCTGTGGCGGAACACGACCGCCACCCCGGCGGACGTCTCCGCCGCGTCCGCCGCCCAGACCACCTTGTCGAAACCCCTCGACCCGCCGTGAAGGTGATTCTCGCCGTCGTTCCTGGCCAGGGAAAAGGTCCGGCCCTCGAGCGGCAGCTCGCCCCGGGCGATGCGGTTGGCGTATCGCCCCACCGTCGTTCCGAGGTAGACGCGCGGGCTCGCGAGGTATCCCTCGAGCGAGTCGTGGCCCAGGACCACCTCGCCCAGCCGGCCCCGCCGATCAGGCGCCCGCAGCGAGGTCACCGTGGCGCCGTAGCTCATGACCGCGGCCGTGAGCCCCTCGCGGCTCGTCAGCGCGAAGAGCGCCACGGCCTCGCCGCCCGGGGCGGTCCCGAACGGCCTGCGCTCCACGGACGGACGTTTCACCTTCGTCCCCGATTCGCTCAGTGGCCAGCCATCGCAGCGGGCTCGCGAGAGACGCCGCGCACGACCGTCGTGCCCTTCCTCGCCTCGAACACCCGCTGCAGCAGGCAGAAGACGAACACAAGGAAACCGATCACGATTCTCGTCCACCAGGAGTTGAGCGTGCCCTGGAAGACGATGAGCACCTGGATGGTCCCGTAGACCAGCACGCCCACGACCGTCCCGAGGGCGTTGCCGACGCCACCGGTCAGCAGCGTGCCGCCGATCACCACCGTCGCGATGGCGTCGAGCTCCATCCCCTTTCCGTCCAGGGCGTAGCCCGAAAGCGTGTAGAAGGTGAAGACCACGCCCGCCAGCGCCGAGCAGAAGCCGGAGAGGGCGTAGATGCCGATCTTCGTCCTGGCGACCGGAAGCCCCATCAGCAGCGCGGACTGCTCGTTCCCCCCCATCGCGTATACGGTGCGGCCGAACCGGGTGAAGCGCAGGACGTACGCGCCGACCGCGGCCACGACGAGCGCGATCACCGCGCTCGGCGAGAGAAAGGCGCCGCCGATGATCGGGATCTGGCTGTGCGCAGCGCGGTCGAAGAACGGATCGCTGATGGCGATCGTGTCGATGCTCACGACGTAGCAGAGGCCCCGCCCCAGGTAGAGTCCGGCCAGGGTGATGATGAACGGTGGAAGGTCGAAGAACTGGATGAGGCACCCCATGAAGAATCCCAGCGCCGTGCCGATCGAGAGGACGATCAGGATCACGAGCAGGGGGTTCAGGTGGGACTTCTCCACCAGGCTCGCCGAGATCATCGTCGCCAGCCCGAGCATGGAGCCGACCGACAGGTCGATGCCGCCGGAGATGATGACGAAGGTCATCCCCACGGCGATGATCAGGAGGTAGGCGTTGTCGATAAAGAGGTTGAGGAAGTTCTGGACGGAGAAGAACCCGCTGAAGGCGGTGGAGCCCGCTCCGAACATGAGCAGGAAGAGCGCCAGCGTGGCCAGGATCGACAGGTTCCTGCTCTCGAGGAGTCTTCGAGTCATGCCGCGGCTCTCCCCCTGGCGAACACCCCAGCGACCTTCGCGCGGAACTTCTCGGACTGCAGCAGGCTGACCGCGTACACGACGAGCGCCTTCACGACCTGCGAGATCTCGGGGGGGACGTTGAAGGCGTAGATCGTCGTCGTCAACGTCTGGATGATGAGCGCGCCGATCATGCTGCCGAACAGGTAGAACTTGCCACCGTTGAGCGAGGTGCCGCCCAGCACGACCGCGAGGATGGCGTCCAGCTCGAAGAGGTTGCCCGCGTTGTTCCCGTCGGCGCTCATCACCGTGGAGCACACGACCAGCCCGGACACCCCGGCGCAGAAGCCGGTGAAGGTGTAGACGCCCAGGAGCATGTTCTTGGCGTTGATGCCCGAGAAGCGGGCCGCCGTGGGGTTGATCCCGACCGCCTCGATGAACAGGCCGATGGCCGTCCTTCTCGTCACGAGCGCCGTGAGCGCGAGCATGACGGCCACGAGGTAGAGGGAGAACGGCAAGCCCAGCAGGTAGCCCTGGCCGAAGATGGCAAACGGCTTCACGTAGAGCCAGATGACCATCGCGTTGGTGAACACCATCGCGATGCCGCGGCCTGCGACGAAGAGGATGAGGGTCGCGATGATGGGCTGCATGCCGATCCGCGACACGAGGAGCCCGTTCCAGACGCCGGCCGCCGTGGAGACCAGCAAGGCCGCGCCGATGGCCACCGGGACCGGGTACTTGGGCTGGCCCGCGAGATCTCCGCCGAGCAAGATCGCGACGACACCCGCGGATATCGCGACCACCGAGCCGACCGAGATGTCGATCCCGCGCGTCGCGATGACGAGCGTGAGCCCGATCGCGAGCAGCATGATGGGAGCTGCGTTCTTGATGATGTCGATCAGGTTGCCGTAGAGGTGGCCCTCCTTCACCTCCATGGCGAAGAAGTTCGGCGTGAAGAACAGGTTGAAGAGGAACAGGCACGCGAGGGCGGCGAGCGGCCACACGAGCCTGCTGCGCATCAGCGATCTGACGGACGCCACGCCCTACCCCCCCTCCGCGATGGTCCGCACGATCTTGCGCTCGTCCACGTCCTGGCCGCTCAGCTCCCCGATCTTCGCGTGGTCCTTGAGGACGGCGATGCGGCCGCTGCAGCGCGCCACCTCCTCGAACTCGGAGGAGATGAAGATGACTCCCATGCCCTGCTTGCTGAGGTTCAGGATGAGCTCCATGATCTCGAGCTTGGCTCCCACGTCGATGCCGCGCGTCGGCTCGTCCAGGATGAGCACGGTGGGGTTGGTCGCCAGCCAGCGCGCCAGCATGACCTTCTGGAGATTGCCTCCGCTGAGCTGAAAGGCGGCGTTCTCCGCGCTCGGCGTCTTGATCTTGAGGGAAGCGATCAGCCCGTCCGCGATCTCGAGCTGCTTCGCGTACGGGATGGACTTGAGCATCCCCCTCCTGACCTGGAGGGCGAGGACGATGTTCTCGCGGACGGTGAGCTCCCCGAACACGCCCTCGTTCTTCCTGTCTTCCGAGCAGAACCCCATGCCGATCATCATGGCGGCCCGCGGGGAGCTGATGTTCGCCTTCTTGCCCTTGACCTCCACCTCGCCCTGGTCGGCGCTGTCGATGCCGAAGAGGAGCTTCGCCATCTCCGTCCTCCCCGAGCCCAGCAAGCCGGCGAGGCCGAGCACCTCGCCCTCGCCGAGGTCGAGGTCGAACGGAGCGATGGAGCCGCGCAACCCGAGCTTGCGCACCCGAAGCAGGTCGGGTCCTTCCTTCCGCGCGGTGGCGGCCTCCTTCTTCCTCGCGGCATGCTCCGCCGCGTAGCTGAACTCGGAGAGCTCCTTGCCGAGCATCTTCGCGATGAGCTCGAGCTTCGGGAGCTCGGCGGTCCGGTACTCACCGCAGAAGAGCCCGTTCTGCAGGACCGTGATCCGGTCGGAGATGCTGTAGGTCTGGTCGAGGAAATGGGTGATGAAGAGGATGGCCAGCCCCTGGTCTCGGAGCGTCCTGATGAGCGCGAACAGCCGCTCCACCTCGGCCTCGTCGAGGCTGGAGGTGGGCTCGTCCAGGATGAGGATCTTGGAGGAGACGTCGAGGACGCGCGCGATGGCCACCATCTGCTGGATCGCGATGGAGCAGGACGACAGGGCCAGCGTCACGTCGATCTCGACGTTCAGCCGCCGGAGGGCTTCCTCGGCACGCCGGTTGAGCTCCTTCCAGTCGATCCGGCCGAATCGCATCGGCTGCCTGCCGACGAGGATGTTCTCGGCGACCGACAGGTTGGGGCAGAGGTTCACCTCCTGGTACACCGTGCTGATGCCGAGCCTCTGCGCGGCGAGGGGCGAGCTCGGCCGGATCGCCTTGCCCTCGAGGAGGATCTCCCCCGCGTCCTGCTCGTGCACTCCGGTGAGGACCTTGACCAGGGTGGACTTGCCGGCGCCGTTCTGCCCCATGATGGCGTGGACCTCGCCACGGAAGAGGCGGAAGTCCACCCCCGACAGGGCCTTCACCCCCGGGAATACCTTGCTGATCTTCCGCATCTCCAGGACCGGCGCCTCGTCGGGCATCCCTGACTCCTCCGCTCGGCAGATCACCTGCGGACAACGCAGCCCTTCATGAGGAGAAGCTGGCGATGGGCTGCTCCGGGACCACCTCGCCGACCGAGGCGGTCCCGGGGCAGTACCAAAGCCTCGACGAGCTAGTACTGGCGGCTCGGCAATGCAGCGGCCGCGTTCGTCTGGTCGAACACGCCCTCGATGGTCCAGATCCGGGCGGGGAGCTTCTTCCCGGCCCTGAGATCCTTGACGGCCTGCACGGCCTGCGGTCCGAGCAGGGGGCTGCACTCGATGGACGCGTTCATCTCGCCGCGGACCATCGCCTCGAAGGCGCCCTTCACCGCATCGACGCCGACGATGATGATGTCCTTCCCGGGATTGAGGCCGGCTTCCTTGATCGCCTGGATGGCGCCCAGCGCCATCTGGTCGTTGTGCGCGTACAGCACCTGGATGTTCTTGTCGGCCTTCAGGAAGGCCTCCATGACGGCCTTGCCTTCCGAGCTCGTGAAGTTGCCGGTCTGGGAACGGGTGATCTTCCAGTTGGGGTGCTTCTCCATGTACGTCGCGAAGCCCTTCTTCCGGTCGATCGCGGGGGCCGACCCGGTGGTGCCCTGGAGCTCGACGATGTTGATCTGCTTCTTGCCGTCGTCGAGGCCCTGCTTCGTCAGGTACTCGGCGAGCCAGGCTCCGGCCTTCTCGCCCTCCTTCACGAAGTCGGAACCCATGATGGTGAGCCGGTACTGACGATCGGCCTCCGCGACGTCGCGGTCGATCATGATGACCGGGATGTGGGCCTGCTTGGCCTCCTTGAGGACGGGGCCGTAGCCGGTCTCGACGAGGGCGGTGAACAGGATCACGTCGACCTTGCGCTGGATGAAGGACCGCAGGGCCTTGATCTGGTTCTCCTGCTTCTGCTGGGCGTCGGAGTAGATCAGCTCGAAGCTCGGGTCTTCCTTGAACGCATTCTGCACGGAGGTGGTGTCCGCGGTTCTCCACTCGCTCTCGGAGCCAATCTGCGAGAAGCCCACCACCCACTTCTTGGGAGCTGCGGACGCGGTCGTGGCGAACAGAGCAATCGCCAGACCCAGGACGGTCAGAACCTTTTTCATATTGGACTAACCCCTATAGGAGAAGTGAAGAATCTTCGGCGGTCATGCTTCCATTTCCACAACCTGCTGGTGAATGAAGCTGGGCGCCAGTTTGGCCCAGGTCTCCTCCTTCCCTCCGATCATCTCGGCACGTTGAGGAACTTGTAGAGCTTCTCGTTCTTCAGGACCTTCTCGACCTCGAACTTCAGCGGCCCGATGACCGTGGTCACCTTTCCGCCGTCGTTCATGAGCGTGAGCGTGTTGTTGATCGCGATGATCGCCACCTTGCCGCCCGTGGCCAGGACGTCGCCGTACTTCACGTCCTTCTCGTCGCCACCGGGGTCGGCATAGATCTGCCTTCCCAGGTACCGCGTGACGACCACCTTGTCCTTGAAGGCGGGATCGGGCTTGTCACCGCTCGCCTTCGGGAAGCTGACCAGCCTGGGCTTGGCCTTGAGGATCTCCTCGACGCTCCTCGTGACCTTTCCCGACTCACTCCCGGCGACCTCGAACACGGCGTTCGGGTTGTCCGACGGCGAGAGCTCGACCCAGTCCCGCTCCACGCTGATCAGGATCTCGGCGCTGGCCGGAATCGTGTCGCCGACCTTGATCGGCGTCCACGCCTCGCCGCCCGTCCTGAAGCTCGCGTAGCCGGCGTCGGTCTCGGAGTACAGGCCGACGCACGTCAGCGAGGTGGGCTTGGCCTGGGCGGCGGGGGCCTTGCCCTTGGCGGGCGCCTTCTTGGCGGCGGGCGCCTTGCTCTGGGGCGCGTTCGCCGCCGCCGGCCCGGCGGAGAGCAGGACGGCGACTGCCCACGGGAGGATCCTTCGCATGATTTCACTCCTGGTTGGTGCGATCCTGGGACGTCCGCTGCCGTGTCTTCCCACGAAGATCTCGCGTCCTGCCCTTCAGCGACCTCGCTCCTCCGGCCCAGCCTGGCCGTAGGTCGCGTGCGTTCCGTGCTTCCGCTCGTAGTGCTTGCGGACGAGGTGCTGTGGCAGCCGCGCGGCCCCGGGCGCGAGGCTGCGCGTCACGAAGGCCATGTGGGCCAGCTGCTCCAGCACCGCCGCGTTGTAGACGGCTGCCTCCGCGCTGTCACCCCAGGTGAATGGGCCGTGCCCGGCCACCAGCACCATCGGGACGTGGAGCGGCTCGCGGCCCTTGAAGCACTCCAGGATCTGGTTGCCCGTCTCGGTCTCGTAGTCGCGCTCCACCGCCTCGGCGCTCATCACCGCGGTGCAGGGCACGTCCTCGGCGAGGTGATCGGCGTGGGTCGTGCCGTAGATGGGGATCGGCATGCCTGCCTGCGCCCAGCCGGTGGCGTGGGTCGAATGGGTGTGGGCGATGCCGCCGACCCCGCGGAAGGCGCGGTAGAGCACGAGGTGCGTCGGCGTGTCCGACGACGGCCGGAGCGAGCCCTCGACCACCTTCCCCTCCAGGTCCACCACGACCATGTCCCGCGCCTTCATCTCCGCGTAGGCCACCCCGCTCGGCTTGATGGCCATGGCGCCGAGCCCGGGATCGAAGGCCGACGCGTTGCCGAAGGTGTAGATGGCGAGGCCCAGCCTGGGGATCTCGCGGTTGGCGGCGAACGCCTCCTCGCGGAGGCCGCGGTAGCGCGACCTCCCGGCGTGGCGCGCCCTCGCGCGCGTCCTATCGCGCCCGGTACGCGACATCGTTCCAGCGGAGCTCGTTCTTCAGGGCGTGGAGGTCGGTGCCGTGACCGATGCGGACGAACTCGAGGCCGGCCATGGCGGCGAGGTCCTCGAGCTGGCCGGCGGTGACGGCCTGGCTGAGGCTCGTGTGGTGGGCGCCGCCGGCGAGGATCCAGGCCTGGGCGCTGCGCTTGAAGTCGGGGCGCGGGATCCAGACCGCGTGTGCCACCGGCAGCTTCGGCATCGGCTCCGGCGCCTTCACGAGATCCACCTCGCTCACGATCATCCGCATGCGCCCGCCGACGTCCACGAGCGTGGTGGCGACGGCCGGGCCGGGTGCCCCTTCGAAGACGAGCCGGCACGGGTCGCTCTTCCCGCCGATGCCGAGGCGGTGCACCTCGAGCGAAGGCTTCTCCGCGGCGATGGAGGGGCAGACCTCGAGCATGTGCGCGCCGAGGACGCGCTCCTGCCCGGGCACGAGGTGGTAGGTGTAGTCCTCCATGAAGGAGGTCCCGCCCTTCCGGCCGGTGCTCATCACCTTCATGAGCCTGACCAGCGCGGCGGTCTTCCAGTCGCCCTCGGCGGCGAAGCCGAAGCCGTCGGCCATGAGCCGCTGGCAGGCGAGCCCCGGCAGCTGGAAGAGGCCGTGGAGGTCCTCGAAGGTGGTGGTGAACGCGCCGAAGCCGCCCTCGCGCATGAACCGGCGCAGCGCGACCTCCTGCCTCGCGGCGTCGCGCAGGTTGGCGTGGCGGTCGCCGCCCTTGCGGAGCGCGGGGACCACCGCATAGCGCTCCTCGTACTCCTTCACCAGGCGGTCCACCTCCTCGTCCGGCACCTCGGCGATGAGCTCCACGAGGTCGCCCACGCCGTAGCCGTTGACCGACCAGCCGAGCTTGATCTGCGCCTCGACGCGGTCACCACCGGTGACGGCCACGTCGCGCATGTTCATGCCGCCGATGCGGGCGATCCGGAGGTCGCGGGACTCGGCCAGCCCGAGCGCCGAGCGCGCCCAGCCATCGAGGGCCGCGAGGACGTCCGGGTCCTGCCAGTGTCCGACGATGATCTTCCGCTCCAGGCGGAGCCGCGCGCCGATGAACCCGAACTCGCGGTCCCCGTGGGCCGACTGGTTCAGGTTCATGAAGTCCATGTCGATGCTGCCCCACGGCAGCTCGCGTCCGAACTGGGTGTGAAGGTGGGCGAGCGGCTTCGCGAGGCGCGTGAGCCCGGCGATCCACATCTTGGCCGGCGAGAAGGTGTGCATCCAGGTGATGACGCCGACGCAGGCCGGCGCCGCGTTCGCCGCGAGACAGACGTCGCGGATCGAGTCCGAGCCGGTGAGGATCGGCTTCCAGACCACCTTCACCGGGAGCTGACCGGAGGCGTCGATCGCCTCGGCCATCTTCCGCGAGTCCTCGGCCACCTGGTGAAGCGTGCGCTCGCCGTACAGGTGCTGGCTGCCGGTGAGGAACCAGACTTCCGACTGGGGCTTCCTATCCATCGTCCTGCTCCGTTCCGCCGCGCGGGCAGCTCGCCACCCACACCACGTGCTCCCGGCCGGCTCCTGGACGGCGCGGAGTGTGAGCGTTCACATCGACTCCGTCAAGCGTCCCTGTCGAGGCGTCCTCGTGGCGTCGTACCCGGGGAGGCCTGCGACCGCCGGTCGCATGTCAGGAGACCTCGAGCTGCTCCAGGGTCGCGACCACCGCGGTGGGCGTCCACCCGGACGTCGGCGCGGCACAGCGCGCCACGACTCCGGGCATCGGACGTGGACGATCTTGGCCCAGAACCACTCGCTCGAGTCCCGAAGTCCAGGCCGACGACGAAGTGCTCGCGCTTCATGACCCCTCCTGGGCGACCCCTCGCGGGAATCAGACGGCGAGCGGCGATGCGCTAGGATGGCGGCCGGCAGCGTGAGCGTTCACATCAGCCGTGTCAAGCGGCTTCCAGGGCCTCGGGTCCTGCAGCGGGGTGCGACCGTTGGTGCAGCGGGGGGCGGCGAAGAGGGTCGGGCGCAGGCGCCGGGGCGCCGCGGTGATGACCGACGTGGCCAGGCTGGCCCGTGTCTCCTACCAGACGGTCTCTCGCGTTCTCCACGACAGCCCCAACGTCCGGGGCGAGACGCGCGACCGTGTGCTCGCCGCCATCCGCAAGCTCGACTACCGGCCCAACCCCGTCGCCCAGGCGCTCGTCACCGGCCGCTCGATGACGCTCGGCGTGGTGAGCTTCGACACCACGCTCTACGGCCCTGCCTCGACGCTGCTCGGCATCGCCGAGGCGGCCCACGACGCTGGCTACTACCTCAGCATCGACAGCCTGAAGGCGCCCAACCGCGCCTCGGTGCTCGGCGCGGTGGATCGTCTTCGGCGCCAGGGCGTGGACGGCATCATCGTCGTCGCCCCGCAGCGCTCTGCGGTGGACGCCATCTTGCACTTGCCGCGCGACATCCCGGTGGTGGCGGTGGAGGGCGGGCCGGACGACTCGGTCCCCGTGGTGGCGGTGGATCAGTTCGCCGGCGCCGCCGCTGCGACGCGCCACCTCCTCGACCTCGGGCACCGGACGGTCTGGCACGTCGCCGGGCCGGAGGACTGGCTCGAGGCCGCGCAGCGGATGGACGGCTGGCGCTCGATTCTCGAGGAGTCCGGCGCGCCCGTGCCGGGCCTCCTGCGCGGCGACTGGAGCGCGCGCTCGGGCTACGCCATGGGGGAGCGGCTCGTGTCACCGGACGTGACCGCCGTCTTCGTGGCCAACGACCAGATGGCGCTCGGGCTCCTCCGGCGTCTCCACGAGGCCGGGCGGGACGCGCCGCGATCCATCAGCATCGTCGGCTTCGACGACATCCCCGAGGCGGCCTACTTCACGCCACCGCTCACGACGGTGCGGCAGGACTTCCACGAGGTGGGCCGCCACTGCCTGCTCACGATGCTCGGCGAGCTCGAGTCGGGCAAGCGATCGTCGCACCGCGTGGTGGTGCCCACCGAGCTCGTGGTGCGCGGCAGCACCGCCGCGGCCGCACGCGGCTGACGGGGCGGGCGTTCAGGCTGCCATCGCGGCCTCCGCGCCGGCGAGGCGCTCGGGTTCGCAGCCGAGCTCGTGGGCGAGGTCGAACGCGAGGAGCCGGCGGTGGCCGCCGCGCGTGTGGAGCGGATCCTGATGGC
>Ga0335085_10009771_pt1 | contig 14429 bp, 13 predicted proteins | sample Lox_Sample_45_FD_206712 | JGI IMG/M metagenome (GOLD analysis project Ga0335085, IMG submission 206712) | Soil microbial communities from Loxahatchee National Wildlife Refuge, Florida, United States - Lox_Sample_4.5 | ecosystem: Environmental > Terrestrial > Soil > Wetlands | place: USA...
TGGCAGGGAAGTAGATATGGAGAGAAGACTCCTCCTCTGAGCCTCGGATGAGCGATATCAGAGCCGTACTTCCTGGACCCAATTCCATGATCAAAATCATCATAATTTTTCTCATATTCTCTTTTATCCACAGCATTACGGTTTCCAGATGGTTCAAACAAGTCTGTAAAAGGGCGCTCGGAGATACTTTCATGCGAGCCTGGTACCGGTTTCTCTACAACGCTGTGAGCTCTATCACTGGTGCTATAGCCATCTATCTCATCTGGCAGGTCCCTGACCGGGTCCTGTGGGAGGGACCCCTGTGGTTTCGCTGGATGCTTCATCTCATACAGTTTGCGGGCCTTGCATTCGGCGCTCTTGCTTTTGAATATCTCAATATGCGGGAGTTCATGGGCTTCAAACAGGTATGGCGGTATCTTACGCGGGGAGAAGTTGCGGGGGACATGGAGGGGCTGACGGACCAGGAACTCGTCACGACCGGTGTCTATGGGATCGTGCGCCACCCCATGTACCTGGCGGGAATCATTATTTTTACTTTTAATCCGAACATTACCATCAACAGCCTCTTGATAACGGTGCTGGCCGACCTTTATTTCCTGTTCGGTGTGTGCATCGAAGAGCGGCGGTTTCTCAAAAAATTCGGTGAGGAGTATCGGACGTATATGCAGCGCGTGCCGAGATTGATACCATCCCTGACGAAGCGCGATGCGTGAAAGACACATCGTTTATATCGCCTGCGGCATATATCACGGCATATATCATGCATTATGCATCCGGCTTTATCCTGACCACGGCTATATATGGTAGGTTCCGGTACTGCTCAGCGCAATCCACACCGTATCCCACCACAAAAACGTCCGGGATTTCAAAACCCTTGTACGCGAGTGTTACTTCGACCGTTCGCCGCGGCTTCTTATCCAGCAGGACCACAGCTTCGAGACTCGCGGGGCTTTTCCCCCGCATCTTTTCGAGCAGACAGTGCAACGTTTCTCCCGTATCGATGATCGTGTCGACGAGGAGCACGTGTTTCCCCTTTATATCGGTTTCGATATCTTTCGTGATGACAATATTTCGCGATGGTTCAGTTGATGCGCCATAGCTCGCAGCACGAACAAAATCGATCCTAACTGGCATCGAGAGGCAACGCATCAGGTCCGCCATGAACACGGCTGCGCCTTTCAGGATGCAGACCAGAACAAGGTCTTTACCTGCGTAGTCTGTCGATATCCGATCAGCAAGTTCCTTGACCTTCTTTGCGATGGTTTGCTCATCGAACAGCATTCTCTGGATTTCTATCATGTTACCTCACTGATTCAACAGGCTGCTGAGAAACTGAACTGACCTCCAATCCTGAACGGGGTGAAGGATCACCCGTGCTTGGAAGGACGAGATTTTGCGCTCCGCTTATGGGTATCAAACAAACAGGTCCACAAACTTGAACTGATTCACGTCCACGAGCCCCTTATCCGTCAGCTTCAGCTCCGGGATGACGGGCAGAGCCAGAAATGAGAGTATGCCGAAGGGATGTTTGATCTTTACTCCCAGCTCGTTCACTGCCGCCTCGATCTCCGCCAGTTTTTTGACAACATAATTGAGCGGCTTGTCGGACATGAGCCCTGCCACCGGCAACGGGATCTCTGCCAGCACTTTCTTGTTGTGCACGACGACCAGGCCTCCCTGAAGCTTGCTGATCTCCGATACGGCCGCGAGGATATCATCATCGCTTACACCCGTGGCGATGATGTTGTGGGAGTCATGCGCGACGGTCCCCGCGATAGCGCCCGATCGCAATCCGAATCCTTTGACCAGGCCGAGGCCGATATTGCCGGTTGCTTTGTGACGCTCGATTACCATGAGCTTGAGAATGTCTCTCTCCGTGTCTGAGAATACAAAACCCCTCTGTGCGGAGACCGGCAGCACCGAATGTTTTGTCTCGATCTGGTCCGGAATGAGCTCGATGACCCTGGCGCGGCCTGTCTGCGCTTTTATCAGGATGTCCTGTTTCGTAATTGGACGCATCCTGACCGTCCGTTTGGTCTGTTCGTGATACCTGCTCTTGCACGGGATGACGCAAGTGTCACCCTTTGAAGCGAGCTTCCCCTGCTTGAGCACCTTCTCGACAGTAAAATCTTCAAAGCTGTCGATGATGACAAGATCGGCATCATACCCCGGTAGGACGGCGCCCTTGCGTTTCAGCCCGAAGTGACGCGCAGGATTGATCGTGGCAATCTGGACGGCGGTCATTGGATCCAAACCGAGGCGGATGGCTTTTTTAACGAGCGTGCTGATGCCTCCGTACTTCAGATCGCCAGGCTGGAAGTCGTCCGTCGCAAGACAAAAGAACCGGGAATTGGAAGGGGTGACGGCAGGCAGCAGGGCCTCCATATCCTTGGCTGCAGACCCTTCGCGGATGAAAATCGTCATGCCGAGTCGTATCTTTTCCCTTGCTTCATCTGCTGAAGTGCACTCGTGATCAGATGTTATGCCGGTGCCCACGTAGGCCGAAAGCTCTTTGCCCGTTAGCCCGGGCGCGTGGCCATCTATTACTTGGTCACTGAAACTTCTCAATTTTAGCAATACTTCAGCATCGCCTGACAGGACTCCGGGGTAATTCATTATTTCGGCCAACCCCAGTACCCGCCTGTGCTTTAAAAACGGCATAAGATCTGTTGTCTTGAGCCGTGCTCCCGAGGTCTCGAGGAGAGTTGCCGGAACGCAGGAAGGAAGCATGAAATAGAAGTCGAGTGGCAAACCCTCACTGGCCTTGAGGATATAGTTAATGCCCTTTTTCCCGAGAACATTCGCGATCTCATGGGGATCGGCGACCACGGCTGTTGTGCCACTGGGCAAAATGGCCTTCGCGAATTCAGCCGGCGTGAGCATGGAGCTTTCGAGATGGACATGGCTGTCGATAAGGCCGGGTAGGATGAGCTTTGACGCGGCATCGATTACCTTTTTCCCCTCGTATTCGCCGAGTCCGGCAATCGTGCCCCTATGGATCGCGACATCTGCCCTGTATATCTCGCCCGAGAAGACGTTCACGATCCGGCCACCCTTCAGAACAAGGTCTGCTTTCCTAAGGCCCCTGGCGACAGCAATCCTGTCTTTGAGGTTGTTTTTCATGGGGAGGAAGAAGTCCAAGAAACTCTTGGCCATAGAGGGACATGGATTACCACGAATAACATCGATGTCTGGAAGACCTCAAAAAGCGCTTATCAACGGTCAAATAAACGGTTGCGATGCCCTCTTACTTGAAAAAGATACAGCATATTGTTACAATTGTAAAGAGAGGACAATGCAGGGAGGTGATTGTCATGAAAAAGGAGGCTCTGCTTGTTATCGACATGCTGAACGACTTTGTTCTTTCAGGTGCTTCGCTCGAGGTACCTGATACGAGAAAGATCATTCCGGTCATTCAGAATGAGATCGGGAAGACCCGGGCCAAGGGCAATCCCGTCATCTACGTGTGCGATGCCCATGCCCCGGACGACAAGGAGTTCGGAAAATTCGGCTGGCCCCCACATGCGGTAAAGGGGACTAGGGGAGCCCAAGTTGTCGAAGAGCTCAAACCCGCTCCCGGTGATAGCATTATTGCGAAGGACACGTACTCAGGATTTTATGGCACAAGGCTCGACGAGACCCTGAAATACCTGGGTGTGGACTCGCTCAGGCTCACAGGCTGTGTTACGCATATCTGCATCATGGTCACTGCTTCGGACGCCGTTCTGCGGGACTACAAGGTCACGGTTGTGGAGGATGGAGTAGCCGGTCTCGCCAGGGAGGACCATGATGCTGCACTCAGGATCATGAAGAACGTTATGGGAGTGCAGATCGTGCAATCGGGTACGGAGGTATCAGGTAGGATAGCAGCATAGCGAGCAAAAGCGTAGGATTCATGTTATTGCATACTCCCTTGCACCATGATCCACATGAGAGGAGGTTTCATGTTCCTTACCGCTGACCCCGAAGATATCCTCGAAGGGAAAATCACTGACGTTTATTTCGAACGGGCCCTCAAGATACTGAAGGCCAGGAACATCAATCCCGTCGTCAAGGCAGAGTTTATTGCTAAGAGCCTGCCAGATAAATGGCCTTGGGCACTCCTCACCGGCACGGGTGAGGCCATGGAGCTCATGAAACACCTGAAGGTAAAGGTCAGGGCCATGCGTGAGGGCTCGGTCTTTTATTCATACGAACCGGTCATGGAGATCGAGGGTCGGTACCAGGATTTCTGCGTGTACGAGACGGCGCTTCTCGGGCTCATTTGCCAGGCGTCGGGCGTCTCCACTCAGGCTGCGAGAATGAAAAAGCTCGCCGGAGAGCGACTCGTCATGAGCTTTGGAGCACGCAGGATGCATCCCATCCTCGCGCCCATGATTGAGCGGAACGCGTACGTGGGAGGGTGCGACGGCGTTTCCGTGGTCAAATCCGGCGAGGTCATAGGTGAGGATCCCATGGGGACCATGCCGCATGCGCTTATCCTGTGCATGGGATCGACCGTTGAGGCGATTAAGGCATATGATGAGGTACTCGATCCGAATCTCAAAAGGGTTGCGCTCGTCGACACGTTTCTAGATGAGAAATTCGAGGTACTGAACGTAGCGGAGGCTCTCGGGAATAGACTATTTGCCGTAAGGTTCGACACGCCAGGGTCGCGGCGTGGCAATTTTTACCGTATCCTCGAAGAGGCGCGGTGGGAGCTTGAACTGCGGGGGCTCGGCCACGTCAAATTTTTTGTCAGCGGTGGTATCAAGGAAGAGGACATCCCGCTCCTGAACCCCGTAGTCCACGGCTACGGTATCGGCACCTCAATCAGCAACGCACCTGTCATTGATTTTGCCATGGATATCGTTGAGATCAACGGGAAGCCGCTTGCGAAACGGGGCAAATGGTCCGGCAGCAAAAGTGTGCTCGTCTGCGCGCGGTGCAGGAAGAGGGAAATCGTGCCGAGCAATGATGCTGTTGAAACCGCATGCTCCTGCGGCGGTGTGTCCAACAATGTCCTGATCCCGGTGCTCGATAACGGTAGGCCTCTCGTTGAGCAGGAGACACCTTCCCGGATCAGGGAAGCGGTTCTACGGGGCGTTAAGGATCTGTCTCTGTAGCTTTCAACGGCGGCGAAAAGGCATGAGTTTGGTCCTGTAATTTTGTATGTTGTCAAAATGAACTTACTCATCTAAAATGAAAAGCTAGATCATAAAATTGAAGGATAATTGTTGCCGTGTGCAACGTATTGTGTCATAGGCTGCTGCGGTGCTGGTCTGGCCTCGAAGTGAAAAGTATCTAGAGCGCCAGCTGACATTAGCGGTACCAAAAAAGTCAGCGCAATGATAGATTATAACCGCTGCATCCTGTTTATTTCATAGTGTTGAACCAGGATCGTTGAAAGAGAGGGGATATTCATGAGAACCATACAGAGATCATTCTGGGCCTCGATGGTCGTTGTATCGATCCTGTTCACCGCGTGTACCGCAACGAAGTTCACAGGTGTCTGGATGGATGAAACCTACCAAGGGCATCCTGCCAAGATCATGGTTATCGCCGTATCGAACACACCGGCTACCAGGAGGCTTTTAGAAGATGCGTTCGTGAAAGAATTGAAGGACTACGAGACCGATGCCATCGTCAGTTATACTGCACTACCGGACCAGTTGGTGGCGGACAAGGGTGTCATTAACGCAAAGGCGAAAGAAGTTGGGGCAGACACTGTGCTCATCACGAAAGCAGTCGGCAGGAAGACAGGAACCACGCAATCTCTCTGGGCTGCTTACCCGAACGAATACATCGATACAAAGGCGAATATGTATGACGTGAAGTCGGGCAAACTGATCTGGACAGCCTCATTAGAGACCTGGATAAAGGATACCTCATCTAAGGAGAGCCAAATACAGGCATTTGTCAAGGTTATCGTAAGGAGGCTGTCAGAGCAAAAGCTTGTTAACCCCGTACCGACTGTATCCAACATCAAGTCATAATGAGAAGGTAATAATGTAACAGGAAAAGAGATTATGCCCCGCGCTGATGCTCTCTCGCCGTTTCCCTGGGCATGATCGGTTGGATGTCTCAAGAGAATTCCGGCATTCTTTTCATAGCGCTCCTTTTCGATCATGCGGGAGACGTGTCATCCCAGCGGTGTAATGATGATACCGGCCGTTCACTTTTTAATCACCAAGTGAGGGAAATCCATTGACAAATTTGTAGGACAGCATTACATTAGGACAGCAAGAGAGGCATCCGTTTATGCCCAGAGGTGATACAACGATGTCGGCTGCCAAGACAGAAAAAAGACGAGAGCGGCGTTATTCTTTTCATTCGACGATAGACTATCTCTTGCTTCGAGGTTCTGCCGCTGAAGTCCATAAGGGCGTTACCATAGATATCAGCGACACGGGGCTCGGTCTATATTTATTTGATCCTCTTCCTGAAGGACAGACGATAATTATTCAGAACGCACTCCCCGCCGGTGGCAGGGCTGCAACTATTTGCTGGATAAAAAAAGAGCGCGAGGACTTCTACAAGTCAGGGCTCAGATTTGAATGATGCTATAGCTGTGTTTATGCCGATCGCAGACTTCCCTCTCCGGTTTCGCGAATAGCCTTTCACGCAATACTCTTCCCACGGCAAGAATCCTGATCAATAGAGCCCTCCTCACGCGGGAGCTTGCGGGGTTGCGAGGGTAACACGGATGGTTGCTGTGCAGGGATCGTCAACGTTCCCGGCGGTATCCGACCTTGCGAAGAGACATATACAAAACGCCGATCGCTGTATCTCGTTTCCCCTTCAGAGACCTTTTTACTGCTCCGGAAAGTTGTCCTGCTTGGATTGTTCTCTCCCGCTCGATCTGGGCACACCGGTTATTCCGTTGGTGAGGGGGGCTTGGATCTCGACAAAAAACCTCTTAGATGAGGAGGGCCTTTAAACTTCTGGCGAATAAACGGCTTGCCCTGGGATTTTCTGCAAGTACCTTGTGGCGACGCCGAGGCTGATCCCGATGATCACGATAGCAGCGAGTAGCGCCATGAGGGTGAAGCATGTAAAAATGCGGCTTGCCGCAAACATTAAGCGATGAACATTGAATTTTGAACTTATCATTCAGCCATCGCATCTGTCCAGTCCCTGCATTATTCTATAAACGTTACCCTGTTGATCTCTTTCAGGGTAGTTTCGCCTGCCAGGACCCTGGCAAGTGCGGACTGGCGGAGGGTCGTCATGCCTTCGGCGATGGCGGCCTTCCGGATCCAAGACGGTGGTCGTTTTGCGAGGATCATCTCACGGATGCGGTCGGAAAGGTCCAGAAATTCGGTGATGGCTTTTCTGCTCCGGAAGCCCGTATAGTTGCACTCCTTGCATCCCCCTGCTTCATAGAAAGCGTGGTCCTTAAATCTTTCGTAGTCCAAGGCCGAGTCCTCGAATTCCTTGCGAGAGAGCCTGACCTGTTTTTTGCATCGAGGGCAAAGCGTCCGCACGAGCCTTTGTGCCAGTATGCAGTTGAGCGATGAGACGAAATTGTATGGTTCGATGCCCATGTTCAGGAAACGGCCAAGAACATCAAAGGCATTGTTTGCGCGCACGGTGGTAAAAACCAGATGACCGGTGAGCGCGGACTGGACGGTTATATGACCTGTTTCGGCGTCGCGGATCTCGCCCACCATGATCTTGTCCGGGTCATGCTGTAGGATCGAGCGGAGCCCGCTCGCGAAGGTGAGTCCATTCTTTTCGTCTACCGGGATCTGTACCGCGCCACGGACATGGTACTCCACGGGATCCTCAATGGTGATTATTTTGTCCTCGCCTGTTGTGATCTCGGAGATGGCAGCGTATAGGGTCGTGGTCTTCCCGCTGTCCGTCGGCCCGGTAACCAGGACTATGCCATAAGGCCCCCGTATGCTTTTCCGGAACCGGCGGAGGTCATTCTCGTCGAAGCCAAGGCTGTCGAGCCTGAGGGCGCTCACGCGGGCGATGATGGATTCGCTATCGAGGATGCGGATGACCACGTCCTCGCCGAACGCGCTCGGGATGATCGATACGCGGAAATCGATGGTCTTGCTGCCGCTTTGGAGCCTGAAGCTGCCGTGCTGCGGCACTCGGTGCTCGGCTATGTCAAGGTCGCTCATGACCTTGATGCGTGAGACGATAGCGCTGTGGAGCTTGATATCGATGGGCTCAGTTGCAGAATAGAGGACGCCGTCGATACGGTATTTGAACCAGACGTTTTTGTCCGTGACCTCGATATGGATGTCGCTCGCCCGCCGTTGGATGGCGTCAAAAATTGTGGTATGCACAAGCTTGATGATAGGGCTCTCGCCCTTATCGATGGTCTCAAGCGGGAGAATCAATTCGCCCTCCCCGCCTTCCTCCTTTTTTACGATATGGAACTTAAAGTTCTCGGAGATGGCGTGGAGGACATGTTCAGAGGAGCCGCTCTGTTGCAGGACCGCCTGGATAGCCGAGGAGGTGCTCACGCAGATATCGAGACCCTGATTGAGGATTATTTCTAGCTCGTCGATGGCCGGAATGTTGTTGGGATCGGTCATGGCTACGATGAGACTGCCTTCTTCCGAGTCCTCCACGGGTACGAACTGGTACCGCTGCATCAGGTCTACAGGTATCTTTTCGAAGAACTTTGGATTGATATGGAAGTCCGTGAGGTCGAGGTATCGCAGACCGCGTTGTTCGGCCACCGCTTGGGCGAGGGCCTCTTCGCTCACCAGGCCTTCGGCAACGAGAAGTTCTCCGAACCGTTTTTCGCTTCCCTCGGCCCGTGCAAGGAGCTCGTCAATCTGTACTTGGGTCACTATGCCTTTGGCCGTAAGAATATCGCCTAATCGTTGTCTCCTGAAGGATGTCATTTCAGCCGTGCCCCCATTTCAAAGATCAGCAGGTGGAGTGAGACCACTGTCGCCGCGATCACGGTACCATGGAGAGCGTGAGTCTAGGCTCGATCATGGTCGTGACAACGCTGGGCCTGCTCTCTACCTCCTGATCATAAAATTACATCACTTCCTCAAGCGTCTGCGGCAAATCGTCCTATGCTATTCCCACCTGGGACGCGGCAAACATCTCTGCCGCATCTGCAAATACAATCAGCTTTGGCTCTCAGCAGCTTTAGAGCCTGATTCGGGAATCCTCGGCCTTGAGGCCGCGGAGGATGTCAAGTGAGACTCTTCCAATATTTTCTTTGCACCTTGGCGATCCTTTCTATCACCTGCTCTGCAGCGGGAGAAGGAGCAAGAACTGAAGGCGGGTTCTGTTTTCCAAGAAGGGTCAGGAGCACGGCTCTGACGCCGCTCCTCAATCCCTCGGGATTGTATCCTCCTTCAAGGGTTATCAGGATTCTGCCGGGGCATGTTTTTTGCGCGATATCCTGTACTATGCCGGTAAGGGCGCCAAAGCCATCCCCCGTAACCTTCATGCCGCCGAGAGGATCATGAACAAAGGGGTCGAAGCCGGCCGAGACAAGGATAATCTCAGGTCGGTATTCGAGGGCTATGGGCTTTAGGATCCTGCTGTAGACATTGATGTACTCCGCGTCTCCGAATCCCGTGGGAAAGGGGGCGTTCACGGTAAACCCCTTGCCATCGCCGCTCCCGACTTCATCGAACCCTCCGGTGCCGGGATAGTATGGATACTGGTGGGAGGAAAAGAAGAGTACACCGGGATCGCCATAGAAGGCGAGTTGGGTGCCGTTGCCGTGGTGGAGGTCCCAGTCCACGATGAGGATCCTTTTCAGCCCGTACTTTTCTTTTGCGTATTTTGCGGCTATCGCTATATTATTGAACAGGCAGAAACCCATGCCCCGCGCCGGTTCCGCGTGGTGGCCGGGGGGGCGAACAAAGGCGAATATTGAATACGGCTTGAGGATCGCAGCTTTCGAATTGACAAGAGTGTCTACGGCTTGGAGCAGTCCGCCTGCGGCCAGCCTGGCGATCTCATACGACCGGGCAGAGAGTCCGGTGTCGGGATCGAGTTGTGAGAAGTGCTTGCCTGCGGTGTTCGCTACGGTCTGTATGTAGAAAGGGTCGTGAACCAGAGCGAGCTCGATCTCCGTGGCAAGACGGGGCGGGATAAGCGGGAGGCTGCCGAATTCCTTATCAATGAGGTCATGGATCACGCGCAGCCGGTTGGGGCTCTCAGGATGGCCTTCACCGGGGTTGTGCTCCAGATAGCGGTCGTCTTTGATGATGGCGACGGAGGACATTCGTTCAGCCTTTGGCAGCAGTAGTCAAATGTTCAGGATGTAGATATAATGAAAGCGAGATCCTTCGTTTCGCCCATCCTGTGCGAAACGAAGGTTCTCGATTGACATGATGATCTTTTTTAGCAGCCAGTGAGACGATAGTACTTACTTCTGGTCCCGTAGCCTCGCGATTGGCGGTGGCGCAGCTGCCATGTAATCTTTCACGCTGAACGATTCAAGCCACTTCTGCAAAGCCGGCGGGTTCGGAAGCTTGGTCGGGAGCTTTGCATCGGGAGCGCAAACGGTTAGGACCGTCTGGACCAGATCTCTGACGCTGAACTCGAGTATCTGCTGGATGGCCTTGGGATCTGCCCCTTCGATCACGAGCGCGTTCTCACGGTACCACCCATTGCCACGGGGGGCCATTGGACCGCAGGGAATATGTTCGGCGTTTTTGGCTTGAACGTCTATTTTTCTCGCGAAGGCCGAAACATCAGCCCGCAGCAGCTGGAGCCCTTTGAACGCGGGATTTGAACATATGCCGGCCTTTCCCCAACAGAGCGGATCGAACCGGGATATATTTATCCCGCAGCAGTACAGGTAAGAACGTGGCCCCAGGTCTGGCGCCTGGCGGATAATGATGTACAGGAAATCATTTTTGTATTCGTAGGAACGTACGGTTTGGGGTTTTTTCAAAGTGGACTCCAATCTTTAGTGAATACCGCACAGGTATCGATGTGAATGCATATGGATGGCGACCGGAACGTATAACAGTTTACGGAATCATGTACCGGTTGTCTTCCTGCTGTCTACGATGTCAAATGCAACCGAGCTATTTGCTCTTGGTGGACTTCGATGATTTTTTGGTAGTGCCTTTGGAAGCTGCCTTCTTTTTTACCGCGGGCTTGGACTTCGGTTTTGATTCGAGCTGTTGGACCTTTTTCTTGAGGGCGTCGATTTCCTGGCTCTGGTCCTTGAGCATCTGCTCGAGCTTGGCATTGTCCTGCTTAACCGCTTCGAGCTCCTGCCGGGCGATGTTCCGCTCGGTCCGTGCCTTGTTCGCATAAACAAAGGTCACGATCAGGAGGATCGTCACCAATGCGGCGAGCGATATGAATATGAGCTTTGCTTTCTGTGCATCGTCTTTCTCGTTCCTGTCCGTTCTTTCCATTCTGTCTTCCTGGCCTCCTTCTTTTTCCATTATGATTTATTGCTAGTGGTATCGTTTTACTTCAAATCTGAAAAGGCTTACTGGTGTCCCCGGCGGGATCCCGGCCTTCTGCATGGCAATGCTGATCTGGAAGTCGACGGTGTCCACGCCATCAAGGTCCGGCAGGAGAAGACCCCGTCTCCCCCCCGCCTGGACGATTACGCCGTAGCGCCTCGGATCGAGCTCGCTCCTGTCCTTGACCGGCTCTGGCGGGGTGAGAACATCCACGGTATATTCGATGGCGTCCAATTCGTCCGTACGCACACAGGTGAATCGAGGATCGCAGGTCGCGGCGCTAATGGCGTTTCGAACGATCTCGTGCGCTATCGTTGGCTCCGCGGGCTGAAAGGTACCAATGCACCCCCGGAGAGTGCCGTCAATTTTGAGGCAAATGAACACCCCCGCCTGCTGCTCAAGCTCCGGCGTGAGATCTACTTCACGGACTTCCAATATTTTGCCTTCCCGGATGTAGAGCTCAACGGTATCCTTTGCCAGTTTAGCTAGAGGGTGCATTACATCTCCCGTTGCACCACGTAGTCCGCAAGCGCCATGAGGGCCTGGCGAGGCATTGACTCGGGGAACACGGCCAAGGCCGTCTTCGATTCGTTCGAAAGCGACTGTGCCAAGTTGAGCGCCTCATCGACGGCTCCGTATTTCTCCATCAATCCCAGCGTATAGGTGAGGTCGTTTTCAGAGACCGTGTCGGCGAGGAGGATGCTCCGGATGTGTTCCTTTTCTTCTGGATCCGCCTTGCGGATAAGATAGATGAGGGGGAGGGTTACCTTGCCTTCATCCAGATCCTTGCCGAGGACTTTACCGAGCTGCCTCTGGTCAGCGGCGTAATCGAGGGTGTCATCGGTGATCTGGAACGCGAGACCAAGTTTTTTCCCATATGCCGTGAGGGCGTCCTCTTGGGAAATCGGGGCCTTGCTGATGATGGCGCCGAGACGGCAGGAGGCTGAAATGAGCACCCCGGTCTTGCATTCTACGAGCCTGAAATAATCGGCCTCGGTGATCTCTGCGTTCTGGATCTGCATGAGCTGGAGGACCTCTCCCTCGGACATCGTTGTGGTGGTTTCGGAAAGAACGTCCATGACGCGCTGGTTCTGGAGACGGACGGCATGGTAGAGCGCTTTAGAGTACAGATAATCGCCGACGAGGATGCTTGCCTGGTTGCCCCAGAGGGAATTTGCCGATGACCTGCCCCGTCGGATCTTTGCCTCATCGACCACATCATCATGCAGAAGGGATGCCGTATGGATGTATTCCACGACGCTGCCAAGAATATACTCGGCAGTATGTTCCCGGTAGCCGCAGAGACGCGCAGAAAGCAGGTGGAGGAGGGGACGGAACCGCTTGCCGCCGGCTCCGAGGATATATTTGCTGACCTGCTGGATGAGTGGAACGTCGGTGCCCAGGCTCTCATGGATCCTGTACTCCATGCGTTCCATGTCTGATTTGTACTCTTTAAGGACATCCTGAAGTGTTGTTATCATGAGATTATTTTTGGACGGACGTTAAAGGAATAATAGGGGAGATGCCTAATATTGTCAAGGTTTTTTCTATTTCATGGGCGTTCAACGCAGAGTTCGCTGAGAAGGCAGAGCAGACATGATCGGAGCTGCTGAAAAAGGGTTTTGAAAGGATTTCCAGGATCGGAACCTTAGTATTGGTATGTGCAGGGCTGTGACGAACCTGCCCGGAATCTCTGAAAAGGAAGAGAAAATTACTTACTGTATCAAGGATCTTTATTGTAACTGCGCTTCGCATCTCCCGTAATCCCGTCTCTATGGACTGTTGTCCTTTGCGCTGTGCGTACGTGGCTTCCCGGGGGACGGAGCTACAGTTTCATCGCCTCGTTCACTTCAGCTAGTGTCTGAGCGGCAACGGCTCGGGCGCGGCGCGAACCTTCCCGGATGATCTCGGTGATCCTCTGCGGTTCGTCGGTAAGTGCCAATCTCCGTTCCTGCATGGGCGCAAGGTAGGCGAGGAGGTGTTTCAGAAGTTCTTTTTTGTCGTCAACGCAGCCGATGCCGGCGCGTCGGCATTCCACATTCACGTGATTCACCCATTCCTTGGGTGAGAATATCTGGTTAAGCGCGAAGAGAGGACAAACGTCGGGGTTGCCGGGGTCCTGCCTCCGTTTCCGCGCCGGGTCCGTGACCATCTGCATCACCTTCTTGGTGATATCTTCGGGTTTGTCCGAAAGGAAGAGACAGTTGTTGTAGCTCTTGCTCATCTTGCGGCCGTCGGTGCCCGGGAGCTTTGGGTATTCGGTCATGAGCGGCTGGGGCTCGGGGAACACCTCGCCGTAGAAAGCGTTGAACCGGCGACAGATCTCTCGTGTGAGCTCCAGGTGCGGGAGCTGGTCGATGCCCACAGGCACGAAATTGGCCTTGTAGATAAGGATGTCCGCGGCCTGGAGCACCGGGTAACCGAGAAACCCGTAAGTGTGCATGTCCTTGTCCTGGATCTGTTCCATCTTTTCTTTGTAGGTCGGCACGCGTTCGAGCCAGGGCAGCGGCGTGGACATGGACAGAAGAACGTGGAGGACGGCGTGCTCGGGCACGAGAGACTGCTGGAAGAGCACGGACTTCTCCGGGTCGAGTCCGGCAGCGATCCAGTCAATAACCATCTCTTTTATGTACGAGCGGATCTTGGAGGTGTCAGCGTAGTTGGTCGTGAGCGCATGCCAGTCGGCAATGAAGTAGTAACACTCGTACTGGCTCTGCAGTTTTCTCCAGTTGTCGAGGGCTCCCATGAGATTGCCGAGGTGGAGCAGCCCGCTCGGTTGCATTCCGCTTAAGACCCGTTTTTTTATCATGATAAATCCCTTTCACTGCTGAGAACACAGAGGTCGCGAAGAACAAACTCAATGTTCAAGGTCCAAGACCTTGCGTTCTCTGCGATAGAACCGTTTCTTACATGATATCCCCGCCCAGAAGCAGTGAGAGTATCGGCCGTATGATCGGGCCGATGATCCTGCCGAGAACGCCGAGCATGATGAGCGCCATCAGGATGAGCGTGCCATACGGCTCGAGT
>Ga0335085_10009772_pt1 | contig 14428 bp, 13 predicted proteins | sample Lox_Sample_45_FD_206712 | JGI IMG/M metagenome (GOLD analysis project Ga0335085, IMG submission 206712) | Soil microbial communities from Loxahatchee National Wildlife Refuge, Florida, United States - Lox_Sample_4.5 | ecosystem: Environmental > Terrestrial > Soil > Wetlands | place: USA...
AACCACGGCCGAGAGCGCATCCGAGAAACCGGCATCGAGCGTGATGTGCAGGTTGTTGTTGCCGAGGGTCAGGAAGCTCGTGATGTCGAACGTCTCGGTATCCCACAACGATCCGTTGGAGACGCCGACGCCGGGCGACGAGCCCTGGAAGATGCCGCCGCTGACGAGCGCCACGCCGTTGATCATGATCGTGCCGTCGTCGTTGGGGCCGAAGTTCTGGCCGTCGGAAACGATCATGGTGAGGAATGCCTGGCCGCCCTGGTAGTTGATGCCGTTGAGGTTGATATCCCAGCCGGCCGCATCGTAGGCGGAGGCGAAGTTCGAGTCGTTGCCGTCGAACAGGACGACGTCGCGGTTGTTCGCGCTGTTGCCGTCGTTGAAGAAGACCGTGGTGCCGGCTCCGTTGATGTTCGAATTGGCCGTCGTGAAGTTGCTCAGGTCATAGGCACCGTTGCCGTTGATGATCGACGTGGTGTCGGCGCGATAGGCCTGGCTGTTGGCATAGCCCCAGAAATTGTCCTGCGAGAAGCCGATATTGGTGCCAGTCACGGCGTTGCCGTTCACCATCACATGCGCATTGTCGGTGGGGTCCGTCGTGTTCGTCGGCCCGTGCCAGAAAAGATACGATTGGCTCACCGGCCCGCTCACGCCCGAAACGTTCAGTGTGCCCACCCCGGCGGTGCCGCGCAGCGCAATGCCCGCAGTCGTCCAGTCGGTGTTGTATATCGTTGTGAAGTAGGTCAACGCGTTTGCGTTCGCGCCGACCGTCGAGGCCATCGCGAGCGCCATCACCGCTGCGGCAAGCTTCAATCCCCTTGTCATTTGAACAGTTCCTTTCATCCAGCCGGACCTGTGCCCGACCCCGTTTGGGGACGTCACACAGCAAATTGCCTGCCAAGGGCTAAGTGGCTGGCAACGCTGAAGGGGGTCATTACAAATTGGTAATGTTGTGAGCGAAAGCGACAGTCGCCGCGGCTCGATCGGATTGCTGACACGGGCGTTGGCGTTGCGCCCTTGCCGATGGCGCGCGCGACCCGACGGATCGCGGCGACCACGGCGGCGCTAGGGCCGCGGTTTCGAAGTTCGCACCATCACCGATATCGGCCGCTTGGCGGCCGTCGAAACCAAGGCGACACCAGGATTCAGTGAGTTGCCGGTGTCCTTCCGATTCCAAAATTCGCAGCAAGCCGGTATCGAGATGTGGCGAATTTCGGAATCGGGGCACCGGACCAGATGGCATTCTGACGAGATCGCTGTGCCTCTCATGCCCCGACAGGCTCAGCATGAGGGACTGTTTTTCCCTCGCCGTAAGCTTGCCGAAGGGTGAGGCGGCGATTCGGCTTGAATGCTCGCCGCTCTAGCCTGTGCGGCGGCGCTGCCGGCGGCGGCCTTGAAGGACGAACGCAAAACCCAGCGCGCCAAAGATCAAAGCAAGGACCGAAAAGCCAACTGCCGAACGATAAGCGCCCGCCACTTGATCCTCGGCCAGGCGCTGGTGCCGTTCGAGAAGTTTGTCTTCGTCCTCCTGCAACTTGACCAGCAGCCGTTCGATCGGCGTGCGGCGCGCCGCCTTGCCGTAGGCGACCATCTCCGACACCACGCGCGCCTTGTCCACCGGAACCAACCGCATCAACCGGTCCCAGGTCGCGTCATGATCATGCAGCATCGCCCGCAGACGTTCGAGATCCGCCTGCTGCACCGCCTGGCCGGAGAACGCGGCGGCCAAGGCCGCAAGACGCTTGCGCAGATTGGTCTTCGCCTCGTCCTGCCAGATCAGATAGACGGGATCGTCGCTCAGCGCGTAGCCGCGCACGATCATTTCGGAGCGCAGCATGTCGGCATTCACCATCGCAATCTGGATCAGCGCGTCGTTGACCCGCTGCACGCGCGCGTAGCTGCGGTGCACCTCGGACACGTTGGCGCCCAACAGCACCATGGCCGCGACGAACATGACCAGCGAAACGATCAGCAGCGGAAAGCCGATTCCCCGCAGCAGCCCGTGTTCCAGAACATCCCAGAACCTTCCGCGCGGGCGTTGGCCGACCGTTGCGCTCATCGGCGCCTCAGCGGAATGCGCAGCTGCGAGAACATCAGGCCCACGCCTCCCAGCACGAACGCCGCCACGATGATGCCCACGGCAAACAGAAAGGCCTGCGAAAGCTGCCGGGTCAGGCTGTGCTGGCGCTCGGCGATGGTCTGCAGCTCATCCACGCGGTAGGCGGCAAGAGCGTTGCGCGCGGCGAACATCACCTTGCGCTTGGCGTCGTCGTCGATGACCCGGGCGACGATCGCGGCCTGGTCGGGACCGAGGCCCGAGATGGCCGTGTACACGTCGGTGTGGCGGCGGACGGCTTCGGCGATCTTCGCCATGCGCGCCGCCCCCCCGGGCTCGGCCGCGGCGAGCTGGGTGAGCTTCGTCATCGACTCTGCCAGCTTTCTGCGACCCCTCTGCTGGAAAATCAGAAACCTCGGATCGCCCGTCAGGGCATAGCTGCGCACGATCAGCTCGTCGCCGACGACCGCCGACTCCGCGTCCGATATTTCCTGCAGAATCTGCTGAGCGTGCTCGATCCAGACGAGATTGGTGCGCATGGCGGAGATGTTCACGCCGAGCAGCATCGTGGCGGAGAAGAACAGCACCGCCGCCCCGAACAGCGCGGGCAAGCCCACCTCGCGCAGGAAACCGTTTCCGTGACCTTGATGGACGCCCTGATGGACGGGCGCCGATGTCATGCTCATCCCGCAAAAACCCCGCATCGCAGAACGAGCAAGTATCGACGCTGGGCGCTTAAGCTTGCGTTAGCCGCGGCCGCCGCGACATTTCTATCACAGGTTGCGGCGCCAACCGCTGCCGATAGCCGCGGTGCGGTGCCTGAATTCTTGCTTTTCCAAGCCCTTTCGAGGCATCTGGCGCCCCAGAGCAGATGTGGAGGAACCTATGGTGGTCGATGGACTCATGACGGGCAAACGCGGCCTCATCATGGGTGTGGCCAACAGCTATTCGATCGCCTGGGGCATCGCGCAGGCGCTGCACAATGCCGGCGCGGAGCTGGCTTTCACCTATCAGGGCGAGGCGTTCCGCAAGCGCGTGATGCCGCTGGTCGAGCCGATGAAGCCCGCCGCGGTGCTCGATTGCGACGTGACCAATACCGCTTCGCTCGACGCCGTGTTCGACGCACTGGCCAAGGCCTGGGGCTGCCTCGACTTCGTCGTCCATGCCGTGGCGTTCTCCGACAAGGAGCAGCTCAAGGGCCGCTATGTCGACACCACGGCCGAGAACTTCGCCATGACGATGAACATCTCCTGCTTCTCGTTCACGGCGATGGCCCAGCGCGCCGAAAAGCTGATGACCAACGGCGGCAGCCTGGTGACGCTCACCTATTACGGCGCCGAGAAGGTGATGCCGCACTACAACGTGATGGGCGTGGCCAAGGCGGCGCTGGAAGCAAGCGTACGGTACCTCGCCGAGGATCTCGGCAAGAAGGCGATCCGGGTCAACTCGATTTCGGCCGGGCCGATCAAGACGCTGGCCGCCTCCGGCGTGGGCGACTTCCGCTATATCCTGAAATGGAACGAATACAACGCCCCCTTACGGCGGACGGTGACGACCGGCGAAGTGGGCGGGGCGGCGCTGTTTTTGCTTTCCGACCTCGGCAAAGCGGTCACCGGCGAGTGTCTGCACGTCGACTCGGGCTATCATGTCGTCGGCATGAAGGCGCCCGAGGCGCCCGACATCGCCGTGAACAAGGACTGATATGTCCCACAACACGTTCGGCCATCTGTTCCGGGTGACGACGTTCGGCGAAAGCCACGGGCCGGCGCTGGGCTGCGTGGTGGACGGCTGCCCGCCCGCAATCCCGCTGACCGAAGCCGACATCCAAGCCGATCTCGACCGTCGCAAGCCGGGGCAGTCGAAGTTCGTCACCCAGCGCAAGGAGCCGGACACGGTGCGCATCCTGTCCGGCGTGTTCCAGGACGAGCGCATGCCGCAGCAGTTGACGACGGGCACGCCGATCGCGCTCGTGATCGAGAACGCGGATGCGCGTTCGAAGGACTATGGCGACATCCGCGACAAGTTCCGCCCCGGCCATGCCGATTACACCTATTGGGCCAAGTACGGCGTGCGCGATTATGCCGGCGCGGGCCGCGCCAGCGCGCGCGAGACGGCGGCGCGGGTGGCGGCGGGCGCGATCGCCCGCAAGGTGCTGAACCGGCTGTACGGCGCGGTCGCCATCCGCGGCGCGCTGATCCAGATGGGGCCGATGGAAATCGACCGCGACGCCTGGGACTGGGCGCAAGTGGCCAAAAATCCCTTCTTCTGCCCCGACGCCGGCGCGGTCGAGCCGTGGACGGAGTATCTCGAGGCCGTACGCAAGGCGGGCTCGTCGTGTGGGGCGATCGTGGAAGTGGTGGCCGAGGGCGTGCCCGCCGGGCTTGGCGCGCCGATTTACGGCAAGCTCGACGCCGAGCTCGCCTCCGCCATGATGGGAATCAACGCGGTCAAGGGCGTCGAGATCGGCGACGGCTTCGCCACCGCCGAGATGTCGGGCGAGGAAAACGCCGACGAAATGCGGGCGGGGCCGACGTTCCTGTCCAATCACGCGGGCGGCATCCTGGGCGGCATCTCCACCGGCCAGCCGATCGTGGTGCGGTTCGCGGTGAAACCCACCTCCTCCATCCTGGCACCGAAGAAAACCATCGACATCCTCGGCAACGAAACCGAGATCGCCACCAAAGGCCGCCACGACCCCTGCGTCGGCATCCGCGCGGTGCCCATCGGCGAAGCCATGATGGCACTGACGCTGGCCGACCACGCGCTGAGGCACCGGGGACAGATGGGCTGACGCCGCGCCGGGAGCGGTGCAATGAGTGCTTTCGACTATCTCAGCGTCCTGTTCTCCGTGATCCTGGGACTGGCGGTCACAGAGATCCTGCAGGGCTTCCGCGCCCTGGTTCTGGCGCGCCAGCGCGTCGTGCCCTTCGTCCCGGCGCTGATCTGGGGCGGGCTGATGATCCTCATCGTCGCCCAGGTGTGGTGGGGCATGTTCGGCATGCGCAGCTTCCGCGAATGGAATTTCGCCATGTACGGCGCCGTCGTGCTGCAGAGCACCTTGATGTACCTGGCGGCGGGCGTCGTGCTGCCGGAACCGCCCGAGCACGGACCGATCGACATGCGCGCCGTCTATTTCGCCAACTGCCGCTGGTTCTTCGGCCTTATGACCGCGACCATCGCCGCCACCTTCGTCAAGGATTACGTCACCATCGGGCACATCAGCTCGTCGTGGAACGCCTATTTCCTGGAGCTGTACTTCGTGCTCTCGCTGATCGCCACCATCACGAAATCGCGCTGGTATCACTGGTTCTTGGCTCCGTTCAGCATCGTGGTGATCGGCACGTACACGGCGCTGTTGTCGTTCCGGCTTTGAGCAGCGTCTCCAAATCTTCGCGCCGCCGTGACACGATTACGGCTGGCCTCGGCGGCACATGCCGCCGATAATCGCCGCGGCGCGCACGCCGATTCGTGAAAGGGAAAACCATGGAATTGCTCGGCACGATCGTACTTGCGGTACTGGCGTTCATCGTCCTGTCGACCCTGCTCGGCAGCTTCTTCACGGTGCAGCAGCAAAGCCGCGCCATCGTGGAGCGCTTCGGCAAATACGTGCGCACGGCAAAGCCCGGCCTCAATTTCAAGCTCCCCTTCATCGAGACGATCGCCCAGCGCGTCTCACTGCGCGTGCAGCAGCTGCTGGTCGAGGTGGAAACCAAGACTCTCGACAACGTGTTCGTGAAGGTGCTGGTCGCGGTGCAATACCGCGTGGTGGAGGGCAGCGAGGCGGATTCCTACTACAAGCTCCAGGACCACCAGGAGCAGATCAAATCCTATGTCCTCGACGTGGTGCGCGCCAAGGTCCCGCGCATGAACCTCGACGAGGTGTTCGAGAAGAAGGACGACATCGGGACCGCGGTGAAGTCCGAACTCGACGTCTCGATGAAGATCTACGGCTTCGAAATCCCCAACGCGCTGGTCACCGACGTGAACCCCGCCGACAACGTCAAGGCGGCGATGAACGAAATCCAGACCCAGCAGCGCCTTCAGGTGGCCGCCGCCGCCAAGGGCGAAGCCAACAAGATTCTGGTGGTGAAGAACGCCGAGGCCGAAGCCGAATCCAAGCGCCTGCAGGGCGAAGGCATCGCCAAGCAGCGGCAGGCCATCGTCGCGGGCCTGCGCGAATCCATCGCGGCGTTCACCGAGGCGGTGGGCGGGGTTTCCGAGCGCGAAGTGCTGAACCTGGTGCTGCTGACGCAGTATTTCGACACCCTGAAAGAGATCGGGGTTTCCGCCGGCTCCAAGGTGATCCTGACCCCGCACGCGCCGGGCGGCATGGCGGACCTCAGCCAGCAGCTCAGCTCGGCGATCATCACGGGCGTGGAAGCGACGACGGCCAAGGCGCCGGACGGCAAGGGGCGGTGACCGCACCGCTGCAGAGCCGCGACAAGGCCTGAGAGCCGGCCGTCAAATTCCGGCCGCTTGTGCGATTCCTCTTGTTGCGAGGCAGCGGCCCAGCGCGTTGATCGTCCCTTCCCATACGAACTTCCGATACGTGGATGGTATGGTTAACGGCACCGGCGTTGTTGTGCCTCATGCTTTGCGCGCGGCGACGTATTAAGGTTTACACGACGGTCGCAGTGCCCTGCGGCCATAGGGGGGATGCCAAATGCCGGACGCCATCCGCATGGCCCCGTCGGCCGACGGGTTTCGGACCGCGCAAACCAACGCACGAACGGCCGCCGCCGCAGCGGCGTCGAAAGCCGAAGGCCTCAGCGCGGAGGCAGCAAACTTCTTCGCCAGCATTCGCGAAGCCGACGCCTATATCGCAGGTTCGCTGTTCGCCCATGTGGCGGAAATGGCAACTCCGTTCTCGCAGCAGTTCAAAACGACGATCCGCTACCGCGTGCCGCAGAACAAGGAAATCTACGACGAGGCGGACAAACTTCAGGGCAAATGTGTGCGGCGCTACCTTGCCCTGCGTGTGATCACCAGCGCACTGTTCGCGGGGTTGCTATACATCGCGATCGATTTTTGGCCTGTCCACGGCCGGCACTTCCTGGACACGATCGGCCATTCCGCCTGGGACGCGGTCGCCTATCCCGCAGCCGTCGCGCTGGCCGGGGGGATTCTCCTGCTTTGCCGGCAGGGTATCCGGAGCGCATTCCTGGACCTCTACATCAAGATGCCGGTAGGCGAGCTGGCCCATCTGATGTCCGCAAAATTCAGCAAGATCGTCTCCGACACCAACATCGCCTGCGGCCAGATCGAATCCAGAACGGACTTCGGAACAGGTCTCGGGTGGGCGCAAAGGGCTTGGGGGTGGAGCACGATCGCGCTGTGGAAATCGATCCAAAGCAGAACACTGGACGGCTATGCAACGACCGTATTCTGGAAGATGCAGGTTTTCGACACCAATACCGAGCGCGTTTCGCGGCTGCTCAAGGGTGCGTTGCTGATCGCGGCCCTGTTCTTCCTTTTCCACGCCCAAGGCTCGATCGCACAACGCAGCTGGATCATGAGTTCGATTCTGATGTGCGCGGCCGCAGTCAGCTGGCTGGGCGCGTGGTACTTCATGTTCGTCTGGCGGAAAAAACGGATACGTCGCAAATTCCCGGTCGATTTCTCCATTCTGCTCGCGGCTTACGCCGTGCTCGCCGCCTGCTGGATTCGGCTGGGCGCAAGTCTGGGCGCCGATCTGACTGTTGCGCTGGTAGGAGCGGTCTGTGTCGCCTGGTTCTGGTTTGGGTGGATTGTCGCCGGCGAACGCGACGACAAGGAACTGGTCGATATCTTCACCGGAAAACTGAAGATCGACGAGGTTTCGGCCCTGAACACCTCGTTCTACTTCAATTCGATCTCCTCGCGGTTCCAGAACCTCGTGGAGGAACTGATCGACGCGCAACGCAGCCCCAGGGGCACTCCGCCGCCGAACCAAAAGGACGGATAGGCGCCGGCCACGGCGTGAACCCAACCCCTCAGCGCCAAAACGCCGGACGGCAAGAGGCGGTAGTGTGCAGCGGATTCACCCGGAGACGCGGAGAACGCAGAGAATAAGACCTGTTCCGCGGCTCCGCATGCCTATTTCGATTTGGCATTCCAGTGCGGAATCTCGGCCGGAGCGTTCGCGCCCACGACAAGCTGCGGGTTCGAGGGGAGATCGACGCGTTCCTTCTTCTCGCGCGCCCGCACGCAGTCGATCGTGCGTTTCGCAAACGTGACGAAATCGCCCGCCGTGGGCAGGTTCGCGACGGTGCAGGTGTCGAAATAGGTGTATTTGTCGGTTTCGCCGCAGCCGAAGGAGGAGCGGTCGGCCGCCGCCGCCGTGAAGACGATGCGGTGGGGACCCTTGAGGAACGGCACGAACACTCCGGAATAGCAGGCCGACACCACGAGCACCGCCGGCCGGGCGGGGCAAGCCGCCGCGATCATGTGTTTCAAGGCGCGCGGGCCCAGCGTGTAGTCGCCGATGCCGATGCCGTCGCCGGAACCGTGCGAGGTCATATACAGAAGGCAGCCGCCCGGGGCGCGGCGCGCGACCTCGCGCAAGCCGGCAGCGATGCGCTTGGGCGTCGAAACCTCCAGGCCCGCGTCGCGGTAGCGTTCGGGCCAGTCGGTGAACTGGCGGATGTTCGACGGCCGGAAACCCATGCGCGCAAGCTCGCCCGCGATCGCCGTGCGGCCGTTGTCGAACACCGGGGAGGACTTGCCGTCTTCCGCGTAGGAGTCGCCCGCCACGACGACGGCCGCCCAATCGGAGAAATCCGCCGCCGGCGCGGGTACCGCCAGCGCAACCAAGAGCAGCAATCGGGAAAGCCTCATCACCCGCCCTCGGCTTCGAGGCGCCCACTATGCGGTCGCGGCGGTCCGGACGCCAGCGGCGCATCATTGCCGAGTGCGTGCAGGAGCGTCGAACAGATCCACGCGATCTCGTCCTCGGCGAGTGTCGACCGGTTCGGCAGCTCGATGAGGCGCCGATCGAGATCGGGAACGCGCCGCAAGGCTTTTCGATTGCGCTCGCCGAGCGCGTAGCCGGCGCGCGTTTGAAGGCCCTGGCGCCGCAGCGCCGCGCGCAAGGGGGAAAGCGCCGTGCCCTCGGGCAGCAGCACCATCACGCGCGTGAGGTAGCGTCCGGGCGCGAACTGCGGCAGGGCAAGCCCGCTGCCGGCCAGAAACCGCTCGTAGGCTTGCGCCACGCGAATGCGCCCCGTCCGGCGCGCGGGAAAGCTGTCGAGCTGGCGCAGCGCGACCGCGGCGGCGGCATTCGACATGCGGGCCGGCGGGCAGATGCGCGGGCTGCGCTTGCGGCCCGTCAGGCTTTCGATGCGATATCTGAGCGCGGCGGCCGTGCGATGCAGCGGGCCGTCTTCAAGGAAGGCGATGAAATCGGAGGCGCGATAGGACCCGGCCGGGAGCGCCTCGACCGCGCGGCGCGCCGCCGCTTCGAACGAGGCATCATTAACGATCAGCGCCCCGCCCGCATTGGTGGCGCCAGCGGTCAGGCTCTTTACCTCGCTGAAGCTGGCGATGCCGAAATGGCCGAAGCAGCCCAGCGGGCGATCAGCGGCCGCAACGCCCAGCACCTGCGCCGCATCGTCGATCAGGTGAACGCCCGCGGCGAGGCAGATGCGCTCGATGTCCGCGATGGCCGCCGGACACGCGTACATGTGCGCCGCCACGACGGCGAGCGTGCGCGGCGTGAGAGATTGCCCGACCTCTGCCGCGTCGATGTTGAAGTCCGCCCCCACGTCGGCGGGCACGGACCTGAGGCCCGCGCGCTCCACCGCGTCGAGCACGCTGGGGCAGATATAGGCGGGAACGATGACCTCGCTCCTGCCGGGCGCCCGTTCGGCCGCGAGCCGCAAGGCGATCGTGATGGCGAGCCGGCCCTGGCCCACCAGATGAAGCGGCTTGCCCGCAAACATCGGGCTCAGCGCGCGAGCGAGCACATCGACATCGCGCTTTGAGCGGGTGCCCAATGCGGCCGCGGCGAGCGCACGGTATTCCGCCCGGCTCCATTCCGCGATCAGCATCGGCTGACGCATGCGATCACTTTCTGAACTGCCCCACGAGTTCAATATGCGATGACCACAGGAACTGGTCCACGGGCACGACGCGATCGAGCGCATAACCGCCATCGATCATGACGCGTGCGTCACGCGAAAAACTCTCGGCGTCGCAAGACACATAGGCGACGCGCCCGATTCCGCTGCGGGCCAGCGTCCGGGCCTGCTCGAACGCGCCCGCGCGCGGCGGATCGAGGCAGACGGCATCGAAGCCATCCAGCTCCTTTTCCGACAGCGGACGCTTGAACAGATTGCGCCTCTCCGTCGTGATCGGCTTGAGGCCCGGCGTGTTCCTGGCCGCGGCGATCAAGGCCGCAAGCATCGCAGCTTCGATCTCGACGGCGTGAACGCGCGCGATCTCGGCCAGCGGAAAACTGAAGGTGCCGCAGCCGCAGAACAGGTCCACGACGCTTTTCGCGCCGGCAAGCGCCTGGCGCACGAAATCCTGCAGCACGGCCTCGCCCTCGCGCGTCGGCTGGAGGAAGACTTCGGCCGGCAGCGCCACCTCCGCCTTGCCGAGACGGATCATCGGCGCAGCCAACGACACCACCGTGTCGCCATGGGCGGAAACGCGCGCCAGCTTGAGGGTTTCGGCCCAGCGCGCCAGCGCGGCGACGGCGGCCGGGTCGTTGGGCACGCGCCAGCGCAAACCGAGATCGATGCCGGTTGCGGTTTCGGTCAGGCGCAGCTCCGCGTCGCCGCCCGGCGGCAACAGCTCTTCCAGCATGGCGCGCAGGCCCGGCAGCAGCGCCACGATGGCCGGACGCAGCACCAGGCACTGCTCGAGGTCGACGATCGAGTGCGTCCGCGCCGCATGGAAGCCGAGGCCGACGCCCCTCTTCGCCTTCAGCACGGCGCGGCGGCGCGTGGCCGGCGGCACCTCCACGACGCTTTCCACCACAGTCTCGACGCCGTGGCGCGACAGCGCGTCGAGCACGGCCTTGCGCTTGCCCGTGCGATAGTCCGCATCGGGAATATCCTGATGCGCGCAGCCGCCGCAGACGCCGAAATGGCGGCAGATCGCATTCACTTCTGCCTCGCCGCGACCAGGAACTCGCGGTTGCCGTCGCCACCTGCAATCGGGCTTTCCAGCGTGCCGAGGACCGGCCAGTCCTGCTCTTCGAGCCAGCGCGTCACGGCCTCAACCGCGGCTGTCTGCGCGGCGTCGTCCTTGACGATGCCGCCCCTGCCGACGTTCTCGCGGCCCGCCTCGAACTGCGGCTTCACCAGCGCCACAAGCCAGGCGCCCTTTGCCAGCGCCAGTGCTGGCTTCAGCACGAGTTTGAGGCTGATGAAGCTGACGTCGGCGACGATCGCCTGCGGCGGCTCGGGAACGACTTTCTCCGACAGGCGGCGCGCGTCCGTGCCCTCGAGCGAAACCACGCGCGGATCGGAGGCGAGCATGGCTCGCATCTGCCCATGTCCGACATCGACGGCATAGACCTTGCGCGCGCCGCGCTCCAGCAGCACCTGCGTGAAGCCGCCGGTGGACGCGCCGATGTCGAGGCAGGCGACGCCCTCCGGCGACAGCGCGAAGTGATCCAGTGCCGCGACGAGCTTCAACGCCCCGCGCGAAACGTAGGGATGCGCCTTGGCGTAGACGATCTCGGCGCCCTCCTCGATCAATTGCGACGGCTTGGTGACGGGTTCGCCGCCGGCGCGCACGTTGCCGGCATGGATGGCGGCCTGCGCCTCGGCGCGGCTGACGGCAAATCCGTGTTCGACGAGGAAGATGTCGGCGCGCGTGGGCATGGGGCTGTCATATCACCCTCTCCCCAGGGGAGGGGGGTAAAGGAATGTAGCCCAATTCTTACGCCTCGTGACCAAGCTCGTCCGCGAATGCTGCAGAAAAGAGCGGGTTATCCGCCGTTATTCCCAGCTTCTCGGGGTCTATGAATTCGGGCGAGACGCCGCGGGCTGAGAAACTCGCCACCTCCCTTGTGACGCCCGAGCTGTCTTTCCAGCCAGGAAGCATTAGGACTGCGAGACTCGAACACAAGTCGATGAACGCTTCATCAAATGTAACCCAAAAATCGGACCCAAGCGTCTGTCCACTTCCCAACACCTGATCAATGGGATGCGTCATCGTGATCGGGCTATATACAACTCGCTTTTCTTTTATGAGCACAGCGGCAGCGTGTGTCAGCGCATGAAACCGAGCCAAGCGCTTTTCAGCCGACCCCTTCGAATATGGCCCAGCAAGATAGGTGATATTGCTCAATACTTCCCCCTGCGCGCAGAATCACGATAACTAAACCAGAGATTATACGCGATATCGCCGGGGGCAAATATGGGCGAGGCTAGGAAGAACTCTGTCAGCCAGCTTTCAGAACTCTACAATGTGGTGATCGGCATTGCGCTCTCAATTGCGATCTACAACGCCATCGACACCAAAGCGTATGGAATTCCGATTCATGCAGAGTTCGTGAGTAACGTAGCAAGCGTACTCATATTGATAATCCCGTTCTATCACGGTGCCGTCCGTCACCTGTTTGCCACTTATGTTGAAGATGGTGGCTCCACACGCATTAAAAGCGGCGCGTTACTAGCAGACTTTGTCCTTCTTTTTATTGAAGGATGTGTATTTGTGATGATTGCATCTCTTGTGTCGGTGACGACAAAAATGGCTTGGGCGGTGGTTGCGCTGCTCTTGTTGGATACGACCTGGGGATTCCTTGCGTGGCTTGCGTTCACCGGCGCTCAGGCACAATACGCGGAAAAGAAATGGGCTGTAATCAATACGTTTACAGCGGTAGGCATAATCGTCATTCTGATTTTTGGAGAGAGCGTCTTTCGCATGAACGAGATTGCAGCACAGCTCGGGCTTTTGGCCATTCTCTGTCTACGGACAATAGTCGACTACTGGCAGTGTTGGGATTTCTATTTTCCCGCCCAATCAACTGAGCCAAATTGCTAGGTGCCGCGCATATCCTGGCGCGAACCGTAACCTCCGTCATTTCGCAACAGACGCGTCACATCACGGTGACTCGTCAGCCGTACCATGCGTATTCAGGGCCAAATCCTGTCCTTGATGATGTTTCCTGCCCACGCACAGCGCCGGTTGTGAGCGTCTTCGAGACGGTCCCGCGTTCAATCAATAGAAGAAAAGTATTGACTCAGTACGGGTAACCCGTAGTGAATCGTTATCGTATGATCGATTCGCGCTATGAATGGGACGACGACAAGGCCGCCAAAAACCTCTCGGTCCATGTGGTCAGCTTCCCGCTCGCAGTAGAGGTCTTCATACGCTGATGCGGATTTTCGAGAGCAGCGGCAGACACCAGATTGATAGCTTCACCTTGTGGTCCTGCAATTCACTCTCGAAGGTCATTCAGTCAGAAAATGCCGGAGTGGGTGAACGACTTGCCTGCCACCCCCTGCAAGCAGATTGCCAATACGGTGTGTTTTGCCGGATTGCACGACTTCCGAGAAAACACTAGTGTCACCAAACTGATGGTTGCGCTCGGTGATGCCGATGAGCTCAATACCATTCAACGTCGCATACAAAACGGTGACTCGTGGCGGCAAGGCATTCCTCGCCAGCGAGAGAACATAACTTACGAAATTTCAGGCTCCTTCGGCGAACAACACTGGTCCACCCGACAAGTTCGATGCTCTGACAGCTGTCTTTGATATAGAAGGATTCACTAAGTTCTGCGACCGGGCAGATGGACACCTTAGCGTTGACGTATTTCTCCGCGATTTTCAGAATTGGCTATTCACAACGCTTCTAGAGGTTTTTTCCAGGGGGCCCGTCGACGACAACTCAGACGATGTCCTTTTATGGGAGTATTTGCCGGTTTTCTGGAAGCCGACGGGCGACGGCGGGTTCTTTATTTGGAATCTGCGACGAGTAGGATTCGACGGAGACCGTTCAGTTGGGAATATCATCGTTCGCTGTCACGAAATCTCGCGAAGGTATCCCAGTGAATTCGTGCCCCGTATTGCAAGAAAAGTCTCGGCTCCGCCCGCTCGTTTGAGGTGCGGGATAGCGCGTGGTGACGTTATCGCCCTTCAGGGGGGCAGAGACTACGTCGGCTCTTCGATTAACCTCGCAGCGCACTTGCAGGGGACAAAGTGTGTGACGTTTGCGTTTTGTCGCGACGGGATTGACCCAGAGATTTGTTTCGAGGGGGAGTTTCGGACTCAATATACGCTGAAGCGTGTCCAACTGCGCAGCGGAATCGAATGGACAAACATTCTCGTGGATACTAACGAGTTCGATTTACTCCCCTCATCTCAAAGAGACCTCATCAAAGATGTCTAGCGGCTAAGATATCGAAACAGCATGGAAGGAGACCACGATGGGCGGACA
>Ga0335085_10009773_pt1 | contig 14428 bp, 16 predicted proteins | sample Lox_Sample_45_FD_206712 | JGI IMG/M metagenome (GOLD analysis project Ga0335085, IMG submission 206712) | Soil microbial communities from Loxahatchee National Wildlife Refuge, Florida, United States - Lox_Sample_4.5 | ecosystem: Environmental > Terrestrial > Soil > Wetlands | place: USA...
TTCGGCCGCGGTGAATTCCCGCCGGTAGAAGACGAACACGCCGCACGCCACCACGGCCAGCGCTGCCACGGCCACGGGCGCAAGCGCGATGGAAAATTCCGTATACGGTATATGCGACAGGCTGCCGATCAGCATGTTCTGCGGATTGCCGGTGATGGTGGCCACGCTGCCGGCGTTGGCGGCCATGGCGAGCGCCATCAGATAAGGCTCGACCTGCCGCTTCATGGCGAGCGCGGCCTCGGCGATCAGCGGCGCCAGCATCACACAGACCGTATCGTTGACCAGAAAGGCGGACAGCACGCCCGACAGCGCCACCACCGCCACCAGCAGCGTCAGCGGCCGGTGGGCGTGAGAGCCCGCCCATTCGGTGGCGAGATCGAAAAAGCCCGCCACGCGCAGATTCGCGGTCAGGATCATCATGCCGAGCAGCAGCACGATCGTGCTCACATTGACCGCGGCATAGGCCTCCGGAAGCGTCAGTACGCCCGTGGCCACCATCAGCGCCGCTCCCAGAAGCGCGGCACCGGCGCGATCGAGCGTCAGCCACGGCGCACGTCCGAACGCGATCACGCCATAGGTGGCGATGAAGATCAGAACGGCCGCGATCATGCCTGATCCCGCACAGGTTCGACATGGCCCCGAAGCGCCGCAAGCGCATCCGGCCGAAGCGACAGGCCCAACACGCGCGCCGGATCGACCGGGCCGGGGAACGTCATCTGTCCCGCCTCGATCCGCGCAAAGCCGACGCGCGCATAGTAGGGCTCATCTCCCACGAGCACGATGGCACCGAAGCCCGCATGCCGCGCGGCCTCGACGCCGGTCCGCATCAGGTCGATGCCGATGCCGCGGCCGCGCTGGTCGCTCTCGACCGCGAGCGGGCCCAACAGCAGCGCGCGCACGCCGCCCACCGCGATCGGCCAGAACCGCACCGAGCCGCGCAGGATCCCATCCTCGACCGCCACGAAGCTCAAACCCTTCTCGGCAGCCACGCCCTCGCGCAGCCGATAGGCCGACTTGGCGTAGCGTCCCGGCCCAAAAGCCCGCTCGTTCAGCGCTTCCACCAGCGGCGCATCCTCCGGCCGCTCGGGCCTCACTTGCCACATGCACCGCCTCTTTCATGCGCGGCATAGCACAGCTAGGCTTGGCGCGACGGAAATCGAAATCGCTGGAGGTAATCCCATGGGCGTGCTGGATGGCAAGGTGGTCCTGGTCACGGGCGGGGCGAACGGCATCGGCAAAGAATGCGCGCTGCTGGCCGCGAAGGAAGGTGCGGCCGTCGTCGTCAACGATCTGGGCGGCGCGGTCGGCGGCGGCGACGAAGGCTCGGCCGGACCCGCCGAACAGGTGGCGCAAGCCATCCGCAAGGCCGGCGGCAAGGCCGCGTCGAACTCCGACAGCGTCACCAGCCGCGCGGGCGTGGCGCGCATGATCGAGCAGGCGATGGACGAATTCAAAGGCCTGCACGCCATCATCAATCCGGCCGGCATCCTGCGCGACACCATGTTCCACAAGATGAGCGACGAGGATTGGGACAAGGTGATCGAGGTCCATCTGCAAGGCAGCTACAATGTCTGCCATGCCGCGGTGAACCATTTCCGCGAGCAGCAGGAAGGCAGCTTCGTCCTCTTCACCTCCACAAGCGGCCTCATCGGCAATGTCGGCCAGGCGAACTATGCCGCGGCGAAAATGGGTATCGTCGGGCTGTCGCGCATCCTCGCCATGGAAGGCGCGATCAAGAATGTCCGTTCCAACTGCATCGCACCGTTTGCCTGGACGCGCATGATCGCCACGATTCCCATCAAGGACGAAGCCTCGGCCAAGCGCGTCGAGCGCATGAAGAACATGATGCGCGCCGATCAGGTGGCGCAGTTGGCGGTCGCGCTGGCAAGTCCCGCGACGAAGGACGTGTCGGGCCAGATCTTCGCCGCGCGCGGCAACGAGGTGTTCCTGATGAGCCAGCCGCGTCCGATCCGCGGCATCGGCAAGGTGGAAGGCTGGACGCCGGAGACCATCGCCAACCACTGCATGCCGGCGCTCAAGCCCAGCTTCTTCGACCTTTCGCCGACCACCGGCACCTTCGGTTGGGATCCGATTTGATCACCACTCGGGCGATGCGGGCTCGCCGCGCAGGAATTCGGCGAGCCGCCGCCTGGTGCCCCGTCCGGTGCCGGGCGGCAGATCTTCCGGGCGCGCGAAGCGGGCCTCGCGCACTTCGAGATTGGGCTTGAACGCGATCTCGGCGTTGCGCACGCGGTAGAGGATGGCGACGGACGAGACCCACATCGCCTTGTGAACGTAGATGCCCAGCAGTTCCGGCGGACTGCTCTTCGAAAGGCCGACCTCCTCGCGCAATTCGCGCAGCACGGCATCGGCAGGCCGCTCGCCCCGTTCCACGCCGCCGCCGGGGAAATGCCAGCCGTCCACATAGCTGTGCCGGACGAGCAGCACCCGTCCTTCCGCGTCCTGCGCCATCGCCCGCACGCCCAGACTGACCGGCACGGCCAGCGCGTGCAGCAGCATCTGCAGCGGGCGAACCGTCAAATAAAGGCGGGAAATCATGCGCGACACGGACGAACCCCCTTCCCGGCGTAAGGAAGTAGTAACCCAATAAACATAGGCTCTTGTGGTGTCCTAAGCCGGTTTCGACCTTGCAGTCCAGCGCAGTCTCACGAGCGGGGCAGCCGAACGGCCGCATTTTCGCGGGTCGGGACGGCGCGTTGCACCGAGCCGCGCGCAGAGGAAACAGGCCGTGAGCGGACCCAATTTCGACTATCTCAAGGCCCTCGTCGTCGAAGACAACGCGCATATGCGCACGCTTTTGCGTTCGCTTCTGCTCGCGCTCGGCATGAAGAATGTCTACGAGGCGGCCGACGGTCAGACCGGTTTCGACGAATTGCGCAGCCGCAAGCCCGATTTCGTGATGACCGATCTCTCGATGAAGCCGGTCGACGGCATCGAATTCACCCGCATGGTGCGCCAAGGCAACGACAGCCCGAATCCCTATGTGCCGATCATCATGGTGACGGGCCATACCGAAAGGCTGCGCGTGGAATCCGCGCGCGACGCGGGCGTCACCGAATTCCTGGCCAAGCCGATCACGGCGCAGAACCTTCTGTTGCGCATCGCCGAGATCGTGGAGCGGCCCAGGCCCTTCGTGCGCTGCGAAGGCTATTTCGGCCCCGACCGCCGCCGCCACCGCGACGAAGACTATGCAGGCCCGTGGCGCCGCCATGACGATTTCAAAGACGATCTGGCGATCCAGTAGCAGGATCATCATGCCCCCAAAGGTCGCGCAACGTCTGGTGGACTTCATCCCCACCCACGCCTATCCCGCGCCGATCAAGCGCAAGGAGACGGCCGCGTTCCTGGCGAAGCTCTTGAGCGACGAGACCGCCGCGCGCGCCAACCGGGTGATCGCGGAGCGCAGCCAACAACTGCGCGACGTCGTGCTCTCCTACGTCGCGGCGCTGGAAAGCGCGCTCGCGCAATCCTCGATCGAGCTCATCTACGAGGAAGCCCACGAGATCCGCGGCCTGGCCGAAACCATTGGCCTTGTCGCCACCGGCCGCATCGCCGGCGGGCTGTGCAACTATCTCGACGCGCTCGAGCGCGGCAATGTCGCACCCGATCCCAAGGTGATCGCGCTGCACGTCGAGGCCATCGCCCGCGCCGCCCGCGCCGAGGACGACGCCACCCAGCACGGCACAAGGGTTACCGAGGAATTGTCGGCGCTGGTCGCCCACAAGCTCGGCGGCCTCAAGCTCGAGCGCGCTGCGTTCTGATCCATTCATCGCTCCTTAAGGGCTCTTCTTAATAATGAATGAGCGGGCGCCTGCGCCCGCGCGGGGGTCTCATTCGGGTTCTCTCATGCTTCAGATCGGCGGGCTCGTCTTCCTGTTCGCGGCCGTGTTCGGCGGCTTCCTGATGTCGGGCGGCTCGCTCGAGGTCGTGATCGAGGCGTTGCCCCACGAGCTTCTCACCATCTTCGGCGCCGCAATCGCGGCCATGCTGATCGGCGGCTCGCTCTACTCGCTCAAGAAGGTCGGCGGCGAGATGGGCAAGATCGTCTCCGGCCCGAAATGGAAGACATCCGACTATCGCGATCTTCTCTGCCTGCTCTTCCTGCTCACCAAGACGATGAAATCCAAGGGCCTGATCGCGCTCGAAGCGCACATCGAGAAGCCGCAAGACTCATCCATCTTCAAGCGCTATCCGCGGATCATGAAGGACCATTTCGCGCTCGACTTCATCTGCGACACGCTGCGCATGATGACCATGAGCCTGGAGGACCCGCACCAGGTCGAGACCGCGATGGAGAAGCAGCTCGAAAAGCACCATCACGAAGCGCTGGGGCCGTCGAGCGCGCTGCAGACCATGGCCGACGGCTTGCCCGCGCTCGGCATCGTGGCCGCCGTGTTGGGCGTGATCAAGACGATGGGCGCGATCAGCGAGCCGCCGGAAGTCTTGGGCCGCATGATCGGTTCCGCGCTCGTCGGCACCTTCATGGGCGTGTTCCTGGCCTACGGCATCGTCGGGCCCATCGCCACGCGGCTCAAAGCCATCGTCGACGAGGAAGCGCGCTTCTATCACGTCATCCGCGACATCCTGGTGGCGCATCTGCACGGCAATGCCGCGCAAGTGTCGGTCGAGATCGGCCGCGGCAGCGTGCCGAGCGAAGCCCAGCCTTCGTTCCAGGAACTCGAAGCCTCCATCGGCGCGATCCCCAACGACGTGGGTTAGCGAAAGCGGCCGATCCTCTGTTCAGCCAATTTCAATCTCGCGAGGCGGAGATTTGACCGGCTCCCAAGGCTCATTGGGTTGAATTGCAGGCGAAGGAGGATGACGCCAGTTGTCCGGGAGCACCGGTTCCGTCTCAGGTTCACCGGGCAGCGGTGGCTCAGACGGCTTTCCCGGAAATTTGCCAGGGCCTGACGCCGCGCGTTCAATCTGGTTCAGCATCGTGTTCCTCCTTGCTCGGCGATCCGGGGGCCCAGAGAGAGGATGCTGGAATGCGCCGAGCAACTTCCTGTCGAAAGCGATCGACCACCGCCTCGTCAGGATTTGTGTCGTCCAGGTCCGCGAGCTCCGCGCTCCGCGCCCGCAGTTTCTTATAAACTTCTACATCTTCGGTCATCATTCGATCCGCTGTTTTCAATCCGTCCTCGAGCGCGCGATATCCCTCTTCCAGGCGCGCATACTCGCCATAGAGCTTGCTGTAGCGCTCAATCTCTTTCGACAATGCCAGGATCGGCTTGACCGTCGACAGGATAACGGCCGCACCGGAGATAATCGCCCACGCCACGGTGCCCGCTGGGGTGGACTTCCAAAGCGCAAACCCGCCTACACCCGTGGCACCCCCCGTGCCAACCGCAATGCAAATCTCGAAAATCTTGTTGCGTCTGGAATAATCCTTCAGGCGATAGCCATAATAAAGTTTGTTCAGAACGGACGTTCTATACTCATTGGCGACAACATTGGCGTTTGCGAGCGCCTCTTTCCAGCTCATCGCAGCCATAGCCGTATTGCTCCGATAGCCTCCGAGAAAGGCTAGGGCTCAAAGCATGATTTGGCAAGACTGATCGCCGGAGCGGACGCAAGACGTCAGGCTTCGGCCTTTTCCTTGTGCTCCGCCAGCGCGGTGAAGAACATGGCGAGCGCGCCGGCGAACACGCTCAGCGGCACCGCCAGCACCACATCGGTGTCGCAGCCCATGACGATGATGGCGGTGACCATGAGGCCAGTCCACTGCGCAGCCGTTTTGGGCATCCCCTGAAGACTCCCCCAAGTAACGCACGAAGCGTAGTCCGGGGGAGCGGGGCGATGAAGAACGGAGTTAAGAAGCGGTTAACGCCGGGTCGCCCTTCGGGGGCGCACCCGTACAATGCGCGGATGCGCACCTCAGGGTGACGCGCAGACGCAAATCTAACCGCCCAAATCCTTCTTCTTCTCGAGATACTCCTCGCGCTGGATTTCGCCCTTGGCGTAGCGCGCTTCGAGGATGGCCAGCGCCTCGGACCGGCTGCGCGCCCGGCCGTCATAGGGATAGCCGTAATAGTAATAGTGCCGGTGGCGGAAGATGAGGCTGAAGACCAGGATCAGCAGGACCAGCGTCAAAAGGCCGTGGAACGGCAGGATGAACCACAGCGGCCAAATCCAGAACCAGTGCAGCATGACCACCTCCAACCCCGGTGCCAGCCTGATATAGGCGCCCGCGCCGGGATTTCGAGGGGCGGCTGGTGTCCCGATTCCGAAATTCGCACGATCCCGATATCGGACTCCGGGCGAATTTCGGAATCGAAGGACACCAGCAACTTATTGAATCCGAGTGTCGTTTTGGTTCCGAAGTTCGCGATGAGCCCTATATCGGAGATGCAGCGAACTTCGGAACCACGACACTAGATGACCTCGAATTCGATGCCCTGGGCGAGGGGCAGCGCATCGGAATAATTCACGGTCGCGGTCTGCCGCCGCATATAGGCCTTCCAGGAATCGGAACCGGATTCGCGGCCGCCGCCGGTCTCCTTCTCGCCGCCGAAGGCGCCGCCGATTTCGGCCCCGCTCGGGCCGATGTTGACGTTGGCGATGCCGCAATCCGAACCCGACGCGGCGAGGAAGCGTTCGGCTTCCTGCATGTCCTGCGTGAAGATGCAGGACGACAGGCCCTGTGGCACGTCGTTGTGCAGCGCCAGCGCCGCGTCGAAATCGCGATATTTCATCGCGTAGAGGATGGGCGCGAAGGTCTCGTGGCGCACGATGGCCGTCTGCTCCGGCATCTCGACGATCGCGGGCTTCACGTAGAACGCATTCGGGAATTCGTGTTCATGCACGCGGCCGCCGCCCGTGATGCGCCCGCCTTGATCTTTCGCCTCACTCAGCGCGCGCTCCATGGATTCATAGGCGCGCCGGTCGATCAGCGGCCCGACGAGCGTGCCTTTCTTCAAGGGATCGCCGATGGGAAGTTTCGCGTAGGCGTTCTTCAGCGCCGGCACCAGCTTTTCGTAGACCGATTCATGCACGAACAGTCGCCGCAGTGATGTGCAGCGCTGGCCGGCCGTGCCGACGGCGGAGAACAGGATCGCGCGCACAGCCAGATCGAGCTTGGCGGACGGACACACGATCATCGCGTTGTTGCCGCCCAGCTCCAAGAGCGTGCGGCCGAGGCGCGCGTTGACGACCGGCGCCAGCGCCTTTCCCATGGCGGTGGAACCCGTCGCGCTGACGACTGGAATGCGCGGATCGCGCGCGAGACGTTCGCCGACCTCGCGCCCGCCGAGCGCGACCTGGCTGAGGTCCGCGGGCACGTGGCCGAATCTGTGCGCCGCGCGTTCGAACAAGGCTTGCGTGGCCAGTGCCGTCAGCGGCGTCTTTTCCGAGGGCTTCCAGATGACGCTGTCGCCGCAGACGAAGGCGAGCGCGGCGTTCCACGACCACACCGCGACCGGAAAATTGAACGCGGAGATCACCGCCACCGGCCCGATCGGATGCCACTGCTCCATCATGCGGTGGCCGGGGCGCTCCGAGGCGATGGTCAATCCGTAAAGCTGGCGCGAGAGACCGACCGCGAAGTCGCAGATGTCGATCATCTCCTGCACTTCGCCCAAGCCTTCCTGATGGATCTTTCCGGCCTCGAGCGTGACGAGGCGGCCGAGCGCATCCTTGTGCGCGCGCAATTCCTCGCCGAACAGGCGCACCAACTCGCCGCGCTTGGGCGCGGGCACCTCGCGCCAGGCCTTGAAGGCTTCGACGCTTGCGGCGATCTTGCGCGCGACCGCGGTTTCGTCGTCATAGGCGACGCGGCCGATTTCGGCGCCATCGATGGGCGAGTGCACGGGGTGGCCGCCGCTCACCGGCTTGATCCCGAATTGCGCGAGAAGATCTGAGCTATGCATTATCTGCCTCTCAACCTGCTCAACGTCGTCGTGGGCGAGATCGCTTCCGGATCGACTTTGATGTGGATCAGCGCCGGCGCCTTCGCCGCGAGCGCGGCTTCGAAGGCGGCGGGGAATTCGCGTGTCTCGGTCACGGTGGCGCCGAACGCACCGAAGCTTTTGGCCAACGCGGCGAAATCCGGATTGACCAGATCGGTGCCCGACACGCGGCCGGGGAATGCGCGCTCCTGATGCATGCGGATGGTGCCGTACATGGCGTTGTCGAACACCAGCACCACGATGGCGGCGCCGTATTGCACAGCCGTCGCCAGTTCCTGTCCCGTCATCAGGAAATCGCCGTCGCCGGCCGCGCACACCACCATGCGCTGCGGATGCACGAGCTTCGCCGCCACCGCCGCCGGCACGCCATAGCCCATGGCGCCCGAAGTCGGCCCGAGCAGCGTGGGAAACCCTCGATATTTGTAGAAGCGGTGCAGCCAGCCCGCGTAATTGCCGGCGCCGTTGGCGAGGATGGCATCCGCCGGCAGGCGCCGGTTCATCCAGTCCCAGACTTGCGCGGGGTTTACCGCGCCCGGCGCTTCCACCGGCTTCACCCATTGCTCGTAGCGTTCGCGCGCTTCCCGGCGCCAGGCGCGCCAATTCAATTTCGCCGGCGGCGACAATTCCGCCGCCGCGCGCGCGAACGGCGCAACGCCGGAAGCGATGGCAAGGTCTGCCTGATAGACGCGGTTCAATTCGTCCGGGGACGGATGAATGTGGATCAGCGCCTGTCTGGGAACCGGTGCCGCGATGCGCGTGTAGCCATCGGTCGTCATCTCGCCCAGACGCGCGCCGACGCAGACGATCAGATCCGACTGCGCGATGCGCTTCACCAGCTCCGGATCTGCGCCGATGCCCATGTCGCCGGCGTAATTCGGATGCGTGTTGTCGAAGCGGTCCTTGGCGCGGAACGAGGTCACCGCCGGCAGATCGAAGGCCTCGGCGAATTTGCGGATGTCGGCGATGGCCGCATCGTCCCAGCCCGGCCCGCCCAAGATGAGCAACGGCCGTTCGGCGCGCATCAGCATCGTGTGCAGGCGGCGGATGGCATCGGGCGACGCCGCGGGCTCGGTCTTCTTCGCGGGCTTTGCATCGCCCGCATCGCACGCCTCGCTCAGCACGTCTTCGGGCAGCGACACCACCACGGGACCGGGCCGCCCGCTCATCGCCACCGAGAACGCGCGCGCGACATATTCCGGAATGCGGTTGGGATCGCGCACTTCCGCCGCCCATTTGGCGAGCGGCGCGAACATTTTGGTGAAATCCACTTCCTGGAATGCTTCGCGCTCCAGCATCGACCGATCGGCCTGACCCACGAACAGGATCATCGGCGTCGAATCCTGGAAGGCGGTGTGCACGCCGATGGAGGCATTGGTCGCGCCCGGGCCGCGCGTGACGAAGCAGAGGCCCGGCTTGCCGGTCAGCTTGCCATAGGCGTCGGCCATGTTGGCCGCGCCGCCTTCCTGGCGGCAGGTGACGAGCGCGATCGTGTCGCGCGCATCGTACAGCGCATCGAGCGCGAAAAGATACGATTCTCCCGGCACGCAGAACACGTGCGTCGCGCCGTTGATCTTCAGCGCGTCGACGACTGCCTGTCCGCCGGTTCGCTGTGCCGTCATCTGCCTCGCCGTCCATTTCCTCCCCCGCCTTGCGGGGGAGGAAAACCATAACAGGCCATTCCCGAACAGACTCTGCAACCCGTTCAGATCCCCTTCGCGTAATAGCGCCCGAAGCGGTTCCCGAGGAAATCCGAGAGCCGCGCCTGCTCCTGGCGCACGAAACCCTTCTTCGGCAGCTTGCCTTCCATCAGCAGGTCCGTCATCGCGCAGATGCCGCAGGCGGTCGTGACCTGGATGGCGCTCATCAGCCGGTCGCCGACCGTTTGGCTGTAGATTTTCTTGGCGTAGCTTTCCTGGGTCAGCCTGCCGTCGATCCATCCCGACACCGTGACGAAGATCAGCACCACGTCCTGGTAGGTGACGGGGATCGCGGTCTCCAGCACGTCCTTCATGATGTCGCGGCGCACGCCCAAACGCAGATCGCGCACCAGCATCTTGACGATGTCGCGGTGACCGGGATAGCGCACCGTCTTGTAGTTCAGATTCTCGACCCGGCCTTCCAGCGTGTCGCACAGCGTGCCCAACCCGCCTGAGGTGTTGAACGCTTCGTATTCGGTGCCGTCGAGCGAGAAATGTTCGATCTCCTCCAGCGCCGGCACTTCCACCCGCGTGCCGTCGCGGATCGATTCGCAGGGATTGCAGTATTCGTTGATCAGCCCGTCGGTCGACCAGGTGAGATTGTATTTGAGCGCATTGGTCGGGAACACCGGCAGCGCGCCGACGCGCATGTTGACGTCGCGCAGTTTGTCGAACTTCTTCGCGAGATCGTAGGCGACGATGGAGATGAATCCCGGCGCCAAGCCGCATTGCGGCACAAACGCGATGTCGGCGCCATCCGCCAGCCGCTTGATGGTGCGCGTGGATTCCACGTCCTCGGTCAGGTCGAGGTAATGCGCGCCGGCGCGCTTGGCGCCTTCGGCGATGATCGGAGTGAGCGTGTAGGGCGTGGCCATCAGCACGATGTCCTGGCCCTCCGCGTCGCGCGCGAAATCGCGCGGATCGGCGATCTCGATCTGGCGAAGCTCCACATTCGGCTTGGCCGGCATGCGCTTCAGGCTGTCGGCATCCCGGTCGGCCACCGTGACGCGATAGTCGCCGCTCCCGGCGAGGAATTCGCTGATGGCGACGCCGATCTTGCCGCCGCCCACGAGCATGACGTTTTTCATCGCGTTCTCCGCCGCAATTGCTTGGGAAACATGAGCTTTCCCCCATGCGGAGAGGAGGCGGCGATGTGCCGGAAATTGGCGTATGATCCGGCGAATCGCCGGACCAACCGACGAAGTGACGCGCGCCGGGCATCCATGAGAGACACCGACACCAAAATCATCGCCCTGCTCAAGGCCAATGCGCGGGAGCCCACCGCGTCGCTGGCGCGCAAGCTGGGGCTGGCGCGCTCCACCGTGCAGGAGCGCATCGCGCGGCTGGAGCGCGAAGGCACGATCAAGGGCTACACCGTGCGGCTTTCCGACGGCGCCGAAGCGGGCCGCCTCAAGGCCGTGGTGATGATCGAGGCCAATGCCAAGCAATCCGACCGCGTCGCCGCCGAATTGAAGCGCATGACGGAAGTGCACGCGCTCTACGCGGTCTCCGGCGGCTACGACATGGTGGCGATGGTCGAGGCCGACACCACGGCCAAGATGGACGCGGCGCTGGACCGCATCGGCCGCGCCACCGGCGTGGCGCGGACGGTCTCGAGCATCATCCTGTCGGAGAAGTTTGCAAGGTGAATCGCTTCCCCCGTGTGGGGAAGCGATTTACGCCGCCTTGCGAAGGTTCGTGTGCGCGAGTTTGCGATCTAGGTGGCTGGCCAGCCGCGGTGTGGCGAATTCGGCGCCATACATGAAGCGCATGAGCGGGCCGAAGCTCGCCATCGCGGTCAGGCCGATGGCATACAAGCCCGGGACCGCGGTTTCGAAATTGTCGCTGACCATCGGCGATCCGCCATTCGGCGCCGCGCGTTCGCTCAATTCCGGCGCCAGGAACGGCAGCTTCTTCATGTCGGGCACATAGCCGGTCGCGGCGATGACGTGATCGAACGAAAGCGTCTCTTCCTTGCCGCCGCGCGCGAGCGTGAGCGCGGCGCGGCCACTCTTCATCGCGGCGGACCGGATGGTAGAGGACAGCGATTGCGGCACCACGCCTTCCACCTTCTCGCGCATGAACCAGCCGCCGGCCGGATGCATGTGGCTCGAGATCGCGCGTTCCTTCATGTGCCGCGGCAAGCGGTGGAACAGAAGCGGCGCGCCCGCACAGAACCACGACTTCCAGCCGCGCCCGATGCCCGAGGCCGGCGCGAGCGTGCGGCGGATCAGCGTCTCGGCGTCCGGATTGGGCGTGTTGTTGTAGTCGAGGAAGGCGCGCCGCGCGATGACGCGCGGGCAGGCGCCGGCTTCATGCAGCGCATAAGCGAGATCGATGGCCGACGAGCCGGCGCCGATTACGGCGACGTCCTTGCCCTTGAAGCGGCTCATGTCGCGATGGTCGAAGCTGTGCGACAGGACGTCGGCCGCGAGCGGCTTAAGCACCTTCGGCGTGAACGCAAACCAGGTGATGCCGACGGCGAGCACGACATGGCGCGCCGCGAACGTCTCACCGTCGTCGAGCGTCAGATGAAATCCGTCCGGGCCCTCGCCGATCCAGCTCACCATGCGCGGCTCGAGCTCGGGCACGTAGCGGTCGCGAAATGCGTTGGCGTAGTCGAGGAACTGCGACAGCGGCACCGGCAAGCCCTGATCGCCATAGGCGAGGCCGCGGGCGGCGCAGAACGCCTTCAAGGTGGAATCGGGCGCGGGCGAGGAGAGATTGGAGGCGAAGCCGTCGGATTTCAGCATCATGCCGTCCGGCATGTGGCGGGACCAGGTGTCGAGCGGCTTTCCGAACACCCGGAAATCCAGTCCGCGGGCCCGCAAATGCGCCGCTAGGGAAAGGCCATAGGGTCCGGCACCGACAATCGCCACGTCGCACATTTTCTTCATTTCGCACACCTCTGTTGTTCCGCGTTCCAACCCGGGACAGTTCGTCCCAAAGCGCGACAGGCGATCGGCTTGCCCGCGCCGCTCGCCCGCCAAGGTTCCAGACGCGTGCCAGGAATGCTTCTTGCTTGGAGTTCCCGCGTAATCTCCGGGCACGGCCCCATGCCCAAGACGGTCCTACTGGTCACCACGGTCGGCTGGCCCTCGGTCCCGCGTTATGCGGCGGGTTTCGCCGCAGCCGGCTGCCGGGTGGAGGCGTTCGCGCCGCCCGGCGCGCCCGTGGCACAAAGCCGCTATGTCGCGCGGCACCATGCCTATGAGCCGTTTCTGCCTTTGCAATCGCTTCGCCGCGCCGTCGAGGACTCGGCGCCGGGACTGCTGGTGGCGTGCGACGATCGCGCCGTCACGCATCTCTTGAAGCTTCACGAAAGCGGCGGCGCCATCGCCGATCTCATCGCCCGCTCGCTCGGCGACGTGATGGCCTATGGCGGAATGATGTCGCGCGCCGCGTGTCTTTCCGCGATGAAGGACATGGGCGTGCGCGTGCCCGACACGTTTGCCGCCGTCGATGACCGCGAACTCGATGCCGCGCTCGATCGCATCGGTTTTCCCGCCGTCGTCAAATCCGACGGGAGTTGGGGCGGCGAGGGCGTGATCGTGGCAAACGACCGCGCGGCGGCACAGGCCGCGTTCCGCAAGCTGTCGCTGCCGCCGTCGCGCCTGCGCAGTCTGGTGCGGAGCTTGCGCCGCCGCGACGCGCATTTCCTGATCGACGCCATCAGACCGCAAACGCGCGCGATCTCGGTGCAGCGCTATGTCGAAGGCACGCCCGCGGCGAGCGCTTTCGCGGCGTGGCGCGGCGAAGTCGTGGGCCTGATCGCCTATGACGTGCTGGTGGCCGACGCAACCATCGGCCCGCCCAACGTGATCCGCCGCGTCGACTGTCCGGAAATGGAAGCCGCCACCCGCGCCGCCGCGAAGCGCTTCGGGCTTTCGGGTCTGCACGGCCTGGATTTCATCCGCGACCGGGACGGCAAGGTGCATCTGCTCGAGATCAATCCGCGCGGCACGCAAGGCGGCACGCTCGCCTTCGGGCCGGGACGCGATCTGCCCGCCGCGCTCGCGAACGCCGCGTTCGGCAACGTCGCCGGCATGCGCCGCGCCATCGCCAACGACACGGTGGTGCTGTTCCCGCGCCAATGGCGCAACGATCCGACCAGCGATTGGCTGAAACGCGGCCATCACGACGTGCCGTGGGACGATCCCGCGGTGCTGCGCGCGGCGTTGGGGGTGAGCGGAAGATAGAATTTCCCTCCCCTGGAAGGGGAGGGTCAGGGAGGGGTCATTATGCCGAACGCAACATCGACCCCACGCGGCGCTTCGCGCCGACCTCCCCCTTTCCGGGGGAGGAAATGTAAGCGTCATCCCTTCACGATCACCGCGAACAAGCCCTTCTTGTTGAAGCGGCGCACGTCCGGACGCACGGGTTCGGCTTCGCAGACGAGCGAATGGAAGCCGGAGTTCGATTTGGTGAAAGCGTCGAATCCCCAATTGGAATCGATGTCGTCGACGACGATGACGCCGCCGGGCCTGAGCGCCCGCCATGTCTGCTCGAGCTCGAACACGACGTTGCGTTCGGTGTGCAGGCTGTCGTGGACGAAGAGATCGATTTGCCCAAGCCGCTTCAGCAATCCCGGCAAGGCGCGGCGGCTCGAATTGCGGATCAGCGTCCAGCGGCCGCGCAATTCGTCGCCGACCGCGATGCCGACCTTGGCCCGCGTGGCGGGATCGAGCGGCGGCCGGTCGATGCTGTAGAGCCGCCCGGAGCCGTTTCGCGCCATCGCCTCCAGGATGAAGCGCGAGGTGAAGCCGTGCGCCACGCCGGTTTCCACCACCTGCGCCGGCTTCA
>Ga0335085_10009774_pt1 | contig 14427 bp, 25 predicted proteins | sample Lox_Sample_45_FD_206712 | JGI IMG/M metagenome (GOLD analysis project Ga0335085, IMG submission 206712) | Soil microbial communities from Loxahatchee National Wildlife Refuge, Florida, United States - Lox_Sample_4.5 | ecosystem: Environmental > Terrestrial > Soil > Wetlands | place: USA...
CGGGCAGCAACCCCACTGGCGGCCTGGCGCTCGCCGGCGGCGGGAACCTGCTCACCGCGTTGAGCTCCATCCTGGGCACGTCGCAGGCCACCGGCGCCGCCGCGTCGACGGGCACCGGCTCGTCCATGTTGCCGGTGGTGCTCGGTCTGGGTGCCATCGGCGTCGGCGTCTTCGTCGTCTACAAGTTTTTCCTGTGAGGAGTGCACCATGATTCCCGTTCGTCCCCCCAAGCTGGTCGTGATGGACCCGAACAAGCTGAGCTACTTCGCCCAGGCTCAGATGATTCGGACCGGCATCACCCACGCCAACGCGCTCACCGGCCTCGGTGACCCGCGCATGGGCCGGCCACTCCACGGGCTCGGCTTCTCACTGCTCGACTCGAGCGACTCGCAGTTCAACGTCGACCTCACCGGTGCTGGCGACAGCGCGGCCTCGAGCGACGCGACCGACCCGGCCACGCCGCCCAACTCGACGGCGCTGCCCAGCTTCGACGACCAGCTCAACGCCAACAGCAACCTGGTGGCGAACGCCACCAACAACCAGACCATCGACGCCGGCTTCTTCTCGACGGCGAACGTCGCCGCAGCTCAGCAGCAGGCGGCGGCCGCCGACACCTCCAACACCCAGTCCTCGAGCGCGCTGCAGTCCGTCTCGAGCTTCCTCACCTCGCTGTCGAAGGCGGTGACGGGCGGGAGCACCACCACGGCGCAGAAGTCCACCGGGGTGCAGCCGACGCCCTGGGGCACCTACGCGCTCGTCGGCGGCGCGGTGCTGGGAGCGGGCTTCCTCCTCTACGTGGCCTTCGGGAAGAAGCACCACCGCCGGAGGTAACCGATGGCCACGGTGCAACAGGCCCAGCAGTACCTGCAGCAGGTGCAGGCGAAGTACGTGACGGTGAAGAGCGGTGTGCAGTGGTGGAAGTTGCCGGACGGGAGCTGGATTGGAGTGCGGACGGTCTCTCCCGGGTGGGTCGAGCTGAGAAGGGCTGCAGCCGGTGCTTGTGGCTGCGGAGGTTAGAGAGGAGAGGACGAGATGCGGGCACGGGGCGGTGAGCAGATGTCAGAGGTGGTCCGGTTCTGGCCGGTTGAGCGGAAGCTCATCCGCAAGTGCCTCCGCAAGGGGAAGGGGAAAGGGCCGAAGGCGCACGCGCGCTTCAAGAAGTGCATGGTCGCCGAAGCGCTGAAGGTCTTCCCGAAGCACCGGAAGGCGTGTCTCCGTCGCAGGAAGGTCCCGCAGAAGTCGTGTGCCCGCATCTGGCGCGTTTTCCCAAGGATGGGCTGAACATGAGACCGGTCGACTTCTACAGCATGACGCCCCGCGCCCGGATGATGATGGGGCTGCAGGGCCTGTTGGTGCCGACCAACGCCGTCGACTACCGCCACTTCTCCGGCGCGCGCCTGGGGCTGGCGCCGGTTCCGCGCTCGATGGCACGGGTGGCAACCGTCCCGGCCGCAGCTGCGGCGCTGCGCACGGTGTCGCCGAAGCCCACCATCTCCTTGGGCCCGAACCCGTCCAAGGTGTCCTCGGGCGGCGTCGCCATCACCACCAGCAACCCCATCGTCGGCACCGGCACCAGCACCACCAGCGCTCCCGCGTCGGTCGCGCCCAGCTCGAGCTGCGCGCCGGGCTACACCGACTACGGCGACGGCAACGGCTGCGTGCCCACGGGCAGCGTCTACGCCGCCGGCACGCCCGTCACCTCCGTGCCGACCACCTCTGCGCAGGGCGCCGGCATCAACTGCCCGGCCGGCTACTACCCGGACCCGACCGGCACCACCTGCATCCCCACCAACGCGCCGGGCGAGGGTACCTGCCCCGCCGGCTACATCGACTACGGCGACGGCAACGGCTGCGTGCCTGCCGACTCGCTCCCGCCGACGTCCCCCGACGTCAGCAGCATCCCCGTCACCGCGACCTCGACGGCGGCCGCCACCGGAGCTGGAGTTGCGACCGGCAGCCTCAGCGACACGCTCCAGCAGCCGCTCGGCCCGCTGCCGCTGTGGGCGTGGCTGCTCGGCGCGGCGGGGCTCGCGGGCTTCTTCTTCTTTCGGAGGAAGCACTGATGCGTGCCGTGCTCGCCACGCCGTCGTGGGCGAACCAGGCGGCCGCCGCGCAGTGGCCCGGCGCGCAGCCGATGGTTCGCTACGGGCAGATGCTCATCCCGGGCGGACTGTCCGGCGTGCTCGGCTTCCTCGGCGCGCCGACTCCGGCCATCCCCGACTCGGTGACGACAGTCGACCAGGCCATCGCCGACGGCTACAGCCAGGACCAGATTGTGGCGAAGTTCGGCTACAACGCCTACGCCGACGCGACGAGCGCCTCGTTCAGCCCGAGCTCGCCCAACGTGCACGCCGCGACGACCCCGACCGGGACAAGCGTCGCGAACGTGCAGACCAACACCAGCTACACGGGCCCGGTGGACACCGCCGGCATGACGCAAGGCGGAGTTCCTGGTGGAGCTCCCGTCACGCTCTCCACCGGCACTCCGCTGGGCACTTCGAGCACCTCGAGCGGCGTGGTGCAGGGTCCGTCGGCCCTCATCGCGGCGGTGCAGTCGGCGCGCAGCGTGATTCCCGCGACGACGGCCGGCTCGCCGCTCAACCCCATCTCGAGGACGGCCGGCCCAGCCGCCATCAACACCGCGCGCGCTCCGCTGCTGAGCCCGCTCGCCGTGCAGCAGACGCCGCTGCCCGCGACCTGCCCTGCCGGCTACGAGCCGGACGGCCAGGGCAACTGCGTGCCCATCTCCACCAGCTCGGGCGCGGCGACGGGTGTCACCGACACCGGCATCCCCACCTGGTTCTGGTTCGCGCTCGGCGGGTTGGTCCTCGTCGGAGGCGGCGCCTTCTTCTTCACCGGCAGGAGGAAGCGGTGAACCCATGGGCGCCCCCCTGCAACTGCGGCACGCATGGAGTGCGCGGCCTCGGCGACGCGGTGAGCGTCGTGGGGCAGCCGAACATGCAGGTCATCACCCCGGGGAACACGGGGGGCAAGGTGCAGGTGGTGTCCGCCGACAGCAGCACGGCGGGAGCCTCGACAGCCGGTCAGGCACCGGCCTCGGCGTTGTCCACCTTCCTCAGCACCTACAAGTGGTGGCTGCTTGGTGGAGGCGCCGCAGTTCTCGCCGTATGGTGGTTCCGTAGGAGCTGAGTTCATAGGAGCTGATGATGAAAGCAAAGACGCTCTTCAAGAATCCGTTGGTGGTCTTCGGCCTGGGCGCTGCGGCGGGCTACCTGCTCCGCAACCAGATTGCGCAGCTGCTCCCGGCGTCGCTGGCGCCGACGAGCGGGCTGGGCGCGCCGTTCACCTTCGGCCCGCGACGTCCGGTGCACCGGAATTACCTCCCAGCCACTGCGCAGCCCGTCAACAACACGGGCGCCAGCTCCGGCGCAAACCCGTCGGGGCCCGTAACGGTTGCGCCCAACACCACGGGTGGAAACTACGGCGCGGCCACCCCAGCGAGCGCCACCACGGGCTACGCGGCTACTGGATCCACGGCGGAATACGCGTGCCCGCCGGGCTACCAGACCATCATCCACGCTGATGGTACTCAGGGCTGCTACATGCCGGGCCCCCAGCGCGCGGGGGGCTTCCTCTCGCGGATCCTGGGAAGGCGGTAATTCGACATGAACCTGTACGCCCACATGCAGCTGAAGCCGATGACTCCCACCGAGGTGGCGGGCCACGCCTTCCGCACCAACTCGGGCAGCGGCGGCCAAGTGCCGGCGGTGTCGACGCCTCCGGTGCAGGACCTCTTCCAGCAGGCGCTCTCCGCGCGTGGCTTCACCGCCTACGCGAACGAGATGCCCACCAACTACGCGAGCGCCTTCTCGGGCCTCGGCCGGGCGGGCCACCTCAACCGCGCTCGAGGCAAGAACTACGTCTCTCGCCGGGGTCTGCGCGGGCTGGGCTTCTTCGGCGCGCTTGGCGCCACCGGCACCATCCTCCCGGGCCTCACCTTCGCCAACAACAGCGACGGTGAGAGCGAGTTCATCCACGGGACGGACATCAACCCCTACGGCAACTGGCCGGCGATGGCGACGGACCTGCTCACCAATTTGCAGATGGCGCTCGCCGACAGCTCCAACCCCTGGGTCGCCTCGCAGCTGCCGCGGCTGAACGCGCTCTCCAACACGGTGGGCACGCTGCAGCACTGCGGAGGGTACCCCGGCGACCTGAGCTGCTGCGACATGAAGTGCCGCGCCGACGCGCACAACAAGGCGTACCAGACCGCGATGCAGAACCTCGAGAACGCACTGGTCACCTTCAGCAACTCGTACCAGCAGCAGCTCAACGCGGCGACCGCCGCCAACCCCGCCAGCACCACCTTCGCCGTCGGCGGCAACGTGCCGCTCCCCACCAGCACCGCGACGCCGGGCTCGGTGCTCGCCGCCGGCGCGAGCACGGGCTCCTCGCTCTTCAGCCAGATGAGCTCGGGGGTGCAGACCACCTCGACCGGCGCGGCGACGGGCCTCGGAGCGGGTGCGGCCGCACCCGACGAGACGATGAAGTACGTCGGCATCCTCGCGGGGGTGGCCGTCGTCGGTGGCCTCGGCTGGTTCCTGCTGCGAAGGAGACGGAAATGATTCAGTGGCTCTACCTCGGACTCGGCGCGCTCGACTTCTACCGGTCCACCCAGGCCGGCATCCCCACCACCTCGGCGCTCACCAGCGCGTTGGTGTGGCCGCTCCACTGGCAGCAGACGCTCGGCACCCAGCCGGTGGTGCCGCCCGCCTCGACGTCGCCGGCGGCCATGGTGGCCGCGACGCCTCCCGCGACACCTGCTGTGGTCGTCAACGTGCCCAGCGTCGCGGGCGCCCAAGCGGCTGCGGCGGCCGTCAACCCCGTCTCGGGCCTCGGCCGGCTCGGCTTCGCCCTCGGGCGCATCGCGCTGCCCCGCGTCCGCCGGCCCACGCCGCGCCGGTGCCCGCCGGGCTACGTCTACCGGGGAGCCTCGGTCCTGGGGCCTCCGGGCTGCTACCCTTCTCTCCGAGGATGAATCGCGATGGCTGACGCCACTCCACAGTGGGATCCCAACGGCAACCTCGTCGGACCGGCCAGCTACCCGGTCTCGGCGAACAACGTCGCTGCAGCTCCGAGCACCACCACGGGGTCGGGTGACTCGGGCACCACCGTCACCACCATCCAGCAGATGCTGAACCAGCTGGGCTACGGGCCCGTCGCCGTGTCGGGCACCTTCGACTCCGACACCGTCGAGGCGGTGAGCCAGTTCCAGAACGCGTCGAACATCCCCGTCACCGGCTCGGTCGACCCGAACACGATGGCGGCGATGCAGGACGCGCTGAACCAGCTCAACGGCAGCGGCGTGCTGGCCATCGGCCAGGGCAACCCCAACCCGCTCGCCACCAGCTCGGGCGCGGCGACCGGCGTCACCTCGCTGCTCCCCAGCAGCGTGGCCAACTTCTTCGGCGCCAACCGGCCGGCGTGGCAGAACGCGCTCATCTACGGCGGCGCGGCCGTCGGCGGTGGGCTGCTGCTCTGGTGGCTCTTCAAGGGCGGCAAGAAGAAGAAGCGCGTGGGCCACTCGCGCGGGCTGGGCGCAGGCGACATGAAGTGCAGCCGGTCGCCGGACGGAGAGGCCTTCGAAGCCGGAGAGGTGGTGGACGTCTCGTGAGCAAGAAATCTCAGAGGTACCACGTCCACTTTCGGAATCGCGGCGCCCGTCCGAAGGTCATCGCGCTGTACGCGGACTCCCACTTCCGGGGGACGCGCGGCGGGTCCGGGTGTCCGGCTACAACGCCCGCACGGGGCGCATGGAAGAGAACATCAAGAAGTGCCCCCGAAAGAGAATGTCCGGGCGGAGGTGACCGATGAAGCGGTGCGAGCGAGCGAAGACGACGACCAGCTACGCCGAGTGCAAGGGCACTGAGGCGAAGAAGATGGCCAAGGCGCGGTTCAAGAGCTGCCAGGCGCGGGCCCGGAGCATCAAGGGCCAGGGACGCAAGGCGAAGACGCACCGCAAGAAGGTGCTCGAGCAGTGCCTGCGCGGAGGCGGCGGATCCTCCGCGCACCACCCGCAGCACCACCACCGGAGCTCCTACAGCGAGTTCGCTCGCGAGTATGCGCCGTCGCCCCGGCCGCGCGGGATGCCGTGGCACGCCGAGCAGTCGGCCATCCGCGCCGACCGCGAGCGCCTGCTGCCGCCGAACTTCGACGGGTGGGACTGAAAAGGAGCTGAACCATGCCCTTCCTGCTCTCCCTCTTCGGTGGTGCAACCTCGGCGGCCTCGTCGTCGGGGAACGCCTTCGACACGGCAGTCGCCAACCTTCAGGCTGAGCAGGCTGCAGCAGCGAAAGACACCACCGTCGCGTGGGCAGTGGGCATCGCGGCGGCTCTGGGTGCCGTGGGGCTCGCCGTGTACTTCATCACCCGGGACTGACCATGAGCTTCGGACAATTCTTCTCACCGCCGCGGCTGCTCGAGGAGTCCAAGCCCTACTGGGCGGGGGCGAACACCGGGATGCTCACCCAGCGCGGCGCGGCGACGCTGGCCGGGATGCTGTCGAGAGAGCGCGGCATCAGCGGCTTCGCGGGCCCCTTCGTCATCGAGAACGGCTCGGTCGACTACAAGCTCATCAAGGTGGCGCTCACCGCGCTCGGCTACAACACGAGCTCGTACTACGCGACCATCGCGAGCTGGAACGGGTGGTGCTCCAGCAACGGCTTCCAGCCCTCGCGCCAGGCAGTCACCGCGCTGGTGGTGCAGGGGAAGAACGCCACCTTCTGGAACGCCAAGCGCGGCATCAAGCCCGGCCGGCAGGTGAGTGGCCTGGGTGACACCGCCAGCGACATCGTCTCGGTCACCAACGCGGTCAGCAACGCGCTGAGCACGCCGATTACGGCACCTGCTGGAGCGTTGAACCAGATTTTCGGGACGCTCGGCAACGGCGTGACGAACGCCCTCGACGCCATCTCTGGCACCACCGCACAAGCTGCGGCAGAGCAGAACGCCATCGCCTTGGCCCAGACGCAAGCACAAGAGCAGCTGTTGGCGCAGCAGGAGCGCGCCGCCTCTCTTCAAGCCGCGCTGCCGTGGATTGCGGGAGCGATTCTCGGCCTCGGCGCCATCGTGGTGTTTGCCGGTCGCGGCCACCACAAGACCGTCGTCAAGGTGAAGAACCACTGATGAGCCGACGAATGATGAAGAGCCGCGCGGGCGACGGTCACCACCTTCAACTGGGCGACGGACAAGCACGTCACCGTCAGGAAGTGCCCACGCGGTAGAAAGGCGCTGTACCGACCATGAACCTCAGAGGCCACAGCTTCTTCGGCAACGTGCAGCACGTCCCCGGCATGGGCTTCGTGCAGCTCGGCGCACCTGGTGCTCCCAGCGGCGGCGGGCCGCTCGGCGACGACGCGGCGGTGATGATGATTTCGGGCATCGGCGGAGGCGGCCGGCTCGGCGCCGACGTCGCCACCAGCGCCGAGGTCGACACCCCCACCGGCAGCGACACCATCATCACCACCTTCAACCTGGGCGGCCTGCTCACCTCCACCGTCGACGTGGCGGGCATCAAGGTGCCGGTGTGGCTCTTCATGCTGGTCGCCGCCGGGGCCATTGGCTTCGCTGGCTGGTACTTCTTCTTCCGTAAGAAGTAGGGCAATGTGACGGAGCGGGCCCAACAGCCGTAGGACCCTCGAGGTAGATGCACGGTAGGATTTCCAACAAGAGGAGAGTCGAGCCATGGACCTGCTGCACAAGAAGCACCACAAGAAGCACAAGAAGGGCCACTGCAAGCACGGCCGGGTGAAGAGCGGTGAGCGCAAGGGCCGCTGCCGCCTCCACCGGAAGCGCCGGTCTTAGAAAGAGGAGCCGCCATGAAGAAGGGTCACGCGAAGGCGAAGTGCGTGCGGAGGTGCCGCGCCAAGCACGGGCGGGGCCGCTGGAAGCGGAAGCACAAGAAGACGCTGAAGGCCTGCCGGCGCGCGTGCCACGTCCGGGCAGCCTGAACTTCACGTGGTGACCGAGCGGGCGAGCGGGAGTGGCGCATGACGCCGACCCTCGTCCGCTTTGTCGTGTTCGGCGTGCTTGGCTGGGTGCTGGAGAACAGCAGCTCCGACGAGCCGCCGCGGTACTCGCAGTGGGTGCCCTCGGGGCTCCCCTTCCTGCCCATCTACGGCGTCGGCGGCGTCCTCCAGGACCTGGTGCAGCCGGCTCTCCGTGGGCTGCCCTGGTACGGCCGCGCCGGCGTCTACGGGGCCTTGGCGACCGCCCTCGAGCTGGGGGCGTGCCAGCTCGAGCAGCTGGTGGGGGTGCAGAGCTGGGGCTACGGCCCCGATGGCACCGAGTGCGTCGACCCGCGCCACTCCATCGCCTGGGCCGCCGTGGGGCTGGCCAGCGAGCAGGTGCGCATCTAGGCGACGAACTAGACGGCGAACGCGAGCTAGCTCTTCACCCGAGCGCACTTCAGCTTGCGCATCGCCACCTTCACCGCGCTGTCCGGGTCCCCGCAGTCGTCGTACTTGCCGGCGAGCATCGCGGATCCGCTCTTCGCGAACAGCAGCGTCGGCGTTCCCTCCACCTCGTAGTCGTCGGCGACCTCCGCCAGGTGGTCGACGTCGACGCGCACCACGGTGGTGCCGGGGCACTTGGTGACGAGCTTGTCGACCTCCGGGCCGACCTCCTCGCACGCGCCGCACCCCTCCATCGTGAAATCCACCAGGACGTTGCCCGGCGCGTCCTTCAGCGCCTGCTCGAACTCCGCCTTGGTGGCGACGGTCTTCACGGCGGCCTTGTTGCCGAAGAAGGCGGCGCCGGCGTTGCTGTTGGTCTCTTCGCTCATGGTCGGGATCCTATTCTGTTGGGGGGTGGAACGTCAGCATGGATGGGCAAGGACGGGCCTGTCGCGTGGCTCGACCGGGGACGGCCCGGGTTGTCGCGCGGCTTGGCACGCGCCGGTTCGGCTCGTCGCCAGAGAGGGCTGGGTATGGGGTGTCGCGTGGCCAGGATTGGACCAGTTCGATTTGTCGATTGGGTTGAGGCGGTTGGTCGCACGGTAGGGATTGTCTGTCGCGCGGGCCGGCAAGGTCCGAGAGGGTTTGTCGCTTGAGGTGGCTTGAGAGGACCAGTGTGGGCATGTCACTCGGGTTGAGGCGGTCTGTCGCGAGGCCGGGTCGGATGCGGTTTGTGGGCGGATGCGGTTTGTCGAGCGGCTGGGCGCGGGTGGGCAAGAACTGGTTTGTCGCCAGGACGGGTCGGGGACGTCGAGCGGCTTGGCACGTGCCGGAATGTCGAGCGGGAGGGTGCGTTTCGACTTGTCGCGCGGGTGGGGCCGGTAGGGTGTGTCGCATGGCAGAGCTGGGAGGGTCGGGCTCGAGGCGAAAAGTCGAGTGGCAGGGGCTAGGGCGGGACGTCGAGCGGCAGGAAGGAATCGATTTGTCGTTGGGGAAAGGCGGGGTCGAAGTGTCATGCGCGAGAGCCGGGTTCGAGCGGGGTAGTCGAGCGGAGTGGGGAGGCAGGGTGCAGGCGGGGTAGTCGAGGGGCGAGAAGAGTAGTCGTGCGGGCAGGTCGGCAGATGGGACGGCTCGTCGCAGGGCCTGGCCTGGGCTGGGCTGTCGTGTGGCCAGGAACGGCAAGAGTAGGGTTGTCGCGTGGGTGGAGGCGCTCCGGGGGAGAGGGATTTGTCGAGTGGTCAGGTCGAATGAGGCCTAGTCAGAGTTGGCAAGCGGCGTGGCTCGGCTCAGCCTGTCGCGTGGGAGGGGGCGGGACGGATAGGGTGGATTCGTTGATTAGAGTTGTCGTGCGGGCTGGCCTGGGCAGGCTTGTCACTTGTCAGGGCGCCCCCACCGCACCTCTCGCCAGAAGAAGAGGGCGGTGAGAGCTGGAGCTGCGAACTGAAAAAGCTCAGGCGGCTTCGTCAGACTCGCCCGACTCCAACTTCCTCTTCGCCTTCTTCGGCGTGAAGGCCGGATCCGGCACCGGCACCAGCGTGAACTCGAAGACACCGTTGCCCTGCGAGCGGTCCGAGCCGATGCCGTTCTGCCCGCCGAACTGCAGCAGGAACTCGAGCAGGTCCTCGGTGACGAGGCCATCCGCCAGGTAGCGCAGGCGGCAGGTGAACTCGCACGGCCCCTCGACGAAGTCGAAGCGCTTGATGGAGTCGCGCGGGCCCTGCGGCGTCATCACGTGGATGGGCTTCTCCTCGCGGCCGTCCTCCGCCTTCAACGGCTTGCCGTCGCGCATGATGTGGAGCTTGTCGCCCATCACGAAGACGCGCTCGGCGACACGCGCCCGGAGGTTCGTGAAGCGCGACTTCCCCTTGGCGGCCTCGGCCTTCACCAGCAACTCGCGGAGGATGTTCGCGCACTCCTTCAGCATCGACTTCACCTGGCGGCTCTCGACGAAGATGCCGGTCTCGTCGCGCTTGAAGGTGGTGGCCGACATTTCACCCTGCTCCTCGACCAGCTGGGGCAGGTCGGCGAGCGTCGCCTCGGCCAGCTTCTTCCGCTCCTCCTCGGTGGCCGACTTCATGTTCCGGCGGAGCCACCCGTCGATGAGGTCCTTGTTCGTCGGGATGCCCCCGACGATACGGTTCTGGATTTTGATGGTGAGGTCGGCGTAGTCCCACATCTTCAGCTTCTTCAGGTCGAGTTCCACGGGCTGCTCCTAAAAGGTACTGCGTTGACCCGCACCGGAATTGGCGCGGGGAAAAATTTGCCGTCACTGCTCTTCCGTCACTGCTCCCCCACCCACGTCCACGCCACCAAGCTACAGCCCTCGTTGCCGGGCAAGCGTTCGTAGCCGGCGCCGGTCAGCCTCCCGTCGGGGAGCACCGTCCCGTCGAGCTGCAGCATCTCGGTCGCCGCCAGGTGCGCTGCCGACAGCGCGTAGCCCACCTGGTCCCAGCTGAGGGAGAGAGGCGGCCCGCTGGGGCCGGTGAGCGCTCCGGTGAGGTCGACGTTCAACGTCAACGTCAACTGCTGCATCGTCGGCGAGCAGCCGTCGTTGCCCACCGGCGTCATCGTCACCGTGTACGTGCCCGGCAGCGGGGGCGCACTGCTGCTGCAGCTCGAGTTGACCAACCCCGAAACCAGCAGCACCAGCAGCACCGCCGCCCCCTTCAGCACCGACCGGGCCACCTCGAGCAGCCGCTCGCGCGCCCAGGCCCCCGGCCGTCCCGCACCGGCCTTCAGTGCGGCCGTCTTGATTTCGGTCTCCTGCTCCTCCGTGAGGTAGAGCACCATCCGCTTGGGGAACGCCTCGTCCGTCTCTTTCGTCTTTTTCTTCGCCATGGGTCACAACGTCCTCTCGTCGTCTTCGGTCGCCACCCAGCGCGAGTACCGTTGGGTGGTCGACAGGTTGGAATGCCGTGCGAGCTGCCGCGCTGCCTCGATGCCCTTCCGCGAAATCACATCGCTCGTGAACGTCGCCCGGAGGCCGTGCGCGGTGACCCGGTGCCCGAGGTACTCCTTCGTCAGCTGAGCGATGCGCTTCGTCACCCAGATGCGGCTGAGCGGCTGGTGGTCGCGGTGCACCAGGGGTGCGGAGGCGACCACACGCCCCTCACAGAGCGCCTCGAGCGCCTCGACCACCACCTTCTGCAGCACCATCGACGCCCGCTTGTCCCCCTTGCCGGCGAACACCAGGCGCTTCTTCCCCGTCGCCGGATCCACCTCCACCTGCCCCCAGGTGGCGTTCACGAGCTCCGAGACGCGCAGCCCCTGAAGCGCCAGCGCCAACACGATGGCGCGCTCGAGCGAGCCCTTCTTCAGCCGCTTCGCCAGCCGCTCCAGCTCGCCTTTTTTCAAAACGTTCCAGTGGGGCACGTTGTCGCCCACCTTGATGCGCACCCCGGCGGTCGGGTCCCGCGCGACGAGCCCCCGGAGCAGCGCGTAGCGGAGCACCCGACGAGCGGCCGCCAGCCACCCCACCAGCGTGGCGGGCTTGAGCTCGTGCTTCTTGCCGTACTCGAGCAGCCGCTCCTGCACCTCGATGCCCTTGAGCTCGGTGAGCGTCTCCAGGTTGGGCGTGTCCATCGCCTCGAGGAAGAGCAGCCAGCGCTGATGGTAGGCCATGAGCGAGGCGGGCTTCAGGTCCTCGAAGGCCTTCTCGGCGAGCTGGTGGAGGTTCATGGCAGGAGCTCCATCACGGCCTTGACGAACTCGACCGCGAGCGGCGCGACGATGGCGTTACCGTAGGCGCGCAGTCGGCCCACGCGCGCGGGAGCCCGCAGAGCCAGCGGCTCAAGTCCGGGTTCAACTGGCCGCCACTTTCCATCGCGGCAGAAGACCCAGTCGGCACCGGCCCAGAATGAACGACCTGGTTGTTCAGCTGCTCCCCCTTCTTCCCGCCGCCCCGCTCCGCGTAGCTCCTCGAGTTCGCGTGCCGATAGTCGCGTGCGGCCGGTGTAGCCCAGGAGGCCAACGCCGCTTGCAGGTTGAGCGCCGTCACCGACACCCCGAGCTGCTTTCCCTGGGCCACCGCCCGCCGCTTGCGCTCGAGAAACTGCTCCGGCGTCCCCCCGGCCTCGTCGGCCGTCGGCGTCCCCCAGCCGGCCAGCTGCACCTGGTCGACCAGATTTCGCCTCCGCCCCAGCGCTCGCTTTGCCTGCCCGCCCTTGGACTTCAACCCGTCGACCGCTTGTGGAGTCGACCAGCCCGAGACCGTCGACGAGGGCCACGAAGTACAGTCGCTGGCGGATGTGCGGAGCACCGACGCCCGCAGCGCACAAATCCGTCGCCCCGACGGCGTAGCCCGCTCCTTCCAGGTCAGCCGAAACAGCGTCGAGCCAAGCGAGGCCATCCGGGCTCGCAACCTGCTCTCCAAAGACGACTGGAGGGCGGCACTCGTCGATGAGCTCGAACCAGTGGGGCCAGAGGTGCCGCTCGTCGGCCGTCCCTTTCTTGCGGCCGGCGCCGCTGAAGGGCTGGCAGGGGCAGCTCCCCGTCCAGACCGGGAGGTCGCCCCACCCGGCCCGGTGGAGCGCGTAGGCCCAGACGCCGACGCCCGCGAAGAAGTGGGCGTGGTGGAACTGCTCGAGGTCTTCCGCCTGGACCTCGTGGATGCTCCGGCCATCGACTCTCCCTCCGGGCAGGTGCCCGGCCTGAATCAACCGCTGGAGCCACTCCACCGCGAAGGGCTCCAGCTCGTTGTAGTAGGTGCGGCTCAAAGCTTTCCCACGACGCGCTCGACTGCGCGCTCGACGGACGACTCGACAGTCTGCGCAAGCTCGTTCGGCAACTTGGCGCCGTACTTGGTGCGCCACATCTCGAGGCCCGTCTTGCCGATGCGCTCGAGCACGAAGCCCCAGGCGATGCCAGAGGTGAAGATGAAGAGGGTGAGAATCATGGATGGCTCACGCAACCTTCCGGTGGTCGACCATCTCCAGCGTCTGCGGCCCAGGCGCGATGTCCGTCCACCCCGGCGGCAGCGTGTTCTTCTTCAGCCACTGCGCGCGGCGGATCCGGTGCCCCGCGCAGTAGCCCTTCACGTTGCCGCGAAGCTTGCAGCCCTTCACCGCGCACGGCGGATACTTCGGGTCGCGGTAGGGCGCCAGCCTCTTCTTCGAGGCGACCTTCTTCGAGGCGACCTTCGCCTTCCGCGCCTTCACCTTGCGCTTCTTCAGCACCACCGGCTGAGCCCCGCGCCCCTTCTTGGTGCGAAACTTCGAGAGCTGCGGCAGCAGGTCCTTCGTCTGCGCCCCGAAGGCGAGGCAGACCTGCACCACGCGCTTGCCGACGGCGCCGGCGAACTCGGCCATGCGTTGGTCGAGCGCGGCGTGCACCAGGCGCGTGCTGTGCGCGTCGAGGTGGCTGTTCACCGCGCGCTCGACCTCCTGCCGCGCCGCGTCCCGCGCGACCTTCGCGGCCGCCTCGCGAACCACTGCTTGCAGCTGCCTCTCCAGGTCACCACTCATAGCTGGCCACCCCCGGCAGATATTCCGCGTCGCGGTCGAACATCACGTAGGTGCAGCGCTCCCGGCGCGCGAGCTCGTGCACGCCCGTGTAGCCCTCGCCCAGCATGAAATCGGGCGAGGTCTTCCGAAGCTCCGTGACGTGCCTCGAGATGGTATCGAGGTTCACGATGAACCCGTACTCGCCCTGCGCGAGCGCGCGCTGCTCAAGCCAACCGGCTTCGTCCGGCTTCAGGTGCCCCGTCGAGGCCCAGAGCACCCGGTTGACTTCAACGCCCTTGGGCACCTTCCTGGGCTTACGCTCCGCCTTCGCGGGCTTCTCCGTCGTCGCCATTGCCATCGCTCTCCTCCTGCTAAAGGGGCCTCCCCGGCCCGTGGGAACAGAATGGTATATTCTGTTCTTGTTTACTAGTAAACAACGAAGTTTGTCAGTGTAGCACCAGTGTAGCACTGCTATGGCGGCCCCCGTTTCGAGGGGCTGGTGGACGGCTCAGGGGCCCGTTTTTGAAGACTGGCCCCGGGTGTGGCCCGCCATCAGCTGGTTGCGCCGCGCG
>Ga0335085_10009775_pt1 | contig 14426 bp, 14 predicted proteins | sample Lox_Sample_45_FD_206712 | JGI IMG/M metagenome (GOLD analysis project Ga0335085, IMG submission 206712) | Soil microbial communities from Loxahatchee National Wildlife Refuge, Florida, United States - Lox_Sample_4.5 | ecosystem: Environmental > Terrestrial > Soil > Wetlands | place: USA...
GCCGGTCAACGTCAGATCCAAGACGCTCTGCGCCCCCTCGACGTTGGACGTGGGGAGACAGGGGGCAACGGCGATGGCCGGTTAGCCTGGACTCGCATGGTCGCGCGTCGTCCCTGTCTGCTATCCGCGCATCAGCCAGGCTAAGGGCGCTGCATCTTGCAGGTGGTCGCCATCGTCATGTCTCGCGCTTCGACGCGCCCGTCGGAGCGAAAGCCCATTCCTGTGCGCTCGACATCATACTTCGCGCCAGAGGTGCCGGCCTTCGTCAGGGTCGAGATGTACATCGGCTGCAGGATTTGATGATTGTCGGCACGCATCACCACCTCGCCCGTGAACGCCTTGTACTTCATCCCCTCCAGCGCCTTGGCGACCTTTGCCGGATCCGTCGACTTGGTTTCGTTCATGGCGCTCACCAGCATGTCCATCGCATTCTTCAGGTCGAGCCAGTAGAAGTCGTCCTTGGAGTCGGGAAAGCGCTTGCGATATTCGATGACGATCGCATCCGACTTGGTGTCGCCGACATTGTTGAACCAATGGCTCACCTGCCGCACGCGGCCGTCGCCCGCCTCACCGATCGCCCCGGGCGCCCCCGCGAGACCCGCGTAATAGGTGTAGTAGTCGACGTTCAGGCCCGCCTCCTTGCCGGCCTTGACCAGCAGCGCGAGATCGGCCCCCCAATTTCCGGTGACCACGGTATCGGCGCCTGATGCTTTGATCTTCGCCACGTAAGGAGCGAAGTCCTTCACTTTGCCCAATGGGTGCAGATCGTCGCCGACGATCTGGATGTCGGGCCTCTTCTTCGGCAGCATCTCGCGCGCGGCCTTGGCCGTGGCCTGGCCGAAGGCGTAATCCTGGTTGATGAGGTACACCTTCTTGATCTTCTTCTGCGTTGCCATGTAGCTGGTGAGCGCCGCCATCTTCATGTTGGCGTCGGCATCGAAGCGGAAGTGCCAGAAGTTGCACCGATCGTTGGTGAGCGCGGGGTCGACCGCCCCATAGTTGAGGTACAGGATGCGGTTGTCGGGGTTGCGCTCGTTGTGCTTGGCCACGGCGTCGGTGAGTGCGCCCGCAACCGCCGACGAATTGCCCTGGAAGAAGAAGCGCACGTTGGCGTCGGTGAGCTGCTTCAGCGCGAGCAGGGCTTCCTGCGGGTTGGCTTTGCTGTCGAGCGCCACCAGCTCCAGTCGCTGGCCGAGCACGCCGCCGCGCGCGTTGATGTCCTCGATCAGCATCTGCAGCGTGCGCTCCCCCTGTTCACCCACGTTGGCGAACGTGCCCGACAGCGGGTCGATGAGACCGATCTTGATGGTATCCGCCGCGAACGCCGGCGGGGCAAGCAGCAGCGACCCCACAATCCCGGCCGCGATCTTCCGATACGACATTGGATGGTTCCTCCGTGGTTAACGATGTGGTTGTGTTGCCCGCGCGTGCCAGGCCTCAGACGCCGATGGAGGCGAGGCCCTTGTAGCCCTCGCCGAGCCGCCTGCGCACGGGATTGGACAACGTGCCGAGCCCTTCGATCCTGCACTCCGCCAAATCGCCCGGCTCGATCACCACAGCGCCCGGCGTGCCGGTGCTGATGATGTCGCCCGGGTGCAGCGTCATGACATTCGAGTGGAACGCCACCAGGAAATGGGGCGGGAACGCCATGTTCGCCACCAGGTTCTCCCGGTGCAAGGCGCCGTTCTTCCATGTGCCCACCTGCAGGCGCGAAACGTCGAGCACTTCGTCGGGCGTGATCAGCTCCGGCCCGAAGGAGAAGAACGTGTCATAGTTCTTGGCGCGCGTGAGGAAACGCGGGTTGCGCTGCAGGATGTCCTCGGCCGTCATATCGAGGATCAGGCAGTAACCGGCGATGTAGTCGGGCGCATGGTCCACACGCACGGAGCGGCACTCGCGGCCGATGATCACCCCCAGCTCCGCCTCCGCTGTGACCCGCTCGGAATCCGGGGGCAGCTCGATCGCGTCCCCGGGACCGATGATGGTGTGATCGCCCTTCATGAAGGAGGCCGGCTCGGTGGGAAACACGGCGCTCAAGTCGGCGGCGTGGTCTTTGTAGTTGAGGCCGATGCCCCAGATCTTGCGCGGACGCCGGTACAGGGGGCCGTAGCTCATTGCCGAACGCTCCACGACATGAGGCGTCTGCTCGGCGTCGCGCGCGAGCTGCGGGCTCAGGCCCTGCTCGATCAGCGACAACAGATCGGTGGGCCAGCCGCGCCCCAGATACGCGTTGATCGATTTCACCGAAACGGCGCCTGCGGCCGTGACCACCGCGGCCGTCTCCTGTCCGTCCAGTCTGAGAGTGCAGATACGCATGTCGGGATGCTCCAACCGGCGGCGATTCTGCGCGCCGTGCCTCGCTTGCCCGCCGATCGGGCGCCGCACGCAAGCCGCCACGAGCGGCGCGCCCTAGCCCCGACGGTTTTGCCAGGTCGCGATTCTACAGCCAGGAGCGGTTGCGGCGGAACCTGCCGGGCCCGGTGCTCAGTTGTGGAGGAAGAACACGGCGAACAGGTTTGCGCGATCCGTCCACATCTGGCTGAGGCGAAACCCCGCGTCGCGTGCGAGGGCGGAGAATCCTGACGGGGTGTACTTGTACGAGTTCTCGGTGTGGATCGTCTCCCCTGCGGCAAAGACGAACGGATGGCCGGCTAGCCTTGCCGACTGCGCGCGCAGGCTGGTGAGATGCATCTCGATCCGGCTCCGCTGCGCGTTATAGAACGCGAGATGCTCGAAAGCGGTGAGATCGAAATCCGCGTTGAGCTCGCGGTTGATCCGCGCGAGCACGTTGAGGTTGAATGCGGCGGTGTAGCCTTCGGGGTCGTTGTAAGCCAGGTCCAGGATTTCCGTGCGCTTCTGCAGGTCCACCCCGATCAGCACTCCGCCGTTGTCTCCCACCAAGCCACGGGCGCGCCGCAGAAACGCGACCGCGTCTTCCGGCTCGAAGTTGCCGATGGTAGAGCCGGGAAAGAACACGACGCGCCGCGCGCCCTTGGGCAGCACGAGTTCCGACTCCAAGGGCGCGTGATAATCGCCGACGACGGCGATCACCGACAACCAGGGGTAGTCGGAGGCGAGCGCGCTGCTCGCCTTGAGCAGCTGGGCGCGGGAGATATCCAGCGCGGCGTATGTGGAAGGCCGAAGGCGGGACAGCAGATGGCGCACTTTCTGGATCTCTCCCGCGCCAAATTCGATCAGGATAGCGCCGGCGCCCACCGCCTGCGCAATCTCGCCCGCGCGCTCCGAGAGGATGCCGTTCTCGATGCGGGTCGGGTAATAGGCCTGCGTCCTGCAGATGGCCAGAAACAGCTCCGCTCCCCGGCGATCGTAGAAAAGCTTTGGCGGCAACTGCTTGCGCGGGTGTGCGAGCCCTGCGACCACCTCCTGCAGGATGGATTCGGTGCGCGGCGCGAGATCGACCACGCACAGGTTGCGCGGTAGCGACTTGCGGGCGACATGAGCACACAGGTTCACAGGACCTCCTCCCACTGCGCCAGCGGCACGTGACGGCGGCCGACCCGTTTCGCAGGGTGCCGGATTCGCCTCGCTTCGCTCACGCGACTGCAGGTGCGTAGCGCGATGCCGAAGCGGCGGGGCAAATCGCCGCCGGCCCATGCCGCCCATGTGTTTCATTTCCCTCGCAGCTAAAACGGTTTCTGCGTTCGAGGGGTCGGGGGGACACGATTCGACATCCTGGACCGCACCCGTTTACCATAATGTCACAACTCCCTTCCACACGTACCGACCGCTCGTCGGGACCCATCGAACTGCGGTCGGATGGGTCGCGCGATCCTTACACGGGATGTCGCCATGAAAGCCCCCGCCACGTCTTCCGCGCCCGCCGCCGCGGCCGAGCTGCTCGACAAATTCGGCGCCGTGCGCGCGCTCACGGCAGAGCTATGCCGGCCTCTGACAGCGGAGGACTACGTCGTGCAGAGCTCAGCCGAGTGCAGCCCGGCCAAGTGGCATCTCGCGCACACGACGTGGTTCTTCGAGAATTTTCTGTTGCTGCCGCAGCTCGAGGGGTATCGTCCATTCCACCCGCAATACGGCTATCTGTTCAATTCCTATTACGAGACGGTGGGGACTTTCTTCCCCCGCCCGCTGCGCGGTCTGCTCTCGCGCCCCACCGTCGAGGATGTGTACGCTTACCGCGCGCACGTCGACCGGCATATGGCGGAGCTGATCGGACGGCTCGACCCGCAGCGCGACGCCGCGACCGCGTTTCGCGTCACGCTTGGACTGCACCACGAGCAGCAGCACCAGGAACTGTTGCTTACCGATGTGAAGAATCTCTTCGCGCTCAATCCGCTACGGCCCGCCTATCGCGCCGCCGGCTCCGCTCTGTGCGATCCGCCTGCGCCCCTGCGCTGGCTCGAGCACCCGGCCGGCATGTACGCCGTGGGCGACTCGGGCGAGGGGTTCGTGTTCGACAACGAGACGCCGCGCCACCGCGTGTTCCTGGAGCGTTACGCCATCGCGTCACGTCCGGTCACCAACGGAGAGTTCCTGGAGTTCATGCAGGCGGGCGGCTATCGCGATGCCAGCCTCTGGCTCTCGGACGGATGGCGTAAGCTCAACGAGGCCGGCTGGCAAGCGCCGCTTTACTGGGAACGCGTCGGCGGCGATTGGTGGCACATGACGCTGAATGGGTTCCAACCCATCGACGCGAACGCGCCCGTGTGTCACGTGAGCTACTACGAGGCGGATGCCTTCGCGCGCTGGGCAGGCCACCGACTCCCCTCGGAGCACGAGTGGGAAGTGGCGGCGTGCGCGCTGCCGGTGGAGGGCAACTTCCTCGATAGCGGACGGCTGCAGCCGAGCGGCGCAGCGAACGCCTCGCATCAGTTCTTCGGCGACGTCTGGGAATGGACCAGCAGCAGCTATTCGCCGTATCCGGGCTTCCGCCCGCTCGCCGGCAGCTTGGGCGAGTACAACGGGAAGTTCATGGTGAGCCAGCAGGTCCTGCGCGGCGGCTCCTGCGCCACACCGCGCTCGCATATCCGCGCCAGCTACCGCAACTTCTTCTACCCGCCTGACCGCTGGCAGTTCATGGGACTTCGGCTGGCGCGGTGAGCCCGATTCCCGCGCTCGATCCCGCGCTGCACGAGATGCCGGCGCGATCGCGACGACCGTCTCAACGCACAGCCACCGGCGCCACCGTCGATCCGGTGGCGCCTTTGATCTTGAGCGGCTGCATGACGAAGGCAAACTCGTAAGTCCTGCCGGCCGCCAGCTCATCGAGCTTCAGGTTCTCGAGCAGGAAGATGCCGTTCACCACCAGCGCGATCTGGTGCACGGGCAAGCTGATGTTCTTGTCCGGGTTGGGCACCGCCTCCACACCGAAGGTGTCCGCGCCGATCAACATGACGTTCTGGCTCGCGAGCCACTCGGCCGCTGGAGCACCGATTCCGGGGGTGTCCTTGTTGTAGGTTGCGTTGTCGACGTTCCACAGCTTTCCGTAGCCGGAGTGGATGAGCACGGCGTCGCCGGGCTGCAGCGAGGTTGCCTGCCGCTGCAATGCGGCTTGGAGATCGGCGACCGTGATCTCGTAGCCCGCGGGCAACATGTCGACGCCCTTGGCGGCCGCCACGTCGATAAGCACTCCGCGGGTAAACAACATGCCGATCTTCTCCACACCGAGCTTGCTGAAGCCGGTGCGGGTGGCGATCTCGTCGTTGTCGAAGCAGTTGTAGAGCTGATTGCCGATGGTCTGGTGGGAGAACATGTCGAACTGCGTGCCCACCTGCGCGAGCTCCGTGATGACGATCTCCTCGTTGCTGCGCCGCTTGTTGCTGCCCAGCGGCGGGCCCGTACGCTTGGTATGCAGCTCGAAGCGCCGCGTGCCCACGAGCGGCATGGTCGACTCCAGCATGCGCCCGAGCTCGATCACCTCGCCCGTCTTGATCAGACGGCTCGCGCGTAACACGTTCGCCGGGCTCATGTAGTTGGCGGCCCCGCGCTCGTCCCCCGGACCCCACTTCGAGGGGCAGCGCTGCTCCGGTGACGGCGGTTGCCATGAGTCGGCGAGCAGTGGCTCAGCGCAAGCTGTGAGGGCAATGCCCGCGGCGATCAGCGTGGTTCTCATCGTTCTCCTCTCTAGGGTGAGCGGTCGGTATCCACATGGAGTGTAGCGCTCCGCTCGCGCACGCGGGTCGGATTGGCCGTGGCGCGCAAGCCGATCAGATCGCCTTCGCCGCTACTCCGAGATAGAAGTATGCATGCGTCCTCGGACCTTCTCCGTAGAACCGCTCGAGCGAAGCAACCGCCAGCGGCGCAGCCGCGATGAGCTTGTCGATCTCCCGGTTCAGATGACATCCGCCGGCGATGCGCTGTTGCAGGCCGTCGAGGCGGTCCTGCCATTTGGCCACCGCTGCATCGGGCGAACGGCCATGCTCGACGAAGACGAACTCGCCGCCCGGCTTGAGCACGCGCGCAAACTCCGCCAGCGCTTGTTGCGGATCGGGGATGGTGCAAAGCGTCCAGGTGGTGACGACGCAGTCGACCGATGCATCGGGCAGCGCTAAGGCCTGACCGTCGAGGCCGACGAACTCGACGGGGAACATCACGGCCGCCAAGGCAGGCTGGGCGAGACGCCGCGCAACCTTGGACGGCTCGACGGCCAGCAGTCGCGTGACGCCGGGTCGGTAGTGCGGCAGATTCAACCCGCTGCCGAATCCAACCTCCAGCACCGTGCCATGAGCGAGTGCCAGGGCTTTGGCTCGGACCTCTGCCAGGTGCCGCGTCGCCATCAAAACGTGAGTGACGCGCGGGACGATGTGCTCCGTGTAGAACCCCATCGATGCCCTCGGGATCGCGCAGGTCAGGTGATTATGCCCGATCGTGCAGGCGAGCGACGGCCGACGCGGACCTACGTGCCCGGCGACTTGCGACAGTGGATGGCGCGCCTAAGTCACGGCGCGAGGAAATGACCGCAGCAGGGTCAAGCGGCTTTCAAGTCCAGCCCCATCCAGCGCGTCCCCTCGAACGGGGTAGAGTTGAACGGAGCGATGTCCGTGAAGCCCAGCCTCGTGTACAGCGCATGGGCCTCCGTCATGTTTTGAAGCGTGTCGAGCACGACGCGCGAGTAACCGATCGCGCGCGCCTCGCCGATCACGTGCCGAGTCAAAAGGCGGCCGATCCCACGACTGCGGAAGCCGGGCCGGACGTACAACCGCTTCAGCTCGCACTCGTCGTCGGACAGCGGTCTGAGCGCGACGCAGCCTGCTAGTTGGCGTGCCATCATCGCGACGTACAGTCGACCGCGCGGCGGCGCGTATGCGCCCGGCAAGCGGGTCAGCTCGGCGCTGAAATCCTGAAACTCGAGATCGATCCCGAGACTGCGCTGGTACTCCTCGAGCAGCGAGCGCGCCCGCACGACGTCCCGTCCCGATTCGATTCGTTTCAGTTCGAAAGGAAGCTCGATTTCAGCCATCGCTGTTTGCTTGTCGCCGTCAGCCGACCCCGAGTGCACGCAACCTCATCACTGCGCTCGAGCGCCACCGGCTCCACAGTTCCTGCGCGCGAGAGCCGCTCCGAACGGTCCGCGGGCACGCTGATGGCGCCAGCGTGGCATCGGGAACCCGGACCTGTCGCACATTGACGGCAGCCGGCTCCAGCGCCGTGATCAGCACCAGACCGCGGGGCCCGAGCCGGAGCGACTCGCCCGGGGCGAGGAACAGATCGCGCAGATCGCCGGCTTGTGTGATCCACACCACACCAGACAGACAGGCGACTTCGAGCTGGGTTCCCCCTTCCACGCGCAGGGATTCTTCGCGCTCCAGCCCGACCGTCATTGCAGTTGCTTCCAGCAGCATGCAGGTCAGTTTAGGACCACCCTGTGATGGAGTACAGATATACTGGTGCCGAATTTGAACCGGTACAGATCTCTGTTCGCGAAATCTGTTTTGGTCGATCGGGAGGGGTTCTGTGTCTGTGCAGCCCGGAGTGACTGACGCAACATAGCCCGTATGAGCAACGGCACCACGCATCTGTACGCATCGCTCGCGGAGCGGGTCGCGGAAGCAATCCGCGGCGGGGCACTCAAGGCCGGCGACCGCCTGCCCTCGGTGCGGCGGCTATCCTCTCAGCAGCGCGTGAGCATCGCCACCGCACTGCAGGCCTATCGCCACCTCGAGAACCAACGCCTCATCGAAGCGCGGCCGAAGTCCGGCTACTTCGTTGCGGCGAGAGCGCTGCCGTTGGGTGAGCCTGCGACCTCGGCGCCTCCAGCCGCCGCTCGCTTTGTCGGCGTGAATCAGCTCGTGACGGAAGTGCTGCAGTCCGCGCGCGATGCTGACGTCATCCCGCTCGGCTCGGCGTGCCCCGGGCCCGAGCTGTTCCCCAACGACAAGCTGCTGCGCCTGGTGCACGCAGAGGGGCGGCGCCGCCCATCGCTCATAGGCGAGTACGCGATATCGCCGGGAAGCGAACGCCTGCGCGGCATGATCGCCCGGCGCTCGCTCGAGATCGGCTGCCGCCTGGGCCCGGACGAGATTATCGTGACCAACGGCTGCATCGAGGCGCTGAACCTCGCGCTGCGGGCGGTGGCCGGCCCCGGCGATACCATCGCGCTGGAGTCGCCCACTTATTTCACGCTGCTGCAGATCATCCAGAGTCTGGGGATGAAGGCGCTGGAAATCCCGACGCACCCGCGCGAAGGAATCTCGATCGAAGCGCTCGAGCTCGCCACGCATCGGTCGGGCGCGGTCAAAGCGATCCTCATCATGCCGAACTTCCAGAACCCGCTCGGCAGCCTGATCCCGGACCAGAACAAAGCGCGGTTGGTGCAGCTCGCGGAAGCGCGTGGCGTCGCCGTCATCGAAGACGACATCTATGGCGACATTCACTTCGGCGCCGCGCGGCCGCGCGTAGCGAAGGCCTGGGACCGCAGCGGCAACGTGATCCTGTGCTCGTCGTTTACGAAGACCGTGGCCCCGGGCCTGCGGGTCGGCTGGATCGCACCGGGGCGTCGTTACCAGGAAGTCGCGATGCTGAAGTTCATCAGCTCGATCGCGACCCCCGAGCTCCCGCAGGCCGCGATCGCCGAGTTCATGGCCAACGGCGGCTACGACCACCACCTGCGCCGGCTGCGCGGCGAGTTCGCGCGGCAGGTGCAGCAGGCGAGCGCGGCGATCGCGGAATACTTCCCCAAGCACACCAAGATCACCCGCCCATCGGGCGGGTTCGTGCTGTGGGTCGAGCTGCCGGGGGGCGTAGACGCGCTCGAGCTGTTTCGGCGCGCGCGCGAAGAGCGCATCAGCATCGCACCGGGGCCCATGTTCACCACCACCACGCGCTATCGGAACTGCATCCGCGTGGGCTGCGGCCATCCCTGGAACACCAGGATGGAGATGGGCCTGATGCGGCTGGGCCGGCTCGCTGCAGAGCTTGTGTAGCTTCAGGCGGCCTGCGGTTGCACCTGCATGGCCCCGGTCATGATCGCGACCGCGTGCTTCACCTCAAGAGCCCCTACCGCGACGGCACCACCCATATCGTGATGTGGCCGCTGCGGCTCATGCAGCGCTTGAGCTGCACTGGTCCCGCCTCCCGCGGCTGCATCTGATTAGCCTCCATGGCGTGCTCGCACCCTACGCCAAATAAACGGCCGAGATCGTTCCGAGCGGGCCCCTCAGCCTCCCACAGACCTGCGATCACCACGCCCAGAGCCCGCCCGCCTTGGCCCCGGCACGCATGAGCTGGGCGTGCCTGCTCGAGCGCGTGGTCGATCTCGAGGTCCAACGCCGCCCAAACTGTGGTGGCCGCCTGAAGATCAGCGCCGCCATCGTCGACCCCGCGATAATCACGAACATCCTCACCCATCTGCACCTGCCCGCGCGCGCACCGCCACGCTCACCGGCGCGGCGAGTCGATCTGTTCCAAGCGGCCTGATCGCACACTCAAGCTGCCTTCCATCGGGCGCAGCCCCCAAGCCGAGGACCCCGCTCGGCCGGCATTGGCGCAAGCGACAAGACGGCGCCGAGATGCAGCGCTTGCAGCCGATGAATGACCCGCAAAATCCCCCAAATTGCTCGAGTCTTCACCGGGCACTGGCGTGGTTGACGGCTGACTGGCCACAGGCTCGCTTACCAATCGGGGAAAGAAAAGGGGGGTCGTTTTTCCTAGCGGCACTGCTACAGCCCCGGCGGGGACGCGGACGATGTCAACCTAGGCGACCGACCGCATCTTCTGGCCGCCTGCGCGTCCGACGCTTGCCCACCAACGACAACGGCATGACAGGCTCTCCGTAACCAGGCGACAGGCTGGGTGGTCCAGGGTAAACTGCATGCTTGAGCGCCATGCCACCCGTATGCCAGAGGCGAGCTGGGGACGAGTGCTGCTTGCAGCGGTCGGGGCTTCGCCGACGCGCGGCACCGCGGCTGTGCTCTGGATGCACGGCAGGTCGTCATGCTCGGTCTGCATCCAGCGCTAAGGTCGCGGCGCCCGGCTCTCTCACCCGCGAGTGGGCCGACTTGCGAGGGATACGTGTGCTCGCGTACAGACACCACTTGTCTGCCAAGGTGGGGGTATAGAAATTATTTGGGGTGAATTCATGAATCGCGTAGCCTGTTCTCTGATGGCCATCTCTTTGATCTTTGCACCCGTCAGCTCGGTGCTGTCTCGCGGAACGGACACTTTGAGCAAAGAGGATCGGGAACGTAGAGCAAAGTACAAAGAGGTTTACCGATTCAACATGAGAGGCCTGGTAGAGGCCACGCTAACCAAGAGCAAGGACTTGGCACAAAAGGGCAAGAACACTTACTTTTGCACATATGACAGCGCCGTAGGACCCAAGACCTGTGATCGGATGGACACGGTCAGTGGGCAATACGAAGATTATTATCAGTCCCAGATGGCATGCAAGGAGAGGTGTGCGCACGCAGATATCACCCAGAGCTCTTGGCTCTACATAACGGGGAAAAGGCGAATCTGCAAAGACCCGGCAACGGGCTCGTGTGCGAAGATGGCCTTGACAGTCGATCAAATGCGCGAAGAGCTGATAGACCTCTTGGAGCTCGAGCAGGAGATGAATCGCAGACCCGGCTCACGAGCACCTGATCCGACGCGGCAGCCAAGGCGGATGATCGATCAGTGAGAAAGTCGAGCCCGCTAGAGCGGTGAGACTGGACCGGTGCAGAAGTGAACGGGCTCGGACCTGATCGTTGATCGGAACGACGACACCGAATCGATGGTCCAGTGCGCTTGTGGTGGGTCGGTTGTCGCTTATTCTTCCCGCACCCCGCTAACGCGCGCCACCGGTTCGGGCGTGCCCGCGAAGCGCGCTAAATGGATGAAATTCCCACTACCCGGTTTCGACGGGCCCGTCCGCGTGGGCTGCGGCCATCCCTGAAACACCAGGATGGAGATGGGGCTGATGCGCCTGGGCTGGCTCGCTGCAGAGCTCGTCTGACTCAGGCCGCCTGCGCCTCGACTTGCATCGCGCCGGTCATGATCGCGACCGCGTCGGACATCTTGATCTCACGCGGATTCACCACCGCCACCCGCCTACCCAGCCGCTGGATGTGGATGCGGTCGGAGACCTCGAAAACGTGCGGCATGTTGTGGCTGATGAGGATGACCGGCAGCCCGCGATCACGCACCCGGCGGATCAGCTCGAGCACCATGTTCGATTCCTTCACGCCCAGCGCCGCGGTCGGCTCGTCCATGATGACGACATGGCGCGCGAAGGCCGCGCTGCGCGCCACCGCCACCCCTTGCCGCTGCCCGCCGGACAATGTCTCTACGGCCTGCTTCATGGAACGGATGCCGATCTGGAGATCCTTCATGTGTGCGGTAGCCTCCGTCGCCATCCTCTTCTTGTCCAGGCAGCGCAGCACTGAGCCGAGGAAGCCGGACCGGCGTACTTCCCGCCCCAGGAACAGGTTCTCCGCGATGGTCATCGCGGGGGCCACGGCCAGGTCTTGATAGACCGTTTCGATTCCCTGCCGCCGGGCGTCGATCGGACTGTGAAAGCGGACCACCTTGCCGTCCAGGCGGATCTCGCCCTCGTCGGGGATCAACGCGCCGGACAGCGCCTTGATGAGCGTCGACTTGCCGGCGCCGTTGTCGCCGATCACCGCCAGGATCTCGCCCGGCAGCAGATCGAAGTCGGCACCGTCGAGCGCGGTGACGTGTCCATAGCGCTTGATCAACCCACGAGCTTGGAGAACCGGAGCGGGCGCTGCGTTGGACATAGGCTCACCTCTTTCGCCCCGAGACGCGGTCGGTTGCCACTGCGAGGATCACCAGAATGCCGGTGATCAGGATCTGGTACACCGACGGCACGCCCATCAACGTGAGCCCGTTGCGGAACACGCCCACGATGAGCGCGCCGACCAATGTCCCCAAGATCATGCCGCGCCCGCCAAATAGGCTGGTGCCGCCCAGCACCACCGCGGTGATGCTGTCCAGGTTATCGGTCTGGCCCGCTTGCGGATCGCCAACGCCGGTGCGGGCCACCGCGAGCAGCGCGGCGATCCCATAGAGCAACCCGGCCAGCGTATACACCGACAGCAGCAGGCGAGCGGTGGGGATGCCCATCAGCCGGGTGGCTTCCGGGTTGTTGCCCACGGCATAGATATGCCGGCCATACGTCGTCTGGCGCAGGACGTACCATGTAAAAAGGTACAGGCCGAGCATCATCACCGTGCCATAGGTGACTGCGGTTTGCCCCATATGGAACGTGTTGCCCAGCACGACGAGCTCGTCGGGCAGGCCGGTCACCGTCTGCGACTTGGAGTAGATCTGCGTGATCGCGAAGGCGATGTTCAACGTGCCCAGCGTCACGATGAACGGCGGCAGCCTCACCATCGTGATGAGCGCTCCGTTCAGGAAGCCGAATGCCACGGTCACGAGCAGCCCGCACACGATGGCGAGATACGCGTTCATCCCGTAGTCCACGGCAAACTTCGTCATCACGATCGAGCCGAGCGCCATGATCATCCCGCAGGCGAGATCGATGCCGGCGGTGAGGATCACCAGCGTCTGGCCGATGGCGATCACGCCCACCACCATCACCTGCTGCAGGATCAGCGAGAAGTTCGGCCCGGCGAGGAAGCGGTCGGTCTGCGAGGCGAAGAACGCGCACGCGACGAACAGCGCCACGAACGGGCCGATGGTGGTGATCGGCGGCAGGTGCTCGAGTAGCCCCCGCAGGCTCGTGCCGGCAACCGGCACCGTTTGCGTAGACATCTCAAACCTCCCTCAGACGGCCGGCCCGGGCGTCGCGCCCGAAGCCGGCCTCGGCCATGACGCGGTCGTTATTTGTTGCCCCAGCAGGCGTCCAATCCGAACTTGGTGTCCTTGCTGGAAACGCCGGGCATTGGTTTGTCGGTGATCAGAGTCACGCCCGTGTCAGTATAGCCGGACACTTTCTTGCCGGTCTTGGCATAGTTCACCCCGGCGTCCACGCCGAGCTGGGCCATCTTCAGCGGATACTGCTGCGATGTGGCGGCGATGATGCCGGCCTTCACGTTCTTCACGCCTGCGCAGCCACCGTCCACCGAAACGATCAGCACCCCCTTCTCCTTGCCGGCCGCCTTCAGCGCCTGGTACGCGCCCGCCGCGGCCGGTTCATTGATGGTGTACACGACGTTGATGTCGGGGGCCTTCTGCAGGCAGTTCTCCATCGCCGTCTGCCCCTTGGCCTGATCCCCCTGCGTGTCCTGGCTGCACACGATCTTCGGATCGCCCTCCTTGATCCCGAAGCCCTGCAGGAAGCCGTCATGGCGCAGCTTGCCCACGGTGATACCGGGCGCCAGGTCGAGCGTTGCGATCTTGACCGGCTTGGTTCCCATGGCGGCTTTCGCGTACTGTCCGATCAGCACGCCGGCCTTGAAGTTGTCGGTCGCGAACAGCGCATCGGTGGCATTCTGCGGGTCGGTCGGTGTATCGAGCGCGATCACCAACACGCCCGCGTCACGCGCTTTCTTGATCGCCGGCACGATGGCCTTGGTGTCGCTCGGCGTGATCAGGATCGCCTTCGCCCCTGCGGTGGTCATGTTCTCGATCGCCGTGACCTGAGTCGCATTGTCACCGTCGAACTTGCCGGCGGCCGACATGAGCTTCGCGCCCTTCGCCTGCGCTTCCTGGGTCGCGCCCTCTTTCATCTTCACGAAGAACGGGTTGGTGTCCGTCTTGGTGATCAGACCGACGATGATGGTCTGCTGCTGTGCGTAGGCCGAGGCGGCCGCACAGGCAAGCAGGGACAGCAACAGATGGCTTCTCGCTTTCATCTCCCGACTCCTCCACTCGTGTTGGGTAGGAACACAACCAGGCACAGACCGCGACGGCCCAGCCCCCACCGCCGGACCGCAGCCGTCCTCCGCCGGCATGGGCCCCGGCATCCCCCGCAGCGGCATGGTATAGCGGAACGACGCGGAAACCAACTTGCTTTCGCCCAGCGCGCCGCTTAACGTGTAGCGTTC
>Ga0335085_10009776_pt1 | contig 14425 bp, 19 predicted proteins | sample Lox_Sample_45_FD_206712 | JGI IMG/M metagenome (GOLD analysis project Ga0335085, IMG submission 206712) | Soil microbial communities from Loxahatchee National Wildlife Refuge, Florida, United States - Lox_Sample_4.5 | ecosystem: Environmental > Terrestrial > Soil > Wetlands | place: USA...
GACCACAGCCCGATCGCCCCGCCGCGCTGCGCGATCTTCCTCGCGTAGTCGATGTACAGCAGGCGCGAGAGGCTGCTCGACTGCTGCCAAGAATACTGCGTCGCGGAGATCGAGCTGTGCGACCAGATCGGCGGCACCGCCGACACCTCCAGCGCGCGGTCGATGGCCGGGCCGGTCGCGTGCGCGAGGTCGACCAGCATGCCGAGCCGGTTGCAGGCGCGGATCACGTCGGCGCCGAGGTCGGTGAGGCCGCCGTGCTCGGGCCGCTCGGTCTGGAAGTCGCCGAGCGCGTTGCGGATGTAGTGCACCAGCTGCAGGTGCCGCAGCCCGCCGGCGTAGGCCTCGTCGAGCAATTCGAGGCCGTCGGCGGCCAGCCCGGCGCCCTCGAGCGCGATGACCACGCGCGGCGCGCCGCCGCGCGCAGCCTCGAGGTCGGCGGGCGCCTCGATGTGCGCCAGCCCGTCGCGCGAGAGGTAGGCGCGCACCTGCGCCAGGCGGCGGCGGAAATGCGCCGCCTGCTCGCCCGGCTTCGGCTCGGCGCGCTGCTCGATGCCGCGCGGCGTGCGGTGGGTCCAGGGCGTGTCGCCGACGATGCTCCAGGCGAGCAGCGTCACGCCCGCCTGCTCCATCTCCGCGCGCAGCGAGCGCAGCCGCGAGGAGAACATGCCGATGTGGGAATGGGCGTCGGCGATCGGCGGCTCGGCGCCGGCGCGCGCCGCCGGCGCGAAGGCGAGCGCGGCGGCCGCGCCGAGGAACCTGCGCCTGCCCGCCCGAAGCGGACGCGTCGATAAAGCCATGGCGTCGCGAAGATACACCCGAATCCGCCCCATCTGGCGGGACGGGTTCGATAGGCGGATGATTTCCGGGTGCGCCTCGCGCCCCTGACGCTCGTCGCCGCGCTGGCCGCCTGCGACAACGCGCCGCCGGCGGAGCCCGAGCCGCCGCCCCCGGCGCTGACGCGGGCCGCCGCCGAGCAGATCGCGCGGCTGAGCGCCTACACGCCGGCCGAGCAGTGCGGCCGCGCCTCGGCCCAGTCGTTCCACAGCGGCTGGAAGAGCGCCGCCACCGACCCGAAGGAACGCGGCAAGTCCGCGGACTACGTCAACCACTACAACCGCAGGCTCGACAAGTGCTTCGTGCTGGTGACGGTGCAGCGCGCGGCGCGCGGGCCCGGCCGCGCCGAGCCCGCGCCCGCGCCCACCGTGGTGCGGATGCTGATCGACGTCGGCGAGGGCGAGCTGCTCGGCGAATACCTCGGCCCGGCGACCGAGGGCTCGCCGCCGGCGCTGCCGGCCCGCTGCCGCGTCGGCGACTACTACTGCGGCTCCGGCAAGGAGTGGCTGGTCCTCGCCGCGCCGTACATGGAGCGCTGAGCCCGCCTACAGGCCGAGGTAGGCCTGGCGGATCTCGGGCATCTCCTCGAGCTTCGCCGACGTGCCCTCGCAGAACAGGCGTCCCTCGGCCACCACGTAGGCGTAGTCGCAGAGCGCGAAGGCGAGGTGCACGTTCTGCTCGACCAGCAGGATCGAGAGGCCCTCCTCCTTCAGCGTCTTCAGCGTGGCGAAGATCTGGTGCACCACCACCGGCGCGAGGCCGAGCGAGAGCTCGTCGATCACCAGCAGGTCCGGGTCCGACATCAGGCCGCGCGCGATCGCGAGCATCTGCTGCTCGCCGCCGGAGAAGGTGCCGGCGGCCTGGCGCCGGCGCTCCTTGAGGCGCGGGAAAAGCGTGTAGGCGTGCTCCAGCCGGCTGGCGTAGCTGCGCGCGCCGCGCCGCGCGTAGGCGCCCATCTCGAGGTTCTCCTCGACCGTCATGGCGCTGAACAGCTGCCGGCCCTCGGGCACCAGCGCGAGGCCGCGCACCGTCTTCTGGTGCGGCGCCAGGCGCGTCACGTCCTCGCCCTTGAACAGCACGCGCCCGCCCCACGGCCGGATGCTGCCGGCGACCGCGCGCAGCGTCGTGGTCTTGCCGACGCCGTTGGCGCCGACGATGGTGGTCAGCCGCCCCCGCTCGGCGTCGAGCGACAGGCCCCAGACGACCTGCTGCTCGCCATAGCCGGCCTCCAGCTGCTCGACGCGCAGGATCGGATCGCTCATGCCGCGCGCAGCTTCGCCGCGAGGTCGGGGTCGCCGAGGTAGGCCTCGATCACCGCCGGGTCGTTGGCGACCGCGGTCGGCGGCCCCTCGGCCAGCTTGGCGCCCGAGTTGAGCACCACGATGCGGTCCGACAGGCTCATGATGGCCTGCATCAGGTGCTCGATCATCAGGATCGACACGCCGCTGGCGCGGATCGCGCGCAGGATCCCGATCATGCGCTCCACCTCGGTGGGGTTGAGCCCGGCGAGGACCTCGTCGAGCAGCAGCAGGCGCGGGCGCGCCGAGAGCGCGCGCGCCAGCTCGAGGCGCTTCTTGCCGGCGATGGTGAGCTGCGCGGCGGGCGTCTCGAGGCGGTCCTCCAGGCCGACGCGCTGGGCGGCCTGGCGCGCCGCGTCGCGCGCCTCGGCGAGCGGCAGGTTCTCGCGGCCGAAGCAGGCGCCGACGACGCAGTTCTCCAGCACGCTCATGTTTGCGAACGGCTGCACGATCTGGTGCGTGCGCGCGAGGCCGCTGCGCGCCACCCGGTAGGGCCGCAGCCCGGTGATGTCGCGGCCGGCGAACACCACGCGGCCCTCGTCCGGCGCGAACACGCCGTTGATGAGGTTGAACACCGTGGACTTGCCGGCGCCGTTCGGGCCGATCAGGCCGAGGATCGCGCCCTCCTCGACCGTGAAGCTCAGGTCCTGCACCGCCTGCAGGCCGCCGAAATGCTTGCCCAGGCCGGCGACTTCGAGCAGCGCGCTCATTCGAGGATCCCCCTGAGCCGCGGCCAGCGCCGGTAGAGCCACCCCATCAGGCCGCCGGGCGCGAACAGCACGATGGCGAGCAGCAGCACGCCGGAGATGACCAGCTGGAAGTGCGAGAAGCTCTCCGAGGTGAGCAGCCAGCCGCGCAGCTGCTCGTAGAGGAAGGCGCCGATCGCCGGCCCGACCACGGTGCCCTGGCCGCCGAGCATCGCGATCACGATGGTCTCGGTGGAAAGCTGCAGGTCGAACGCGTCGGGCGGCTGGATGAAGGCGCTCTTGAAGAAGTACAGGCCGCCGGCGATCGCCGGCAGGAACGCCGACAGGCTGTAGACCATCGCCTTGTAGCGCGGCGCCGGCACGCCGAGCACCGCCGCGGCGTCCTCGTTCTGGCCGATGGCGAGCAGGCCGAGGCCGAACTTGGAGCGCTTGACCGCGTAGCTCAGGTAGAGCGAGGCCGCCATGACGGCGACCAGCAGGTAGTAGATGATCCACAGCGCCCGCGCCGGCCCGCCGAGCGGCTGGAACAGCGCGGGCGAGAGGTAGATGCCGCTCGAGCCGCCCCACGGCTGGAAGGTCGAGACGAACGCCATCACGCCTTCGTTGACGCCGATGGTGGCGAGCGCGAAGTACACGCCGCGCAGCCGCAGGATGCCGAGGCCGAAGACCAGCGCCAGCGCGCTCACCGCGACGCCGCCGGCGGCGAGCGCGGCGGCGAGCGGCCAGCCGTGCGAGCCCATCAGCCAGACGCAGAGGTAGCCGCCGAGGCCGAAGAACACGATGCTGCCGAAGTTCACGTAGCCGGCGTAGCCGAGCATCATGTTGATGTTGCTCGCCAGCGTGACGTAGATCGCCGCCAGCAGCAGGCTCTCGCGCAGCTCGATGTCGTTGCCGAGCGCGGGCAGCGCCGCGAACAGCGCCACCACCGCGGCGATGATCCAGAAGAACGGGCGCCGCGCCATCGCTCAGTCCCTGCGCCGCGGCCAGAGCTGCACCAGGCCGCCGGGCAGCGCGATCAGCACCAGCACGAACAGCACGAACTCGATCACCAGCGTCCAGCTCACCGGCACGAACGGGGTGGTGAGCCCCTCGACCAGGCCGAGCGCGACGCCGGCGAGCAGCGCGCCGGTCGGGTTGCCGAGCCCGCCCAGCACCGTGACGACGAAGCTCTTCAGCTGGTAGGCGTCGCCCGAGAGCACGGTGAACGGGAACATGGTCGCGATCAGCATGCCGGCGACGCCGGCGAGCGCGGCCCCCAGGCCGAAGGCGAGCGCCAGCACCTGCGAGGTCGGGATGCCGACCAGCTCGGCCGCCTCGCGGTTGCCCGAGACCGCGCGCACCGCCTTGCCGATGCGCGTGCGGTAGAGGAACAGGTACAGCACGCCCGCGATCACCGCGGTGAGCGCCGCCGCCATCAGGTGCGTGCCGGGGAAGGTGTAGCGGCCGAGGCTGAAGCCCGGCAGCGACGCCGGCACGTTGAACAGGTCCGTGCTCCAGATCGCGGTGCCGAGGCCCACCAGCACCAGGTTGACCGAGAAGGTGGAGAGCAGGCTCATCAGCGGCGGCTGCCCGATCACGCGGTGCACCGAGATCCAGTACAGCGCCAGCCCGGCGAGGAACGCGCCCACCAGCACGATCGGCAGCGTCGCGTAGACCGGCAGGCCGGCGGCGCCGGCGAGCGCGTAGACGGCGAACATCCCGGCGACGATCAGCGAGCCGTGCGTGAGGTTGACGACGTCCATCACGCCCCAGATCAGCGTGATCCCCATCGCCGCGAGCCCGTAGACCGCGCCGATGAGCACGCCGTCCAGCAGCGAGGCAAGCAGCCCGATCATGTGTCCCCCCTACAGCAAGGGGGCCGGTCCGCCGGACCGGCCCCCTCGCGCCTCGTTCCGATTGCGGATCAGTGTAGCGGGTATTGCACCTTCGCGGTCGCCGCCGCGTCGGGCCAGACCATCTCCTTGACCAGCTCGCCGCCCTTCTTCTGCCACTGCGCCAGCACCATCGGGTGCTCGACCTGCAGGCCGTGGTCGGAAGCGTCGGTCGCGAACTTGTTCGGCCCGAAGAAGGTGGTGACGTCCATCGCGTTCAGCTTGGCCGCGACCTTCTCGGGGTCGACCGATTTCGCCTCCTCGATCGCGTGCTCCAGCAGCAGGCCGCCGACGTAGCCCGAGGCGGCGTGGTAGTCCGGGTCCTCCTTGAACTTGGCGTGGAACTCCTTGGTGAACTGCGCCACGGTGGGCCCGAACTGCGGCTTGTACCTCACCTGCGGCTCCCACTGCGACGGCACCGTGATGCCGACCGCCGCGTCGGCGAGCGTCTTGAACTTCTCGCTGTCGGGCGCGACCAGGATCGAGACCCACTTCAGGTCGGCCTTCTGGTCGTGCATCTGGCGCGCCAGCGTGGCGCCGTCGGCGTAGTGGCCGCCGCCGAGGAAGGCGTCGGCGCCCGAGGAGATGACCTTGTTGATGATCGCGGTGAAGTCGGTGGTCGAGGGCGGGTACGACTCGTCCATCGCCACCGTCATGCCGGCCTCCTCGGCCTGCTTCTTCGCCGCCGTCACCACCGCCTTGGAGAACGGGTCGTCGGAGTAGACGAACGCGACCTTGGCGTGCGGGTCGTGCTCCTTCAGCTCGGCGATGGCGCCGCTCAGGTAGTGCCCGGCCGAGGTGATGCACTGGAACAGGTGCTTGTTGCCGAGCTGGAAGATCTTCTCCTCCGCGCCCCCGGATACCAGCATCACCCTGCCGTACTGCTCGCTGATCACCGCGGCGGTCGCGCTCAGCCCCGAGGAGTAGGGGCTGAAGAGGAACTCGGCCTTGTCCTGCAGGATCAGGCGGGTATAGAGCTGCTGCACCCGGCTGCCCTGCGACTGGTCGTCGTACTCGACGAACTTCACCTTGTAGCGCTTGCCGCCGACTTTGATGCCGCCCCGGGCGTTGACCTGGTCGCGCCACAGCTCGGCGCCGCGCAGCTGGGTGGTCGAGTCCACGTTCAGCGCCCCGGTGCGCGAAACCGTCATGCCGATGGTGATCTCGTTCGCGGCGTAGGCCGGCACCGCGGCGAACGAAGCCGCAAGCGCGACCGCTAGCAATGTCCTTTTCATCCTGCCTCCTGGGTCTGTGGGACCCGCCATTGGGCACGCCGAGGATTAAGCGAGGCTTAAGGCCCGGCGCCGCCGCTTAAGTGGCGCCTAAGGAGTGCAGTGCAGCATTCGAGTCTTCAGGGCGATCCGCTCGCCCTGCACGGAAAAAAGGAGCCTTCCATGAGACTTTCCAGGATCACGCTCGCATTGATCTCCGCAGGCATGCTCTGGGCGGCCGGCGCCGCGACCGCGGCGACGGCGATGGACGGCTCGGCGGCGAAGCTGCCGGCCGAGACGGTTCAGGGCCAGGCCCGCTACATCAGTGGCGGCATCGGGCGCGGCGAGGCGCTCGCCTTCGAGCACGCCCAGTCCCGCTACCCGCTATCGCTCGAGTTCGCGCAGAAGGCGAAGCCGCACGACGAGTTCACCGCCGGCGTGAAGGTGATGGTCCGGGATGCCAGGGGCAAGATCGCGCTCGCCACGGTGTCGCAGGGCCCGTTCCTGCTGGCGAAGCTGCCCGCGGGGCGCTACGACATCAAGGCGACGCAGGACGGCAGGACGCTGGAGCGGCACGCCACCGTGACCGACGGCGGCCACGCCCACGTCGCCTTCGTGTGGCCGCAGGCCTAGCCGGAGCCGGCCGGGCGCTGCGGCGCCTTGGGGGCGGCGTCCGCGGCCTCGGGAGCGTAGCTGTAGTGCACGGCGTGCCCCACGCAGAGCTTGATCTCCGCGTCGCTCATCGCGCCCTTGTAGGTGCAGATCGGCTTGGCGGACATACGCCCGCCGGTGCCGGTCCAGTCGTGGTAGGCGAACGCCGGCCCCGAGGACTGCGCCGGCGCGAGCGCTGGAAACAGCGCCAGCGCCGCGCCGGCGATCGAGGCTGAAATCCGGGTCATCCGATCCAAGCTAGCCGTGCCGCCTTAAGCGCGGCTTAAGGCTAGAACTCGTGGTCCTCCCCGGGCCTCATCACGATCAGCTTGCCGGCGAGATGGCGCTTGGCGAGCTCTTCCTTGAACTCCGCCGGCGTGCCCGCGAGCAGCGCGAAGGTGCCGAAGTGCATCGGGATGACGTGCGTCGGCTTCACCCACGAGGCCGCGAGCGCGGCGCCCGCCGGGTCCATGGTGTAGTAGCCGCCGATGCAGGCCAGCATCACGTCGATGTGGTGGAACATCGGGATCAGCTTCATGTCCTCGTAGGCCGCGGTGTCGCCGGTGTGGTAGATCGTCGGACCGTCCTTGATCATCAGCACGTAGCGTGATTCGCAGCATGATCTCCCCCAGAGAGTGGTTGCCGAAACGGAGCCGGGAGCATACCGGCCCCGCGCCACTTGAACAGGGAACCGGCGCCCGCTATTCCGCAAGGCCGCGTGCGTGCGCCGCAGCAATCACGCCGCGCACCGCCAGCCACGCGACGAGCGCGCCCGCGAGGACGTCGGCGGGGTAGTGCGCGCCGACCACGACCCGGCTCGCGAGCAGCACCAGCGCGGCAAGCGCCCAGAGCCACCGCCCGCGCGGCCAGAAGCGCGCGGCGAGCAGCGCCGCGGCCGTGACGGTAACGGCGTGGCCCGAGGGCATCGAGTACCAGCCTTCGCCGCCATGGAAGGGAAAAAAGCCGAAGATCCCGTCGCGCACCAGCAGCACCGGCCGCGCGCGGCCGAGCGCGAGCTTGAGGACGTCGCCCGCGACGTTCGCGGCCGCGATCACGGCGCACGCGAGCAGCCCGCGGCGCGCCCATGCGCGCGCCGCGCTCGCCTGCGGAACCGCGCGCCCGTACAGCCAGAGCAGCGCCGCCAGCGCACCGGTCGCGCCGACCCAGTAGATACCCCTGCCGGCCACCGTGACGGCGCCGAAGAAACCGACCAGCGCCGGGTCCAGCCCGCGCGCGAGCGCCGCGAGCGGGCGGTCGAAGAACAGGTACGAGGCGGCGATCAGGGCGAGCGCGGCCGCCGCCAGCGCCAGCGGCGCGCCCGCCCGCTTCCTGCCGTCCGCGTTCCGCATGATCTGCGTCAAATTCTCGCTCCGTTTCGGGTGCTGCAATGTCGCCGGCGATGGGCAGGAAGCAAAAGGCAGGCAAGGATACGCGCGGCCGGGAGCCGCGGCTCGGGCTGCCGGTGCCCGACCGGCACGCGGCCAGCCCGCTCGCCGACCCGAAGGCCTCGAAGAAGCAGAAGCGCAAGTTCTACGAGCGCGAGCTGCGCAAGCTCCACATCCAGCTGGTGCGGCTGCAGGAATGGGTCAAGCACGAGCGACGCAAGGTGGTGCTGGTGTTCGAGGGCCGCGACGCCGCCGGCAAGGGCGGCGTCATCAAGCGCATCACCGAGCCGCTCAACCCGCGCAACTGCCGCGTGGTGGCGCTCGGCACCCCGACCGAGCGGCAGAAGACCGAGTGGTACTTCCAGCGCTACGCCGCGGTGCTGCCGGCGGCCGGCGAGATGGTGCTGTTCGACCGCTCCTGGTACAACCGCGCCGGCGTCGAGCGTGTGATGGGCTTCTGCAGCGACGCCGAGTACTGGGAGTTCCTGCGCTCGTGCCCCGAGTTCGAGCGCATGCTGGTGCGCTCCGGGATCACGCTGATCAAGTACTGGTTCTCGGTGAGCGACAAGGAGCAGGAGCAGCGCTTCCGGGACCGCATGCAGGACCCGACCAAGCGCTGGAAGCTGTCGCCGATGGACATCGAGGCGCGCAACCGCTGGCAGGACTACTCGCGCGCCAAGGACGACATGCTGGTGCACACCGACATCGATCAGGCGCGCTGGTACGTGGTCAACTCCGACGACAAGAAGCGCGCGCGCCTGAACTGCATCGCGCACCTGCTGACGCGGCTGCCGTACGAGGACGTGACGCCGAAGAAGATGAAGCTGCCCGAGCGCAAGGCCGAGAACCGCAAGGGCTACGAGCGGCCGCCGCTGCAGAGCCAGAACTTCGTGCCCGAGATCTACTAGGGACGCCGATGAGCCACAAGCTGCCGATCTACAACGTGATCATCGACGGCCTCGGCGTCACGCTGCAGCGCCTCAAGCCCGGCCACGGGCGCTGGCGCAAGGCGCGCAAGAAGGCGGTCCTGCGCCAGCGCGACGCCATCGAGCGCTTCCAGACGCTGAAGAAGACCGGCCGCTTCGACGGCGTGCACAGCTTCCACTTCCTGGACAGCGCGCGCACCTTCGCGCTGCTGCGCCTCGGCCAGCTGGAGGGCCGCATCCAGGACAACCTCGACCAAGTGCTGGCCTACGACGGCTCGGAGAAGTCGAGCGGGCGCTGAAGCCTGGCCGCGCGCCACCGGATATTCGCCTCACCATCTTGGTGCATCCGACTCCGGGTGGCGCGACCTGCTGTCCGCAAGGCACAATCACGGAGTGCGCGGGTTCGGCACCGGCTGCGCCGCGCTTCCATGGAGACTGTACGGTGATAGTGAACTGGATATTGGGGGCGGTAGGGCTGTTTTGTGCGACCACGAGTGCACTCTTGACGTTTCTATACCTGCGCCGCACTCCTAAATTCTCGTCGCACCTGACCACGCAGGAGGCGCGCCGCGAATTCGACAAATACCGTACGCTGCTTCAGATATCGGTCGGCCTGCTGGCCGCCTGGCTCGTGCTCGACTGCCTCGGGGTGATTCTGCTCTAGCGGTCGCCGCGGCCCCCGTGCGACTCCACAGAGGCTGTCCCTCTCTCCTAGCGGTTGCGCTCGAAGGCGCTGCAGTTGACCCGGCATTGCCGCGGCCGTAGTGTGCCGATAGTCCCGCGGGGGAGGGGAGGATATGGCGACGCAGGAAGAACTCCGGGCGGCAGTCGTTCGGGCGAGAGACGAGTGGGAGCGGGCTCAGGCCGCCCTCCAGAAGGCCGAGTCGGATCGCCGCAGGGCGGAATCCCACCGGCGGAAGTCCGATGCCAACCGCCGCAAGGCCGACTCAGATCGCCGCAGGGCGATAACGCGACTTGCAAGCCCCGTTGGCGTAGAGCGGCGCAAGGCGGAGACCGACCGGAGGCAGGCCGGGAACGATCGGCGTCGAGCGATGTCCGACCGCCGCAGGGCGAACTCCGACCGCCGCCGGGCGGAGAGTGCGACTGCGGGCGCCGAGCACGAGCAACGCCGGGCCGAAGACGCGTGGGTGCGGGCAGTGCGAGCTCTGGTAGACCTGAAGCTCGAGGAACGTCGGAAGGGCTGAATAGACCCGTCGGGCGGAGGTGCAATGACGATCCGGAATAGATACGGCGGGCATGCGATGCGCGGAGCCGCGCTCGCCTGCGCCCTGCTCGCGGCCGCCTGCGGCGAGAAGCCGCCCGAGAGCAAGCCGGCCGCGCCGAAAGTCGTGGTGCCCGCCCCGCCCCCCGCACCGAAGGCCGAGGCGCCGGCGCCCGCTCCCGCGCCGAAAGCACCCGAGTCCTCGCCGCAGGCAAGCGCCGACAAGGCGCTCGCCGCCAGGGTCAAGGGCGCGTTCGGGGCCGACCCGCAGCTGAGGGAAGAGCCGATCCAGGTCTCCGCCTCCGGCGGCGTGGTCAAGCTCTGGGGCACGGTCTCGAGCGCGGCGCTGGTGAGGCGCGCGGAAAAGCTCGCCGGCGCCGTGCCCGGCGTCGCCTCGGTCACCAGCGAGTTGGCGATCGTCGCCGGCTCCTGAGCGGGGCCGGCGGCGCAGCGGCCCTAGGCCGCCTCTTCCTTCGGGTTCGGACCGTAGTCGTTGGCGCCGGGCTGGCCGTCCAGCAGCGCGAACACCAGCAGCACCAGCGGCCCGATCAGCGGCACGAAGCCGATCAGCAGCCACCAGCCGGTGCGGCCGATGTCGTGCAGCCGCCGCACCGCGACCGCCAGCGACGGGATGAACATCGCGAGCGCGAACAGCCCGCTCAGGATGCCGACGCCCTTGCCGGCGCGCAGGCCGATGATGCCCTCGACGATCGCGAGCGCGAAGATAATGAGGGCGTAGAACAGGATGAAGAACCAGTACTCGCGGCGCCGAGCCCTGCCGCTAAACGTGGCGTATTTCTTCAGAGCGACCAGAAACCAGGACATCTCCCCTCCCCTTGGATGTGTACCGCAGGGCGAGTCTACGCTCGGCCCGGCCGGGCGTGGCGCGTGGCGCCGTCATGTCAGAGATCGAAGATGCGACGACCCTGCCGCGCCGGACTCAACCCCGGCTTGGGCGCCCATGAAAGCCGCCCGCCAGGGCCGCGCCGCGTTAAGTCGCCCCTAAGCTGCGCGTCGCACGATGCAGAGCGTCGGGGCGGGCTGCCCCGATCCGGAAACGCAATGGACGCTCGCAGCGGATCGCAATCCAGGAAGCTGGTGGAAGCCGGCGACGCGGCCGCCGTGCAGGTGCGGCGCGAGCCGGCGGCGCTGCCGTACGCGTTCGACGCGCTGCAGCCGTTCGTTTCCGCCAAGACGCTCAGGTACCACGTAGGCTGGATCTACGGCCGGCACCTCGCCGCGCTGAACCGCCTGGTGCGCAACACCGAGTACGAATCGATGCCGCTCGACGAGATCGTGCGGCGCGCGGACGGCGCGGTGCTGGAGAACGCGGCCGAGGTCTGGAACCACGAGTTCCTGTGGCGCTCGATGACGCCCGGGGGCGCGGCGCCTGACGCGGCGTTCCGCAGCCGGCTCGAGGCCGCGTTCGGCTCGCTCGACGCGCTCAAGGACATCTTCCGCAGGAAGGCCGCGAAGGTGCTCAGCAACGGCTGGATCTGGCTCGTCGAGATGCCCAACGGCCACCTGCTGGTGCTGCCGACGAGCGACGCCATGAGCCCCCTGCGCATCGGCGGCCGCGCGCTGCTCGCGTGCGACCTCTGGGAGCACGCCTACTATCTCGACTACCACGACGACCGGAAGGGCTACGTCGAAGGCTTCTGGCGCGTCGCGAACTGGCGCTTCGCGGCGTCGAACGCCGCGTCGGGGTGAGCACCGGAGGCGAGCGTGCGCGCTGCCACCTGGCCAGCCCGCCGCGTTCTGGGGCGTCGCTCGCCGCTTTCGGTCCGCCTCAGCGCCTCACTGCCCGGTCGTCGTCGGGCTGCCCAGGCTGCGTACGTTCCCCTCGAGCACGTCGCGCTCGCTCCCGATCAGGGCACCGCTCCAGTGCGCTATTCGGCTCGCTTGGCGCTGGTACAGCAGCCGTTGGTTCGTGACGTAGTTAACGAAGGAGACCTGCGAATCCCGCCGTTCATCCGAGTCGACAAACGGCGCGCGGTTTCTGCAAGCAATCGTGAACTTTTGCGCCAGGGTGGCCTTAGGTAGGCGGCTAGCATTTGTGCGTACATCCCTACGCGGTGTCGCACATGGTGCAGTGGGAACCTAGCGAAGCAGACCCTGGATTCGATCTCTGGCGCGGTCTTGTCAACGGAATCCTGATTGCGATCCCTCTCTGGGTCGTTCTCGGCTTCGCCGCGAGCGTGGCATTTCGCCTCGACCTAGCCAAAGAGACAGTTAGCACCGCCCTAATGATTGCCGCGGTCTGCGAGGCGATGCTCGCGCGCCGGCACATACGGACTCTATCGGCCGAAATCCTCCAACGCGCCGACATGCGTCGCGTGATCGTCAGAGATGATCATGCCGAACTGCGAGTGGCTCCGTCGCTACGCGACCTCGGCGAGCTTGTCGATCCACCCCGCAAATCCTCCAAGTTCCCCACAAGGGTCTTCAATTCAATAGAGGACTTGTTGCGGCACGTCGAGTCAAATGCCCGATCGTTACAGGCGCGCCACGCCATCACGCGCCGTTCTCTGCTCAAGCAATCGCTTACCCTGAGCGCCATCGTAGGGTCATATCTGCAGTACTACTTTGTAGACGTCAATCTCCAGATTGCATCGCTGCACTCGATCGTCTTCTTCGTGCCTGTGACGTCGGTGTCCTGACCCCCCTGGGTTGGAACAGGCCACTCGATGACCCGGTCGCAGTCCGGGGATTCCAATCCCTCGGGGGCGCGCGCCTGCCCTGATTCTCGCTTGCTACCTGCTGCTCTCCCGTAGCTCTCCAGGTCCCTGCTAGGGTATGCTTCCCTCGGGGTAGAGACTTGCGGCGAATGTCAGAGTGGTCAAGCTATTAGATGCGGGTGGCGGGATTATGATCGGCGGCGAAACCCGAGCCGAGGTCGAAAATGCGCTTCGCCGCCTGGTCGAACGCGGGGCGAGGTTACTGTCCCCGGTGGCCCAGCTCGGCAGCCGGTGGACGGCCACCTGCACCTACCCCCCCGAGTTCAATTCCCCGGACGACACCACGATCACGTTGAAGCTGAGTGAGTTGCGCGCGGCCAATGCGAGGCGACGACTTGCGGATCGCTATGGCTGCACGGTAACAAAGCTTGGGTTTACCCAAATCGTCACGGCACCCACCGGCGACGCGCTCAGCGCATTCGTTGGGCAGATGCTCCAACTGGGCGCGGCGGTGCAGCGGTCCCCGGAAGAGGTTGAAGATCATTGGGAAGTCGTACTTGACACCTCCGGGATGCAACCGACCGAGCGCCGTCGCCAAACCGACAGCTAGGCACGGAGCTCCCTCTTCACGAGGCGACATACAGCTCCGGCGGCGGATCGCCTACGGGTGACGCAGCACCCTTTTGATCGCGTCCGCGAGTATTTCCTTACTGTAAGGCTTGGTCAGATAGCCGTCGGCCCCCAGATCCAGGCCCCGTTGAACGTCCACGCTACTGTCGAGGGCCGTCAACATGATGACGGGAACCAGCGACAGCTTCGCATCGGTCCTCATGCATGCAAGGATGCCGAAACCGTTGCCGTCCGGCAACATGACGTCTAACACCACGACGTCCGGCAGCGATCGATTCGTAAGCTCGTCGACCATTTCGCGAACGTTTCGCGCGAGCCTCACCTTGTACCCGGCCATGCTGAGCCGCAGATCGGCAAGCGCCGCCTGGTCGGGATCATCCTCGACAAGAAGGACGACAATCTCTCCTCGTTGCTTCTGAAGCGGTGCCCGATTGTCCAATCGCGCACTCGCCAGATACACGCCCTTGTCCTTCAGGGCTGCGCCAGCCACCCTTGCCTCATCCTGAATTCGATATTCTTCGGCGGGAATGCTGCTCAGGACGGCGACGGGTGGGTCATTGCTCGCAAGCGGGTTGAAATCGAGGTCATAGGTAGCGCTTTCGCCGGCTGACTCGATAAACCCGATCTCGATCAGCTCGGCGACCCAGTCAGCTATCAGCCCGTCCGAGTACTGCCGCAGCCTGCCTCGAATCACGTCGAGGTGCGTCGCTTCGTTTACAAGGCACAGAATGCGCCGGTAGTCGACCGGAATCGAGTCGTCCACGCTGTGTAACGCTTCGTCGCCACTCGCTGTGCGTCGATAGATCATCTAGCGATCCGCCAATGCGCTGCCTAAAGGGACGGAAAAATTCTATGCCCGAACGTCTACTTTGGGGTCGAAAGCCGCAGCCACTCCTTTGAGCGGCCCGAGACATAGGTAACAGGGCGTACCGGACACATAGGTAACACTTTCCGCCTTCGAGCGGGAGGTGTCTATGCCGTGGAAGGAGTGTTCGGTGATGGACGAGCGCCT
>Ga0335085_10009777_pt1 | contig 14424 bp, 14 predicted proteins | sample Lox_Sample_45_FD_206712 | JGI IMG/M metagenome (GOLD analysis project Ga0335085, IMG submission 206712) | Soil microbial communities from Loxahatchee National Wildlife Refuge, Florida, United States - Lox_Sample_4.5 | ecosystem: Environmental > Terrestrial > Soil > Wetlands | place: USA...
TACGGTCCGCCTCCTCTTTGCGCGCCGTCAAAACGATGACGCCGATGTGCTTGGTATCCTGGTGCCGGCGGAGCTCGGCGAGAACGTCGTAGCCCGAGATGCCGGGGAGCATCAGGTCGAGGACGATCAAGTCGGGCCGCTCCTCGCGCGCGGTGCGGAGGGCGTCCCGACCGTTGGTGGCGGTCGTTACCCGGTAGCTTGCCTTGGCGAGGTGATACGCGACGAGGGCGGTAATGTCGGGCTCGTCATCGACCACGAGCACCCGCTGGCCTCCATTTTGGCCGGCGGCGGCAGTCATAGCTTCACGTCGCCGCCGGGGTCGCGAGCGTCTCCGCGCGTGCCGAGCGGCAGCAGTGAGCGAGGCAGGTCGAAGAACCCGTGCCCGTCGACCTCGACGACGCTCCGGTCTCCTTCGTGGCGGTCCACGATCCAGCGATGGCACTCGGTCATAGCGGGGCCCCGCTCGTCATGGCCGCGACAAGGTAGCGTGGAGAGCATCGCCTTGGCAATTTCTTGCGGCATGAGTGGCGAGCGCTTGCGCATCTTCGTCAACGAGCGTCCGGTGGACGTTGCGCGTGGCGCGACCGTGGGAGATGCGGTGGCCGCGCTCGACACCGGGCTCGCCGCCCTCATTGCGGCCGGCGCGTACGTCACGGATGGTGTGGGCCGTCCTGTGGACACGGGGGACGCGGTCGGCGAGGCCGGCAGTGTATTTCGCGTGGTGGTACCCGCGGGCGGCGGCAAGGCCGGCCGTCTCACGAAAACGATGCTGCGGCGCTGGCCGAAGGCGGAGCTCCACGTCCACCTCGACGGGTCGCTGCGTCCCGGGACGATGCTCGAGCTGGGGCGCGAGGCGGGGATCCACCTTCCAGCGGACACGCCGGACGCGCTCCGTCGCGCGATGTTCGCGGGTGGCTCGGGCAGCCTCGAGGCATATCTCGCGAAGTACCAGGTGACGCTCGCCGTGATGCACACGGCCCCCGCGCTCGAGCGCATCGCCTACGAATTCGTGCTGGACGTCGCTGCGGAGGCGGTGCGCTACGTCGAAGTCCGCTACTCCCCCCTGCTGCATCCGACGCTCTCGCTCAGCCAGGCGATCGAGGCGCCGCTCCGGGGCGTTGCCCGCGGCAGCGCAGAGACCGGCACGAAGGTCGGAGTGATCCTCTGCGCGATCCGCACGCTGCCTCCGGCGCGCTCGCTCGAGCTGGCCCATGCGGCCGCCGACTACCGAGGGGCGGGCGTCGTGGGCTTCGACCTCGCGGGTTCCGAGCGCGGCCACCCCGCGAGCGAGCACCGCGCCGCGTTCGCGTTCGCCGCGCAACACGGTCTCGCCTGCACCTGCCACGCGGGCGAAGGTGACGGGCCCTCGTCCATTCACGAAGCGCTGCACGTGTGCGGGGCCGCGCGCATCGGTCACGGCACGCGGCTCGGAGAGGATGCTGCGTTGCTGGCAGCGGTGGCCGAGCAGCGGATTCCCCTCGAGATGTGTCTCACGAGCAACGTCCACACTCGGTCGGTCGCGTCCCCCGCCGCGCACCCGTTCCGCCGCTATCTCGAGCAGGGACTGGTCGTTACGCTGAACACCGATGGTCGTCTCGTGGACGGCGTCACCCTCACCGACGAGTACTACCTCGCGCACACCGTTCTCGATCTCGGAAGAGACGAGCTGGTCCGCGTGACGTTGAACGCCTGCGACAGCGCATTTCTCCCGGAATACGATCGCGTGGCGCTCCGCGCCCGGGTGGAGGGAGAGCTGGAGGGACTCGAGTGAGGGCGAACGGAGCTGTGGAGCAGGCGGTCGACGTGGTGCGTCAACGGCTGGCCGGTCTCGCGCCGCGCGTCGCGGTGGTACTCGGCTCAGGGCTTGGCGCACTGGCCGACCTGGTGCGCGATCCCAGGCACATTGCGTACGCCGACATTCCCGGCTTTCCGGAGCCGGGCGTCGCGGGCCACAAGGGCGAGCTCGTCGGCGGCACTCTCGCGGGCGTGCCGGCGCTCGTGCAGTGCGGCCGCTTTCATCTCTACGAGGGGCACGCGGCAGACGTCGTCGCGCTCCCGATCCGGGTGTTCCATCGCCTGGGGATCGAGACGCTCATCGTGACCAACGCGGCGGGTGGGATACGCCTCACGTTTCGCCCGGGGACCCTGATGCTCATCGCGGACCACATCAACCTGATGTGGCGGAATCCGCTCATCGGTCCGGTTGCGCCCGGGGAAGCGCGGTTTCCCGACATGAGCGGTCCGTACGACGCCGGGCTACGCGCGCTGGCGCGCGACGCCGCCCGGACCGCTCACGTCGCTCTCGAGGAGGGCGTCTACGCGGGGTTACTCGGCCCGTCGTACGAGACGCCGGCGGAGATCCGAATGCTCGCGCGGCTCGGCGCCGATGGAGTCGGGATGTCCACGGTCCCCGAGATCGTCGTCGCGCGAGCGTGCGGGATGCGGTGCCTCGGGTGGTCGGTCATCACGAACCCGGCGGCCGGGCTCGCGAGCGAGGCGATCTCGCACGACGACGTACTGGCGTTGGGCGGACGAGCGACGCTGCAGCTTGCGGCGTTGCTGGAGGCGATGCTGCGCCGCATGTAACGGCCTACAACCCCTCCGTCGGCGGCCGTCTCGGCCCCGGAACGAAATGATTCAGCGGCCCGTGTCCTCCCTCCCGCCCCAGCCCCGGCGCGGCAGCCATGGCACGTTGCACAAAGTCGATCGCATCGGTGACGGCTTGCACCATCGGCCGCCCGTGGGCGAGACCGGCGGCGATCGCGGCGGACAACGTGCAACCCGTTCCGTGCGTGGACGTCGTGTCGATCCGCGGATGCTCGAAGCGACGCTCGAGACCATCCATTACGAGGACGTCGACCAGCTCCTCACCGGCGAGGTGGCCTCCGGTGACCAGCGCCGCGCGCGCGCCAAGCCGGACGAGCGCGCGTGCCGCTCGAGTCATCTGATCCGGGGTCGCCACGTCGTCCCCGATCAGCGCGCGCGCCTCCGCGAGGTTCGGCGTGACGAGGCTCGCCAGGGGGACGAGCCGCTCCGTGATGAGACGCTCGGCGTCGCGGTCCAGCAGGCGATCGCCAGAGCTCGCCACCATGACGGGATCGAGGACGTAGTTGGGGAAGTCGTGCCGCGAGATCGCGTCGGCGACCGTGGCCACGAGTTCCGCCGCGCCGAGCATCCCGCTCTTCACCGCCTGGGGGCGAAGATCGTCCGCGAGGGCGTCGATCTGGCTCGCGACCAGCGCGGGTGGAAGGGCGCTCCAGCCGCGCACCCCATGTGTGTTCTGCGCGGTCACGGCGGTGACGGCGCTCGTTCCGAAGACGCCGAACTGATGGAACGTCTTCAGGTCGGCCTGGATCCCGGCCCCGCCCCCCGAGTCGGAACCCGCGATGGTGAGGGCGATCCTCACGAGAGGGCAGCTTGGCAAACTGCGCCGGTGCGGCGACGTTTAAGTGTGGCGCTCGCCGTCTGAATCCCGCACGCCGCCCGGGAGAAACGACCCATAGCAACTAATCTGCAGTCCCTGCTGCGCGATCTCCAACGCCGCAAGGCCCGGGGCCGCCGCGGCCTCGCCCTGGTCGAGGGCGTCCGGTTGGTGGAGGAAGCCCTCTCGGCCGGGTTGCGGCTGCGCGGCGCGCTCGTGTCGCCCGAGCTCGATCGGACGGCCCGCGGCGCCGCACTCCGCGTCGAGCTCGAGAAGCACGCGGTGCCGGTCGAGAACGTGGGGACGCGTACCCTCGACAACCTCGCCGACACGGAGTCGCCGCAAGGGATCGTCGCCGTCGTGGAGCCCCGCAAGTGGTCCGCGGACGAGCTGCCGCTCACCGAGCGGGGCGTGGTTCTCGTGATCGACGGCGTGCAGGACCCCGGCAACGTGGGCACGCTGATTCGCACGGCGCACGCGCTGGGTGTCGCCGGCACCATCGTATTGCGGGGCACGGCGGATGTGGTGGGACCGAAAGTATTGCGGGCGGCGATGGGCGCCACGTTCCGGCACCCGGTCGTCTCGCTCGACGACGCTGCCTTCATCGCGTGGGCGCGCCGCCACGGCGTCACGCTCTGGGCGGCTGCGGCGGATGGGGTGCCGTTGCATCGCGCGATCGGCGGGGCGAAAGGGAAGGGTGAAGGGGGAAGGGGCGACGACGGACCGGTGGGCGTCATCGTGGGCAACGAAGGTGCGGGGATCCGGCCGCACTTGAACGCCGTCTCCACCAAGCGCGTCGCCATTCCGCTCGCCCAGGGCGCCGAGTCGTTGAACGTCGCTGTCGCCGCCGGAATTCTCCTCTACGAGGTGTTGCGTGGGCGTTGAGACGGCGACCGTCATCGCTGCCGGTGTCGTGGGTCTCTGTTTCGGCAGCTTTCTCAACGTTTGCATCCTCCGATTGCCACACGAACAGTCGCTCGTACGACCTCCGTCCACCTGTCCGAAGTGCCTTCAGCCGATCGCCTGGCGCGACAACATCCCCGTCGTCTCGTGGCTCCTGCTCAGGGGGCGGTGCCGGCGCTGTGGCGCCCCGATCTCCATCCAGTACCCGATCATCGAGGCAGTGGCGGGGCTCCTGTGGATCGGGTCGGTGCTGCTGTATGGGCCGGGCGTTCATGCCCTCGCCGCGGCGGTGCTCGGGACCCTCCTCATCGGCATCGCGATCACCGACGCCCGGCACTTCATCATCCCCGACGAGTTCACCTGGGGCGGCGTGGTGCTCGGACTCGCGTTGTCGCTGGCCGGGGGCGCGCCGGGGTTCGTCAACGCGCTCATCGGCGCCGCGACGGGCTTCGGCCTCCTGTGGATCGTCGCGCAGGCGGGGCACTGGGCGTTCAAGGAAGAGGCGATGGGCGGCGGCGACATCAAGATGATGGCCATGGTCGGCTCGTTCGTCGGCTGGAAAGGCGTCCTGGTGACGTTGCTGCTGGGCGCGCTGCTCGGCAGCATCGTGTTCGTGCCGCTCTCGTTCCGGCGCAAACGTCTCGTGCCCTTCGGGGTATTCCTCGCCGTGGGCGCGGCGGTGACCTTCGTGTTCCAGGACGCCATCCTCAGCTGGTACGGACAGTTCCTGCGGGGGACATGAGTCGTGAGCAGCCTGGCCGGTCTGTTTGAATCGGGCGACTTGCTCGAGCACGTCGGCGTCGACCTCACGGCACAGGCGCGGCGCGGCGATCTCGAGCCGGTGCGCTGCCGCGACGCGGAGATCGCTCGCGTCATCGACGTCCTGCTGCGTCAAAGCAAGAACAATCCGGCGTTGATCGGGCGGGCCGGCGTCGGCAAGACCGCCATCGCGGAAGGACTGGCGCAGCGCATCGCTGTCGGCGACGTCCCCCCGGCGCTCAAGGACGCGCGCGTCGTCACGCTCGATCACGTGGCGCTGCTGGCCGGCACGACGTTCCGGGGCCAGTATGAGGAGCGCGTCCGCCGGCTGGTCGAAGCCCTGGTCCGCGATCCGGACCTGATTCTCTTCGTGGACGAGCTGCACAACCTGATCGGGCAGGGTAGCGCGATGGGCGCGGCGATGGATGCCGCGAACATGCTGAAGCCGGCGCTGGTGCGCGGCGACATCCGCGTCATCGGGGCCACGACGGGCGGCGAGTACGACCGGTGGATCCGCGGCGACCCGGCCCTGGAGCGGCGATTCCAGCCGGTCCTCGTCGAGGAGCTCGACGCGATTCAGACGTGGGAGGTGCTCGTCGCGCGCCGCCCCAGGCTCGAGCGCCACCACGCCGTCGCGGTCACCGACGACGCGCTGAAGGCGGCCATCGTTCTCACGGACCGGTTCGTCCCCGACCGGGCACGGCCCGACAAGGCGATCGACGTGCTCGACGAGGCCTGCGCCCACGCCCAGGCGACCGCCCGCGTGTCGCCCGAGCTGGACCGCCTGATTCGCGAGCGGCGCCGCGTGGACGCGATGCTGCGGCGGGGTCAAACGCACGAAGGCGGCGCCGGCTCGGGGGGCGCGGCCGGCCCGGGCGAGGATCTCGTCGCGGAGATCTTTCCGATGCTGGAGCGGATTGGGGAGGAGATCGAGAGAATGCTGGGCGGTAAGGGGCGGACAGAGGCGGACGGAGCCGGGAGCGAAGCGGGACCCATACCGCCCCCCACGGCCCCCGCCCGCCCCGTACTGTCCCTCACCGACCAGCGGTCCGAGCTCGACCGCCTTCTGCGCCGCGAGCTCGAGCACCAGGGCATCGTCGTGACCGGGCAGGACGTCGCGCGGGTGGTCGGGGCGGCCGCGGGCAAGGGGATCGAGTGGACCGGTTGACGCGTCCGTGCGTGGTGTCTGTGCTGATGGTGGCGGCCGCAACGGGCTTCGGATGCAGCGAGCGGGCGCGCGCCATCCAGCGCGAATCGGAGTTGAAGCAGGTCGTGCAGCAGATGATGGCCCCGGTCGAGCGGGCGACGGGCCTCACGTTCAAGCGCCAGCCGATCGTGCTCCAGCGGACCCGCGCCCAGGTGCGCGACTACGTCGTCCACAAGTCGGACCACGATATGCCGCCGGCAGAGATCGACGGCATGCAGGCGGCGTATCGCCTGTTCGGGCTCCTTCCCGACTCGGTCGACCTGCGCCGCACCGTGATCGATTTGCTCACCGAGCAGGTGGCGGGCTACTACGACGCCGACTCGAACGCGCTGTTCATCCCGACGGACATCGATCCCGCGCAGGCACGGCTCGTGGTCTCCCACGAGCTGGTGCACGCGTTGCAGGCGCAGTATGTCGACCTCGATTCGCTGATCCATCAGGACCGCCAGAACGACCGGCGTTCGGCGGCACAGGCGATTCTCGAGGGGCAGGCGACGCTGGCGCAGATCCTCGTGCTCATGCCCGAGCAGAACGTGGACAGCCTCCCGGACTTCTGGGAGCTGCGGGACGCGCTCGGCAAGCAGCAGGCGCAGATGACCGTGTTTGCGAACGCGCCGGTCTGGCTCCGCGAGAGCCTGATCTTCCCGTATCTCGGCGGGGCGGAGTTCGTGCGACGGTTCCAGCATCTGCATCCCGACAAGCAGCCGTTCGGCGCGCTCATGCCGGTCTCGACCGAGCAGATCCTGCACATCGACCGCTACGAGGCGGGCGACCGCCCGCAGGTGCTCGCGTTCGTTCGACCCGCGCGGGACAGCGTGATCTACGAGAACGATCTCGGAGAATTCGAGACCCGGCTCCTGCTCGAGCAGCTGCTCGGGAATACCGCGACCGCCACGGCGCTCGCCGCCGGATGGGATGGGGACCGCTACCAGATCCTGGGGCCGGGCGCCGGTGCCCTCGTGTGGTACTCGGTGTGGGACGATGCGGCAACGGCGGACCGCTTTGCCGCCGGGCTGAAGCGGGCGTGGGCGCTGCGCCGAATCCCGGGGCAGGCGGAGCGGCGGTCGGAGATAGTGCGCTTGCCGCTCGGCGGCCTCCCCGTGGTGCGCCTGGTCGACGCGCCCCTCCAATGGGACGGATGGACGCATATCCCCACCGTGCGGGCTGTGCCTGTGTCGCCCCTGCACGCCCGCCCGAGATAGCCACACCGCAGCACCAGTCCCACCCTTGGTTTCGTGCAACTCGCTAAGTAGGTTTGTCCGCTTATGTTTACGGCGCTATCCGAGCAGCTCGGCGCGGTGCTGCGGCGACTCACCGGTCGAGGCGTGCTGTCGGAGCAGGATGTCAACGACGCGTTGCGCGACATCCGCCGGCATCTGCTCGAAGCGGACGTGAGCTTCGAGGTCACGCGCGGCTTCGTCGAGCGCGTGCGCGAGCGCGCGGTGGGTGCTGCCCAGCTCGCGCCGGTCAACCCGGGCCAACAGGTCGTGAAGCTCGTGCGCGACGAGATTGCGCGCATGCTCGGCGCGAGCGATACGGACCTCGCGGCCCAAGGACCGGCGCGCCCCGCGGCACCGCTCAATTACGCGTCGGTCGGCCCGACGGTGATCCTGCTGGTCGGCCTGCAGGGCTCGGGGAAGACCACCACGGCGGCGAAGCTTGCACACCGTCTCAAACGCGAGCAGAAGGCGCCGGGGCTCGTGGCGGCGGATGTCTATCGTCCCGCGGCAGGCGAGCAGTTGGAGCAGCTTGGGAAGACGGCCGGGGTCCCGGTGTTCGGGACGGGGGAAGAGGGAAGGGGGACGGGCGTCCTGGAGCTGGTGCGCGGCGCTCTGCGCGGAGCCGAAAAGGCGCGCTGTCGCACGGTCATCGTAGACACGGCCGGGCGGTCGCAGGTGGACGCCGAGATGATGGCGGAGCTGGCCGCGCTCAAGACGGCGACGAAGCCGCACGAGGTGCTGCTCGTGGCCGACGGGATGACCGGCCAGGATGCGGTGCGCCTCGCGCGCGGCTTCCATGAGGCCGTGGGCCTGACGGGCGTGATCCTCACCAAGCTCGACGGGGACGCGCGCGGCGGCGCGGCGCTCTCGATCCACGGTGTGACGGGCGTGCCGATTCGGTTCGTCGGAACCGGAGAGAAGACCGACGCGCTCGAGCCGTTCGACCCGATTCGTATGGCGGGCAGGATCCTCGGCCAGGGCGACGTGGTGACGCTCGTCGAGAAGGTCGCAGCCTCGGTCGATACGGAGGCGGCGGCCAAGCTCGAGAAGAAGGTTAAGTCGAAGGCGGGAATGGACCTGGGCGACTTTCTCACCGCGCTGAAGCAGATGCAGTCGCTCGGGCCGTTGAAACAGCTGGTAGGTTTGTTGCCCGGCGCCGCGGGGAAAGCGGTGCGGCAAGCCGGCGCCGGGGCGCTGGACGACAAGCGCTTGAAGCACGTCGAGGCGATCGTACTATCGATGACGCCGGCGGAGCGGGCTGACCCGAAGATCCTGAATGGCTCGCGCCGGCTGCGGATCGCCAAGGGTGCCGGGCGGCCCGTGCAGGAGGTCAATCGACTGCTGGAGCAGTTCCAGCAGATGCGCAAGCTCTTACACAGGATGTAGGACGACTCTATGGCAACTCGTATTCGACTGCGGCGTGAGGGGCGGAAGGGCCAGTCGTACTTCCGCATCGTGGTCGCCGATCAGGAATCGCCGCGCGATGGCAGGTTCGTCGCGACGCTCGGCCACTACCACCCACGCTCCCGACCTGCCGTGATCAAGGTGAACGCCGAGCAGGTCCACGCTTGGCTCGCCAAGGGGGCGCTGCCCACGGACACCGTGCGGTCCCTCCTCAAGCAGGTGGGGGTCCTCGGCAAACGCCCGCCCTCCGCCTAGTCGGGCGGCTGCGCAAGCCGCACGGCGAGCAGGGGGAAGTCGCCGTCATACCCATCGTCCCGAATCCGGGCGCGATCTTTCTTCCGAAGGCGCGCCTGCTGATCGTGGACGACGAGCGACGCGTGATCGCGGGGCCGCTGACGGTGACGCGGCGGCGCGCCTATCACCGCGAATGGCTGCTCGGCTTCGCCGGCGTCACGAGCCGCGCGGTCGTTGAAGGTTGGCGGGGCCACTACGTGGCGACGGATGAGTCCGATGCTGACGATTAACGTGGTCACGTTGTTTCCCGAGGTGTTCGCGGCGCATTGCGCCGTCAGTATCCCCGGGCGCGCGGCGGCGGCAGAGCTGGTCCGCTACCGCATAGTGCAGCTGCGTGACTACACGCATGACAAGCACCACACCGTGGACGACGCGCCGTACGGCGGGGGCGCCGGGATGGTGCTCAAGCCGGAGCCGTTCTTCGAAGCCGTGGAGGATCTGCGGGCCGGCCCCCCGGTCGTGCTCCTCTCGGCGCGGGGCCGGCGCTTCAGGCACGACGACGCCGTGCGGTTCGCGGTCGGGAAGGAGCTGACGCTGTTGTGCGGCCATTACAAGGACGTGGACCAACGCGTGGCGGACGGGCTCGGCGCGGAAGAGCTGTCGATCGGGGATTTCGTGCTGTCGGGCGGCGAGCCTGCGGCGCTGTGCATTCTGGACGCGGTGGTCCGCCTGCTGCCCGGAGCATTGGGCGACCACGAGTCGGCGGCAAGCGACTCGTACTACGACGGTTTGCTCGCGCCGCCCAGCTATACCCGGCCGCCGAGCTATCGCGGGATGGAGGTCCCCGAGGTATTGTTGAGCGGAGATCATGCGAAGATCGCGACGTGGCGCGCCCAGGAAGCTGAGCGCCTGACGCGCGAGCGGCGGCCCGATCTGTGGGCCAACTACGTCGAGGAAGAACGAGGGTGAGCGTATGCAGCGGCTGAGAGCGGTCGAGCGGGAAGGCCTGAAGACCAACATTCCCGCCTTCGATCCCGGCGACACGGTGCGCGTGATGGTGCGCGTGCGCGAGGGAGACAAGGAGCGCCTGCAGGCGTTCGAGGGGATTTGCATCGGGCGTCGCGGGGGCGGAATCAGCGAGACGTTCATGGTCCGCAAGATCTCCGCCGGCGTCGGGGTCGAGCGGATCTTCCCGCTCCACAGCCCCTCCATCGCGGAGATCGAGCTGGTCCGGAAGGGCCGGGTGCGTCGCGCCAAGCTCTACTTCTTGCGGCGGCTCGCGGGCAAGGCCGCGCGGATCCGCGAGAAGCGCGGCGAATCCCTCGCGACCGCCGGGCCGGAGCAGCCGCCGGCGTGAGCGCCCTCCGCCCCACGCTCCAGCGCGAGATCGCGTTGTGGCAAGCGGGGGGCGGACTCGTCGCCGGTGTCGACGAAGTCGGCCGCGGTCCACTCGCCGGTCCGGTGGTGGCCGCGGCCGTCGTGTTTCCCGCCTTCGCCCGCCCGATCCGCGGGCTCCGCGATTCCAAGATGCTGCCGCCGACCAAGCGGCTCCGGCTCGCCGCGCTCGTGCGCCGGCGCGCGCTCGCGGTCGGCGTCGGGGCGGCGAGCGTTCACGAGATCGACCGGTGGAACATCCGGCGCGCGACCATCCTCGCGATGCGGCGCGCTCTCGCGCATCTCCCGCTCGAGCCCGCGCACGTGCTGGTCGACGGCCTCCCCTGTCCCGAGCTCGGCCGCGCACACGAAGCGATCGTGGATGGCGACGCGCTGTGCCAATCGATTGCCGCCGCGTCGGTGATTGCGAAGACGGTGCGCGACCTGCTCATGTCACGGCTCGCGCCGCGCTACCCCGCGTATGCGTGGGCCTCGAACAAAGGGTATGGGACGGCCGAGCATCTGGCCGCGCTGGACGAGCGGGGCTTCACCGTGCACCATCGCAAGAGCTTCAGTCCCGTGGTGCAGCTCGAGCTGGCGATGGCCGATTACTGAAAGAGGTTGTCGTCCTCGAGACGCGTGAAGTTCCCCTGTGCGTCGAGCAGATACACGATGATCGAGTGGACCTTGTCGTAGGTGATCGTCGTGAGGGGCACCGGCGGCACCGCCATTCCCAGGTACCCCGCCGTGTTGGCGTAGACCAGGGAGCCGTCCCGCAGCTGCGCCGCCACGAAGGCGCCGACGAAGTCACGGTCGGCATCGAAGGTCGCGAGATCCATCAGCACCGCTTCTGTTCCCACGAAGTACGCGTCGAACTGGACCGCGACGGGGGGGCTTCCTCCCCGGCTCGGCGCCAGCGGCGTCTCGATCACCGGTGAGGCGTATCCGTACGAGTCGGCGACCCAGAGTGCCACGCAGCGGTCTTCGCCCGTGGACGGAAGCAGCGGCACCTCGAACGTGGTGAGGACGGTGATCGTGTCCTGGTTCGCGGTCCGGCCGCCCCTCAAGCCGCCCCGCGTGCTCCCGCCTCCAGTTGGCAGCAGGGTATTGCGATGGCAGTCCGTGAGGTCCCACACGTAGCGGTCGATGTCGCGATCGGGGTCGGTCGCCCGGAACACGAGACCCGTCACCCCATCGTGATACGTGGCGCGCGCGAACAGCACCTGGGGCCGGTGCGCTGGATCGGAGCACCGAATGGTGAAGTCGAGCTGCGCCCCACCCGCGGAGTCGAGCGTCACGGTCTGCCGAGCGCCGCCGTTATTCGTCAGGATGCAGTTCGCCGGCACGGCGCCCACGTCCACCGTCGTTGGGCCGGCCGGCAGGCCGTCCAGCGCGAGGGTATCGTCGCGATCGAGGAGCCCGAGCCGCTCCCGGCCATCGGCGGTGGCGAGGCGATAGACGTAGGGCCCAGGGTTGGCGCCGTCGGTCAGGACCGAGACGGTCAGCTGCGTTTGGCACAGCACGAAATAGCGCAGCAGCGTCGTATTGGTCCCCTCGACGATCGAGACGAACTGGGCGCCCTCGCGGCTCTTGCACTGTGCGGGCACGTCACCGAGGTCGACCTCGTAGCTGGCGGGCGGGACCGAGAGGATCATGGTGTCGCGCGGCGCGACGGAGATGGTGGTGTCGATGCCGAGCGTGCCGGACAGCTCCCGCACGTGATAGGTGTACCGGGTCCCCGCGGCCGCTCCCGACGGCGCGACCACGGTGGCCACGACCGCGAGGTAGGGCGGCGGGCCGAGCGTCGGCCCCGTCGCTTCGCTGCACGCTGTGAGCGCCGCCGCTGCAACGCCCCAACCAAGCAATCGCTGTCTGACGCCGCTCGCCATGGCTACCGCCCGATGAGTGGAAAGCCGAAGGCGCCCGGACCTTGGGGCCCGGGCGCGCTTCGGCACCAGCTTCCTACGCCACCGCCCTAGGGGTGCGTGGCGTCGGTCATACCGCGGGTCCACCCGGCGTACCACGGAATGCCGTCGGGGGCCACCGCGCCGAGGTACGGCGCATTCTCAAACGTGTAGCCGTTCACCGTCCCGGGGGACGGGGCGACCGGCAGCGTGGTCGGGGGTGAGCCCGGCTTCGGCCGGAAGTCCGGCACCTGCCTGTCGAGCGGGTTGACGAGGTAGTCCCCGTTCGGGTCATCGTTCCCATAGACGGTGATGTTGTTCGCGGGGTTCGCGATATAGAGTGCTTCGAGATTCGTCCCGTCGAACGGTGGTGCGGTGTAACCGCCGCAGGGGCCTGCAACGCCCGAGACAACGCCCGGATCCGTGGCGTCCTGATCGCCGGCCACGGACAAGCCACCGGACGCCCCCGGCGGCACTGGCGCCGTGGGACCAAGGCTGAAGATCGCGTTGCGAATCAATCCGGCGCCGATTGCATCGCAGATCCCGGTCGGATCGAGCGTTGGGCCGCTGCCGGCGGAACCCGAGGGCTGGTCGAAGTCGAGCGCCGAGCCGTAGCGGTACACGACGACATTGCGCACCGTCCCGTTCGTATTCTGACGGAACAGGAACGCCTGGTTCGCACAGTTGGCACCGGGGCTGCCGGTCGGGCCGAGCTGCGTGTGACACGTGGCAGGGAGTCCGGTTGCGGAGGTATAGCGGAACGGCTGCTGCTTCCCGACGCACGTGACGTTGAAGACCGTCGGGTTGGAGCGCGGCGTGGTGCTCGGGTTCCCGGCGTCAATGCCGTTGTTGTCCATCTCGAAGCAGCGGTCACCGTCCATCGAGTCGGCCTGGACGATGACGTACTGCACGCTCCCGCGGTAGCCGAGGACCCAGTCAAAATTGTCGTCCTCATTCGCGGTGAGGTACAGGTGCTTGATGTTGACGGTGCCGCCGAAGTACTCGGAGCCGTCATCGAGCGAGCCGTGTGACTGGACGTAGTCAACGACGGTGTGGTTGCCGACGGCGTTGAACGTGATGCCGTTGCGCTCCTTGGTCGGCGAGAATCGAGCGCCCCCGAACTCCGACCGCACGTAGCGGAGCACGCCGCTCGAGTCGGCGTCGTTGCAGCCGCCAAACAGGGTCGTGGCATCGGACTCATCCTGCTCCTGAATGCAGCCGCCCACGCTGCGCGTGCCGTTCGCGGGATTGGGCCCGGAGGTCGGCGAGTCCGCGTTGATCGTGGCGTTACCGGCGAGGATGAGGCCGCCCCAGCAGCCGGGCCAGCGGGTGCCCACGGCTTCGCCGCGCGGCCCCATGAAATTCGGGAGCCGGCAGGTGAAAATGATCGGCTCGAGCGCGGTCCCGTCGGCCACGATACGGCCGTCGCGCTTGACGATCAGCGTGCCCTGGCCCTGGCCTACGCCTCCCGAGCCGAACGTGCCCGTGCCGTAGTGACCCTCGACCCGCGTGCCGGGCATGATGGTCAGCGTGGCGTTGTTCGTCACGTAGATGTTCGGGTGCAGGGTGTCGCCAACCCAGTAGAGGTGGTCCTTGGACCACGTCGTGTTCGTCGTGATGTCCGCGAGGACGTGGACCGTGTCGCCCCACGTCGTCTGCGAGGGCCCGCGGCCGGGAATGACGTCGCCCACGACGGGCACGTCAGTGCCGACGGCCTCGTTGGCGATCGCGGTCACGTCGGAGACGTTGATCACCCCGTCGGGATTCGCCGTGCCGGGCTCCACCCCGGGACGAGGTGTGCCCGCCGTGCCCCCGTTCACCGGCCGTACGTTGCCGGCGATGACGGCGTCGCGGTTCGTGTTGTCGATCATCGTGACGGCCCCGACGCTCACGTTCGCGACATAGGTGACGTCGGTCACGTTGATGTTGCCGTCGAGGGTTGCGTCGCCGTACTTCAGGTTGGGAGCGTACTGGCCGGGCGAGAGGACCGGAGCGGCG
>Ga0335085_10009779_pt1 | contig 14423 bp, 11 predicted proteins | sample Lox_Sample_45_FD_206712 | JGI IMG/M metagenome (GOLD analysis project Ga0335085, IMG submission 206712) | Soil microbial communities from Loxahatchee National Wildlife Refuge, Florida, United States - Lox_Sample_4.5 | ecosystem: Environmental > Terrestrial > Soil > Wetlands | place: USA...
GTTGTGCAGAAGCGGAGAAAGGGTGTGCCGGATGGGATGGCCTAGAATACCGTAAATCTCCGTTGTGCCCATGATCTTCATGGCCGCAAGTGGTTATTGACCGGACGTATTCCTCGATAGATATAATGAAGGCCGGAAAGAATGGTGAGCAGAAGCATGCCGGAAACCAAAGGCTGTTTAAAACCCGTATCCTTGTTCAGTACCACCAGCGACAGGATGAGGATGATATACACTAACTGCAAAAAGGTTGTGGTCTTACCCAGGGGTGTCGGTGAAATAATAAATTGGGCCTGGGCAAGGTGGAGCACCAAAGCCCCCAGCACAAGGATAAGATCCCTACTCACCACGATGACAGAAACCCAGACAGGAACAAACTGCAACACCGACAAACCAACGAACGCCGCGGTTAAGAGTAGTTTATCCGCCATAGGATCCAGATAGGTACCCAAGGTGGTCCTTTGGTTTGCAGCGCGCGCGATCAGTCCATCCAGACCATCGGTGAAACTCGCTAATAGAAAGACACTCAAGGCAGAACGATAAAGTCCGTATATTAATAAATTGATGAAAACCGGGATTAATAAGATCCTTAAAATCGTGATCAGGTTGGGTAGATTCATAAATTCATAATGAAGGTTGATCGCGGTGTGATACCAGTGCAGGATTATAAGTCATGGTTCCTGTCGTGTCAACCGACATCCGCCACACAAGATTTTTTTGAAAGATTCATCAGTTACAGGCGTATCCACAAGAATTGGGGAAAAGTTGTGAATAACTCCAATACCTTTTACTTTGAACAGCCGTATTTATCAACAAAACACCAGATTGCCTAAAATTTGATCAGACCTAATATTTTGATTTTAAATGGATAAATATAAAAACAGGAGCTACGAGCTTCGAAAATAAAATTAGAACAGATCATCGTCCGACTTATCCACAATGTGTGGTGAGGGTATAAAGATTCGACTACTAAATCTTGTATTTAGTTTTTCAGAAAATGGTTGATTGTTGCGCCTCTCCCCGTTATAATTTCGATTGATTTCAAGTTATTTTCAAATACGTCACAAGGAAAAACTCGGAGACTATCATGAAAGTTGAAATTCATCAGGTAGAAGGATTCGACCCTAGTCATAGGTCATTCAACCGGAATGCAGAGGTCTTCCGGTCCGGTAAAGGCTACTACGCAGCAATGAATTATGAGGGGCAGCAAGTCCAGGGCATGATCTTCAATACAATTGAAAAAGCAATGCTGGATCTGATCTCAAACCTTCAAGCAAAAGGCTTTTCAAGACTTCGTAGCCGCGTCAACTTTAAGGGACAGCGTTACTTGGCTGAGCGGGAACCCTGGATAGATTATTCGGACGCCGTTAAGGCCAAATAGTCAGAAATGGTCGCTCATGACCTGAGTCATCAATTGGGGACCAGTAAGGTCTTATCAGATTTCTCCACGAAAGAGGCCTATTCCATTGACGCCGGAATTTACAAGATCCCACCTCAGGCCGTCGTCATCATCGAAGAAAAGTCAGATCTTGAAACGGTTTTGGCCTACGCTCAAAAGAAGGGAGTCCCGCTGACCGCTCGCAGCGGCGGGACGAATCTCACAGGCAGCGCAATCGGACAAGGGATCATACTGGAATTTTCCCGACTGAACCAGATCCTTGAAATACATACGGAAGAAAAGTGGGCTCGTGTCCAGCCCGGCATCACTTATGCCGAGTTGAACAAACGGCTGGAAAAGAACGGCTTCCTTTTCGCTCCGGACCCTTCCAGCGGCGATATGTGTAAGCTGGGCGGGATGCTGGGGACTAATGCGGCCGGACCTCACACGCTTAAATACGGCTCGGTCAAAGACAACGTCTTATCACTGGAAGTCCTGCTGGCCGATGGCCAGTGGCTCGCTGCAAAACCTTATCGTCTCGACGGCCCTGACCTTGCCCAACTGTTTCAGACACATCCTTCGCTCGAACAAGTCCTGGACCTTGTGCAGCAAAATAAAAACTTGATCCAGAGTCGCCGTCGTCACGTCAGCAAGAACAGCAGCGGTTATAATCTGTTCGATCTTGCAGATGGTTTGGATCGGGGGGTCCTCGATCTTCCCAAACTTTTTATCGGGAGCGAAGGAACGCTCGGCCTCACGCTCCATGCCACGATCAAATTGATGGATCGGCCGCGGTCCATCACCACAGGCTTGATCCATTTTAAACGGTTGGAAGAAATCGGACCGGCCGTGAACCTTCTCCTGGCTCAACATCCCTGCGCACTGGAGGTAATGGATGCAAACACGCTCGACATGATCGGCCGCGAACGGTTTAGCATCCCACTGGACGCCCAGGCGGTACTCTTAGTAGAGTTTGATCAGGCAGACGATCAGCAGAAAATGGCCGAGGCTCAAAAAAGTTGTCAGGCCTTCTCGCTCTGCCGTCCGATGGATGTCGCATACGAGAAAAAGGATCAGGAGCGACTCTGGACAGTTCGTAAAGCAATCTATCCAACACTCTATCGCCAGGATTCGAAGAAGCGTCCGATCAATTTTTGCGATGATGTCGTTGTCCCCGTACGGCGCCTGACCGAGCTGATCGCCTATCTTGAAAAACTCTTCAAAGACTTAAACATCCCGGTCGCGATCTACGGACACATCGGAGACGGAAACGCTCATATCAACCCATTGCTCGATCTCAATGATCCGGCCGATCTTGAAAAGATGATACGGGTCGCAAATGAAGTCCACACAATCGTCATCGAGCGGTTCGAAGGATCGCTCTGCGGCGAGCACGGAGACGGCCGCGTCCGCGCCGAGTTTCTGCCGGCCTTATACGGCCCGGAGCTCTACCGCCTGTTCGAGAAGGTCAAGAAGATAATGGATCCTCAGGGAATCCTAAACCCCGGTATCAAGTTAAGCAACGTGCCTTTCACAACTCATCTGGACAAAGAGCGGTTGGAGAAATCCTGCGCCACCTGCGGGAAATGCAACTCGGTCTGCCCGGTGTATGACGTCGCAGGCGAAGAAACCAACGCCGCAAGAGGCTGGTTTCACATCCTGACATCGCCGGATTATTCGTACGAAAAGGCACAGCGCGTCGTGGAGGCCTGCATGAACTGCCGGTCTTGTGTCGCGGTCTGCCCGGCTGGAATTGACGTCGGAGCATTGGTATTAAAAAAGCGGGCAGAGCATCCCAACCCGCTCACCGGTTGGGTCTTCGGCCTTCAGGCAAAGCGGCTCCGGCTGTTTGAAAAGCTGATCAAACTCGCCGGCCTCGCCCAGCCTCTCTGGGATAACCGGCCGATGCGTGCATTGATTGAGTATGCGACGCTTCCGATCATGAGAAAACTCGCCCCGACCGCCCGGCTTCCGCGTGAGATGATCCTTCCACAACTAGTCACGCGCACGCTGCGCGAGCGGCACTTTGGACTGACCGAAGAAGGCGGAGCACAGGGACGGGTAGCCTATTTTCATGGCTGCGCCGCCAACTATTTCCAGGACGGAGTGGGCGATGCAGTGATCGGGCTCTTGAAAAAGCAAGGAGTCGATGTGGTTCTGCCGAAACAGCGTTGTTCTGGCACACCGATTCAAACCTACGGACATCTCGACATTGTCCGAAGTCATGCCGGGTTCAACATCGAGTCGCTTAGTCGGTATGATCGTGTGATCACCGGCTGCGCCTCCTGCACCCTGATGCTCAAACAGGAGTATCAAGAGGTCTTCACGGACAGCGGAATGAAGACAAAGGCTTTGGATCTTTCAAAACGGGTCATGCACATCACCGAATTCCTCGTCAAGGAAAAGGGTCTGAAACCACCGACTCGAAAAACGACCGATGCATCCCAGCGCGTGACATATCACTCCTCCTGTCACCTCCGGGCGGCCGGCGTCACGAAGGAGCCACGCTTACTTTTAAAAGAGCTGCCCGGTGTGGAATACGTCGAAATGCAGGATGCGGACCGATGCGCGGGCGGCGCCGGAACGTTCAACACCAAGAACCCTGGTCAATCAACCGCAATCTTCGACCGCAAGCGGCGAGCAATCGAAGAAAGCGGCGCCGAAATCATCGCCACGAGCTGTCCCGCCTGCATGATTCAGCTGAACGACGGCCTGCGAGGCAAGAAGGTCGTCAAGCATGTCGCCCAGATTCTGAACGAAGCGTATGAAGACGACAAGAATTCTTAATGGACAGGTTTGCGTTTGAGGGGCAGTTCTCATCGCTCCACAATCTGCCGTGGATCGAATCGGCATGACTGTTTCAAAACGTCTCGCACGGGTCGCTCTCTTCGCCTTCCTCGTGACATTCGTCTGCACCCGGATGCTTGTGTTGCTGATCATGGCACACCGGATTCCCGACTTGTATTTATACATTGGTGAAACTCATATCCATCATCTCAATTACGGCATCTTCCTTCTAGCCGCTGTCGGAGCCTATCTCCTGTTTGTCCAGCCTAAGGACAACAGAACAATTAAGATCGCGTCAATCGGATACGGCATCGGACTCGCGCTGACATTCGATGAGTTTGGCATGTGGCTTCACCTCGGAGGCAGCTACTGGCAACGCGCCAGCTTCGACGCCATTACCGTGGTGGGCGCGGCTCTTACGCTCATCGGCTATACGCCATGGTCGTATGTCGCCCGGCTGCAAAGACGCTGGCTGACTGCAGGCATTATCGCGGTGCTGGTGGTCGTCTTTTTCATCCTCCTCGTCGATTCCTTTCGCTTTGTGGGAAACCGGATCCGCCCCACGCTGGAGCAGATCGAAGAGGGAGCACCGAAATGATATTGGCAATAGTTCATCTTCCGGCCCTAAAATTCCGGGCACACCATACTGAACTACTTAATTCTTGACTCTCGCCTGCCAATCTGTTTACCCTAGATGAAGCTCGGTTTGCATCAGAGTATCATCCCGAAACCGTATAATCATAAGTTAAATAGCTGACAAGACTCTTTAAGCCGACTCAGCACCTCTTCAAGAATCGACAACCAAGACGCATGAGGTCTACCGATGAGCGAAAAAGCCGCCGATCGGGTACGCGAGACAATGGATGCTATGTACCGTTCCGAATCGCGTCGCGTTCTCTCCATCCTGATCCGCCTTCTCGGCGACTTTGACCTTGCCGAAGAGGCGCTGCATGATGCTTTCGCTGCGGCGGTGGATCAATGGCCGCGGGACGGTGTGCCCGCCAATCCAAGGGCATGGCTCATTTCCACCGGTCCACCGGCCGATTCAAGGCCATCGACGGCATCCGCCGGCGGGACCGGTTCAACACCCCGCTCGAAGAGATCGCGGACCGACTAGCTTCGGATGCCGACGATTCCTCTGAGGTGGACGAAAATGTCGTCGAAGACGACCGTCTGCGACTGATCTTCACCTGCTGCCATCCGAAAAAGTGGAAACGATGTCCGAAAGCGAGATGTATGGAAAGAATGCTGCCAAAGGTATCTGTGCTTTATTAACCCTTTCATCATAGGAGGAAAACCATGGTTAAAGCAATTCCGGACGGTTATCACTCAGTCACACCAAGCTTCACATTCAAAGATTCGCAGAAGGCGATTGACTTCTATAAGAAAGCTTTCGGCGCCAAAGTGCTGGACACGATGAAGAGTCTGGATGGGCGCGGAATCATGCATGCGACGATCCAGATCGGCAATTCGATCTTGATGATGGGCGACGAAATGCCCGGCGCGGAGAACTGCGCCAAGAGCGCCGAAACGCTCGGCAGTTCTCCGATCAGTTTCTACATCTACGTGCCCGACGCGGATGCGGCGTTCAAGCAGGCCGTCGCAGCCGGCGGCACAGCGGCGATGCCGGTAGCGGATATGTTCTGGGGAGACCGCGCGGGGTCGATCCGGGACCCGTTCGGCTACTCGTGGATGATCGCCACGCACAAGCAGGACCTGACCAAAGAGCAGATCCGAAAAGGCGCTGAGGCCTTTTTCGCGCAAATGGCAAAGAAATAAGTCTGCAGAGGTCGCGACCGGCACCCTCAACTTAAGGAGGCGATGATGCAAAAAATCATCCCGTGCTTGTGGTTCGATCATCAAGCCAAAGAAGCGGCAACGTTTTATGTCTCGATTTTTAGAAATTCTAAAATCGGTCGCATTACCCGCTACGGTGAAGCGGGGGCCAAAGTCTCTGGAAGACCGAAGGGAAGCGTGATGACCGTGATGTTTAAACTCAACGGGCAGGAGTTCATGGCGCTAAACGGTGGTCCAATATTTAAATTTAGCGAGGCCGTATCGTTCGTCGTAAACTGCAGGACACAAAAAGAACTGGACGACTTGTGGGAGAAGCTCTCAGAGGGTGGAAAGAAAGGGCAATGCGGTTGGCTTAAAGACAAGTATGGTGTTTCATGGCAGATTGTTCCTACTGTCATAGCCGAGATGGTGACTGACGCTGATCCCGCAAAATCGGAACGAGTGATGAAGGCATTGCTTCAAATGACTAAACTTGGTATAAGAAAGTTGAAGCAAGCCTATGAGGAGTAGGGGACAGGCGGTCCACGATTCATTCAAAAGGAGAATTCGCTATGAGTAAAGTACGACTTCTGGTGGGTACACGCAAGGGCGCTTTCATCCTGACGTCGGACGGCAAGCGCAAAAAATGGGAGGTCAACGGTCCCCATTTCGGGGGCTGGGAGATCTATCACGTCAAAGGTTCACCCGTCGACCCGAACCGGTTGTACGCGTCGCAGACCAGCAGCTGGTTTGGACAGATCATTCAGCGTTCGGATGACGGCGGCCGGACTTGGTTCCAACCCGGCACGAAACCGGGCGAGCCGACCAAGACCCCGGACGGAACGCCCATGGGTGAAAGCAATAAGTTCGTCTACGACACCTCCCCCGGGACCGGCAAACCCCTCACCACGCACCAGTGGTACGACGGCAGTCCGCACCCGTGGGAGTTCAAGCGCGTCTGGCATCTCGAGCCGTCTCTGACCGATCCGGATATCGTCTACGCAGGCGTTGAAGACGCTGCGCTCTTCCGCACAACCGACGGCGGACAGACCTGGCACGAGCTCGCGGGACTGCGCGGTCACGGCACCGGATCCAAATGGATGCCCGGCGCAGGCGGCATGGGACTGCACACGATCCTTCTCGACGCGAAACATCCCGATCGAATTTATACCGCCATCTCGGCCGCGGGGGTGTTCCGAACCGACGATACCGGCCGGACTTGGCGGCCGGCCAATCGCGGATTGGTTTCCCAATTCATTCCCGACCCGAACGCCGAGGTGGGCCACTGCGTCCACCGCATCGCGATGCACCCGTCGCGTCCGGACGTGTTGTTCATGCAGAAACACTGGGACGTCATGCGCAGCGACAACGGCGGCGGATCGTGGCAGGAGATCAGCGGAAACCTGCCGAGCGATTTCGGATTCGTGATCGACATTCACGCGCACGAGCCGGAAACGATTTATGTCGTCCCGATCAAAAGCGACTCGGAACACTACCCGCCCGATGGAAAACTCCGGGTGTACCGCAGCCGCACCGGCGGGCGCGAGTGGGAAGCCCTTACGAAAGGTCTCCCGCAGCGCGACTGCTACGTGAACGTGCTGCGCGATGCGATGGCGGTCGACACCCTCGACAACTGCGGCGTCTATTTCGGCACCACCGGCGGGCAGGTGTACGTATCGGCCGATGCCGGCGACGCGTGGGCGCCCATCGTCCGGGATCTTCCCGCAGTCCTGTCGGTGGAGGTTCAGGTCCTCCCGTGATTCGAGTAGCGCTTCCGTATCATTTGCGGACGTTGGCTCAAACCGGGGATGAGGTGAGCCTGGAAATCGAAGGTCCCGTCACGCAGCGCTCGATACTCGACGCGCTCGAAGCCCGGTATCCGATGCTCCGCGGAACGATTCGCGACCACGTCACGCGACAACGCCGGCCGTTCCTGCGATTCTTTGCCTGCGGGGAAGACCTCTCTTTTGAGCCGCCGGACGCCACGTTGCCCGATACGGTGGCGTCGGGCAAGGAACCGTTTTTAATCATCGGAGCCATCGCCGGCGGATAAATGAATATGGGGGAGGGACAGCGGAGATGCAGTTTCCTTCATGGGAGGTCGTCACGGCGGCCGTGGTCGCCGCGTTCCCGTTCGGTTGGGGGCTCGGCGTGGTCATCGCCGATTTGGTAGCGGACCCCGATTGAGGATTGGAAGACTCGAGGACAATCTCCTTGATTACCGGTAAGGGAATTATGCCATGATACCCTAATAGGACTGCTCGTTTCTCCATTCTTCGCCTTACAGCTTGCGCTCGGACATATACCGTTTATGCGTTGTTTTCCACACGGCGACAAAGGCCGCAAGCTTCTCCCGTGACGACCGACGCTCGTCGGCAAGCGTCTCGAGAAAGTCCGACAGCCGCCTGGACTTCTTCACGGCGTAGAGAGTGACGACGACGGTCGGAATCAGGACGAGCAGAAAATAGCCGAGCCGCCTTATCGCCGGTTCCTCCGCCAACGCAAACAGGTTCATCCCAAAAACACCAGTCACGATGACGCCGATCAGGCCAACCGTGGCCACCACGGTCAAGCGCACCATCGTTTCGTTCTGCCGGCGCAGTGCGTCGCTGTCGAGATACTGGCTCATGTCTTCGATCTCGGATCGGAGCTCTTCATACAGCTGTTTCGTGCCCAAATGCTCGCTGATCATCTGGAACAGATCCTTCACCTGCCGGTGATCCGAGACCTCCTGGAACCAGGAGCGGTGAGCGAAGCGCAGAAAGACGCCCAGTATCTGGCGGATGACGCGCCGGAACTGCCGTACAGAGTCCCGATTGGTGACATCCAACTCGTTGATCGCCTCCACGAGGCGGTCCGCCAGCATCAGCAACGCGGCCTTATGAAAATGCGGCATCAGGAACACCAAAAAGTACTCATGGCGGAACTGCTCGAGGTTGGTTTTGCGGTCCACGAAGGCGCGCTCACCCCGGTCCGCCACCATTGTGAACACGCGCCCGGTGCACATGATGCGCGTCCCTGGCGGCTCTTTCCCCGATCCGTTCCAGTAGCGGTCGTAGCAGAAGCGCTCTTCGAAGTCGCGCAGATGGCTCACCGAGTAGGGCAGCGCATCGGGCGCGCCCGGCGCGGTCGCTAACCCTATCCGCACAAATTCCGCCCGGGTCAGCACCCCCGGATCGTCCATGCTGAGATAGGTCATCACCGGCATGAGATGGTATTCGATCTGCCGGTACCGGATGACGCCCTTCTTCCCCGAATGGTGGAGTACCAGCGGCTCGAGCAGAAATTCCCAGTGGGAGGCGATGCTCGGCGACCGGTACCGGCAGACGAACGAGAGATATTTCTCCCGGTTCTCATAGTCGGACACCGCGAGCGCTCTGCCGTCGGAGGAAAGCCATTCCACCTGCTTGGGACAGTGGCCGCCATGTCCGTCCGGCTCCCAATAGGTGGGATAGCAACGGCCCAGACGGAACAGCGCGTTCTGCGCTTGCGACAACGGCAGGTCGTCAGAATGGACCTCCACGACCAGAATGGCCACATCGATGTCATAGAAAAAATAGAGATCCACGTGCGCCACGTTCAATGTCACGGGTGCGGCATCGGGGCCGGGGAACGTCACCCGCATCTTTGCGACGTCGCAACGGCGAAACACGCGGATCGAGGATCCCTCATGGACGTCCGAGCCGCTCCATTTCCCCTCCCCGTAGAGGAAGCGCTGGACATAGGGCAGAAAGGTCACGAATTCGCTGTAATGCCGCTCCTGAAACTCACCGGGGTCACCCGTGAACTCATCCACCAACTCCCGCCAGGGATTGCCGGGACCCGCCGTCTGCAACAGTTCCCAGTGCTTCTGGATCGGCGCATCCTCACGGATGGGCATGAGCTGGAGGGGCCAGAGGAGAATCTGGCGGAAGTGCCGGACAATTTTATCAGCGTCGGACATACAGGAACCCGTATTTATAGATGGCGACCAAAAAGCCTCCACAGAATAGGCCATCGTTTGCCTTCTTGTCAACGGGACTATTCATCATTTTAGCTTATAAAAACCGTCACCCCACGTCCGTCCTGAAATATTTCGCATCCGGATGATGGAACACGACGGACGAGACCGAGGCCTCGGGGTCCATCATGTCGCCCTCGGTCAATTCGAGGCCGATCCGTGCCGTCGCATCCAGAAGCTTGAAGAGTTTGTGCTGGTCCGCAAGGTTGGGACAAGCCGGATAGCCGAAGCTGACACGCACGCCGCGATATTTTTTGTGGAACAAATCCTGCTTCGCGAGACCGGCCGGATCCGGAAATCCCCAATCGGCCCGGATTTTTGCATGCAGCCATTCGGCAAAGGCCTCGGCTGCTTCAATCGCTACCGCCTGGAGCGTGTGGGATCGGAGGTAGTCTCCGGCCTCTTTCCATTGGGTGGAAAGCTTGCGCACGCCGCGTCCGCAAGTAACGGCAAACATCGCTACGCTGTCTGTCTGTCCGGTCTCTATGTCGCGGCAGTAGTCCGCAAGGCAGAGCCGCTCGCCGGAGGTCTGCCTCGGAAAGGTAAAGGTCTCGATCAGCTTCTTCGGATCGGCCGGATCGTAAATTTCCAGATCATCGCCTCGGGACCGGCACGGGAAAAACCGGTACACGCCCTGGGCCGTAATATATCTCTTCGCAATCGCTTCCTTTTTAAACGCTTCCACCATTCGGAAAAGCTTGACGGCCGTCTCGTCATTCTCGGACAGCAGCTTTTCCAGGTTTCCCTTGAGGCCCAGATGTTTTCCGTACAGCATTGCGGGATTGATGTATGAAAAAATAGCATCGAGCGGCGCGTCCTTCATTACGTGATGATCAAAGTCCAGCGGCGTTGGCAGGGGAGCATCTCTCCGTACGGCCGAGCGGACGTTCGCAGACGACGACACCGCCACGGGCCGCTTTGCCTGCTCTTCAGCCAACTGCACTCGGTGCTCACGGTTCTCTTCCACTTTTCGAAGGAACGCGTCCCGTGTATCCGGGTTCATCAACTGGTTCGCGATTTCGAGCCCGTTCATTGCGTCATTCGCATAGATGACCGGTCCGTCATACTGGGCCGCGATCTTGGTATTCGTGAATTTTTGGGTCAGCGCCGCGCCGCCGACCAGAATCGGGACATTGATCCCGGCCGCTTTGAAGTCCTGAGCCGTCACGACCATTTGTTGCGCCGACTTGACCAGAAGCCCGGACAAACCGACCGCGTCCGGCTGCTCGCGTTTGTATGCCGCGATCAGTTCCTCCGGCGGGACCTTGATCCCGAGATTGACAATGCGATAGCCGTTGTTGCTCAGAATGATCTCGACCAGGTTTTTGCCGATGTCGTGAACGTCGCCCTTGACCGTCGCCAGTATAATCTTGCCGCGGGCCGCCGAATCGGACTTCTCCATGAATTGTTCCAGATGGCGAACGGCGGCCTTCATCGCCTCGGCCGATTGCAGCACCTCGGCCACGATCAATTCGTTATTATTGAACAGCCGGCCGACCTCGTCCATCCCGGCCATCAGCGGACCGTTGATGATCTCGAGCGGGCTGCGGGTTTTGCGGGCCTCGTCAAGATCTTCGATCAGGCCGTCTTTCGATCCCTCGATAATGTACCGGGCAAGCCGTTCGTCTAATGAAAAAGAAGTTCTGGGCTTTTTGTCGGCCGGTTTCTTGGCGCGGAAATATTCGGCGAAAGGAGCCACGGGATCCTTTACGCGCCAGAAGATCAGGTCTTCGGCCAGACGGCGTTCCTCTTCGGGAATGGACGGATAGCGCTCCAGTTTCTCGGAATTGACGATCGCATAGTCCAGACCGGCCTTAACGCAGTGGTACAGAAAGACGGCGTTCAAGACCTCGCGCCCGGCGGGCGGGAGGCCGAACGATACGTTGCTGATTCCCAGAATTGTTTTGACGCCCGGCAGCGCCTCCTTGATCATCCGGATTCCCTCGATCGTCTCGGGGGCCGACCCGATGTAATTGGCATCGCCTGTTCCAACGGGAAAGACCAGAGAGTCGAAGATGATATCCCGAACGGGCAGCCCGTACTTGTTGACAAGAAGATCGAGCGACCGTTGGGCAACCGCGAGCTTGCGCTGACGCGTGACCGCCATGCCCTGAACCTTGTCGTCGTCAATGCAGCCGACGACGACCGCGCCGCCGTATTTCTTGATCAGCGGCACGATCTTTTCGAACCGCTCCTCGCCGTCCTCCAGGTTGATCGAATTGATGACGCATTTCCCCTGGCAATGCTTGAGCGCGGCCTCAGTCACAGCGGCATCGGTTGAGTCGATCATGATCGGGGCCTTGACCTTCTTGTTCAGTATCTGGATAAATCGGTCCATGTCCGACATTTCGTTTCGGTCCGGATTGGCCATGCAAACATCCAGCACCTGGGCCCCGGTCTTGACCTGCGCGCGTCCGATTTCAGATGCCTCCTCGATCTTTTCTGAGACGATCAGATCCTTAAATTTCCGACTGCCGATCACATTCGTCCGCTCTCCGACGATGATCGGACGGTTATCGTCCTCGATCGGCAGGTAATCAATGCCGGAAATGGCCGGCTTGATCAGCGTCTGCGGGACGCGCGGTTTTTTGCCTTTGATCATTTCGGCGATCGCCCGGATATGCGCCGGCGTCGTGCCACAGCAGCCCCCGACCATGTTCAGCCAGCCTTCCTCCGCGAACCGGGCCAGTTTTGACGAGAGGGATTCGGGCGTCTCGGAATATTTTCCTTCCTCATCCGGCAGTCCGGCGTTGGGATAAACGCTGATATAGCAGGTCGCCAGCGCCGCAAGCGAGCGGATATGGTCCGTCATGAACTCCGGCCCTGTGGCGCAGTTCAGTCCGATCGAAAAAACTGGCAGATGTTCGAGCGACGTATACAACGACTCGACCGCCTGACCGGCCAACATTGTCCCGGTTCGCTCAATTGTGGCCGAGATCATCAAAGGAAGGTCGCGGCCGGATTCGGCGCGGGCTTTTAGGACGCCGATGGCTGCGGCCTTTAGATTCAAAGTGTCCTGTGCCGTCTCTAGCAGCAGGAGATCGGCTCCGCCCTCGATCAAGCCCTTGGCCTGGAGATAGAACGAATCGGTCAACTCGTCGAACGTCACACCGCCGGTAACAAGCAGCGTTTTGGTCGTCGGACCCATCGCACCGGCCACGAGCCGCGGACGGTCCGGAGTTGAGAACTTTTCCGCTGCCGCGCGGGCGAGCCTGGCTCCGGTCCGATTAATCTCGATCACTTTATCCTGAAGGACATACTCGGCCAGGACGATCGAGGTGCCGCCGAAAGTATTCGTCTCGACAATATCGGCGCCGGCCTCAAGATATCCCTCGTGAATCGACTGGATCACCTCCGGGCGGGTGAGATTTAAATATTCGTTGCAGCCTTCGTACTCCGGCCCGCCAAAATCCTCGGCCGTCAGGTTTCGGGCCTGAATCTGGGTCCCCATCGCGCCATCGATCACCAGGATGCGCTCGGATAAAAGCTTTTTGAGCTGCGTGTTGTCCATCCGACTCCCACAAAAGGTCTTTTATTTTACCAGAACCCGTTATGTTTTATCTATCCCTTTCCCACTATACCTAACTCTTGACTCTCCTTTGTGATCAGTATACCCTCGCAGGCGAATGATGAGTGAGGCCTTGGGAAAAAATCCACAAACATACGCAGCCATCGCATGGCGTCCGCGCGGCATTTTAGCGTGGGTTCTCACACTAACAGCCTGCCTGCTGGCCGTGATCACGGCGATTGTTGCGTACTACATTCAGAAGCCCGTTAACTGGGACGGAATCGGCAAGGTCGGCGCCGTCGCTCTTTTATTCCCGTTGCATCTACTGGTTGTTGCTCTATTGGCAACAGTCCTGGGGGCGCTTGCCCTGCGCCGCGGATTCTTCCTGGCTACAATGGCATTCGGCCTGGTCGCAATGCTCGCCTCGATCTCGGCATTCTTACCGAGCATGCTCATATGGCGGTTGGCCCGGCTGGAGAAGGTGCCGTTGTCGCTGGGCGACTATATGACCAACGCGCTGCACCTCAACATCGGCGGTCCGCAGCATGAGCGAAGCGTCGTTTATGGCACGACATCGGACGGCACAAAGCTGGAGATGGACCTGTGGCGAGCCGACAAAGCGGGTACCGGCGATTCGCATCCGGCCATTGTCTATATACACGGTGGCGCGTGGAGCCACGGAAATCGCAGCGGGACACCGGAGTGGGACCGCTGGTTAAACGAACTCGGATTCGAGGTATTCGACGTCGAGTACCGGTTAGCTCCGCCCGTGCGGTGGCAAGATGAGATCGGCGATGTCAAATGCGCGCTGGGTTGGGTTGCCGTCAATGCGGACAAGTACCAAGTCGATCCCGCGCGCATCAGCTTGATGGGCAACTCTGCCGGCGGCAATCTTTCCATGCTGGCCGCTTACAGCATGGGCGATCCAACGCTGCCGCCTTCTTGCGATGTACCAGCGGTTGCGGTTCGTTCCGTCG
>Ga0335085_10009780_pt1 | contig 14423 bp, 9 predicted proteins | sample Lox_Sample_45_FD_206712 | JGI IMG/M metagenome (GOLD analysis project Ga0335085, IMG submission 206712) | Soil microbial communities from Loxahatchee National Wildlife Refuge, Florida, United States - Lox_Sample_4.5 | ecosystem: Environmental > Terrestrial > Soil > Wetlands | place: USA: Florida...
TTCCGCCGGCGGCCGGTCCGCCGCCGGCGCCCTGAGGGTGCTTGTGAGCCGTCATGTGGTGGTTCATTCTGGCTAGCCGGGCTGTACCTGCCATCTTCGCCGTCGCCGGGCTCATATTGCACCTGTTCGGCGATGGCCTTCGTCGTCATATCGATTGCCAGGGACTATGGGGCGAGCAAGAGCGCGATGACACCGGCATTGCCATCCGCGGCAAGGACCTCGCGCAATAGCAGCGGGGCGGGCTCGCCGCGATAACCATCTAAAGACAAAATCAGCTGCCGAACGGGCGGTGGTGACAGCCTTGCCGACGGCTCATTCCAACCGGTCACCGGACTGCTGCCGGGGACCGGGCGCGTCCTTACTCGGTGGTAAGCGGTGGGCGGCCAGGAAGGCACTGGCTGGATCGGAACTGAGTCATCGAGCCAGAGCAGCGGAAAAAGTGACATCCACTCTATCGGGCGCGGACCAATTCACCCCCCTTGCGCTTCGCTCGAAGTCCAGTTGAGTCGTGGCGCCGGGGAGCGAGCCTGAGCACCTCACCGAGCACCGTGTAGACCCGCGCCATCGTGTCCAGAAGTTCCCTGCGCTCTGCGGACGGTGCCTTCCTCAGCATCTCCCTCAGCGCCTCGGGGGTCTGCTCGCTGAGCCAGGTGATTCCGGCCAGGGCTTGCGTAGTACTGTCTTTGCTCATCTCAGTTCCTTTCCGTGCCCCGCCCTGATGACAGGAACGTTCATTCCGCAACTTGCTCCCACTCAGATAGGTAGGTCGCACACCGGACCCGCTGACCGCACCCAGGGCATGCGATGGCCACAACGCGCGCGACGCTGACCCGGCATGTTTTGTGAAGGGCAGCGTCAGCGTGGCGTCCACGCTGGCTTCCGGGAAGCTAGCCGCGGTCTCGCGGGTCGCATGTCCTTGCTCCTAACAGGACGTGGGCTGCGTCAGCATGAAGCTGCCGCAGTCTCTGTACACATCCCGAAGCGTCAATACGACGGCGAACGCCGGATGTTATGACCAGTCCACCGTCTGACCCTGGCAGCGGTAAAGGCGGCTCTGCCTGTAACGGTATTGGCCGGTTCTATAGGCGGACCACGTGGTCTCCTACTTCGCGCCCGCGATGGCACATGTTCAACGACTCGACGGCTGGTACACGACCGCCCAGGTGCAGCGGCCGCGGCTGGACGTCCGCTCGCTGCATGGAAGTCCCAGTCGGCACGCCGCGCTGCCAGTGGCGCCTCCAGGGCCGGCGCGCCCGGAAGAGCCTCCCCTTACGCGCTGGATTGAGGCTCCGGGCCTCGGGGCTTGAGCCAGCTTTTCTTGCGCCGCCAGATCACGTAGGTGATGGCACCGACGGGGATCGGCAGCAGGTAGGTGAGCGTGCGGAAGACCAGATCACCCGCGACGGCCGCGCTAGACGGGGCTCCGCCGGCCACCATCACGGCGATGTACACGGCATCGGCGGTACCCAGGCCACCGGGCGTGACGGGAACGCTTCCCGCGAGCATCCCGAACGTGAAAGCGGCGAACACCACCGCCAGGCTGGCCTTCGAAGCGGGAATGCCGACGAACCGCATCGACAACAGGAACACCAGGAACACGGCCAGCTGGCTCGAGATGGACGTGCAGGTCAGCCAGAACCAGCGGGTGCGGGCCACGTCAATGGTCTGCCGACGGATGTCAACTATCGCAGGCTCCAGGGAATTGACTGGGCCCTTGCGGAACGGCCGCAGGAACACAGTGGCTACCCTGTCTGCGATGCGGCCGAGTGCGCTGGCTACCTGTTCCTTCCACAGCACCAGGCCGATGACAACCCCGGCCGCCAGGCAGATGGCCAGCCCGGCGGCGGCCGCCACCGTCAGCTGATGGGACTTGACTCCGGTCGCGAGCAGCAGCAGTACGCTGGTCGTGGGCATGGTGAGCTTGACACCGAAGTTCCAGATGCCCGACACGCCGATCAACTCGGTGATCGAGGCGTTGGAGAATCCCCACGAACCCAGCATCTCGTAGGTAATGCCCACGGCGAAGGCACCGCCGGCCGGCAGCACGCTGGCCATGGCGCTGTTGGTCTGAATCAGCACGGCCGACGGCCAGAATCTGAGCCCGGGCAGGGCCGCCACGTACACCAGCCAGTAGGCGGCTCGGCTGAGGAACTGCGCCAGCAGCAGCCACACGATTTGGGCGGCGGACAGGCCCTTCAGAATCGGCCACACCTGGCTGTAGCTCGCGAACTTCGGGATGGCGAACACGAAGATAGCCACGACGAGCCCGACCGAGAAGAATCCTCGGACTGCCTTCTGCCACGGGAAGCCCCGCTTAGCGTCTACCGTGGCGGCCGCTTCGGTCACGGGTGAACAATAGCCCGGACCGGCGGCCGTGGACTCCCGGAATAGCGCCCGTCCTGTGACACCACAGCCGTCATCGCCTTGCCCTCGCGTGTGCTGGCGGTGTGGACTTATGTGATGAGCAGGCGGCGGTGGTACGCAGGAGCCGGGGCGCGTACGCAGCAGACAGGCATGGTCCTGGCCCTCGCTCTGCAGCCGACCACGTTCCAGCGCACGCTCATGCCCCGGAGCACCCTGGACCAGGCGCTGACCACCGGGATCTGCGGCGCGCTGGACTTTGGGTTCGCGGCGCTGATCCAGGACACGGTCGAGGCAGTCGCGCTGCGCATATCCGGAGCCACGTCACCGGAACTGGTCGACCCGCGTACCTGGCGGCGCGTGAGCGTCGCTGGCGATCTCGCGGCCATCGCCCTCGGGCTGGCCGGCCAGATGGCCTGCCGCCCGCGGCCGGGCGAACACGTGCCGCGCGGCGCCCTGCGCACGGTCTGCTGGTGGATCTCCGCCACCGGCCTGTGCGGCGCCGTCGCCGGCGTGCTCCAGGAACTGGCCCGCCGGGGGAACGCCACCGGCGAGGACTCGGTTCCCGTCGCGCTGGCCGCCGGCATGCTGTTCGGGGGCGTGAACGAGTATCGCCGGCGACGGTCCGAGGCCGCCGATACCGGAGCCAGCAGCAGCGAGGACGCGGGCGTGTCGGCGCTCAAGTCGCTGGTCATGAGCCTCGGCGTGAGCGGCGGGCTGAGCGTGGTGGCGGCCGGCGAGCGGGTGTTCGCCACCAGGGTCAGCCGGCTGCTGGCCCGCGTGCTGTCCGGCTCGGAGCGGCTGTACCGGCCGGTGGGACATGCTGCCGCGCTGTCGGTCCTCGCGGCGGCGATCTATGAGCTGATCCGGCGGGTCGACCGCCGGGCCGAGCACATGGCCGACGCGGTTGAGGGGGCGTTCGCCACCGCGCCGAGTTCATCCATGGTCAGCGGCGGGCCGGGGAGCCTGGTCTCCTGGGACTCCCTCAGCCGGGAGGGCAGGCGGAACGTGTCCACCGTGCTCAGGGCTCAGATGATCGAGCGGGTCATGGGCGAGCCGGCGGCGGCCGAGCCTATCCGCGTCTACGTGGGCCTGGAAAGTGCGCCTACGGAGTACGAGCGCCGGGATCTGGTCCTCCGCGAGCTTCAGCGCACCGGCGCGTTCGACCGGGAGCTGCTGATGGTCATCTCCCCGACGGGAAGCGGCTACGTCAACTACGTCGCCGTGGAGGCCGCCGAGTACATGACCCGCGGCAACATCGCGTCGGTGACCATGCAGTACTCGCTGCGCCCGTCGGCGCTGTCGCTGGACCGGGTGGCCGAGGGACGTCTGCAGTACCGGATGCTGATCGACGCGATCCACAACAAGGTCGCGGAGCGACCGGCCGGGCAGCGGCCGCGGGTGGTGATCTTCGGTGAGAGCCTGGGCGCGTGGACCAGCCAGGACGCGTTCGCGCACCGCGGTACCCAGGGCCTCCTCGACGCCGCCATCGACCGGGCGATCTGGATCGGCACCCCCTATATGAGCAAATGGAAGCAAGAGGCTTTGGGCAGCGGCCGGCCCGACGTCGACCCGTCCTTGCTCAGGCGCTTCAACGACTTCGGGCAACTGCAGGCCCTGGCCCGCCAAGCCCGCGAGCGGCTGCGTTACGTGATGATCACACACGACAACGACGGCGTCGCCTGCTTTGGCGCGGATCTCCTTGTCCGGGCGCCCGGGTGGCTCGCAGCCGACCAGACCCGGCCCGCGGGCGTCCCGAAGACCGAGCGGTGGCAGAGCCCGGCTACCTTCATCCAGACCCTCATCGACATGAAGAACTCGGCGAACGTGATCCCCGGCCAGTTCGAGGCGAAGGGCCACGACTACCGGGCCGACCTCGCCCGGTTCGTTCGGGAGGTATACGCCCTGCAGGCCAGCGATGAGCAGCTGGCTTCCATCGAAGCAGCCCTGCGGGCGAACGAGCTGCAGCGCGCGGCACTACTGAAAGCGCACCACCCGGACCAGGGTGACGTGGCGGAGACAGGGCATCCGGAGCAGCGGCAAAGGTGACCGCCTGGACCCGCCGACCCCGGAATCCGCCCAGCGGCGGCACAGAAGCCGCCGCAGCGGCCGCCACCCTGGCGTACAACGTCGCGATCAGCCAGGTCACCTCCGGCGTCGGCTACGTGGTGGCCAATGACAGCGCGGCCGTGCTGTCGGTAATCGCCGCCCGGACCTGCGGCGTTTCGTGGGCAGACATGGGGATGTGTCCTGGCCGGCTGGGACGAGGAATCCGGACCGGGCTGATCGCCGCCCTCCCCGCCGCGGCCGTGGTGGGACTCGGAGCGGTGGCTCCCGCCACACGTCAGTTCTTCCGCGACGAGCGGGCCAGGGGAGGGGGCAACCGGCACGTCCTGTTGGAGACGCTCGTGCGGATCCCGCTGGGAACGGCGCTCCCCGAGGAGATCATTTTCCGTGGCTCCCTCCTCGGGTTGTTCACCCAGCGGCACTCCCCGGCGGTGGCGGCGTCGATCAGCTCGATCCTGTTCGGCGTGTGGCATGTGCTGCCGACCCTCCGCACCCTGCCGCTCAACCCCGCCGGGGCCCGCGTTCACGGCAACCCGAAGCGCACGGCCGTCGTAGTCCTGGCCACGGTCACCGCCACCACCCTGGCCGGGTACGGGCTAGCCTGGCTTCGCTTCCGGTCCGGCAGCATCGCCGCGCCAGTCGTGGCGCACGCATCCCTGAACGCAACCGCCTACCTCGCCGCCAGGTTCGTCGTCCACGTGGCGTCCGATTCGACTGCACGGCAGCGGCCATCGGTGTCAGGGACGCTGAAGGCGATTTAGGGTATCTGTCACCGTCGGCCTGAGTCGAACGGGAGCCCTTGACATGGGCGAACATTCTGTGCGAGTCGGACTGAGCCGGAGGGCGGCGTGGTCTGGCTACCGTCACCGATCACACCGGCGCGCCGGACGTGGCGGCGGTAAAACGCGGCTCTGGCTGTGACGGTATTGACGCGCCCTATAAGTTCAGGCTCCAGCCACTGCGGGTCGTCCACCATGACGGGCGGCTGCCGCGCTGCGGCCGTAGAGATGCGTCAAATCCATAGCCTGACGGCCTCGGCTTCAAGCGGCCGCTGGGTGCCAGCCGCGATGATCCTGAGCACGGGACCCGGCCAGCCAGATGCCCGCATATGCCGCCGGGCCAGCGGACAAGCCCCGCATCTGCGGGTCGAACGCCATCTGGAGCCGCACTTGCCTGCGCATCCGCCGCGCTGTCACGCGCACCCGCGCGGCGTCCAGTACCTCGGCCGCGCCGAACACGCCCGAGACGGTAAAGACACGAGGCCCGTCGTCGCCGTCGCCGGCCCGGAACCACAGAATCGGTATTTCCTTCTCGCTCAAACCGGTAGCGCCCTGGACAGGTCTCGGGGCGGCAGGCCGCCGGACCAGCGGACGGTGCGGGCATCGAGCAGCCACATCACCCGGGCCGCGCGCACGGCAGACCGCTGGAGCCGGATAACGGCGATCTAGCGATCCAGCCTGGCCGCGTGACGCCGTCCACCGAACGTGAGGTGCGCCGCCCTAAGCCCGGATCCGGCAGCTACATGATGTCCGGCTCCATCGTCTGCCTATAGCTCAGGTCGATATCACCACAGCCAGCATCGCATTGCCCCAGCAGGCTTGCGGGAAGTGGAATACGGAACGAGCCGAAGGGACCGCTGTCACAGGGAATCCTTCATCGAGAAGCTATGGCCCATAATGCCAACCTCCTTCTTTACATGACCGAATACCGCAATGGCGCGGAGGTGCTCGGAGCTGCACCGAGAACCTCCGCGTCGCGTCGGCCTGTAACGCAAATTCGCGCCGTCGAGCCGACGGCGCGGCAATGAAAGGAGCACCCCGATGACCTCGAGCCAGCACGCGTCCAGCGTGGAGCGCGGGATCGAACGGCTGCGCGACCCGCAGCGTAACAAGTCCACGGCCTTCTCCGAGGCCGAACGCGAGGCGCTCGGCCTGACCGGGCTGCTACCCTCCCGGGTGGAGGACGAGGACACCCAGGTCCGGCGGGCGCTGCGGCAGCTCGGCGACAAGCCGACCGATCTGGAGCGCTACATCTACCTGATCGGGCTGCTGGACACCGACGAGGTGCTGTTCTATAAGGTCGTCATGTCCGATCCGGTCAGGTTTCTGCCGATTGTGTATGACCCGACGGTGGGCGAGGCGTGCCTGAAGTTCGGTCACATCTACCGGCGTCCCCGCGGCATGTACCTGTCGGTCAGGCACAAGGGCCGGATGGCCCAGGTGCTCCGCAACTGGCCGGTCCGCGACGTCCGGGTGATCTGCGTCTCCTCCGGCGGGCGGATCCTGGGCCTAGGCGACCTGGGCGCGAACGGCATGGGCATCCCGATCGGCAAGCTGCAGCTCTACACGGCCTGCGCCGCCGTGCCCCCGCGAGGGCTGCTCCCGATCCACTTCGACATCGGCACGACCAACCAGGCGCTGCTGAACGATCCCCTGTACCTGGGCCTTCGCCAGCCGCGGGTCAGCGACGCCGAGGTCGACGAAGCCGTGGACGAGTTCACCGCCGCCGTCCAGGAGGTGTTTCCGGGCTGCTGTATCCACTTCGAGGACTGGAAGGGCACCGACGCGATGCGGCTGCTGGCCCGCTACCGGGACCATCTGAGCTGCTACAACGACGACATCCAGGGCACCGCCGGGGTGACCCTGGCCGGGCTGCTCAGCGCGCTGCGGGTCACCGGCGGCAAGCTGGGCGATCAGCGTATCTTGTTCCTGGGCGCCGGATCGGCCGGCATCGGCATCGCCGACCTGCTGGCCTCGGCGATGACCCGCGAAGGGCTCAGCCAGGACGACGCCCGGGCGCGGATCTCGCTGTTCGACATCAACGGACTGCTAGAGCCCAGCCGGACCGACCTGTACGACTTCCAGCGGCCCTACGCCCACCCGCACCCGCCGTCCACCGACTTTGTGGAGGTCATCAGGTCGCTGCGGCCGACCGCCCTCATCGGCGTGAGCACCAAGAGCAGGGCCTTCACCCGCGAGGTCGTCCAGGCGATGGCCGAGCTGAACCAGCGGCCGGTGATCTTCGCCCTGTCCAACCCCACCGACCACGCCGAGTGCACCGCGCAGGAGGCCCTGACCTGGTCCGGCGGCCGGGCGCTGTACGCCGCCGGGGTGCAGTTCCCGCCCGCTCGGTTCGGCGACAAGACGTTCGTGACCGGGCAGGCCAACAACCTGTACATCTTCCCCGCGATCGGCCTGGCCGTCTTCGCCACCCGGGCCACCCGGGTCCCCGACGAGCTGTTCATCACCGCCGCCACAGCCGTCGCCGGCCAGGTCACCCCGGCCGAGCTCGACTGCGGCCTGCTGTACCCGCCTCAGACGAACATTCTGCAGACCGAGATCGCCACCGCGGTCCGGTTGTGTGAGGTCATCTTCGACCGCGGCCTTGCCGGTGTGCAGCGCCCCGGCGACATCCGCGCCTTCGTCGAGGCCCAGCTGTACACCCCCGAGTACCCCAACGCGGTCTGACCATGGCCCACGCGCAGGGACCAATCCAGGCGCTGGGAGACGACGATGGCAAGCAACCAGGCTGTTCTTCCTCCAGCACGGCTACCGCGTGATCGCCGATGACCGGCGCGGGCACGGACGCTCCGCGCAGACCAGCGACGGCTAGGATGCCGTAAAGCGCTCCCGCCGCCGAGCCGCAGATCGCCCGGCTGGTCAGCGGGGCAGAGCAACCGGGACATCGCCGTGCAGCTGTTTCTCAGCCCCTCCACCGTCGACTACCTACGGGTATCGTTGCGATGAGCGTGGAGCTGGGCTATCCGCGCGCGACGGCTACGCATCCGTCAAGGGGCCTGTGATCATCACTTCGGGTGACGGTGACACGCCTGTGGTGTTCAACCCTTGCGGCACGCTTCGAACAGGACGGGGCGACGAAGCCGGCGCCGTGGTCGAGCTGGTAGTCCAGGTTGATCGCGGTACTGATGAGGGCCAGATGACTGAAGGCCTTTATCTGCACGCCGTGCATGTCGCCGAGGAATACGGCGTCCATCGCCTCGCCGTAGATGTCGAATTGGGAGTAGCCGGTTCAGGAGGCCGTTTGGTAATGGCGTCGGCGGCCGGTTCGATGTCGACCGGCGGCGAGCCTTGATAGGGCTCGCCGCCGACATCGGTGTGCTCATGTCCATTGGCGGTATAGGCGACTGCCCTAGGGTGACGGCTTCGCCTGGCTAGTGAGGCCGGGCGGCCCTAGCCACGCTGGTGCATCCGGTGTTTCATAGGGAACGTTGCCTGCGCGCCGAGGGGTGAAGGGGTGTGGACGTGGTGCTGGTCGGCCGGCCGACCGAACGCGAGGCGCTTGGCAGGCTGCTGAGCCAGGCCGCCGAGGGATACAGCGGCGCGCTGGTGCTGCGGGGTGAGGCCGGGGTCGGGAAGACCGCGCTGCTGGACGACACGGTCGCCGCTGCTACGGCCGTCGGGATGCGGACCGTGCGGCTGACCGGGGTGGAGCCGGAGACCCAGCTAGGGTACGCCGGGCTGCACCGGTTCCTGCTTCCGTTCGTGGATCAGCTGGAGCGGCTGCCGGGCCCGCAGCGGGAGGCGCTGCGCAGCACGTTCGGGCTGGTGGCCAGGCCGCCGGCGGACCGGTTCCTGGTCGCGCTTTCGGTGCTGACACTGCTGGCCGAGGTGGCCTCGGCGGTGCCGCTGGTGTGCGTGGTCGACGATGTGCAGTGGCTGGATCCCGAGTCCGTGGTGGTGCTGGGTTTTGTGGCGCGTCGGCTATACGCCGAACGGGTGGTACTGCTGTTCGCGGTCCGCGAGCCGGTCGGCCAGGTCTCGGCGCTGGCGGGGCTGCCGGAACTGGTGATTGGCGGACTGGATGAGGCTGCGGCGCTGGAGCTGCTGGCCTCCCTGGTGCCGACACCGCTGAGCCTGGCGGCCGGCGCCCGGATCGTCGCCGGGACCGGGGGGAATCCGCTGGCGCTGGTGGAGGTGGCCCGGGAGCTGTCGCCTGCCCAGCTGGCGGGTGCGGAGGTGCTGCCCGAACCGCTGCCTATCGGCGGGTCGCTGGAGAAGCTGTTCCGCCGCCGGGTGAGCCGGATGCCGCCAGAGGCGCGGCTGCTGCTGGCGGTGGCGGCGGCCGAGCCGGCCGCTTCGCAGGCCGTGTTGTGGCGTGCAGCCGTCCAGCTGGGGATCGATCCGGCCGCGGCCGCGTCGGCTGATCTGGGCGGCCTGGCCGAGATCGGCTCGCAGGTGGAGTTCCGGCATCCGCTGGTCCGTTCGGCGGTCTACTACGGCACGCCGTTGCGGCAGCGGCGGCTGATTCATCAGGCGCTGGCGGCAGTGGCCGACGCGGGTGAGCGACCGGATCGAGTGGCGTGGCATCTGGGGATGGCGGCGCGTGGGTCTGATGAGGCGGTGGCGGCCCGGCTGGAGCAGGCGGCCGGGCGGGCCCGGGACCGCGGCGGGTACGCCGCCACGGTAACGTTCCTGACCCGTGCGGCGGAGCTGTCGCCCGATCAGGGCGTGCGTGCCGGGCGGCTGCTCGCGGCGGCCGAGGCGGCGCTGACGGCGGGCCAGCCGTTCCGGGCTGGCGCGCTGCTGGATGAGGCGGTGCCGCTTCTGGGCGACCCGCTGGCCAGCGCGCGGGCCAAGCGTCTGCAGGGCATGATCCGCTTTGCCCTCGGGCAAGCGGGCGAGGCGTCGTCGGTCCTGCTGGAGGCGGCGCGGGCGCTCGCGCCGGCTGATGGGCACGGTGCCCGCGAGGCGCTGCTGGAAGCGCTGGAGGCGGCGGTGTACGCCGGCTGGTCCGCGAGCCGGGCGGTCTTGGCCGAGATCGCGGCCGTGGCGCGCGCAACGCCGGCGCCTGGCGGGCCGGAGGCCTCGGCGGCAGACCTGCTGCTGGACGGCTTCGCCGCTCGTGCGGCCGAGGGCTACCCGGCAGGCGTGCCGCTGCTCCGCCGCGCGGTCGCCAAGCTGCGCGGCGGCGATCTAAGCCCGCAGGAGAGCCTGCGCCTGCTCGGGCTCGGTTACTTTGCGGCGACGGAGCTATTGGATGACCGGGCTCAGCACGCGCTGGTCATCCGCTGGGTGCAGCTAGCCCGCGACCTCGGTGCGCTGACCGCGCTGCCAGTAGCGCTCAACAGCCAGGGCTCGTTCGAGGTAGTGGCGGGCCGGTTCGACGCTGCCCGGGCCTGCTTCGCCGAACGATCCGAGATCTCCGCGGCCACTGGGAACCCGGGCATCCTCGGGACGGCCGGCTCCGCGGAGGCGTACGAGCTGGCCTGGCGCGGCCGTGAGACGGACGCACGCCGGGTCGCGGCTGCGGTCGCCCGGGAGGCGACCGGCGCTGGCCGCGGCGGACAGAGCATCTCCATCCCGTATTACCTGACCGTGCTCGAACTCGGCCTGGGCAACTACCAAGCGGCACTGAAGTCCGCGCTCGACGTTTATGACGATGATCCCACGCTTTTCGGCGCTCAAGTGCTGCCAGAGCTGGTCGAGGCCGCCGCGCGCTGCGGCGAGAGCGGGCTGGCTGACGCCGCGCTTGGGCGGCTCGCCAAGCGGGCACTGGCGGCGGGCACCCCGCGGGCGCTCGGGTTGCTCGCCCGGTCCCGCGCGCTGCTCGCCAGCGACGCCGACGCCGAGCCTCTGTATGCCGAGGCCATCGGGCACCTAGGTCAGTGCCGGGCGGTGCCCCAGCTGGCCCGCGCCCACCTGGTGTACGGCGAATGGCTGCGCCGCCAGCGGCGCCGCCGCGACGCCCGCGACCAGCTCCGAACCGCGCACGAGATGTTCGCCGCGATGGGCGCCGGGGCGTTCGCCGAACGGGCCCGGATCGAGCTGCTGGCCACCGGGGAACGCGCCCGCCAGCGGACGGCCCCGGCCCAGGACGAGCTCACGCCGCAGGAGGCGCAGATCGCCCGGCTGGTCAGCCAGGGCCAGAGCAACCGGGACATCGCCGCGCAGCTGTTCCTCAGCCCCTCGACCGTGGATTACCACCTGCGGAAGGTGTTCCGGAAGACCGGCGTGACCTCCCGCACCCAGCTCGCGCGCGCGATGGCCGCCGACGGCTCGTGAGGTTCCGCTTGACCGGTTCCCGGCGCGGCGTCACAGCAGCGGAGGTACCGACGGGGTGATCGGGACCTCTAGCACCGTCGGTCCGTGCCGTTCAGCCGCGGCGAGGCTTCGGATTGCAGTACGTCGAGGGTGGCCGCCACTGTCGCATAGCATCCGTATCCCCGTGCGAGGGAGACGATGTCGATGCCGGGGACGTTGCGCCGCGGTCCAGATCGATTGCACCGATTACTGGAAGGACCCGTCACCGACCACCATGACGACCTGCCGGTTCCTGCCGCTGTCGCGCTCGGCCGGAGGACATCTGGCATTTCCAGGACAGCCACGCCGCGCAGCTGCTCATGTTCCCAGCCGGCCCAGCCGCGGTGGGCGTCGAATTTCGGCGAGCAGGACCAGGAACCGGCAGATGGCCGCGGTCAGGTGCCCGGCCAGCTCGCAGATCCGCGCTTCGAGCCGATCCAGCGGCCCTGCCTCCGGCGGGCCGGAGACGGGACTGTAGTCCTGGAGCCAGGGATTACAGCGCCGGGGTCGACGTCCGGCCGGTTTATGTCGAATATGTATTTTATATTAGTGTTCGAGTCTGACATTTGGAGCGACGGCGTTTCCGCGGAACGCGGGTTAGCCTGCCAGGACACCCAGGACACCCAGGACACCCAGGACACCCAGGACACCCAGGACACCCAGGACACCCAGGACACCCAGGACACCCAGGACACCCAGGACACCCAGGACACCCAGGACACCCAGGGTGGCCTGGGCGGCGCCGCTGGCGAGTGGTGCCGGGCCGCACCCGGGGCTCAACCAGACCGGACGGATCGCGCACCAACTGCGGTGAGCAGCGAGCCTATGGCAATACCGATGAACAGGTTCACGGTCGCCGTGGCGAACTTCTGTGACAGGGGAGAGGTGGTGCCGAACGGGAACACGACGGCGACCAGCGTGGCCAGGGCGATGATCCACCCAAAGAAGACCAGCGGCCGCGGCGTGGTGAGCAGCAGCAGGTGCAGGAGCGCCGTCGCGATCAGAGCCACGCCCGCGGTGCCAAGGACATATGCCGTCGTGTCCGCGTCGCCATATGCGCCGGCGCTTTCCGGGGCGAGGATCGGGACGTCGAAGAGCCACCGGAAAGCAAGGACGCCGAGCAGTGCCACGAGCGCGGCCACGACTGCGGTCGCGATGCCGCCGGGCCACAGTACGGCGGCATCGACGCTCGAGTCGGAGGAACTGTTGCTCTGCATGACTGGCCTGGCCATGACCTGCTTACCTCGCTCCTAGCTGGGCGGTTCCGAGAAGCTGCCGGGATAGCCCGGTCCTGCCGGTGCCGCGGCCATATAGAAAGTCGGCCACAGCGGAGGCGATAAGTCTTCAGTAGTCACTACTGATTTCTGCGACGAGCACTACCGGGCGGTGGATCCGGCGGCCATGGACTCCCGCGATAGCGCCGTCCTATGACGCCACAGCCGTCATCGCCTTGCCTAAGCGCGCGCTGGCGGATGGACTTGCGCATGAGTGATAGCCCGGCGCAATACCGGGGCCATCGCCGAGGAGCTGCCATGTTTATATTCGTCTCCATCATCGCCATCCCGATCTGGGCCGCATTCTGGGGCGCGATCCGCTTGGAGCGCACCTTGGGAGCAACACGTGTGAAGGACCGCGACACCGCGGCCACGCCGATGACGGACGGAAAGGTGACGGAGGGAGATGCTTGAGACCAGGTGGCCGTTGGCCGGCCGAGGCAAAGAGCTCTCTGCGCTGACGGCCGCGCTGGTGGCCCGGCGGGGGGCGGTGATTACCGGCCCGGCTGGAACAGGCAAGACCACCCTCGCCATGACGTGCCTGCAGCTGGTCCGAGACCGGGGAATGTCTGTGGCCCGCACGACCGCCACTCATGCGTCGCGGCGTCTGCCGTTCGGGACGCTGGCGCCGATCCTGCCGCCGGAGCTGGGCGTTGACCGCCTCTCCCGGGACGGCCACGGCCAGCTGCTGCGGTTCTACGCCCGGGCCATGACCGCCAGGGCAGGGGGGCGCCCACTGGTGGTGTTCGTTGATGACGCCCATCTGCTGGACGACGGATCGGCCACGCTCGTGCATCACCTGGCCCTGACCCAGGCGGCCACGGTCCTGGTCACAGTGCGGACGGGCGAACCAGTGCCCGACCCGGTAGTGGCCATGTGGAAGGACGGCCTGGCCGAGCGCGTCGAAGTGGGTGCTCTCGGCGACGCGGCGATCGAGGAGCTGCTGGTCACGGTGCTGGGCGGGCCGGTGGACACGGCGTCGATCCGACAGCTTGCCGATCGTAGCCGGGGCAATCCGCTGTATCTGCGGGAGCTGGTGACCGGCGCGGTGGAGACCGGCGCGCTAGCCGAGCAGGGTGGCATCTGGCGCCTTCGGGCCGACGGCCTGCGGCCCACGGCGCGGCTGGCCGAGCTGGTAGCGCTGCGCCTAGGTGACCTTTCTGACGCCGAACGGGCCGTGCTGGAGCTGCTGGCCTTGTGCGAGCCGCTCGGCCAGGGCCGTTTGGACAGGCTCGCCGATCCCGCGGCTGTAGAAGCGCTTGAGCGCAAGGGCCTGATCGCCAGCCGTATCGACGGCCGCCGTGTCGAGGTGCGCCTCACCCATCCCGTCCACCGGGATGTGGTCCGGGCGGGGATCACCCCGCTGCGTGAGCGGGCTCTGGCCCGGTCGCTGGTCGAGGCGGTCGAGGCGACCGGCGCACGGCGCCAGGAGGACACCTTGCTGCTGGCGTCGCTGTGCCTTACCGGCGGTGGTGGCAGCGCCGAGCTCTTGGTGGCCGGGGCGATCGCCGCGCGGGCTCGCCACGACCATTGCCTTGCCGAGCGGCTGGCCCGGGCAGCCATGGCCGAGGGCTGTGGGTTCGAAGCACGGTTCGTCGCCGCCGAGGCCGCCCACTTCGTGGGTCGGCCCGCCCAGGCCGAGCGCGAGCTTGCGTCGCTGGCCGCCGCCCCCGCCCCCGCA
>Ga0335085_10009782_pt1 | contig 14418 bp, 16 predicted proteins | sample Lox_Sample_45_FD_206712 | JGI IMG/M metagenome (GOLD analysis project Ga0335085, IMG submission 206712) | Soil microbial communities from Loxahatchee National Wildlife Refuge, Florida, United States - Lox_Sample_4.5 | ecosystem: Environmental > Terrestrial > Soil > Wetlands | place: USA...
GCGTCCGTCAACCCGCTGCCCGATGTTTGCAAGTCATAACATTCGGCGATGGAATTTCTGACATTCGCCGGCGGTCCCGACAGCCGGTCTGCGGTTGACTGTCTTGACCGGGTCTTCGCTCTGCGGGTTCGTGGCACTCCCGCATCCGGTCTGCCAGTCGTTTTTCAAATTACTGGCGGTTTTGGCGGGCTTGAATAGGATGCCCCCGCATTGCGGGCAGGAATCGACCATGGCAGAGGGCCTGATGGCCGGGAAACGCGGCCTCATCATGGGGGTGGCCAACGACCGCTCCATCGCCTGGGGCATCGCGGACGCGCTCCACAAGGCTGGCGCGGAGCTGGCTTTCACCTATCAGGGCGAGGTGTTCAAGAAGCGCGTCGAACCGCTGGTCGCGAAGCTCAATCCCGCCGCGGTGATCGATTGCGACGTCTCCGAACAGGGCTCGATCGATGCGGCATTCGCGAGCTTGCGCGCGAAATGGGACAGCATCGATTTCCTGGTCCATGCGGTCGCGTTCTCCGACAAGGATCAATTGCGCGGGCGATACGTTGACACCACACCGGAGAATTTCCGGATGACGATGGACATCTCCTGCTACTCCTTCACCGCCGTCGCCAACCGGGCCGAGAAGATGATGACGCGCGGCGGCAGCATGGTGACGCTGACCTATTACGGCGCCGAGAAGGTGATGCCGCATTACAACGTCATGGGCGTGGCCAAGGCGGCGCTGGAAGCGAGCGTGCGCTATCTGGCGGAGGATCTGGGCAAGAAGGCGATCCGCGTGAACGCGATCTCCGCCGGGCCGATCAAGACGCTGGCGGCGAGCGGCGTCGGCGATTTCCGCTACATCCTGAAATGGAATGAATACAACGCGCCGCTGCGGCGCTCGGTGAACATCGGCGAAGTCGGCAATGCGGCGCTGTTCTTGTTGTCCGATCTGGGACAAGCGGTCACCGGCGAATGCCTGCACGTCGATGCCGGCTATCACGTCGTGGGCATGAAGGCCGAAGACGCGCCGGACATTTCGGTGGCGAAATCCGAGGGATGACTCTTCGGGTCCCGGACGGCGTGACACTTTATTTTTGCCGCCACGGCGAAACCGAAGCCAATGCGGCGGGCCGTTTCCAGGGGCGCACGCTCGACACGCCGCTCACGCCGAAGGGATTGGCGCAGGCGCGGGCCTTGGCCGACTTGTTGCAGAGCGAAGCGGACGACGTGACGGCGCTCGTCTTCGTCTCAAGCCCTCTGCCCCGCGCAATAGCCACGATGGATATCGTGCTGGGCGAATTGAAACTGCCGGAGGATTACCTCATCGACCCCCGGTTGGCAGAAATCGATCTCGGCGCCTGGGACGGCCTGACGAAACGGGAAGCCCGCGCCCGCGATCCCAAAGCGTTCGACGCCCGCGAAGCCGACAAATGGAACCTGCCGGTACCCGGCGGCGGCGAAACCTATGCCGATGTCGCCGCGCGCGCGAGCGCCTTCGTGCGTGAGCTCGAGCGCGACTGCTTCGCCGTCTCGCACGGCGCATTCATCCGCATCCTGCGCGGGCTGTTCGAGGACCTCGGCGCAAACGAAATGTCCGCGCTGGACGAAAAGCAGGGCGTCTTGTTCCGCGCGCGGGGCGGCAGAGTCGCGCGCTTCGAGGCGGATGGGATATGATCCCGCCGCTTCGGGCTTACACCGGAAGAGACAACGCGCTACAAACCTTTTCATGCACGATCGCGTCCGCCGCCCGCTGCACATCGCCGTCTTCGCGGCGCTGGCCGCGCTGTCGGCCTGCGGCAATCACAATCAGAAATCCTCGAATTCCTCGAGCGCGGCCAATCTGTCCGCGCCGGCGGATGCGTCCGGCTGCGCCTCCATGCCCGATGCCGCCGCGTTCGGCCGCGCCATCAAGGCGGCGATGGTCCAGATCTACGGCTTGGACGAAGCCGGCTCGGTCTACACCGTCAGCCGCGTGCTGCCGGAAGGCTGCAGCCATGCGACGGTGACCTATGCCGTGAAAGGCGGAGCGCCGCAGGAAGCGGACGCGAGCCAGGATTCGTCCGGTGCTTGGACGCTGACGCTGTACGGCAAGTCCTATCCAGTGCAGTAGCGCGCGATCAGTGCGTGCCGGTCGTGCTGGTGGTCGTGGTGGATGTCGATCCGGCCGGCAGGCGATGATCGCCCTCGCTGGCGATCGCCCATACGACGAGCGCGGCGATGCCGGCATCCATCGCGGCGCCGGTGGCATCGATGCCTTCCGCTTTCTTGACGCCGGCGGCCTTGCCGGGCGGGAGCGGGCTCTGTGCCGCGGCCGCGGCCTGGCCGGCCTGGGCGAGCGGAAGCTTGGCCGCGGCGGGCACAGGGGCGAGCGCCAGCGCGGCACAGACCGGCAAAGTCGCGAAGATCATCTTCATCGGGCGGACCTCGGTGATCGAATGGTTGTCAAAGGACACTCGTTCGCCCGCGCGCCATCCCGCAGCGCGTACGCATAGACCCGAACGCGCCTGCGGCAGGCGGGTTCCGCGCGGGCTTGCGCCCCGCTAAGGTCCCGCCATTGGCGAATCCGGTTTCGCCGAGGCCTATCTGTCAGGACAAGAGCGGCCCGTGTCGTACAACAGCTTCGGTCATCTTTTCCGCGTCACGACCTTCGGCGAGAGCCACGGGCCGGCGCTGGGCTGCGTGGTGGACGGATGCCCGCCCGGCATCCCACTGACCGAAGCGGACATTCAGGCCGATCTCGACCGGCGGCGGCCGGGACAATCGAAATTCACCACGCAGCGGCGCGAACCCGACCGCGTGCGCATCCTCTCCGGCGTGTTCCAGGACGAGCGGATGCCCGCGCAGGTGACGACAGGCACGCCGATCGCGCTTCTGATCGAAAACGTGGATGCGCGGTCGAAGGACTATGACGAGATTCGCGACAAGTTCCGCCCCGGCCATGCGGACTACACCTATCTCGCCAAATACGGCGTGCGCGACTATCGCGGCGCAGGCCGCCAGAGCGCGCGCGAGACCGCCGCGCGCGTGGCGGCGGGCGCGGTGGCGAAAAAGGTGCTGGCGTCCTTGTATGCGAGGTTTGCCGTGCGCGGCGCACTGGTGCAGATGGGCACCGAAGGAATCGCGCGAGCGCGCTGGGATTGGGACGAGGTGAGCCGCAATCCCTTCTTCTGCCCGGATCCCGGCGCCGTTGCTCCGTGGACGGAGTATCTCGAAGGCGTGCGCAAGCGCGGCTCGTCAATTGGCGCGGTGATCGAGGTGGTGGCCGACGCGATTCCGGCGGGGCTCGGCGCTCCCATCTACGGAAAACTCGATGCCGACATCGCCTCGGCGCTCATGAGCATCAACGCGGTCAAGGGCGTGGAGATCGGCGACGGGTTCGCTTCCGCCTTGCTTTCGGGCGAAGAGAATGCGGACGAGATGCGCAAGGGGCGTGGCGGCAAGCCGAAGTTCCTGTCGAACCATGCCGGCGGAATATTGGGCGGCATCTCGACGGGCCAGCCCATCGTGGCGCGCTTCGCGGTCAAGCCGACGTCATCCATCCTGAACCCGCGCAGGACCGTGGACGTGCACGGCAACGAGACGGAGATCGTGACCAAAGGCCGCCACGATCCTTGCGTCGGCATCCGCGCCGTGCCGGTGGGCGAAGCGATGCTGGCCTGCGTGCTCGCCGATCATGCGCTGCGGCACCGCGGACAGGTGGGGCGGCTTTAAACTGGGAAGGCGTTTGCCATGGGTACCTTGATCGTCGTCATCTTCGGCCTGCTCGTCTTTTTCGTCTTGAGCCTGTTCCTCGGCGCCATCTTCACCGTGCAGCAGCAAAGCCGCGCCATCGTCGAGCGCTTCGGCCGCTACCTGCGCACCGCCAAGCCCGGCTTGAACCTGAAGGTGCCGTTCATCGACACCGTCGCACAGCGCGTTTCGCTGCGCGTGCAGCAGCTCATCGTCGAGGTCGAGACCAAGACCCAGGACAACGTCTTCGTGAAGCTGCTCGTGGCGGTGCAGTTTCGCGTGATCGAAGGCAGCGAAGCGGATTCCTTCTACAAGCTCCAGGATCACCTGGCACAGATCAAATCCTACGTGCTCGACGTGGTGCGCGCGCAGGTGCCGCGCATGAACCTCGACGAGGTGTTCGAGCGCAAGGACGACATCGGAACCGCGGTGCAGAACCAGCTCGACGCCTCGATGAAGACGTTCGGCTTCGAGATTCCCAACGCGCTCGTCACCGACGTCGATCCCGCCGACAACGTCAAGGCGGCGATGAACGAAATCCAGACTCAGCAGCGCCTGCAGGTCGCGGCGGCCGCCAAGGGCGAGGCCAACAAGATCCTGGTGGTCAAGGCCGCCGAAGCCGAGGCCGAGTCCAAGCACCTGCAGGGCGAAGGCATCGCCAAGCAGCGCCGCGCCATCGTCGACGGCTTGCGCGAATCCATCGCCGCCTTCGCCGACCAGATCGGCGGCGTCAGCGAGCACGACGTGCTCAACCTCGTGCTGCTCACGCAATATTTCGATACGGTCAAGGAGATCGGCGTGTCGTCGGGCAGCAAGGTGATCCTGATGCCGCACACGCCGGGCGGCATGGAGGAAATCGCGGCGCAGATCCGCTCCGCCGTCATCCAGGGCGCCGAAGCCGCGGACGCGAAGCCGGCCGGTTGATTTTCCGCGCGACGGCGCGGCGTGATATCAAGCGCGCATGGGAATGGAACGCCTCGTGGAGCTTCGGCGCGACGGCTCATCGCGGGCTGTCGCGATTCCGCGCGAGTTCCCGCGTCCCGGAACGTGCGCGTGGACGCGCGAGGACGGCGATCGCCCTATTCTTCGGCCGCCTTCCGAAGGTGAGCGCGAACCCGAAGAGAATTGATCCGGCTTTGCATGGCGACGGTCGCGACACTCAGGAGATTCGCTCTGGCGCTGCCGGAAGCGACCGAAGTCATCTTCAAGGGCGAGCCGTGGTTCGTTGTGCGGAAGAAGACCTTCGCGCTGTGGTCGGAGCGCAGCAAGCGCGCCATCCTGAAACTCGACCGCGAACATCAGAACATGCTGTTCGATGTGCGGCCCGACGTGTTCGCGCCGTGCAAGGTCGGCACGGGCGGGGTGTGGAGTTACGTCGATATCGCGAAACTCCCCCACGCGGAATTGAAGGGACTCGTCACCGAAGCCTGGACGCAGGTTGTGCCGAAAAAGATCGGCCGCGCTTTCGCGTCCGCGGCTTCCCGAACACCGCGATCTTGGTGAGATAGGCGAAATCGGTGGAGACGCGTTTCAACCCGGCTTTGCCGAACAGCGCATCGAGGTCGGTCCTGGCGTAGGTCGAATAATACGGCTCGTGCAGAAGGTGCGGGAAGACGTCGATCAGCCCGTCGAATTCCGGGATGTCGCCATATTGGATCGTGTCGCCGAGCACGAAGATGCCGCCGGGTTTCAGGACGCGCGCGATCTCCGCGGCGACAGCGGCGCGAACCTTGGGCGGCAATTCATGAAAGAGATAGATGGCGGTGACGGCATCGGCGCTTGCGTCCGGCAGCTTCATCGCTTCGGCGGGCGCGGCGACGAATTCGACGTTCTTGTATTTTGAGAGTGCGCGGCGGGCACGCGCGAGATACGGCTCCGATAGATCGAGCGCGATGGTTTTCCAGTCAGGCTTCGCCGATTTGACGAAGGCGAGGAAGCCGCCGGTCCCCGCCGCCACGTCGAGCAGCGTGACGTTCTTCCTGTCCGCGAAATGCGCGGCCAGCGGCACGAAGACCTGGCGGCGCATGGCGGCGGCCGTGCCCGCGAACAGCGACTCCACCTGAAAATCGTAGATGCGGGCAGAGCGGTCGCTCAGATAGCCGTCGGTCTGGAAATGGAAATTCTGGCGGTAATAGCGCGGCAGATCGCTTGCTTTGGGCACTTCGCTGTGACCGTTGCGGCGCTGGCGCGCGACCACCTTGGGAATATCGGCGAGATACCACACGCTCGCCATGGCGCGGCGGGTCTCCTGGGCGAGATCGACCGGCATGGGATAAAGCCCGGCTTCCACGTTCTTCCAATCGCGCGCGAACAGCGCACGCATGGATTTGAGCATCGCGCCGAGCGGGGGAATCCGGTGCGGCAACGCATCGATTTCGGAGAAGGTCTCGCGCGCCAAGATTCGCGCCGCCAGATAATGCGCGCCGTAGAATGCCACCCGCGCGGCTTGCGCGGCGGTGTAGGTCAGGGCTCGGGTGCGCGTCGCCATGTCTCGATTATCGCCGCGCCTGCGCGCCGCATCAATCGTGAAACGGCGGCGGGCCCGGATCGGAGCGCGCACCTTGCGGACCGGCGTCGCCCCAAGTGGGCAGTTCCGGCGCAACCTCGGCGCCGATGGCAACTTGCGGATCGGACGGCGGACGCATCCCGGTCTGCTGTTCGCGCCGGGCGACGCATTTGCGCACCGTGCCGGCCAGACGCGGGAAGCTTCCGGCGGCGGGCATCTGCTGCAGCACGCAGGTGTCGAAATAGGGATAGCGGTCGTCCTGGCCGCAGCCGAACGACGTGCGGTCGCTGCGCGCGGCGGTGATGACAAGCCGGTTGGGCGCGGCCATCGCCGGCACGAACACGCCGGAATAACAGGCAGAGACGATCACCACGGTCGGGCGGTCGCCGCAAGCGTTCTCGGTCATGGTGGCGAGCGCATCGGGCTGAAGCACCGTCTCGCCCAGGATCAGCCCCTGCGGCGAGCCGTGCGAGCTGAAATAAAGCAGGCATCCGCCTGAGGTGCGGTTGGACAGGTCCCACAGGCCATTGGCGATGTTCTGCGCCGTCGCCTCTTCCGGATGGGTTTCGGGATGGCGCTCGGGCTCGATGGAGAACTGGTCGAGGTTGCCGGCACTGAAACCCAGCCGCTCCAGCTCGTTCGACACGTCGCGGCGCGCATTGTCGAAGGCTTCGCTGTGGCCGCCATCGTGGGCACGGTTGTCGCCGGCCACCACCACGGCCGCCCAATTGCCATAGCCGGCAGCCTGGGCCGCCGCCGGCACGGTGGCCGCGAAACAAGCCGCCGCGGCCAGCGCGGCGAAAAGGAACTGACGCGAAATCCAGGTCATCGGCGGAATTCTTCTCGAAGGCGGGCCGAGTTTCAATATGCAAGCCAAGCAACCCGGCATGACAATCCCGTCACGGGCGGGTGAACCCGGCCACGAGTTCGATATGGGACGACCAGAGGAATTGGTCCACGGGGGTGACGGTTCCCAGCGCGAACCCGGCATCGGCAAGGATGCGTGCGTCGCGGGCAAAGCTCTGGGGGTTGCACGAGACATAGGCGATGCGGCTCAGCTTGGATTTGGCGATCTGGGCGGACTGGGCCTGCGCGCCGGCACGCGGCGGATCGAGCAGCACGGCATCGAAGGGGGCCAGTTCCGCCGGCACGAGCGGGCGCTTGAAAAGATCGCGCACAGCCGTCGTGACGGGTTTGAGACCCGGCGTGGCGCGGGCGGCCGCAGCGAGCGCGGCCAGCATCGGGCGGTCGGCATCGACGGCATGAACGGCCGCGCTGCGTGCCAGCGGCAGGGTGAACGTGCCGCAGCCGGCGAAAAGATCGGCGATGCGCCGGGCGCCGGCGAGAATTCGCAGCACCTGCGATTGCAGCTCGGACTCGCCCTCGCGCGTGGGTTGGAGGAAGGCCTGAGGCGGGAGCGAGACATCCGCAGGCCCCAAGCGAACGCGCGGCACCTCGCGCTGCAGCACGATCTCGTTACCCGCGGCGATGCGCGCGATGGACAGGCGCTCCGCCCAGGGCGCGAATTGCGCGGCCGCATCGGGCAAGAGCTTGCGCCGCCATTCGATGGCGAGGTCGAGGCCGGTATCGGTTTCGGTGGCGTGAAGCTCGCACGCTTCGTTCGCGCGCAAAATCGCGTGCATCGTCGCGCGCAAGCCCGCGACCGCCGCGAAGAGCCTTGGCGTCAGCACCAGACATTCGTGCATGTCGACGATGGCGTGCGAGCGCGCCGCGTGGAATCCGATTTCGGTTGCGCCGTTCTTCTTCACCTTGAATACGGCGCGGCGGCGGGTGCGTGGCGGGACGCAAACGATGTCGGCAACATCGGGATCGGCGAAGCCATGGCGCTCGAGCGCGGCGATCACCGCATCGCGCTTCAGAGCACGATAGGCATCGGGCGGCATGTCCTGATACGCGCAGCCGCCGCAGGTTCCGAAATGGCGGCAGAGAGTCATGATCTGCGCGCCGCCAGAAGATATTCGCGGTTGCCATCGCCGCCGGAGAGCGGACTGTCCATCGTTCCGGCTACGGACCATCCCGGTACGGAGGACATCCATCCAACGGCGGAGGCGAGAGCGGCGGCGCGCGCGGCATCGTCCTTCACGATGCCGCCTTTGCCGATGTGCGCGCGGCCGGCTTCGAATTGCGGCTTGACCAGCGCCACCAGCCAGGCATCGGGAGCCGCCAGCGCAAGTGCTGGCGGCAACGCGCGCTTCAGGCTGATGAAGCTGACATCGGCCACGATGGCTTGCGGCCGCCCGACGATGCGATCGGCGCTGAGATTTCGCGCGTTCAAGCCTTCCAGCGAAATCACGCGCGGATCGTTCGCGAGCTTGGGATCGAGCTGGCCATGGCCGACATCAACGGCGAACACTTTCTTGGCGCCGCGCTCCAAAAGCACTTGCGTGAAGCCGCCGGTCGAGGCGCCGAGATCGAGACAAACGAGATCTTGTGGCGAAAGCGCGAAACGATCCAGCGCCGCGATGAGCTTCAAGGCCCCGCGCGAGACATAAGGATGCGCGGGCACATAATCGATTTCGGCACCATGCTCTATTGCTTGCGCAGGCTTCGTGACCGCCTTGCCGTTCGCGCGCACCTTGCCGGCCGCGATGGCGGCTTGCGCCTCCGCGCGGGACCTCGCGTAACCGCGTTCGACAAGAAAAAGATCGGCGCGCATGTTCAAAGATCGTCATGGCCCGCGACTGCGGGCCGCCCAGTTGCAATCGCACTGTTCTTCGAAATCGAGGCGAATGTCACCTGGGTCGCCCGCAGTCGCGGGCGATGACAATACGGGCTATGCCAGTTTCGCCGCCACCGCCTCCGCTTCGCGGCCGAGCGCGGAAAGCGCCATGGTGACGATGGAGGCGGCATCGAGATGTGCGGCTTCGTACATCTTCTCCGGCGTATCCTGATCGAGGAAGCGGTCGGGCAAGGTCATGGGCCGGATCTTCAGGCCCTTGTCGAGCGCGCCTTCGAGCGCGAGGAACTGCAGCACATGCGCGGCGAAGCCGCCGATGGCGCCTTCCTCGATGGTGATCAGGACCTCGTGCTCGCGCGCCAACCCTCGGATCAGGTCCTCGTCCAAGGGCTTGGCGAAGCGCGCGTCGGCCACCGTGGCGGATAATCCGTAGGCGGAGAGTTTTTCCGCCGCGGCCAGGCATTCCGGCAGCCGCGCCCCGAAGGAGAGAATGGCGATGGAGGAGCCTTCGCGCAGCACCCTGCCCTTGCCGATCTCCAAGGGCGTGCCGCGCTTGGGCCGCTCGAGCCCGCTGCCTTCGCCACGCGGATAGCGGACGGCACTCGGCCGGTCGTTTATGGCGGCCGCCGTCGCGACCATGTGGGTAAGTTCCACCTCGTCTGCCGCGGCCATCACCACGAAACCGGGAAGCGTCGCAAGATAAGTCACGTCGTACGAACCGGCATGCGTGGGCCCGTCGGCGCCGACCAATCCGGCGCGGTCGATGGCGAAGCGCACGGGCAGGCGCTGGATCGCCACGTCGTGCACCACCTGGTCGTAAGCGCGCTGCAGGAAGGTGGAATAGATCGCAGCGAACGGCTTCATACCGTCCGCGGCCAGGCCCGCGGCAAACGTCACGCCGTGCTGCTCGGCGATGCCGACATCGAAACAGCGCGTGGGGAATTTCTTGGCGAAGAGATCGAGCCCGGTTCCGGACGGCATCGCGGCGGTGATGGCGACGATACGCTCGTCCGCTTCGGCTTCGGCAATCAGCGCTTCAGCGAAGACCTTGGTGTAGCTCGGCGCGGTAGCGGACGATTTCTTCTGCTCGCCGGTCAGCACGTTGAATTTGGCGACGCCGTGATATTTGTCGGAGCTCGCTTCCGCCGGCGCGTAGCCCTTGCCCTTCTTCGTGACCACATGCACGAGGATCGGCCCGTTCCGCATGTCGCGCACGTTCTCGAGCACCGGGATGAGCTGGTCGAGATTGTGGCCATCGATCGGGCCCACATAGTAGAAGCCCAATTCGTCGAACAGCGTGCCGCCGATCCACCAGCCGCGGGCGAAATGTTCCAGGCGCCGCGCCGTGTTCTCCATCGAGTCCGGCAGCCAGCCCGCCACGCGCTTCGCCAGATTGCGCATGCGCCGGTAGGGCCGGCCCGAAATCAGCTTGGCGAAATAGCCGCGCATGGCGCCGACCGGCGGGGCGATCGACATATCGTTGTCGTTCAGCACCACGATCAGCCGCGCATCCATCGCGCCGGCATTGTTCATGGCTTCATATGCCATGCCCGCGCTCATCGCGCCGTCGCCGATCACCGCGACGACGTTGCGCTTTTCGCCCTTCAAATCGCGCGCCACGGCGAATCCGAGCGCCGACGAAATCGACGTCGAAGAATGCGCGGCGCCGAACGGGTCGTATTCGCTCTCGCTGCGCTTGGTGAAACCGGAAAGTCCGCCGCCCTGCCTGAGCGTGCGCATGCGCGCGCGCCGGCCGGTCAGGATCTTGTGCGGATAGGCCTGATGGCCCACGTCCCAGATCAGCTTGTCGTCCGGTGTGTTGAAGACGTAGTGCAGCGCGACGGTGAGCTCGACCACGCCCAACCCGGCGCCCAAATGCCCGCCGGTGACCGACACCACATCGATGAGTTCCTGGCGCAATTCGGCGGCAAGCTGCGGCAGGTCCTTCTTCGGCAGCGCACGCAGCGCGGCCGGGTCGCCGATGCGGTCGAGCAAAGGTGTTTTGGCCGGAGAACTCATAAAATACCCAGGTCTTTCAAGAGCTTCCCTCAGGCCCGCCGCGCGACCACGAACCCTGCCGCGGCGCGCAAAAGGTCGGCCTTTTCATCGAACAAATCAAGGTGGCGCACCGCTTGCCGGGACATGGCGAGCGCCTGGATGCGGGCCCGCTCGACGCCGAGCGCCGCCACCACCGTGGTCTTGCCGTGCGCTGCATCCTTGCCCGCGGCTTTGCCCATGAGCGCCGCGTCGCCTTCGGCATCCAGGATGTCGTCGGCGATCTGAAACGCCAGTCCGACCTCGTTGCCGTAGTTGGCGAGCGCGGCGCGCATCGGCTGCGATGCCTTGCCCAGGATCGCGCCCGCCTCGCAGCAATAGGTGAAGAGCGCCGCCGTCTTCATGCGCTGCAGCCGCGTGACTTGCGGCAACTCCGGCTCGGTGCCTTCGAGCGCGATGTCCATCATCTGACCGCCGACCATGCCGCCGTGACCGGCCGCAAGTGCAAGCCGCGAAACCAGTTCGCAGCGCACGAAAGGATCGCCATGCGTTTCCGGCGACGCGAGCAGACCGAACGCCAGCGTGAGCAGCGCATCGCCGGCGAGAATGGCGGTGGCTTCGTCGAACGCCTTGTGCACGGTCGGTTTGCCGCGGCGCATGTCGTCGTCGTCCATCGCGGGCAGATCGTCATGCACCAGCGAATAAGCATGCACGCATTCCACCGCCGCGGCGGCGCGTCCGAGCGCGCGGCGATCGACGCCGAACAAGCCGCCCGATTGAATCAGCAGGAACGCGCGCAAGCGCTTGCCGCCCCCGAGCGCGGCGTAGCGCATGGCTTCGAGCAGCCGCGCCTCGGGCCCTTGCGGCTTGGGAAGCAGCGCATTCAACGACTCGTCCGCAAGCGTCGCGGCTTCGGCCAAAACGAGTTCAAGCGACGGCACGAGCGCGGCCATTCAATGGATCGGCTTGCATTTGAATTCGCCGCTGTGGCCGGTCATATGGATCTCGCCCATGTCGGCGCATTCGAAAACCCGATTGTCCTTCTGCAGATACAGATACGTGCCTTCGGCCGCGACGATCCGGAATCCCTTGTCCAGCAATGGCTGCAGCGGCGCGGTGTACGCGTCCGCGGCCATCGCGGCGGCCGGCAACGCGGCAATCGCAATCGCGGCGATCCATTTCCACATCGGTGTCTCCATGGCTGCGGCGCACCCGCCGGCTTACCCAAGCTCGACCGGTTCGGCGGCTTCCGCGCCCTTGGCGCCCAGGACGATCTTTTCGAGCCGGCCTTCGGCGGCTTTCAGCTTGGCTTCGCAATGCGCCTTCAGCGCCTGGCCGCGCTCATAAAGCGCGATGGAATCCTCAAGATCAACGCTGCCCTGCTCGAGCCGGCCGACGATGTCTTCGAGTTCCTTGAGCGCGGCTTCGAAGCTCATCTCCGCCACCGGCGCCGCATTTGCCGATTTGCCGGCCATGGCTCAGTTCTCCATCAGGGCCCGGACATGCGCCGCCGCCGACCGCGCCAACGCGCCGAGGTCATATCCGCCTTCCAGGGCCGAAACAACGCGGCCCGCGCAATGCTTCGCCGCGAGCGTGCAAAGCTCGGCCGTGGCCCAGGCGAAATCGGCTTCGTCGAGCCGGAGCTGCGCCAGGGGATCGAGCCGGTGCGCGTCGAAGCCTGCGGAAATCAGCAGGAATTCGGGCTCAAAGCGATCCAGCGCCGGCAGGATCGCCCGCGCAAAGGCGGCGCGGAACGGCGCGCCGTCCGCGCCCGGCGGCAGAGGCGCGTTGACGACGTTTCCCGCGACGCCCGATTCGGCGGCGTCGCCCGTGCCGGGATAGAGCGGGACCTGGTGAGTCGAGCCGTAGAACAGATTCGAATCGTCGAAGAAGATGTCCTGCGTGCCGTTGCCGTGATGGACGTCGAAATCGACGACGGCGATTCGCGTCAATCCGTATACGGAGCGTGCGTGCAACGCGCCCACGGCGATATTGTCGAACAGGCAAAAGCCCATGGCGCGGGCCTTTTCCGCATGATGGCCGGGCGGACGCACGGCGCAGAAGGCGTTGCGAATCTCGCCCGCCATGACGGCGTCGACGGCCTGGACCACGGCGCCTGCCGCGCGCAGCGCGGCCTCCGCGGAGCCGGGCGACATCACGGTATCCGGGTCGAGATGGACGTAGCCCTCCTCCCGCGCGCGGGCGGAATAACGGCCGAGGACCGATTCTATGTGGGATGGTGTGTGGGCACGCGCCAACGCCTCACGGCTGGCCGGAACCGCCTCAAATTTTCTAAGATATTGAAATTCCTCGCCTTCCAGGCCACGGAGCACAGCGCGCAGGCGGTCCGGACTCTCCGGATGGCCGGGCGGCGGCGCGTGGCCGAGGCAGGCAAGATGGGTGAAAAGTCCCGTGCTCAACTTCGGTCTCCCACCAGGGCCTTAGCACAAATCACCGATTCCCGTCCGGATGATGGTCCTTACGGACAGCCTCTTCGCGGCCGGATCGGCGGCCGGAGATTCATGTCCCCGCGACATCCGCGTGTGCAATTTCCTGCCGAAAGCGCGGAATTCCGTCATGAAGTTGATGTATAAAAGCCACAGAGCATTGCGGATAAGGCGCGGCGCCACATTTCCTTTTTGACCGGGTATGGCGCGCTCCATTAGCGTAGGACGAAACGGGCGAGCCGTGGGCACGATCTTCGTGCGCGCGGGGCCGGCTGCCAACATTGGGCAGGCGCGCTCGTTGTTGGCAGTCGTCGTTACGAACCAAGGGGGTTCCACGTGTATCAGACCAATCTCTCTAAGCGCGGCTTGCGGCAGGCGTTGCTCCTCGGAGCGGCTTCCGTGGCTGCAATCGGAATGTCCGTGCCGGCTTCGGCACAGGAAAGCAGCGTCGAAACCGTCGTCGTGACGGGTTCGCGCATTCCGCAGCAAGGGCTCTATTCGAGCTCGCCCGTGACCGCGGTCGGTCAGCAGGAACTGAAGCTGGAAGGCACGACCAGCGTCGAAACGCTGATCAGCAACCTGCCTTCGGCCTATACCGACCAGAACAACTTCCAGGCCAACGGCGCGACCGGTATCGCCACCGTCGACCTGCGCGGCCTGGGCGCCAACCGCACCCTGGTGCTGGTGGACGGCAAGCGCCTGATGCCCGGCGACCCGATCGACCCGGTTCCGGACTTGAACGTGATCCCGGCCGCCCTGGTCGACCACGTGGAAGTGCTGACCGGCGGCGCCTCGGCGACCTACGGCTCGGACGCCGTCGCGGGCGTGGTGAACTTCATCATGCGCAAGGATTTCGAGGGCGTTGAGATCGACGGCCAGTACAGCGTCGCCGAAGACAGCAACGACCACTATCCGGCGTTCTCCGCTGCCACGGCGTCGAAGGGATTCGCCACCGCTCCGCAGAACACCTGGGACGGCGGCACCGACGACGTGACGATGCTCATCGGCGCCAACAGCGACAACGGCAAGGGCAACGTCACGCTCTATGCCGGCTA
>Ga0335085_10009784_pt1 | contig 14417 bp, 11 predicted proteins | sample Lox_Sample_45_FD_206712 | JGI IMG/M metagenome (GOLD analysis project Ga0335085, IMG submission 206712) | Soil microbial communities from Loxahatchee National Wildlife Refuge, Florida, United States - Lox_Sample_4.5 | ecosystem: Environmental > Terrestrial > Soil > Wetlands | place: USA...
AGGGCCCGGCGCCGGCGGCATGGACGACATGGACTACTGAGTTGCCGGCGTGGGGATACTCGGATCCCGGCTGCGCTTCGCGGCCGGGATCCTGCGCTCCCCCCGGCGGGTCCGACCGTCCCGGATGCGGTGCGCCCAACCGGCCGATATCACGGCGTGACGCAACGGGTCATTGACCGTGTGAGGGCCCGGGGTTACCTCTAGCCTTCACGGAAGGCAGTCCTTCGGGGCACCTCCGATGACGAGGGCAACCGCTACTACGTGCTAGGACGGGCGGAACCCGGGTGTCGTCGTCAGTGGGGCCAGGGCGAAAGTCCTGGCCCCACAGTCTTTTCCAGGCCCCTACGGCGGCTCCGTCCCGTCCCGCTCCCCCGGCGGAACGGGCGGCAGGTCCCGCGAGGCCATGTAGACGACGTTTCGGGTGGTCCGCTTGCCGCGGTACATCGCCCGGTCCGCGAGGTCGAGGATCTCCTCCTTCGACTGGGCGTGCTCCGGGAAGCTGGCGAGGCCGATCGACGCGGTCACCCGCACCCGGGCGCCCTCCCGCGACAGGTAGCGGTGGTCCTCGATGGCCCGGCGTATACGCTCCGCCACCTTGAGACCGCCGCCGGAGTCGATGCCGGCGAGCACCACCACGTACTCGTCCCCCCCGTAGCGCACCACCACGTCCTCGTCGCGCACGCAGGAGCGGAGCACGCGAGCGACCTCGACGAGCAGGGTCGAGCCCGAGAGGTGCCCGTGGTGGTCGTTCACGAGCTTGAAGCGGTCGAGGTCCATGAAGAGGACCGTGAACGGCCGCCCGCCGCGCACCTCCCGCTCGAGGGCGAGGTCGAGGTAGCGCACGTTGTAGAGGTGCGTGAGGTCGTCGAGGTAGGCGAGGTTCTCGACCTGCCGGAGCCGCCCGAGGTTGGTGAGGGCCATGCCCAGGTGCCGGCAGAGGAAGGCCGCCCCCTCGGCGGCCCCGGGCCGGACGTCCCCGTCCACGAGCACCGCCACGGCCCCGAGCAGCTTCTCCTCCTCGGTGACCGTGAGGAGCGCCGCCTGGTGGGCACCGCGCTCCGAGTCGCCCGGGAGCCGGACCGTGGTGAGCGCCGCCCCGTAGGCGTCGAGCGACTCGAGCGCCCCGCCCACCTCGGCGAGCAGGTCGGCCGCCTGCTGCGCGTCGAGACCCTGGGCCCCGCCCACCGCGAACGCGCCGCCCTCCCTTCGCTCGAGGAGCGCCGCCGACCCCGAGCCGAGCTCGGTCGCCACGGCCGCCAGGGCCATGGGCACGAGCCGCTCGCGGTCGATGGTCGAGGCGATGCGCTGTCCGGTCTCGAAAAGCTTCAGGTGGAAGCGGAGGGCCTGGTTCTCGGCGAGGAGTGCACGGGTGGCGAGGCAGCGCTGGACGGCGATCTGCAAGGCCTCGGGCGTCACCGGCTTCACGAGGTAGTCGCTCGCGCCCGAGCGCATGGCCCGGACGGCGGGGTCCACCTTGTCGAGGGCGGTGATGACGAGGACGCCGATGTTCGGGTCGAGCTGCTTCGCGGCGTCGAGCAGCTCGAGGCCGTCGCGCGAGCCGGGCAGGATGACGTCGGTGAGGAGGACGTCGAACCGGCGGTAGGCGAGCAGCACCAGGGCCGCCTCGGCGCCGTCCGCCACCTCCACCTCGTACCCCGCTGCGCGCAGGTAGTCGGAGTAGACGGTGCGCGCGAACCGCTCGTCGTCGACGAGGAGGACGGCCGGTGCCATCGCCCTTCCCGTATATCATGCGGGGGTGCCCTCCCTGCCCGCCGAGCGCAAGGCGCTGCTCTTCTCGGCGGGCGGCGTGCGACTCGCGCTGCGGCTCTCCCACCTGCGCGAGATCGTCGCGGTGGCTCCCGGCGAGGGCGAGGTGCGCTCGAGAGGCGAGTCGGTCCCCACCGCGTTCGTGTCCACGGTGCTCGGCCTGCCCGCGGGGTCCTCCGGCTTCGCGCTCCTCACCGAGGGTGCGCCCGGCATCGCCCTCCGCGTGGACGCCGTGCACGGCATCGTCGACCTCGCCGACGCGGAGGTGTTCCAGCTGCCGGGCCCGACGCCGCTGCCGCAACCCCCGCCGTTCTCCGGAGCGGTGGTGGTGAAGGGGGAGGTGGCGCTCGAGCTCGCGGTGGGCACGCTCGGCTTCGCGCCGCTCGAGCCCGCCGACGACCAGGGGGAGCCCCCTCCCGACCTCGCGCTCGCGCCCGAGCGGGAGCTGCGCTTCGCGCGGGCGGGGAGGGTTTTCGGCGTGCCGCTCTCCCTGCTCGTGCAGGTGCTCGAGAACCCGAGGCTCGCCCCCGTGCCGTTGACGCCCCGCTCGCACCGCGGCCTCCTCCACCACGCCCGCTCGCTGCACGCCGTGGTGGACGTCGCGGCGATGTACGGCGAGGCCCCGGCGGACCCCGGGCTCGTCGTCGAGGCAGGTCCGCCGCGCACGGTGCTCCTCATCGACGCGGGCGGCGCGGGGGTGGGCGTCGTGGCCGACCGGGTGCTGGGGCTCGCCGAGGGGGAGGCCGAGGTGGTACGGCCTCCCTGGGACGCGCTGTTCGGCGCCTAGAAACCGCTTTTGGTTCGCCCGGATGAGGCGCCCTGATTGTTGACACCGCGGCGAGTGCGGCGGTACTTGGATACGTCCGTTCCAAACCTCGCCGGCGGAACGCCCCATGCCCAAGAACCTCCTCCTCGCGGACGACTCCATCACCATCCAGAAGGTGGTGGGCATCACGTTCGCCAACGAGGACTACAAGGTCACCTCGGTGGACAACGGCGAGGACGCGATCGCGCGCGCGAGAGACCTGAAGCCGGACGTCATCCTCGCCGACGTGGTCATGCCGAAGAAGAACGGCTACGAGGTCTGCGAGGCGGTGAAGTCCGACCCGTCGCTGAAGCACATCCCGGTGCTCCTCCTCGCCGGTACGTTCGAGGCATTCGACGAGGCCCGCGCCCGCGCCGCCCGTGCCGACGGGCACATCGGCAAGCCCTTCGAGAGCCAGGCCCTCATCAACAAGGTGAACGAGCTCGTGACCGGCAAGCCCAGCGCCGCTGCACCCGGCGCGCCCGCGCCACGCCCCGCGGCGCCCGCGCCTGCCCCGCGTCCCGCCATGCCCGGCGCGCCCGCCGCTGGAGCCCCACCGCGCCCGGCCGCTCCGCCCCCCGGCGTCCAGCCCCGCCCCGGCGCACCCATGCCGCCCGCGGCCGCGCCGCGCCCGCCGGGCGCTACCGCCGCCGGCATGGCCCCGCCCGGCGTCCCGCCTCGGCCAGGCGCGCCCGCGCCGGCCGGAGCGAGGCCGCCCGGCGCACCGATGCCCCCCGGCGTCCGCCCGCCCGGACCTCCCCAGCCGCCCGGTGCCCGTCCGCCCGGCGCCCCGCCTCCCGGAGCCCGCCCGCCTGGCCCGCCCATGCCTCCCGGCGCGCGCCCGCCCGGCGCGCCGCCGCATGCCGCGGCCCCCGGCGCGCAACCTCGCCCCGGCGCGCCGATGCAGCCGGCCGCACGCCCACCGGCACCCGCCGCTCGCCCGGCGCCGGCTCCTGCGGCTCCGCCCCGGCCCGCCGCACCGCCCCAGCGCGCCGCACCGCCCCAGCCGGCCCGCGCGAAGGATCCCTTCGGGTTCGGCGCGGAGGCCGCGCCCCCCGCCGCGGCGCCACACGACGACGACTGGAGCGACGTCGCCGTCGCCCCGGCCGGCCCCGCGCCCGTCGAGGCGATCGACCTCGGCGGCGAGCCCGAGGCGGCCCCCGAGCTCGCCCCGATGCACGAGTTCGTCCCGCCGGCGGCGTCCACCGGCCACGCGCCGGAGGCGAAGGCCGCCGCGGCTCCAGGCGACGGTGGCGAGGCCGCGCTGCGCGCCGCCCTTTCCGCCGCGTCGCGAGAGGTGATCGAGCGGATCGTATGGGAGGTGGTCCCGCAGCTTGCGGAGACCATCATCCGCGAGAACCTCGACCGCCTCACCAAGAACCGGCAGGGCTGACGGCCCGGACCGGGACCCCGCAGAGGCTGCTGCTTCACCGAACGAGAAACCTGAAGGGGCCCCGACGGGCCCCGGAGCGCGTCCACATGGAGAGAGAGGCCCGAACCGAGCTCGCCAAGGGGTACGAGCACCGCGAGGTCGAGGCCCGCTGGTATCCGTTCTGGCTTTCCCGCGGCTACTTCCACGCCGACGAGAACGACCGCAGGCGGCCGCCCTTCTCCATCGTGCTGCCGCCGCCCAACGTCACCGGCTCGCTCCACCTCGGCCACGCCCTCACCGCGACGCTGCAGGACGTGCTCGTCCGCTGGAAGCGCATGAGCGGCTTCAACGCCATGTGGCTGCCAGGCACCGATCACGCCGGCATCGCCACGCAGATGGTCGTCGAGAAGGAGCTGCAGAGGACCGAGAAGAAGAGCCGCCACGACCTCGGGCGCGCGGAATTCCTGAAGCGTATCTGGGAGTGGAGGGATCGGTTCGGCTCCCGCATCGGCGAGCAGCACAAGGCGCTCGGGGCGTCGCTCGACTGGGAGCGCGAGCGCTTCACCATGGACGCCGGGCTCTCGCGCGCGGTTCGGGAGGTCTTCGTCCGCCTGCACGAGGAAGGGCTGATCTACCGCGAGAAGAAGCTCATCAACTGGTGCCCGCGCTGCCGGACCGCGCTCTCCGACCTCGAGGTCCACCACGAGGAGTCACACCCCGGCGAGCTGTGGAGCTTCGCCTACCCGCTCGCCGACGGCTCGGGCGAGATCGTCGTGGCGACCACCCGGCCCGAGACCATGCTGGGCGACACCGCGGTGGCGGTCCACCCGGACGACGACCGCTACCGCGCGCTCGTGGGCCGGAAGGTCCGCCACCCGCTGCTCGGCCGCGAGATCCCGATCATCGCGGACGCGATCCTCGTGGACCCCGCGTTCGGCACCGGAGCGGTGAAGGTCACGCCCGCGCACGACTTCAACGACTTCGAGACCGGGAAGCGCCACGGCCTCGAGCAGATCACCGTCATCGGCCCGGACGGGAGGATGACGGCCGAGGCCGGGCCGGTGGCGGGGCAGGACCGCTTCGAGGCGCGCAAGTCGGTGAAGGCGCTCGTCGCGGAGAAGGGCCTCGACCGCGGCTCGCGGCCCCACCTGCTCTCGCTGGGGCGCTGCCAGCGCTGCGACACGGTGGTCGAGCCGCTGCTCTCCGACCAGTGGTTCGTGCGCATCGCTCCGCTCGCGAAGCCGGCCATCGAGGCGGTCGAGCAGGGCCGGACCGTGTTCGTCCCGGAGAGCTGGACCAACACGTACATGGCCTGGATGCGCAACATCCACGACTGGTGCATCAGCCGACAGCTGTGGTGGGGACACCAGATCCCGGCCTGGTACTGCCCGGACGGCCACGTCACCGTGGCCCGAGAGACGCCGGCGGCCTGCGCCACCTGCGGCAAGGGCGGGCTACGCCAGGACGAGGACGTGCTCGACACCTGGTTCAGCTCGGGCCTGTGGCCGTTCTCGACCATGGGCTGGCCGGTGCGCACGGCCACGCTGGCGCGGTTCTACCCGACCTCCGTCATGGAGACCGGGCACGACATCGTCTTCTTCTGGGTGGCCCGCATGATGATGATGGGCCTCCACTTCATGGGCGACGTGCCCTTCCGGACCGTCTACCTGCACCCGATGGTCCGCGACGAGAAGGGCCAGAAGATGTCGAAGACGAGGGGGAACGTCATCGACCCCCTCGTCATCACCGAGCAGTACGGCGCCGATGCGCTCCGCTTCACGCTCGCGGCCCTCACCGCCCAGGGCCGGGACATGAAGCTCGCCAAGGATCGCATCGAGGGCTACCGCGCGTTCGCCAACAAGCTCTGGAACGCCTCCCGCTTCGCCCTCATGAACCTCGAGGGCCACGTGGACGGCGGCGACTCCGAGACGGCCACCGTGACCCCGGCCGACCGCTGGATCGTCGCCCGCACCCAGCGCGCGGTGAACGAGACGATCGCCGCGCTCGAGGCGTTCCGGTTCAACGACGCCGCGAGCACCGTGTACCAGTTCGTGTGGCACGAGCTCTGCGACTGGTACATCGAGCTCGCCAAGGAGGCGCTCTACGGCGACGACCGCATGAAGCGGCGCGCCGCCCAGGCCACGCTCACCCACGTCCTCTCGACCGCGCTGCGCCTCCTGCACCCGTTCATGCCGTTCATCACGGAGGAGCTGTGGCACGCCCTGCGCGCCCGGGTGCAGGCCGACCGGTGGCCCGACTCGATCCTGGCCGCCGAGTACCCGCAGGAGGGCCCCGTGGACGAGTCGGCCGAGCGCCGCTTCGGCCCCATCATCGGGATCGTGGACGCGATCAGGAACGTCCGCGGCGAGATGAACGTTCCCTACAAGGTCGCACTGGAGGACGTCGAGATCGGGGCGCTCGAGGCCGACGCCCGTGCCACGGTCCGTGAAGAGCAGCCCCGCATCGAGCGCATGGCCAACGTCAAGGTGGCCATCCTGCACGAGCCCGGACGGTCCCCGCCGAGGCGTCCCGCTTCGGCCGTCGCTGTCGGGACCGGTTTCGAGGTGCGCGTCGGCCTCGCGGGCGCCGTCGACGTCGCCGCGGAGACGGCCAGAATCACGAAGGAAATCGAGAAGTTGGAGACCGAGCTCGGCGCGCTCCGGAAGAAGCTCCAGAACCCGGGCTTCCTCGCCAAGGCGCCGCCCGAGGTCGTGGAGAAGGACAGGGCCCGGGCGGATGAGCTGGTCGAAAAAAGAGGAAAGCTCGACACGCATCGTGCGATGCTTGCGGGCACCGCGGACGACACCGCCAGGAGGGATCCGATGGAGAACAACCAGCAGAACCCCACGACTCCGCCCACCCCGGCCCCGGCCCAGGAGAATCCGATCGTGCAGGCGGCCCAGTCGGCCGTCGCCGCCGGCACCGAGGTGGCGAAGAACGTCGTGAGCGCCGTCACCGACGCGATCGAGCGCGTCACCGCCGCGCGCAAGTCGGCCAAGGCCAGGAAGGCCCGCAAGCCGGCGAAGAAGAAGGCCGCCCGCCGCGCCGCCCCGAAGCGCAAGGCTGCGAAGAAGGTGGCGAAGAAGCGCAAGCCGGCGCGCAAGGCGAAGCGGAAGGCCGCGAAGAAGGGCAGGAAGGGCCGCCGCTAGACGGCCGGGGCGGATGCCGTCGCTTCCCGCGCACGTCGAGCGGCTGATCGAGCTGGCCATCGAGGAGGACCTCCTCCTCGGCGACGTCACGAGCGAGGCGACGATCGATCCGTCCTCCAGCGGTGAAGGCCGGTTCCTCGCGAAGGAGGACCTGGTTCTCGCCGGGACCGACGTCGCGTGCCGCGTGTTCGAGCGGCTCGGGGCGGAGTGCCGGTTCGACCACCCCGACGGCGCCCGCGCCCGGCGCGGCGATCTCGTCGGCTCGGCGCAGGGCCCGATCCGGTCCCTGCTCTCCGCCGAGCGCACCGCCCTGAACTTCCTCCAGCGACTCTCCGGTGTGGCGACCGCGACGCGCCGCTGCGTGGACGCGCTCGCCGCGGGCGGCGGCCGCACCCGGCTCCTCGACACACGAAAGACCACGCCGGGCTGGCGCATGCTCGAGAAGGCCGCCGTGCGCGCCGGGGGCGGGAAGAACCACCGCACGTCGCTCGGGGACGGCATCCTCGTGAAGGACAACCACGTGGCCGCCTGCGGCGGCGTCGCCGAGGCCGTGCGCCGGGCGCGCGCGCAGGCCGGCGCGTTGCTCAGGGTGGAGGTCGAGGTCGTGGACCTCCCCGGGCTCGACGAGGCCATCGCCGCCGGCGCCGACATCGTGCTCCTCGACAACATGGACGACGCGACGATGGCCGCGGCCGTGAAGCGCGCGGCCGGGCGCGTGCTGCTCGAGGCGAGCGGGAACATGACGCCCGAGCGCCTGCCGCGCGTCGCCGCCACCGGAGTCGATTTCGTGTCCATGGGGGCGATCACGCACTCGGCGCGGGCGATGGACATCTCGTTCGAGCTGCCCCCGCCGCCGGTCGCGATCTGATGGTTCTGTTTGCCCTCGCTGGGCGGCCCGGATGGACCTCGTGGACCTGCTCGCGAGCGCGCGAGGCGAGGCGGCACCCGGGTGTCCCACCGGGGCGTTGACGCCCCCCCGCTGGCCGGTGCAAACACCGTTGCCTCCCGGAAAGGAACTCGACCGATGGCGCGTGGGCGGAACGGAGCGGAGAAGGCTGCGAGGCCGGCGAAGGGCGCGGTGATGGTGCTCGTCGCCACGCGCAAGGGCGCGTTCCTCCTGCGCGGCGACGCCGCGAGGCGGAGATGGAAGGTCGGCCCGCCGATCTTCCTCGGAAGCATCGTGCACCACCTCGTGCAGGACCCGCGTGACCGGCGCACCCTGCTCCTCGCCGCGCGCACCGGGCATCTCGGACCGACGGTGTTCCGCTCGACCGACCTCGGGAGGACCTGGAAGGAGGCGGCGCGGCCTCCGGCCTTCCCGAAGGCGCCCGAGGGGCAGAAGGGCCGGGTGGTGGACCACACCTTCTGGCTCACCCCCGCGCACGCGAGCGAGCCTGGGGCCTGGTACGCGGGCACGTCGCCGCAGGGCCTGTTCCGCTCCGCGGACGGCGGCGACACCTGGGAGCCGATGCCCGGCTACAACGACGACCCCCGCTACCGCGGGTGGATGGGGCGCGAGACCGACGGCACGCCGGACGGGCCGGTGATCCACTCGATCATCGTGGACCCCCGCGATCCGTCCCATCTGTACCTGGGCATGTCGAGCGGCGGGGTGCACGAGTCGCTCGACGGCGGCCGCAGCTGGAACCCGATCATCGACGGCATGGAGGTCGTGGAGCAGCTCGATCCCTCGAACGTCGCGTTCCACGACCCGCACGCCGTGCGGCTCTGCGCCACGAACCCCGATCGCCTCTACCAGCAGAACCACTGCGGCATCTACCGGCTCGACCGGCCGGGAAGACGCTGGGAGCGCATCGGCCGGAACATGCCGAAGGCGGTGGGAGACATCGGCTTCCCGATCGTCCTGCATCCGCGCGACGACTCCACGGCCTGGGTCTTCCCCATGGACGGGAGCGGCGTGTGGCCGCGCACGAGCCCGGCCGGGAAGCCGGCCGCCTACGTCACGCGAAACGCGGGCTCCACCTGGAAGCGGCTCGACGGCGGCCTGCCCCGGCGGGACGCCTGGTGGACCGTGAAGCGACAGGCGATGGCAGGGGACGCGCGCGATCCGGTGGGCCTCTACCTCGGAACCACCCAGGGCGAGGTGTGGGCGAGCCGCGACGAGGGCGGGCGCTGGGCCTGCCTCGCGCGCGGGCTTCCCGAGATCTACTCGGTGGAGACGGCCGAGCTCGGGCGATGAAGGTCGTCATCCCGAGTCCGCTGCTCTCGTACACCGGAAGGCGGGAGGTCGAGGCCGAGGGCGCCACGCTCGACGCCCTGCTCGGCGACCTCGACCGCCGCCACCCCGGCCTCCGCTTCCGGGTGGTGGACGAGCAGGGCGGGCTCCGGCCGCACATGCGACTCTTCGTGAACGGGGAGCACGTGCGCGACCTCGCCACGCCGGTCCGCCCGGGCGACGAGGTGCGCCTCGTCCAGGCGCTCAGCGGCGGATGACCGGCTCGGCTTGACGTCCCCCTCCCGGGATGCGTTCCTGAGAGCGAGCCATGCCCGAGAACGGCAACAGCGCGGAGCTCGTCCTCGCGTTCCTCGCCGAGGCGGGCGACGAGTTCGTCTCGGGCGAGGCCATCTCGGGCAAGCTCGGCCTCTCCCGCGCCGCGGTCTGGAAGCACGTCGAGTCGCTGCGGGGACAGGGCTACCGGGTGGACGCGGTACCCGCCCGCGGCTACCGGCTCGCGGCGGTGCCCGACCGGCTGACGCCGCTCGAGCTGCGGCCACTCCTCAACACCCACGACGTGGGGCGCGAGCTGCACTGGTTCGAGGAGATCGGATCCACGAACGACCAGGCCAAGGAGCTGGCCGTGGAGGGCGCCGAGCACGGCGAGGTGGTGGTGGCGGAGGCGCAGACCTCCGGCCGCGGCCGGCGCGGCCGGGTGTGGTCGTCGCCGCCGCGACGGAACCTCTACCTCTCGGTGGTGCTGCGTCCGGACCTCCCGCCGGCTCGGGCCGCCGAGCTCACCTTGGTGGCCTCGGTGGCGGTCTGCGACGCGCTCCGGCACGCGGGCGTGGAGGCGGGCATCAAGTGGCCGAACGATCTCCTCGTCTCGGGGCGGAAGATCGCCGGCATCCTCACCGAGCTGGCGGCGGATCCCGATCGCGTGCAGTGGGTGGTGATCGGCATCGGCGTGAACGTCAACACCCGCGCCGAGGACTTCCCCGAGGACCTCCGCGGCGAGGCCACGAGCATCCTTCTCGAGCGGGGAGGTCCGGCCCCGCGCGCGCTCTTCGCGGCCGCCTGCCTCACCGCGCTCGAGGAGTGGCTCGACCGGCACGCCGAGGATGGCTTCGAGGTGGTGCGCGAGGCCTGGCGCGAGCGGTCGGTGACGCTGGGAAAGCGCGTGTCGGTCCTCGCCGACGACCGCGAGGTGGTGGGCGTGGCCGAGGACATCGATCCCCAGGGCGCACTGCTCGTCCGCGACGGCGACGGCGAGGTCCACCGCTTCCTCGCCGGAGACGTGACCCTCCTCAGGTCGCGTTGACCGGCCCGGGGGGCGTCGCTACTCTCCGGCCGTGCTGCTCGCCATCGACGTCGGCAACACCAACACCGTCCTGGGCGCGTTCGACGGCGACGTCCTGCGCCAGCAATGGCGCATCGAGACGAGCCACACCCGCACCTCCGACGAGTACGGCATCATGGTCCGCCAGCTCTTCGCCGCCGAGGGCCTCGACCCGTCGAAGGTGCAGGCCATCGCGGTGTCGAGCGTCGTGCCCCCGCTGCAGCTCGCGCTCGAGCAGATGTGCGCCCGCTACTTTCGTGCGAAGCCGATGTTCGTGGGCCCCGGCGTGAAGACGGGAATGCCCATCCTCTACGACAACCCGCGCGAGGTCGGCGCGGACCGCGTGGTGAACGCGGTGGCGGCCTACGAGAAGTGGCGGACCGGGCTCGTGGTGGTGGACTTCGGTACCGCCACCACCTTCGACGCCGTCTCGCCGAGGGGAGAGTACCTCGGGGGCGCCATCTGCCCCGGCGTGGCCATCTCCATGGAGGCGCTCTTCCGGCACGCCTCCAAGCTCCCGCGGGTCGAGTTCCTCCGGCCGCCCCAGGTCATCGGCAAGAACACCGTCGCGTCGATGCAGAGCGGGCTCGTCTACGGGTACGTGGGCCTCGTGGACGGCATCTGCGGCCGCATGGCCGAGGAGATGGGCGTCGCGCCCAAGGTGGTGGCCACCGGGGGCCTGGCCGCGCTGGTGGCGGGCGTCTCGAAGGCGATCACCGAGGTGGACGAGCACCTCACCCTCAACGGGCTGCGCATCCTCCACGAGCGCAACCGCTGACGAGACAGGACCAGGAAACGAAATGCCCGACTGCCCGATCCCGCTCGACGTCCTCCCGAAGCAGCTCCAGAAGCACGCCGACGAGAAGGCGCCGGCCCCGCTCCGCATGATGGGAGCGAAGGGCCTCGTGCCCGCGGTCGCCGCGGACGACCTCGTCACGCTGCTCTTCGTCCTCTCCTTCGACGCGGAAGAGAACGTGCGCCAGGCCGCGGCGAAGACCGCCGAGGGCCTGCCCGACAAGATCTGGGGCGTCGCGCTGCGCACCGAGGACCTGCGCGGCGAGGTGCTCGACTGGCTCGCCGACCGCATGGCCGGGAAGGAGCCCGCCCTCGAGCTCATCCTCCTCAACCCGATGACCCCCGACGCCACCCTGGCCCGCCTGGCGGGCGGCCTGCCGCAGAAGCTCGCCGACATCGTCCGCCAGAACGAGCTCCGCCTCCTTCGCCACGACGGGATCATCCGGGCGCTCTGCCAGAACCCGAACGCGCTCGCCTCCACGCTCGACGGCGCCTGCGACTTCTGCGTCCGCAACGGCCTCACGCTGCTCGACGTGCCGAAGCTGGTCGAGGCCCACATCCGGGTCCACGGCGTGGACCCGACGGTGAAGCCGCCCGAGCCGGAGGTGACGGCGGCCGGCCTGCTCGAGCAGTTCGAGGCCGAGCTCGCCCACGAGCAGGCTCCCGACGCGCCGCAGGGGGCCGAGACGGCGGAGGACGCGGAGAAGAAGCTCACCATCGCCCAGAAGGTCATGAAGATGACCGTCTCCGAGAAGGTGAAGCTCGCCACGATGGGCAACAAGGAGGCGCGCACGCTGCTCCTGCGCGACTCCAACAAGCTCGTCTGCATGGCCGCGGCCACCAGCCCGCGCATCACCGACGGCGAGATCCTCTCGCTCGCCAACTCGCGAACCGTGAGCGGCGAGGTGCTGCGCTACATCTACTCGAACCGCGAGTTCCTGAAGACCTACGCGATCAAGTCGGGGTTGGTGAAGAATCCCAAGGTGCCGCTGCCCACCGCGCTGAAGCTCATGTACACGCTGCAGGAGCGCGACATCAAGGAGCTGGCGCGGGACCGCAACGTGCCCCAGACGATCCAGGCGCAGGCGAAGGCGTGGATCGCCAAGAAGGAGCTGGCGGCGAAGGGCCCCAGCATGGGCAAGCACTGAGGGCCCTCCGTGAGCGAGGGAGGCCCAGCCGGGGGCGGTGCCCCGAGGAGCACGGTCCGGCGAGGCGAGGGCGCTGCCCCCGCGGACACGGCCAGGGCGGTGTGGCTCTCGGCGGCGACGATGTCGTCGCGCGTGCTGGGCCTCGTCCGCGACCAGCTCTTCGCCATCCTGGTCGGCGCCAACCGCTTCTCCGACGCCTTCGTCGTCGCCTTCCGCATCCCCAACCTCCTGCGCGACCTCTTCGCCGAGGGAGCGCTCTCGTCGGCGTTCGTGCCGGTGTTCGCCGAGACGCGGCGGAACCGGGGCGACCCGGCCGCGCACCGGCTCGCCGACGCCATGGTGGCGCTCGTGCTCCTCGTGGTGGGAGTGCTGACGCTGCTCGGCATCGTGTTCGCCGACGGCGTGGTGCACGCCATCGCCCCGGGCGTGCTCGAGCCCGGCCTGGCGGGCCACCTGGCGCGGGTCATGATGCCGTTCCTTCTCCTGGTCTCCCTCGCCGCGGTGGCCATGGGCATGCTCAACGCCGAGGGGCGCTTCGCCGCCCCGGCGCTCGCCCCGACCCTGTTCAACGTGGGCTCCATCACCGTGGGGGCGGGCCTGTGGATCGCGGGCTGGCCGCCCGAGCGTGCGGTCGTGGGCTGGGCGGTGGGCACCATGCTGGGCGGGCTCCTGCAGCTCCTCGTGCAGCTGCCGAGCCTCGCGGGGCTGGGCCACATGCCGCGCCCGCGCCTCGCCCGCGGCGACCTTGCCGACGCGGGGCTGCGCCGCATCGGGCGGCTCATGGGCGCGGCGGTCATCGGCCTCTCGGCCACCCAGGTGAACATCCTCGTCAACACCTGGTTCGCCTCGCACCAGGAGGGCGCCCCCACCTGGCTGCAGATGGCGTTCCGGCTCATGCAGCTCCCGCTCGGCGTGTTCGGCGTGGCCATCGCCACGGTCGCGGGCGCGGGCGTCGCCCAGAGGGCGGCGGCGAGGGACCTGCCCGCCGTGCGCGAGACGATCGGCTCGGCGATGCGGCTCGTGGCGTTCCTGAACGTGCCGTCGGCGGTGGGCCTCGCCGTGCTGGCGACGCCGATCATCTCGATGATCTACCAGCACGGCCGCTTCGGCGCGGCCGACTCGGTCGCGACCGGAGACGCCCTGGTCTGCTACGCGCTGGGCCTGTACGCCTACTCCGGGGTGAAGGTCCTCGCGCCGGCGTTCTACGCGCTGGACGAGCCGCGGGTGCCGGTGCTGGCGAGCTTCGCCGGCATGGCCGCGAACGTGGGCCTCAACGCCGCGCTCTGGCCGGTGCTCGGTCACCGCGGCGTCGCCCTGGGCACCTCGCTCGCCGCCTGGGTGAACTTCGCCGTGCTGACCTGGGCCTTCCGGCGCGATCACGGCGGGTTCGGGAACGCGCACCTGCTGCGCCAGCTCGGCGTCGTCCTCGCCGCGTGCCTGCCGATGGCGGCGGCGGCGTGGGGCGCGCACGAGGCGCTCGCCCGTTTGGCGCTGCAGGGCCTCTCGCGGCAGCTGGCCCTCGGGCTCGCGCCGGTGCTGGCGGGCGGCCTCGCCTACCTCGGCGCGGCGCGGCTGCTCCGCCTGGCGGAGCTCGGCGAGCTCGCCGGCGCGCTGCGGCGCCGGCGCTGATCGGGGCTGATCGGGCCGAACGGGACACCTACAGCCAGTCCGGAACCGGCGTGCGGGATGCTCCCGCCACCGCCGTCCCCCACACCCGCTCGCAGTGGGCGGCGAAGGCGGCGCGCGCGGCGGGAAGCCGATTGCGGAGGACCTCCGGCAGCATCGGGTAGACGCGATCGAGCACGTCGGGCGCCACGCCGTGGGAGCTCCAGGCGAACCCCTCCGCATACAGCGCGGCCATCGCGT
>Ga0335085_10009785_pt1 | contig 14414 bp, 12 predicted proteins | sample Lox_Sample_45_FD_206712 | JGI IMG/M metagenome (GOLD analysis project Ga0335085, IMG submission 206712) | Soil microbial communities from Loxahatchee National Wildlife Refuge, Florida, United States - Lox_Sample_4.5 | ecosystem: Environmental > Terrestrial > Soil > Wetlands | place: USA...
TTTAGTCATTTTCTTTAAGCTTTGTTTTGCTCCTCTCTGTCGCCCTCCAAATCAACCTGTCGTACTACAGCGCAAACGCTGTCGCAGCACGCTGCACTCGCTGTCCCGGCGCGGTGCAGTCATTTGTCTCGCTATGAGCCACAGGTAGCGCTGCTCGCACTCTGCGAACCATCCTCTTTATGGATTTCCCGCTCCTCCATTCAACGTCCCTTCTCAAAACAGCAGGCCCCGTCGGCGCACCAGAGGGCGGACTGAAAACAACGCACCATTTACACTGGAAGTGCATGATTCCCACCCTCACCTGGACCCCTGAAGGCGTCCGCTTCATCGATCAAACCAGGCTCCCGCTTGAAGAGAGCTACGTAGTCGCCGCGACTTATGAGCAGGTGGCCGAGGCCATCGTCACCATGGTGGTGCGCGGCGCACCGGCGATCGGCGTCTCCGCCGCCTACGGCATCGCTTTAGGTACGATGCAGACCAAAGCAAAGACTGCGGAGCAGTTTGCGCCGGAGTTCGAAAAAATCTGCGCGCTGCTGGCCGCAACCCGCCCCACGGCCGTCAATCTTTTTTGGGCCATCGCCCGCATGAAGGCGCTTTTTGCCAGATTGCTGGCCTCTGGCACTCCCCTCGTCCAAATCCAGAAAAAAATCCTCGCCGAAGCCCACGCCATGTACGAAGAAGACATCGCCTCCTGCAAGGAAATGGGCGCCCACGGTGCAACGCTGCTGCCCGATGAAGGCGGCGTCCTTACCCACTGCAACGCCGGCGCTCTGGCTACGTGCGGTTACGGAACCGCTCTGGGCGTGATCCGCGCGGCGATCGAGCGCGGCAAGCGGATTCACGTCTACGCCGATGAGACACGGCCGTTTTTGCAGGGCTCGCGTCTTACCGCTTGGGAGCTGATGGCCGACCACATTCCCACGACGGTCATCTGCGACAACATGGCCGCCAGCCTCATGCGGAAGGGGCGCATTCAGGCCGTAATTGTCGGCGCGGATCGCATCGCCGCCAACGGCGACACCGCCAACAAGATCGGCACGTACAATGTGGCAATTCTGGCCCGCGAGCACGGCGTCCCGTTTTACGTCGCCGCTCCGTGGTCCACCATCGACCTCGCCACAGCCAACGGCGATGCGATCCCGATCGAGGAGCGAAACGCCAAAGAAGTCACGCACCACGCCGGAAAGCAGGTCACTCCCAACGGCGTCGGCATTTGTAACCCGGCCTTCGACGTCACTCCGGCGAAGTACATCGCCGCCATCGTCACCGAGCGCGGTGTCGTGCGCGCGCCCTACTTGGATTCACTCAAAGAGATGGATCTGGAGGCCTGAAGCAAAACCAAAGATGCTTCCACAGGAGGAGCGATGGCATCGGACGCGCAGATTGCGGCGGGGGGCGACACGATCGAGTTGCAGCAGCAGGTGGCGCGGTTACAGGCGCTGCTTGAGGCCTCGCGCCAGGTGCATGCCACGATCCGCGAAGAAGAGGTGCTGGAGTCGGTTTTGCGCATCGTGGTACGCGAGCTGGAGATGGCCGGCGCGGCGTTCCCCGGCGCCGGTTTGGTGTATGGCGAGGCACCGGCCAGCGCCGATGCCGCCGCGAGTCTGCTCATCTATCCGCTGGCGGACCGCGACGGCCGCAAAATGACAGATCTGGTGGTTGCGTCTCCCGGCGGACGCGAGATCACGCTCTCTGAGGCTGATTTCCTCGAAGGTTTGGCGCTGCAAGCCGCCGTTGCGCTCGAAAATGCGCGCAACCACAAACGCAACGTGGAATTCGCGCGCTTGCAGCAGGATTTGGACGCGGCGCGCGCTATTCAGCGCTCGCTGTTGCCGCAAACGCTGCCCGCAATTCCGGGGTACTCGGCAGCCTTCCGCTCGAATACCTGCTACGAGGTGGGCGGAGATTATCTCGATATTGTGGAGCAGCCCGGCGGCAGCCTGCTGATGGTGGTGGCCGACGTGGCCGGCAAGGGACTGGCTTCAGCCATCATGTCCACTGGCTTCCGCGCCGCCTTTCGCGGCATGGCCGCCACGGGAATGCCGCTGAACGAACTCGCCGCGCGCTTAAATCAGCACCACTGGTCCGAGGGCGAAGAGGCGCGCCGCCGCTACGTCACGGCGATCTTCCTCGGGCTCGATCCCGAGGCGGGCGAAATCGAAGTGGTCAACGCGGGCCACAATCCCGGCTTCCTTGTCGACCAGAGCGCGAAGCCGCACCAGTTTGCGGCTGCCGGCCCGCCACTGGGCATGTTGCCGGGCATGCGCTATGCGAGCGAGAGTCGTGATTTTCCGCCCGGAGCGCGGCTGCTTTTGTATACCGACGGCCTCACCGAAGTCTTCAAGGGGGATGAAGAGTTTGGATCGGAAAGGCTTTTGAATGTATTTTCTGCGTGTCCGGCGCGGAAGGCCGATGATATTCTCGATGCATTGTGGGCGGCCATCGAAACCTTCGCTGAGGGCGGCCCGCAAGCAGACGACATGACCGCACTGGCGTTGTGCCGGGGTAAGACTTTGCCGGAGATGCCTGTATGAGCGAGACAAAATCCGCCACCGTGGAGGTGCGCCTGCCCACGCGCATGGGCTACGAAAAAGTGGCCATGAGCACGGCATCGGCGGTGGCCAAGCTGATGGGCTTTCCCGAAGACCGCATCGAGGATCTCAAGACTGCCGTAGCCGAAGCCTGTATCAACGCCATCGAACACGGCAACCGGCTCAACGAGAAGCTGACGGTAGGCGTCGTGCTGCGGGCAGACACGGACGCCCTCGAAGTGAAGGTCATCGACGACGGCACGGGAATCAAAAGCAAGCCGCCCAAGCCCGATATCGACCGCAAAATGCACGGCGAGGAAGACCCGCGCGGCATGGGTATGTTTCTCATCCAGGCGCTGGTCGATGAAGCAGAGTGGGTGGCAGGAAGGGATGGCAAAAGCTACGTTCGACTGGTGATCCGGCTGGATAAAGAGGCGGTGTGATTCATTTTTTAGACCCGTAAGAAATCAACCCGAAGGGAATTGGAGGCAACCATAAAGTGCAAATTGAAACCAAGTCGCGCGTTGACCAGCTCAGCTCCTTATCGGGATTTCCGGTCGCCGTCCTCCGTTTTGAGGGCGATATCGCCAGCACCTCGAAGGACGCGGTTTTGGGCGCCTACCATTCGCTTTCCAAGGAGACCACGAAGCTCATCCTGCTGGACTTCACCAAGGTGGATTACATCAATTCGAGCGGCATCGCGCTGGTGATCCAGCTTCTGATCGAAGCCGCGAATTCAGGACAGAAGGTGTATGCCTTCGGCCTCTCGGCGCACTTCACCAAGGTCTTCACCATGGTCGGCATCACCAAATATGCAGGACTTTTCCCCACGCAGGCCGACGCCCTGGCGGCGCTGTAGATCCCTTTTACTAAGTTTTGAATAGTAGCCCGTTTTGTTCTTAAAAGAAATGCCCCCATCTTTCAGTAACGCGCAGCCTTATGAAAGAAACCTTCATGACCGGGGGCGACCGCTTAATGCCCTACTGCGGTCCCTTGTCGCCTTCCGGTCCTTTTTCACTCTTGCCGAAGAACGGGATGTGGAACGGCATCTGGGCACTGGACGCCTTCTTCTGCTTGGCGCTCATCTCCGGGTGCACGCCTGTGCGCTGTGAGTTGATGCACAGCCAGCCGCCATGCGCGCGCTCGAAAACATGCGTGAAGACGCCTTTATCTTCCACGAGCGTCGAGTTCACTTTATGGCGCAAAGAGTAGGTGCCGTTCACCACGGCGATATCGCCCAGAGTGCGTACCGTGATCACCTTCTGTGTAAGGTAAACCGTCTTGTCATCGCTGCTGATCACCTGCGCCACTTGCTGATTGCGCGTAGTCACGTCGCCGCTGGCAGAGACGTCTACGAACAAAGGAGAAAGCACCAACTCCAGGCCATACTGGTCGCGCCGGTTCACAGCGTCCGCCCAACTATCCTCAATTTTCTGGAATTGCGCGACCTCCGGGCTCACTGTGGTCGTCACGCCGACGGGAGCGGAAGCGGGGCCAGCGTCGCCCGCCTGATCGGGCGCCTGGTTCTGAGCGGCTACTGTACAACACAGAGAAAGGGCAGCAACAAAAAACAGAAAGAAGCGATTCATATGCAATCTGAACTCCAGCCGTGAACAGAGGTTCTAAAAAGCATCATAGCTCTTTGGACTCGGCAACGAGCCCCGGCAGAAGCGAAAGAGCCAGAACAGAACCGGAATTGCCGTCACTCGATGGCACGGCCTATAACTAGCTCATTCAGGAAAAAACGGAGCAGCCCTATCGGTTTTTCGCGATGGCGCGAGAATTCTGGCTCGACCCGAGCCCTACCTAAGCTTGTATCGAGGCCTTAAATAAGGTTTTCCAGCCGGTCGGCATTGTGAATCGTCACGTTGGCGTCTTCGATCGAGACTAAGCCGTCTTTGCGGAACTGGCCCAGGGTACGGGTGACGGTCTCGCGTGTGGTGCAGGTCATGGAGGCCATCTCCTCGTGGGTCAGCAGCAGAGGAAAGCGGTACTCGCCGCTGTCGGTGTGTTCGCCGATCTGGTGCGCTAGTTCGAGCAGCAGCCGCGCCAGGCGTGCCGCCACTGTCTCGGCTAACGCAATGCGGCAAGCGTCCTGCAATGCGAAGCGGTACTCCTGGCAGATGCACTGCACGGCGCGCAATTGGGCTTCTTTGTGGCTGCGCAGGAAATTGAGGAAGCGCTCGCGCTCCACGGGGCGCAACTGCGCCTGCGTCAGCGACTCCGCACTCACCTCGTAAACGCCATGCGAAAGCACCGCATAAAGGCCGAGCATGGACCCGGGGCCTGCGACGCGGACGATCATATGGCGGTCTTCGTGCCGGCCGGCGGTCAGCTTAAGATAACCGCTGCAAATCAAGTAGAGGCAACGGGCGTCTTCGCCCTGAGTAAAGAGCGAGGCCTGTGCGGGCAGTGAAATGGTGCTTGTGGCCAGTTCGAGATCGGCCAATACCGCGCTCCCCAGCGAGCAAAACCAGCCAGGGCGGCGGTTTGCGCAGGCAGCGCAACCCAAGGGCGACGAACGGCTGAGATGCTTTAACCGCTTGTGCTCTATAACCGGAATCTGTGTGTCCGCCATCGTCTTAGTCCTGTCCGATACCGATGCGGCCCTTCACCTCCACCGCTCCCCTGAGCCCTATCCCGCTCTGCGCGGCCTCAAATAGAGATCGAAATGCCCCGCGGTCTCTTCTTGTAGAGGTATCCAATCTGATTTTGCTTGAGTTGCTGCATGCTTGGATGTGATGGGGCTCACCTTTATGTGATGGAACTCTTCTCCTTATGAGGCCGAATCCGGGGTGTGACCGTTCATGCGGACGGTTGCCTCTCGACGCCTGCACATTGCTCCTGGGCAGAGCATCAAACGCCCCAATTGGCTGCTTCAGCTTGTTGTTACAGTCTGTTTCAGGTTGTGTGACGGACGTCACCGATTACCATGGCAACGAACACGTAATCTTGCGCGCGGGTGGTGACGCTCCACACTAACAGGGGGCCAGAACGGGGTGCTGCGGGTGTGTAAGCTCACATAACAAAATTTGCATATTCTGCCTCGGATGGGCAGAATGGGTGTATTTTTGAGTTATCCAAGAAAGATCTTTTGAGGCGGTATTCTTCATGCATATTGATGGGCCGGTAACGCGAATGCCAATCTGTGCGGCTCCCGGAAAGCGGCTGGGACTGCGAGTATTTCTGATGTTGATGCTGGGCGCGGGCGTTTTTTGTGCCACCGCGTTGGCAGCACCGGCGCCCCAGGATAAGCCGGCGGCCGCGCCGGCAAAGGAAGTTGCCCCAAAGGCAACCTTTGTAGGCGCCGACACCTGCGCCACTTGTCACGAAGAGGTGGCCAAGGGCTTCGCCTCCAATCCTCACACCAAGATGGCCCTGATGCACGGCAGCAACGGTATGACCTGTGAGAACTGCCATGGACCGGGCAGCGAGCACGTGGCCGGCGGAGGCGACGTGACCAAGATCTTCAATCCCGCCAAGGCCTCGGTCAAAGATGTCGACGCCAAATGCCTGAGCTGCCACGCCGGAGCGCATCCCAACTTCGACCGTTCCCCGCACGCCAAGGCCAACGTCGGCTGTACAAGTTGCCACGACATTCATGGCAAGAAGGACGCGGAGCATCTGCTCAAGGCCTCGGAGCCTACGCTTTGCTTCCAGTGCCACACCGACGTCAATCCGGCGTTCAGTATGCCCTTCCACCACCAGGTGAAGGAAGGACTGATCAAGTGCAGCGACTGCCATGATGTTCACGGGACCTTCCAGAACAGCAACCTGCGGACCACGGCCGATCAGAATGCCATCTGCACCAAATGCCACACGGACGTGCGTGGGCCATTCGTGTTCGAGCATGCGCCGGTGAAAGCTGAGGGCTGCCTGGCTTGCCACACGCCGCACGGTTCGCCGAATGCCCGGTTGCTGAATATGCCGAACATTAACGTCCTGTGCAACCAGTGCCATAGCCAGGTTGCTGCGGATACGGTGCACGGGATGAACGCGGGATCGACGGATAGCGTGCCATGCACGAGCTGCCACACCTACATTCATGGATCGAACATGCAGCCAGCGTTCCTCCGGTAACGGTTTTGGATCCGGGCTACGCCATCTGGAAAGATCGGACGGCGCGGCCCAGGTTCCTTACCAATTTTGCACGTAGGTTCGGGTTTTGATGTGAGCGACGTTTTTATTCAAGTGAGGCTTCATATGATGAACATAAACGGGATTTCGCGGTCCTCCAGTCAACCATCCTCTTCCGTAAGGATCCAGCTCATTGCCGGGGGCTTTGGAGCCGCAATTTTGCTCTTCACGATGGGCGTCGCGGTCGCCCAAAATCCGGCATCGCCTGTTCCGCCGCCTGGGCCCCCGGTGTCGGCTCCGAATGGATATGAGATGCATCAGAGCATCGATGCGGGTGGCCGAGCGAGCGACATTGAGGGCTCGGGGGCCATGTACGACACGCTGGTCAACTCGCAATCGGGCCCGCGCGTCTTCGGCGAGACCTTTGAGCTGCGCGCGCTGCCCGGCAACAAACACCCGTACCTCGATGACTTGAAGGCTTTCAGCAACGGCTACGGCGGCGATCCCGACAACTTCACGAAGCTGGATTTTTCCAAAGCGAAGTTATATGAGTTCTCGGCAATCTTCCGCCGCGACCGCCGGTACTTCGACTACGATCTGCTGGGCAACCCGGGTATCCCCAGCGGATATTCGATTCCCATCAGCGGCTCGACGACTCCGTATGCATGGCCGCAGGTGGCGGATTCGCCCTTCATGTTTAACACCGTGCGCCGCATGACGGACACCAAGCTGACCCTGCTTCCGCTATCGCAGGTGACGTTCCGCTTTGCGTATTCGAAGAACATCTTTCAGGGACCGAGCCTGACCCCGAGCGGCAACTCGGTGGCCGGTAGCGAAGTTCTGCTCGAGGAATTCCAGCGCAACAGCACGGACGATTTTACGGGAGCGATCGATTGGAAGCCGATTCAAGGCACCAAGCTGACCTTTGAGGAGCAGATCGACCACTACAAGGGCGACTCCTACTTCACGATGGATCCCGCGTACTTTACCGTGCAGGAGCCGGACGGAACCAAGGTCGCCCTGCTGGCGAACTATCAGAACTATTATCCGTATGGCTACAGCAGCTCCACGGGCGCATTTACCCCCAGCGGCGTCTGCAACACCAGCAGCATGATTAGTTCAACCACGATTCTGTACAGCAATCCCGCCGGCTTGCCGATCATCGATCCGGCGTGTAACGTCATCAGCAGCTACCTCCGCTCCCAGCCGACGCGCGAGCTCTTCCCCACCGAGATCTTCCGGATGCAAAGCACGAGCATCAAGAACATCTCGATGAGCGGCGAGGCCTATTACACCAGCGCGAACATGAACCTGCCCAATTACTACGAGGCCTTCCAGGGCTTGGACAAGGCGAGCCGCGAGCTTGCATATACAGCCTTCGCGAACGCCGACCGGAAAGCGATCGCAGTTGATTACGGTATTGTCTGGCAGGCTGCCAAGACCGTCAGCCTCGCCGATCAGGTGACTTTCTCGAAGGTCCAACAGCCGGGAACCGCGGAGTTCACAAGCGGGACCACCGTGACAGTGCCCGCGGTGGCGCATGAGGAAACCATCAACTACACGCCGACGACCACGACCACAGTGACCACCGGTTCGGCGCCCTTTGATTTTCCTTCTGCGATCGGCACGCCATCGTACAACTTCTTCGGCCAGAAGTGGGTCACCAATAACGCGACGCTGACATGGGATGCAGTGCCGCGCGCTACGTTCTCGCTTACCTATCGTTATCGTTTCCACTTTATCGCCGAGGGCATTCCGCATAACGCCCCGTTGGCCGCCGGCGCCACAGATGACGGCACTGTCGCCATTAACGAGAACGGCGGAATCTTCAACGCCGCCTTGCGTCCGACCAACAACTGGGAACTGAACGGCTCCGTCGAAATGCTCTATGACGATAACGTTTTCACCCCGGTTGCTCCGCGGCAAACGCAGCACTACAGAGTGCATACCATGTACCGGCCAAAGGCGTGGGCTACGATTTCAGGCGCTTATAACGACCTGGAACGGCATAACAACACCAACAATCAGCCCGCCGGCTTTTGGGATACCGCCAGCGGTGGACCTACGCTCGCCCCTGTGGACCTGGGTCACGTCGATCACAGCCGGGTCGTGAGCCTGGGCGCGGAGTTGATGCCGAACGAACACTACGGGCTCGATCTGAACTACTCTTACAGCGACGTCTACACGGCAACCAACATCTGCTTCCTGGGTACTGCAACTGTGATGCCGGGTATCGGCAACTATGTGCCGGGTGCTGCAACCCCGCCGACCGCTGGGACCTCGAACTCACCCCTTTGTTACGCTGTGCAAACGCCCTCACACGGTTCGGCAGTTGCAATCTTCGGCCCGGCTAAAGACTTCGAGGACGCTCCAACACAGTACGGATCGGCAACGGTCATCCTGTCGCCCAACCCGAAGTTCAAATCCAATCTCGGCTACCGCGTCAGCGCTGTAAACGGCAGCCGGTTCTTCACCGACACTTTAGACGTCAATGGTTCGCTGGTCTCCACCTATTCGACCCCCTTTGTGAATCTCGCATGGACGATTCATCCGGGGCTGATCTGGAAGGGCGAATACGACTACTTCGATTACGGCGAGGGTGGCCGTTCCGGCGCGCAGTGGTGCAGCGCAGTAGCCGCTCCAACCATTGGCGACACATCGGAGCCGGTTGAAGCCTGCAGCTTTGCACCGAATAACGCGATGTCTTCAACCACGCCGGTTTACGGATTCACCGCGCCGCGGAACTTCCATGCTAGTAACGTTACCCTTGGGCTGCATTACGAGTTCTAATAGAAGCAGCAGTACACGGCCGGTGCACTTTTTTGCGCGCCGGCCGCAATCATCATTCGGGAGTTTTGTTATGAGCTGGAAAGTTCGATCTCTAGTAGCACTGGCCGCAGTGGGTCTTTTGGCCGGCGCTGTGGGCTTTGCTCAGTCCTCTGGCGAAGCTGTGTACAAGGCCAAGTGCCAAAGCTGTCACGGAGCTGAAGGCATGCCGAATCCGGGGATTGCCAAAGCAATGGGCGTCAAACCCGCCAGCGATCCATCGGTCAAATCCGAGACCGAGGCGCAGATGATCGCGATCACCACCAATGGCAAGGGCAAGATGCCGGCGTACAAAGGCAAGCTCACCGACCCAGAAATCAAGGCATCGGTAGACTATTTCCGTACCCTTGCCAAGTAAGAGCAAATGTTCGTGAAGCAAGCGAAAGTGCAAGAGAACAAGGTGGCGCGGTCGCTGGCCTCTTGGACCTCGATCGCGCCGGTTTGTGTCAGGGTGTTCCTGTTACCATTTCCCTTGCGGCGCCAATGGCCTGAAACCGGCGTCGCTGATTTAGAAAAAAACCAAGCGGCAAGCGCTCCATTGCGCGTATGGCCGGCAAGAAACCCAAGGAGTTTCGCTATGACAAAGAGCTTTCGTTCCCTTATAGTGCTGGCCGCGGTCGTGTTGCTGGCCAGTGTCGTCAGCTTTGCGGAAGACGGCGCGGCGACTTACAAAGCCAAGTGCGCCATGTGCCATGGGGCTGCGGGCACGCCCAGTGCTGGAATGGCCAAGGCTATGGGCATCAAGCCGGCCTCCGATCCTGCCATCAAGGCCCTCACGGTGGCGCAGATCGAGGCCGTGGTGAAGAATGGCAAGGGCAAGATGAAGCCAGTCGCGGGCCTCAGCGACGCGCAAGTGAAAGACGTAGCCGAGTATTTTAAGACCCTGAAGTAGGCCGTACAGTCGACGCTGAAGATGGAAGCAAGCCCGCCTTCCCCGGGCGGGCTGCCTATGTATGGAGGGTGAGGGATCGTGTCTGTAATTCAAAGATTCCGCGAGCATTGGATCCGCCCGGCGTTGTTTTTCGGCAACAATCCTATCAGCCTGGCTGGCGGAGCCATTACCACTGCCTCCGGCGTCACCATGATCAGTTACTGGCTGGCCGAGCTCTCGGGCCACCTCAGTAGGAATCCCTATCTGGGCATCATCTTCTTCCTCCTCCTGCCGGCGCTCTTCATTTTGGGGCTGGCGCTCATTCCCATCGGCATTTACGTCCGGCGCAAAAAACTGCAGAAAGCCGGACAAATACCCGGTGCATTTCCCCAGATTGATCTCAACGACCGCCTCTTTCGTCACGGCCTTGACATTGTGCTGATAGCCACCATCGTCAATTTCCTCGTGGTGGCCACGGCCAGCTATCACGGCGCCGAGTACATGGATTCGGCGCAGTTCTGCGGAGCTTCGTGCCACGTGATGAAGCCCGAGTACACGGCCTACCAGATCGGCCCACACTCGCATGTAGCCTGCGTCGAGTGCCACATCGGCACCGGCGCCGAGGCCTACTTCAGCGCCAAAATCAACGGTACCAAGCAGCTCCTTGAAGTTACGTTTCACCCTTTGGCGCCCTTGGCGCCTAAGATCATTCCCAACTACCCCACGCCCATTCCTTCGCCGGTCACCAGCCTGCGCCCCGCCCGTTACACCTGCGAGGCCTGCCACTCACCCAGGCGTTTCGACGGCGACAAACTGCTGGTCCTTTCAGCGTTTGCTGACGACGCACAAAACTCGGAAACGCAGACGGTGCTCATTTTGCACCTGGGCGGCGTCGATTCACTCTCGCACTATACCGGCATTCACGGCGTGCACCTGGGACACATCGAATACGTCGCCACCGATCCCACGCGCACCACGATTCCCTGGGTCGAGAGAGAGAACGCCAACGGCTCGTTTACGGCGTATAGCTCTCTGCCGCCTGGCAGCGGCATTCCCAATGGCGAGCGTCGCGTGATGGACTGCATCGACTGCCACAACAGGGCGGCGCACGCCTTTGTCACCGCTGGGGAGGCCATCAACAGCGCCATGGCCATTGGCGCTATCAACCCCTCGCTGCCCTGGATCCACAAGGAAGGCTTGGAACTGCTGAAACAGTCCTACTCCAGCCAGTCCGAAGCCGACGCCGCAATTCCGCAGCAGCTTGAGGCCTTCTATCGCGCCCAGAGTCCCGATGTGCTTGCCCAAAAGTCTGCGCTGGTCAAGCAGGCCGGCAAGGAACTCGTCATGCTCTACGACCAGAACGTATTTCCGTTTATGAAGGTGACCTGGGGCACGCATCCCAACCACATCGGCCACATGACTTATCCCGGTTGCTTCCGCTGCCACGACGGCAACCACGCAGCCAAGGACGGCACGAGCATCACGCAAGACTGCTCAGCTTGCCACAACCTGCTAGCCGTGGAAGAAGCCAAACCCAAAGTCCTCGCTGATCTCGGCATACAATAAGCGCGGTCCATGCGCACAAGCAGTCCGTCTTCTCACGAGCTCGTTGACTCGCCGACTCGCTGACTTGCTCCTGTGTTAGGCTGGCATTTCACCCTCAGGAGCACGTCACCTCATGCGTTCTAATCATTCTTCCAATCATTCTTCTAATCATTCTTCCAACCATTCATCGAATCATTCCTCCCATCATCACTCGCATTTCAATCTGGTGGCAGCGGCCCACGCCGCCATGATCGAGCACGGATTCCAGCCCGACTTTCCCGCCGCAACCGGCCCCGAGCTGGTTGCTATTCAGGCGCAACCCGCCGCCACTGCCGGCAACGGCGTCGCCGACCTGCGCAGCCTGCTCTGGTCCTCCATCGACAACGACACCTCCAAGGATCTCGATCAGATCGAGTGGGCCGAGCAGTTGTCCGACGGCCGCATCCGCGTGCTGGTCGGCGTGGCCGACGTGGACGCGCGCGTAAAGAAGGGCAGCGTGATCGATTCCCACGCGCAGTTTGAAACCACTTCGGTTTACGCCGGCGTCGCCATCTTTCCCATGCTGCCCACCGATCTCTCTGAAGGCATTACCTCGCTCAACGAAAACGAAGACCGCGCTGCAATGGTGATCGAATTCACCGTCGACGCCGCGGGTTCGGCCTCAGATGGTAAAGCCTACCGCGCACTGGTGCGCAATCGCGCGCAACTGGCCTACCCGAGCGTGGGCGCGTGGCTCGAAGGCACGGGCGCTCCGCCGGCGAAGGTGAATGCCTGCGCCGATCTCGCCGCCCAGCTCAAGTTGCAGGACGCCGCAGCCCAACGCATGTTGGGCGGCCGCTTCCAGCACGGCGCGCTCGATCTTGAAACCATTGAGACGCACCCCGTCCTGCTCGCCGATGAAATCATCGGCATCGGGCGCCTGGAAAAGAACCGCGCCACGTCGCTCATTGAAGAGTTCATGGTGGCGGCCAACGGGGTCATCGCGCGTACCTTCGAGCAAGCGGGAGTCGCCTCCATCCGCCGCATCGTGCGCACGCCCAAGCGCTGGGAGCGCATTGTAGATCTGGCTGCTGAAAAGGGCGTCGCACTGCCCGCCGATCCCGACTCCAAAGCCCTCAATGAGTTTCTTCTCGCGCAAAAACAAAAAGACCCCGACCACTTTCCCGACCTGTCGCTGGCCGTAGTCAAATTACTGGGGCCCGGCGAGTACGTTTTGGTAAGACCCAGGCAGACGTCGCCAGGTCACTTCGGCCTTGCGGTCCAGGACTATACTCACTCCACGGCGCCCAACCGCCGCTTTCCCGACATGGTCACGCAGCGGCTGCTCAAGGCGTGGCTGGCGGGTCAGGCTCAGCCCTACTCCGAAGATCAGCTCGACGCAATTGCGCAAAGATGCACGCTGATGGAGGACGCAGCCCGCAAGGTGGAGCGGGAGATGCAAAAGCGCATCGCGGCGGTTGTCCTTCAGCCCCACATCGGCCAGAGCTACCAAGCCATCGTTACCGGCGTAAACAATTACGGGACCTTTGTGCGCGCACTCGACCCGCACGTCGAAGGGATGCTGGTTCACGGCGGCAAGGGCCTCGACGTAGGCGACAGGGTCACGGTGAAACTGGTTTCTACCGATCCTGAGCGTGGATTCATAGATTTTGCAGTTTAAATATTGCATTATCAGTCATTTAAAATAAAAAGCAGGGGCATTCATGGCTCCCGGAACGTCGCTAAGCACGTTGGTGACCGGGAACGGGAAATATGTGTGTCCTGAAGGCGCAAGAATGCGTCTAAGATTAAGAAACCTGATGCGTCAGACAGCGCGACTCGTCGTTGGCCACGAGTCCCGGCGAGCGAGCCGAAGCCTTGGCAGGCAGGATTGACCCGAACGGTTACCTCCGTGACTACTTACCTGTTGCGGAGGGCTACTACGGCAGATGTCGGCTCCCGAAATAGGTGAAAGAATGCGTTTCAATTATTGGCTGATTGTTGGACCGGTCTTCTCATGGATGGCCTTTTTGGGTATGCCCATCCATCTTTCTTCGCAGAAGCCGAACAACGGCGTGGCGATGGATGCGGCCGAGTTGCCGGATGCGCCTGCGCCGCATGTCCAATCCTCCAGCCAAACCGAGGCCACCCAGACCCACGCTGCGCAAAGGCCGGCGGCGGACGCTTCGGCAAAGCACACGCCTCCGCCTCAGCCCAGACGCATCCTCGGCATCATGCCCAACTACCGTGCGGTCAGCGCGGGCGCCATTCCACCACCGCCAACGCCTCGCGAGGCGTTCACGGTCGCTACCAGAAACAGCTTCGACTACTCAGCCTTCATCTTTGTCGGCATCACTTCGTCGCTGGCCGAAGGAACGGATGCGCACTCTCAACTCGGCAAGGGCGTCGGCGGTTTCTGGGGATATTACTGGCGCGGCTTTCTCGATAAAACCGACGGCAACTACATGGTCGATTGGGCTATGCCCACCGTCTTCCATCAGGACGAGCGCTACTACGCCATGGGCGAGGGCGGGGTCCTGAAGCGCGGAATCTATGCTGCCTCCCGCGAGTTCATCACGCCAAAC
>Ga0335085_10009786_pt1 | contig 14412 bp, 17 predicted proteins | sample Lox_Sample_45_FD_206712 | JGI IMG/M metagenome (GOLD analysis project Ga0335085, IMG submission 206712) | Soil microbial communities from Loxahatchee National Wildlife Refuge, Florida, United States - Lox_Sample_4.5 | ecosystem: Environmental > Terrestrial > Soil > Wetlands | place: USA...
CCCTGGTTGGGAGCGCGCTTGAAGTCGGGCAACTCCACCGCGGTCACGGTCGTCATCGGTCTCCTTCACACCGCGACCGCGGGTGGCGGCGGCTCCGCTCAGCATAGGGTTGCGCGGGCAACGGGCGCCTTCGGCCTTGCTGATTGCTTTAACTCGGTAGTCCCGCGCAGCGCTGGCTCCTTGCCTGGTTCCTGCGCTTCTTGCTGTTATCTATTCTTGAAGAGCGGCCGCCAGGGCACTGCGCAAGGCGCGAGCGCTTCTTGCTGTTATCCATGGCGAGACGGGGCGGGGTGGGGAGAGCGTTCGCGAAGCTGGGAGTTGTCGCCGACATCCATGGCAATGAGGCGGCGCTCCGCGTGGTGCTCGCCGACGCGGACCTCTTCGGGGTGGACCGCTGGTGGGCACTCGGCGACCATGTCCTGTTCGGCCCGCGGCCCGTCGAGGTACTCGAGCTGCTGCGCCCTGCCCGGCATCGAGATGCTGCGCGGAAACACCGACCGCTATGTCCTGACCGGCGAGCAGCCGACGCCGCACGCGACAGTCGCCGACGCGGCCAGGAGCACCGACCTGGTGGAACGGTACGCGGCGATGGCGTCGCACATCGGCTGGACTCGTGGCGTGCTTGGCCAAGCCGGCCTGCTCGGTGTCCTGGACGACCTGCCTGCCCAGCTGCGCCTGCGGCTCCCCGGCGGAACTGCCGTGCTCGGCGTCCACGCGTCACCGGGGGCAGACGACGGCCCGGGGATCGCCCCGGACACCAGCGAGGAGCAGCTCGGGCAGTTGCCCGCCGGCTGCGGCGCCGATGTCGTCATCGGCGGGCACACCCACTACGCCACCGACCGTGTCGTCAACGGCATCCGGGCTCTCAATCCCGGCAGCACGGGACTGCCGCGATCAGGCAGCTGATCAGAGAGCTGATCAGGCAGGGCGGCCGCCGCTAGGCTGCTGTGCCATGCCGGAAACGCGCCTCGACACTGCCCGGATCCAGGCGGCCCGCCGGCTGATCGACCCGGTCTTCCTCGACACTCCCCTGTTCCGCTGCGAAGCGCTTGAGCCAGAACTCGGGTGCGCGGTGAGCGTCAAGCTCGAGACCGCGAACCCGGTGCGCAGCTTCAAGGGCCGCGGCGCCGAGCTCATCGCGAGCCTGCTCGCCGGCGGCGGCTCGCGGGCTGTGGTCTGCGCGAGCGCGGGCAACCTCGGCCAGGCCCTCGCCTGGTCCGGCCGCGGCCGTGGGCTCGACGTCACCGTCGCGGCATCCCGCTTCGCTCCCGCGGCCAAGCTTGACCGCATCCGCGCACTAGGCGCCGCGCTTGAACTGGTGGACGGCGACTTCGACATGGCCCGCGAGCGGGCGGCGGACATCGCGCGGTGCGACGGCATCCGGCTGGTCGAAGACAGCCTGGACATCGAGACCTGCGAGGGCGCGGCGACCATCGGCCTGGAACTGGCGGACGCCGCGGCGTCGTTCGACGCCGTCCTCATCGCCCTCGGCGGCGGCGCGCTGGCCACTGGCGTGGGACACATGCTGAAGGCCCTGGCGCCCGAGGTCGAAGTCATCTGCGTCCAGCCGCTCGGCGCGCCGGCGATGACACTGTCCTGGCGTCAGCGGCACGTCGTCACCACCGACTCGACAAACACCATCGCCGACGCCGTGGCCGGCCGGCGTCCCATCGCCGCTGTTCTTGATGACCTGCTCCTGGTCGCCGACGACGCCGTCCTCGTTGAGGAGGCGTCGATCATCGCCGGCATGCGGATGCTCATCGAGCACGCCGGCCTCGTCGTCGAACCGTCTGCAGCGCTCGGTATCGCCGCGATACTCGAAGACCGCGACCGTTTCGCCGGCCGGCGTGTCGTCACCATCGTGTGCGGGAGCAATGTCGACATAGACATTTATCGCCGCTGGGTCGGCGCGGCGCCGATCGTCCCGTGAGCGCGGAGAAGTGAGCTACCAGGACGCGGCTGCGCTCACTTCTCGCTCCACCCGCCTCCTCCGCTGCCGGGATGTGCCGACGATCAGGAGGCACACCACGATGTGGAGCAGCGCGGCGACGAGGCCGAGCGCCCACGGGAGGACCTTCTCGGTCACCCTGACCCAAGGCTCGCTGATCCAGGCCCCGGACATGTCCCGGTCCTTGATAGTGACCTCGTAGGAGCCGGCCTGCCGGATCGTGAAGCTTGCGATCACGTAGCAGTCGCGCTCGCCGAGGAACGTGCCCTCGCCGTCCGACAGCGACAGGGTCTGGGGAACCGTCTTGACCGGAATCCGGGCACTTGTCCCGGTGATCATCAGGGCCGTGGCGTCTCGAGGGAAGTCCATGTCTCCGACGTCCTGGGCCACGTCGTAGGCACCCGCGCCGAGATGGATCACGGCAGGGCGGTGCGCGTGCACCAGCTGCACCGTGGACAACGCGGCGACCTCCGACACGGCGAACCCGGGAGCGCAGATGAGCAGGACGCCCACCGAGACGGCCAGCACCCTGGCCACCACCGGGTCCGCCCGCCACAGCCAGCGGAGGTAATTCACCGCCCGTCCGCGGCCGCCTCGTCGGGTATCGCGAAGAAGCGCAGCGCGACCGGCCGGGCCCCTTCGGCGGCGTGGTGGGCGTCATGCCCGTATTTTCGCAGCAGCTCTAGGTACTCACCGAAGAACGCGTGAACCTCATGTTTGGTCATGTAGGAGCCGCCGCGGCTGGACTGTGCCCATCCCTCCGGGCCCTCGTACTGGGTGAGGACGCGGAAGTACAGGTCGATGTCGTGCTCGGCCCTGGCCTTGGTGTGCTCGATGGCCGCCGACCATTCGGCCGCGGCCATCTTGGCGGGGTCGGGCGCCTGGACGTGAAACGGCAGTGCCCGCCACCATCGCTCCCGCCCGTCCGACTTCCCCGCGACCTCCTCGACGAAGCCCTGCTCGGCCAGCTTGCGCAGGTGGTAGCTGGTCGTCCCGGTGCTCTCCCCCAGTGCGCGGGCCAGGCTGGTGGAGTTCGCCTCCCGGTGCTGCTGGAGGTGAGCAAGGATGCGCCGGCGCAGCGGGTTGGCCAGCGTGCGGAAGATGCCGGACTGGTCCCCGTTGGCGTGGCCGGCCGGCTCAGACGGAGTAACGCTCACGATAGCCAGCATACACGCAAAATTATTTGCAAAAAATTCTGCAATGATCATACGCTGACCGGGACGGCGCGGCAGGCGCCACAGGCTTCCGGAAGGCACAGCCAATGACTGTCGTCATCGAGTCGATGACCAAGACGTACGGCACCGGGGCGAGCGCCATCACGGCTCTCGACAAGGTGACCCTCTCCTTCCCGGCCGGCTCCTTCACCGCGGTGATGGGACCGTCCGGCTCGGGCAAGTCCACGCTCCTGCAGTGCGCGGCGGGCCTGGACCGGCCCGACTCGGGCAAGGTCAGCATCGGCGGAACCGAGTTGTCCGGGCTGCGCGAAACCGCTCTGACCAGGCTGCGCAGGGACCGGGTCGGTTTCGTCTTCCAGTCGTTCAACCTGATGCCGTCGCTGACCGCCGCGCAGAACGTGGAACTGCCGCTCCGCCTCGCGGGCCGCAAGGCGGACGCGAACGCCGTCCGGGCGGCGCTGAACGCGGTCGGCCTGGCCGACCGGGCCGGGCACCGGCCGAGTGAGCTGTCCGGCGGGCAGCAGCAGCGTGTCGCGATCGCCCGCGCGCTGATCGCGAGGCCGCAGGTGCTGTTCGCCGACGAGCCAACAGGGGCGCTTGACACCCGCACCTCGCGCGACGTGCTTGAGCTGCTCAGCGGCCTGGTCGCCGAACGGGAGCAGACGGTCATCATGGTCACCCATGACCCGGTCGCCGCCGCCTATGCCGGCCGGGTGATCTTCCTCGCCGACGGCCGGATCGCCGACACGCTCGAACGCCCCACCGCCGCGGCCGTCGCGGGCCGCATGTCCCGGCTGGAGGTATCGCCATGCTGACCGTCGCCCTGGCCACGGTGCGGACCCGCTGGGCCGCGTTCGCGGGCACGTTCGCGGCGCTCGCGCTCGGCGTCTCGGTCATCGCCATGATGACGCTGGTGCTCGCCGCCGCGTCGGCAGGCAACCCGCATCAGCGCCCAGAACGGTTCGCCGCCGCGCGCTACGTCATCCAGGTCGACCCCAGGCTGCGGGTCCGTGACGGGGACGGCCCGGTCGACATGGTGCCGCTGCTTGCGCAGCCCGACGTGCCCGCCGCGGTCATCGCCCTGCTGCCCGGCGCCATCCCCGACCGCAGCTTCTACGCCCAGGTTGATGGCGTGGCAGAAACGCAGCCCGCCCTCGGGCACGGCTGGTCGTCCGCCGCGTTCGCCCCGTACGTGCTCACCGCCGGGCACCCTCCACGCTCGGCCAGCGAGATCGTCGTCGCCGGCCAGGCCGTCCTCGGCAGCCAGGTCACGGTGGTCACCGCAGGCGGGTCACGGACGTACACGATCGCCGGCACCGTTCGGCCGCGGACCGGGGAGCAGCCGGTCTTCTTCACCGACGCCGAGGCGGCCCGGCTGTCCCCGGCAGCCGATGCGCTGGTGACCGGTGATGCCGCGACAGCGGCCCGCGCGGCCGCGCTGCCCGGCGCGCACCTGCAGGTGCTCACGGGCACGAACCGGCATGCGGCCGATCCCGGCGCGGTGCAAGACAGCACCGACTTGACCGGACTGACCACCTTCCTCGGCGTCGCCGCCCTGCTTTCCGCCTTCGTCGCCGTTTCCGTGACCGTCACCGCGTTCGGGCTGTCGGTCGCGCAACGCCGCCGCGACCTGGCGCTGCTGCGCACCATCGGGGCGACGCAAAGGCAGGTGATGCGCACGATCTGCGCCGAGGCGGCGCTGGTCGGCGCGGCAGGTTCCGCGGCCGGCTGCCTGCTCGGCCTGGCGGGGGCGCCGCGGCTGGCCGCCTGGATCGTGCGCCAGGGCCTGGCGCCGTCCTGGTTCCGGGTGGACCTCACGGCAGGCTCGGCACTCGCCCTGACGGCCGCCTTCGCGGCCGGCGTCACGGTCGCGCTGCTGTCGGTCCTGATGGCCGCCGTGCGTGCCGGGACGATCCGGCCGACCGAGGCGCTGCGCGAGGCCGCCGTCGAAGACAAGCGAGCCGGCCGACTCCGGCTGCTCAGCGGCATCGCAGCGCTGTGCTGCGGCCTCGGCGCGCTCGCCGCCGTGGCACTGGTCTTCCCGTCCGCCGCGACGGACCCGAAGACCGAGGCGGAAATCGTCATCCTGCTGATCGGCGGCACCGCGCTGCTGTCCCCTGTCCTGCTGCGCGCGCTGACCCGGCCGTTCGGCCGCGGCACGGCCGGGATGCTGCTGCGGGCGAACACCCTCACCGGGGCCAGGCGCGCCGCCGCCGCCATGGTCCCTGCACTGATCATCGCCGGCCTGACCGCGACGATCCTCGGCGCCAACGACACCGCCGCCGCGGCGGCCAGCGCGGCCGAGCGGCAGCAGGCCGCGAATGCCGGTTTCGTGGTCCTCCCGGAAGGGACACCGGGTCTCACCACCGCACTGCTGAACAGCATCCGCGCCATCAGCGGCGCCCAGTCAACCGCCGTGACGGAGACGAACATGCTCGCCTACCAGCCGCAGGTCACCGCACTGCACCTGGAAGCACCATTCCCTGTCCCCTATCCGGCGATCGGCATCGACAAGCCGTCGGCCGCGCTCCACCTCACGGTCATCGCCGGCTCGCTGCGCGGCCTGGACGACCGGACGATCGCGGTCGACTCATCGTGGCACAAGCACGTGGGCGACACCATGCGGCTCTGGCGGGCCGACGGCACACCGATGTCGCTGACAATCGTCGCCGTGGTAACCGCAACGCTGTCCGGTCCCAGCCTGATCGTCGGCCAGCGCAACGCCGGCGCCGTGATGCCGGACCGCGCTTACGTGACGACCGGCTCGAAGACCGCGACTGAAGCGCTCCTTGCCGCCGTCGGGTCGCAGCACGCGCGGGCCGTGCCGGTTTCCGGCTGGACGGCCGCCGTCTCCGACCAGCAGGCCGAGCAGAACCGGGTCGGCCTTGAGCTGCTGCTCGGCATCGCCGTCGCCTACAGCGCGATCGGCATGGCGAGCACCTTCCTGATGTCCGTGGCCGGCCGCAAGTCCGAGTTGGCGCTGCTGCACAACAGCGGTGCGATCCGCCGCCAGATCACCTGGTTCATCACGGCGGAATCCCTGGTGCTCACGCTGATCGCGATCGCGCTGTCGGCCGCCGTCTGCTGCCTTGTCCTCGGCGGCCTGCACCTGGCCATCGACGGCGAGGTCGGCGCCGTCCCCGTCGTCATCCCGTGGCCGTCGGTCGCCGCGATACTCGCCGGATGCGTGGTGATCGCGGTTGTCACCTCGGCCGTGCCTGCCTGGTGCCAGCTCCTGCCCAGGCGCCGCCCGTCCGGAAGCATCCGAGGCTAACCGGGCCGAGAACGGCCGCCGGTCACCGCCGCAGCAGCTGCCGCACCCTGGCCGCCTGGCGGGTGAGGTGGTCGCGTTCAGGCACGCTGGCGGCGGCGCGGGAGGCCTCGGCATACAGCGTGGCGGCGCACTCCAGGTCACCGGCACGTTCGTGCAGGTAGGCCTGCACGGCAGCGTACCGGGGCAGCCCGGGATCCAGGTCGGCGAGCGCCGACAGGCCGGCCTGCGGCCCGTCGGCCTCCCCGACCGCCACCGCGCGGTTGAGCCGCACCACCGGGCTGCCGGTGAGCAGCAGCAGCTCGTCGTACCACTCCACGATCTGCACCCAGTCGGTCTCCGCGGCCGCCGCGGCGTCCGCATGCAGCGCGGCGATCGCGGCCTGCGCCTGGTATTCGCCAAGCCGGTCGCGGGCCAGCGCGGCCTGCAGGATGGTCACTCCCTCGGCGATCAGGCCGGTGTCCCAGCGGGAGCGGTCCTGCTCGCCGAGCGGCACCAGGCGGCCGCCGGGTCCGGTGCGGGACGCGCGGCGCGCATGGTGCAGCAGCATGAGCGCGAGCAGGCCGGCGACCTCGGGCTCGTCGGTCAGGAAGGCGAGCTGGCGGGTGAGCCGGATCGCCTCGGCCGCCAGGTCGACATTGCCGCTGTATCCCTCGTTGAAGACGAGGTACAGCACGCGCAGCACCGTCGCGAGATCGCCGGGCTGGTCGAGGGGCAGCCCCGTGATCCGCCGCTTGGCCCGGCTGATCCGCTGCGCCATGGTCGCCTCGGGCACCAGGTAGGCCGCGGCGATCTGCCGTGTGGTCAGGCCGCCCACCGCGCGCAGCGTCAAGGCGACGGCCGAGCTGCCCGGCAGGGTGGGGTGCGCGCACAGGAAGTAGAGCCGCAGCGTGTCATCGGTGGCGGGCGCCGGGCCGGCTGGCGGCTCGGCGTCCACGGCGAGTTCACGCCCGCGCCGCGACGCCTCGGCGCGGGCGGTGTCGAGGAACTTGCGCCAGGCGACCGCGACGAGCCATGCCTTCGGATCGCGCGGCGGATCGTCCGGCCAGGTGTCAAGCGCCCGGATCAGGGCCTCCTGGACGGCGTCCTCGGCCGACGCGAAGTCCGCTCCGCGCCGGACGAGGATGCCGATCACCGCGGGGGCGAGTTCGCGCAGCAGCGGCTCGTTCACTCGGTAACCGTGGACGGGGCGGCGAGAAACGGCCGGACCTCGAGCCACTCGTGGATCGGCTTGCCGCCGGCCCCGGGAGCGGCGGACAGTTCCCCCGCCAGCTGGACCGCGCGGTCCCAGGACTCCACGTCGATGATCATCCAGCCGGCGATGAGGTCCTTGGTCTCGGCGAACGGGCCGTCGACCACCGGCGGGCGCCCCTCGCCGTCGTACCTGACGAACGCGCCGTCCGGTGCCAGCGCCTGGCCGTCGACGAACTCGCCCGTCTTCTCCAGGCGCGCCGCGAAGTCGTACATGTACTGGATGTGCGCGTCGACTTCCTCCGGCGTCCACTGGTCCATCGGCACCCAGTCGGCGGGGGTAGGGGCACCGCGGTAGTGCTTGAGCAGCAGGTACTTCATGATGATCCTCCTTCGTCGCCGGCGGCCTGCTGGCCGCTCGTGTCCCTGGGACGGAGCCGGCGCCGCGTTCTCGACACCTGCCACGAAAATATCCGGGAAACTCGGCAGCGTCCCCGGCAGGCCCGCGCTCACCGCCGGGGAAGTAGCATTTCGCGCATGTCTCGTCCGACGGCCCCCGCCCGGGCCAGCGCCCTGGCCGGACTGTACGCGGCTCTCGGCATCGCCAGCTCGGCATCGGCCGCCAAACGCTTCCGCACCGGCGAATGGGCGACCAAGCCGCTGCTCATGCCGGTGCTGACCGCGTTCGCGCTCGTCGCGGCGGGCGACAGGAAGGCCGACGTGCGGCTGCCCGCCGCGGGGATGGTCTTGTCCGGGCTCGGCGACACCGCGCTGCTCGGCTCGGAGAGCTGGTTCGTGCCCGGCATGGGCGCCTTCGCCGCGGCGCACGCCTGCTACATCACCGCGCTCGCCTCCGGCGGCGCGGCCCGCGGTGTTCGCCCGCGCGTTGCCGCCTGCTACGCGGCGGCGTGGGCGGTACTCATCGCGGTTCTGTGGCGCGGCCTGGGCAGCCTGCGCGTCCCGGTCGCCGCCTACAGCCTGCTGCTTGTCGCCATGGCCGTGCTGGCATCCGGCCGCAACCGCGAGGCCGCCGCGGGCGGGGCGCTCTTCGTCATCTCCGACGCGCTGATCGCCTGCGGCCTCGCGGGCATCAACGCGGTCCCCCGCCAGGAGTCGGCCGTCATGCCGACCTACATCGCCGCGCAGTTCCTGCTGGCCGCCGGCTTCCTGCGCCCGCAGCGCGGCACCGCGGAACCCTGAGGCAGCCGTGCAGGTCGCCGGGTGGCTACGCCCGCACATGCCGGAAGCCAGCGACGGCATCCTCACGTCCGCCGGCATCTGCGAGGGGTTCGCCGGCGCCGGAGTCAGTTCGGGTGTGCTGATTTTCGCCGGGTTCGCCGGGCTAGTCGCGGGGACGCTGGCCATGAGCGCCGTCGAATACTCAAAGCTGAGCGCCGAGCAGGACAGGCAGGCAGGACAGCTAGCCGCAGAACGGGTGCGTCTTGACACCACACCCGACGCGGAACTTGACGAACTCGCCGGGCTCTCGCGGCCGGTACTTTCTCTACCCGTAACGTCAGTGACATGAGCAGGCCCATCGTCGCGATCCTCACCGGCGCGGGTATCTCCACCGACTCGGGCATCCCCGACTACCGAGGTCCGCGCGGCCTGTGGACGCTGCACCCTGAGTACGAGAAGCTCGTGACGGTCGGGTACTACATGACCGACCCGGAGATCCGCCGCCGCTCCTGGCAGCTGCGCCGTCAGACGCACGCGCTTGACGCGCAGCCGAACGCCGCGCACCGCGCGATCGCCGGCCTTTTCCGCTCCGGCGCGGTGGCGCTCCGAGTGATCACGCAGAACACCGACGGCCTGCATCAGCAGGCCGGCCTGCCCGCGCACACGGTGCTCGAACTGCACGGCACGTCGCGCACGGTGATATGCACCGCGTGCGGAGCGCGGACGCCCACCGAGGACGCGCTCGCCCGCATCGACGCGGGCGAGCAGGATCCGCCGTGCCAGGAGTGCGGGGGGATCTTGAAGACGGACACGGTGATGTTCGGCGAGAGCCTGGATCAGCGCGTGCTCAGCGAGGCGGCAGCCGCGGCCCGCGCCTGCACCGTCTTCTTCGCGGTGGGCACCAGTCTGCAGGTCTACCCGGCGGCCGGCCTGGTTGACCTGGCAGCCGGCCGCGGTGCGCGCCTCGTCATCGTCAACGCCGAGCCCACGCCGTACGACGCGGTCGCCGACGAGGTGGTCCGCGAGCCCATCAGCGAGGCGCTGCCCCGCCTGCTGGGCGAGCTGCCCCTGACAGGAGATTAAAGGCCGCGAAACTCGGGATGACTGTCGTGCCAGATGACGGCGATCGCCTTGCCGACGATGCTCGAGCCCTTGACGGGCCCCCAGTAGCGGCTGTCGCAGGACAGCGCGCGATTGTCGCCAAGGACGTAGAACTCGCCAGCAGGGACGCGGTACGGATGCCTGCTGCTCGCGATCGGCGTGCCGAGCGGATCCGGTGACGGCAGGTACGGCTCGGCCAGCCGGCGGCCGTCGACGTAGACGGCGCCGCCGGCGGAGTAGATCGTCTGGCCCGGCAGCGCGATGACGCGCTTGATGAGGTCCCCGCTCTGCGGTCCTGGACAGTGGTCAAGCGGCGGGTGGGCGAACACCACGATGTCGCCCTCGCGGACGTCGTGCCAGTCGAAGAACGCCTTCTGCACCAGCACCCTGTCGTACACGCCGAGCGTCGGGATCATCGAACCCGACGGGATGAAGAACGTCTCGAATGCGTAGGTCCTGACCAGGACGGACAGCAGTACCGCGGCGAGCAGCGTGATGGCCGTCTCGGTCAGCCTCCGCCGCCACCGGCTCCGCTCCGGCGCGCCGGTCAAGGAACGGGCGCGATCTTCTGGCGGGCCGGGGCGGTTGCCGGATGGGTGGTGCCCGCCGCCCTGGCCGGCACCGTCTCGGCGATGAGGGCAGCGGAGAAGCCGAGCAGGCACGCCGCCGCGAGCAGCGCCGCGGTCACCGCGCTCAGCGACTGGCCGGGGGGCGGCGCAAGCCACTCGCGCGCGGCGCCGAGCAGGTAGCTCCAGGCGATCGACGCCGCGGGCGTGCCGTCACTGATGAGCAGCGCTGCCAGGTCGGCGGCCTCGTCGCCGTGGCGCCGCCGCCAGCGGACGGGGTAACAGTGCAGCGCCGCGCCGACCAGCCTGCCTTGCGTGGCGTTCATCAGGCGCCGCCGGGCTGCAGGCGCAGCCGTCCGGCCGCGCTGACGCGCTCCAGGGAATCGAGGTGCACCCGCAGTGCCGCCGCGCCCGGCTCGGTGATGCGGTAGGGCTGGCGCCGCTCGTCGGCCGGCAGCGGCGCGATGAAGCCGAGCTTCTCGAGCCGGTCAAGCGCGCCGTACAGCGTGCCAGGCCCGAGCTCGACACCGGCGAACTGCTTGACGTCCTGGATCAGCGCGTAGCCGTGCTTCGGACCGCCGGCCAGGCTGATCAGGACCAGGACTGACGCCTCGCCCACCCGGCGCAGCACGTCCCGCTCTCGTGCGCTCATGTGCCCTCCTATTACGTCGGCCAATATATCAGTCAACGTAATAGTCGGCTAGCCGTCATACTTTGCGCATGACGGGATTCGATGCCAAGGCGAGTCTGCTGGACTACCTGCAGGGCGCACGCGAGACGCTGCTGTGGAAGCTGGACGGGCTCGGCGAGTACGACATCCGCCGGCCGCTGACCCCGACTGGCACCAACCTGCTCGGCCTCGTCAAGCACCAGGCGGGCGGTGAACTCATGTATTTCTGCGACCTCTTCGGACGCCCGCACGGCGAGGACCTGCCGTGGCTGCGGAAGGGCGCCGACCCGAACGCTGGCATGTGGGCGGCGCCGGACGAGACCAGGGACTTCATCACCGGCCTGTACCGGCGGGCGTGGAAGCACGCGGACGCCACGATCACGGAACTTCCGCTCGACACCGCCGCGAGGGTGTCCTGGTGGGGCGCGGGCGCTGAAACGACGCTTGGCGACATCCTGGTGCACATGACCGCGGAGACGCAGCGGCACGCCGGTCACGCCGACATCGTCCGCGAGCTGATCGATGGCTCGGTCGGCCTGCTTGAAGGCGCCGGCAACATGTCCTCGGACGACCCTGCCTGGTGGCCCGACTACCGGGACCGGGTGGAGCGCGCGGCGCGCGCCGCGGGCGGCTAACGCGGGTCCGCCGGCGCCGTGGCGAGCCGGTCGGTGCCGTAGCCGCTGATCAGCAGGCGCTCCTTGCCGTTGCCGGTGAGCCTCTTTACCCGCCACCGACGGCACGCCCAGCCTCACCATGCACCCGGTCTTGAGCGTCCGTTCATCTCGCTATCAGCCTTTCCCTCTACCATGGGCGCCCATGACTGATAACACAGCGAACCAGGGCGGCGCGGACGCCGGGTCCGGATCCGCGCTAATCGCCGTCGACTCCCGGGACGAGCAAGCCGACCTGTCGAAAGAGCTCGATGAGATCGACGATTCTCCGGATTATGAGATCGACGATTTTGAGGAAGAGCTGACCGAGATCGACGACGATCACTCGGGCGGCCGGGCTGCTGCGGGCAGCGGCGCCGTGAGCGGAGGCTTCGGCTTGGCCGGCCTGGCCCTGGCAGTCGTCTCCCTGACGACGAACTGGACCAGCGGCGTCGTGATCGGTCATGGCCAGTACAGCGAAGAAATGAACGCCCCGAGCACTGGTCTGACGGTTCAGCAGGAGCTGAACATGTATGCGAACGGCTGGCACACCCAGGGCTTGTGGGCGCTCTCGTTCGCCGTCGCGGCGGTGCTGTTCGGCGCCGGTGCGCTGCTCTTGCCGAGGATCGGCCGGGGTCGCGGCACCCCGGGCTGGGCCAAGGCCGCCGCGACTGGCGCGATCATCGTGGGCCTGGTCGGCACCCTCCTCGCGGTGCTCACCATTGCCGGGGTGTTCGGCGGGCACCTGACCGCTCCGACCAGCGGGAGCTGAGGACCTGACGGTGCGGGCGAGGGCGTGCCCTGCCTCGCCCGCACCGGACACTGCTGCACCACAGTAAGTCGTCGTTCGGCTCGAATTCGTCCGCAAGGCCGTGCTCGATGGCGTACCGCACCAGCTCCACCCGGTTGTGCAGCTGGAGCTTGCCTAGCGTGTTCTGCACGTGGTTCTGCACGGTGCGGTGCGACAGGACGAGCCGGGTAGCGATCTGCTTGTAGGACATGCCCGTGGCGACCATCCGGAGGATCTCGGTCTCCCGTTCGGACAGCTGCGGTACGCCCTTGCCGCCGTCGGCTGGCGCTTCGGACAGCCGGCGGAACTCGCCGAGCACGAGCGCGGCGAGCCCGGGAGTGAACACCGCGTCGCCGCTCGCCGTGCGCCGCACCGCGTCAAGGAACTCCGGGCGGGCCGCGGACTTCAGCAGGTAGCCGACCGCGCCGGCTTTCACCGCGTCGAGCACATCCTGCTGTTCGCCGCTCGCCGACAGGACCAGCACGTGTGCCGCCGGGTAAGCCGCCTGCAGGCCCCGGGTCACCTCGACGCCGGACATGTCAGGCAGCTGCAGGTCGAGCACCACCACGTCCGGCCGGGCCGCGGCGGCGACGCGCAGCGCCTGCTTGCCGTCGGCGGCCGTCGCGACGACATCGTACCCGGCCTCCGCGAGATCCCGGGCGACCGCGTCGCGCCACATCGGATGGTCGTCCACCACCATGACTCGGATAGGCACACTCACGTCCGTACCTTAAGCCGTTCCCTGTACCGTCGCCACCCGGCGGCCGGACACGCGCGGCAGGCAGAGCTCCACCGTGGTGCCCTCGCCGGCAGCTGAGCTGATGACGGCAGAGCCGCCGAGGTCACGCAGCCGTCCGCGGATCGAATGGCTGATCCCGAGTCGCCCGGCCGCCGCCGCCTCGGCCAGCCGGCCGTCGGGGATTCCCGGGCCATCGTCGCGGATCGTCACCCGGACCAGGTCCTGCTCGTCTTCCACAAGCACCCACGCGCGCGTCTGCTCACCGCAATGCCGCCGCACGTTGTCGAGCGCCGCCTGCACCGCGGCGGTCAGCTCGGCAGCCGCCGCGCCGTCAATCAGCACGGGCGGCGCGGGCACAGAAATCGTCACCCGATCGGTCTGCGCGGGCAGAACCAACTGGCACAAATCCACCTCCCGGGTCGTCTCACCGGCTGCCCACTTTCCGCCCACCAGCGCGCGCAGCGCGGCTTCCTGCTGGCCGGCCAGCCGTCCCAGTTCGGCCGCCGCGCCGCCCGCTTCCGCGCCGCGCCGCTGCACGAGGGCAAGCACCTGCAGCACCGAGTCGTGGATATCGCGCGCGAGGCGTTCCCGCTCCCTGCTTGCCGCCTCGACCTCGGTGGCGCGCTGGCGCTGTGCCGCCAGCTCGGCGCTCAGCCTGGCCAGGTGGCCGACGCTCCATCCGGACAGCACGAGCAGCACCGCCCCGTTGAGCGCGGTGCTGAGCGCCGCGTGGCGCAGCAGCGCGAAAACGCAGCCGGCCACGATCAGTCCCGCGATCGTCCCTGCCCGTCTGCCGTACCTGATGGCCCAGGCCAGGACCGGTCCCGCCATCCAGGTCGCGGTCACCACCGCGCCGTGCGTGGCGACACCGTCCTGCAGCAGTACCGTGCTCCCCATGATGGCGACGGTGACCGCGAGGTCGGCGCCGAGCAGCAGCCGCGTGCGGCGCGCAGGCCGCGCGTAGGCGATCGTGGTGACGACCGTCCACGCCGCCATCACCGCGATGACCACCCAGGCCCAGGCCAGCTCCGAGTATTCGGATCGGTCGATAAAGGCGAGCCGCAGCGCCGCATAACCGACGCTCACGAACCGGAAGACGGCGAGCGCCCGCCACAGTGGCTCAGAGAACGAG
>Ga0335085_10009787_pt1 | contig 14410 bp, 15 predicted proteins | sample Lox_Sample_45_FD_206712 | JGI IMG/M metagenome (GOLD analysis project Ga0335085, IMG submission 206712) | Soil microbial communities from Loxahatchee National Wildlife Refuge, Florida, United States - Lox_Sample_4.5 | ecosystem: Environmental > Terrestrial > Soil > Wetlands | place: USA...
TCGCCTCCCCCGCGCTCACCCGCGCCTGAGCAGACGGGCGATCGCGGCCATCATCTCCTCGGTGCGCTCCTCCCGCCGCTCGAGCTCGGCGCCGAGCACGCATGTCCTGGCGTGGCCGTCGAGCAGGCCGAGCGCGACCTTGTCCAGAGCCGCCTGGGCGGCGGAGATCTGGGTGAGGATGTCGATGCAGTAGCGGTCGTCCTGCACCATCCGCTCGATCCCCCGGATCTGCCCCTCCACCCGGCGCAGGCGGGCGAGCAGCTGGTCCTTGCTCGGCGCATAGCCCCTGACGGGTACCTCGGGCTTGGGCATGCCGCGATCATATCAGCTACCCCTACCCCCTAGGGGTACTTGTTAGGCTGTGAGCATGGGCACGGTCTTGCACGGCCTGAGGGACTCCCTGCTGATGGCATGGGAGGTCTGGTGGGCGCTCGTGCTCGGCTTCGCGATCTCGGCGATCGTGCAGGCGTGGGTCCCGCGTGAGCGGATCGAGCGGCTCATGAGCGGTGCCGGCGTGCGTTCGGTGGGATCGGCCACCGGCCTGGGCGCCGCGTCCTCGTCGTGCTCCTACGCGGCGATCGCGATCGCCAAGTCGCTCTTCCAGAAGGGCGCGAGCGCGGCATCGGCGCTGGCGTTCCAGTTCGCCTCCACCAACCTCGTGTGGGAGCTCGGGCTGGTCCTCTGGGTGCTGATCGGCTGGCAGTTCACCGCCGCCGAGTTCCTGGGCGGGGTCGTGATGATCGTGCTGATGACCGTGCTGCTGCGTCTCTTCGTCAGCCGCAGCCTGGAGGAACGTGCACGCGCGCACGCGATCCACGCCGACACGGGCCACCGCCACCGGGCGGTGGGGACCGAGCTCAGCTGGCGGCGCAGGCTCACCTCGATCGACGCATGGTCGGACGTGGCGCACAACTTCCGCGGCGATTGGCAGATGCTCTGGAAGGAGATCGCGCTCGGCTTCCTGCTCGCCGGCTTGATCGCCCAGTTCGGCAACGGCTTCTTCGAGCACCTGTTCATCCGCAACGCGCCGGCGCCCCTGCCGACGCTCGAGAACGTCCTGATCGGCCCACTCATCGCCGTGATCAGCTTCGTCTGCTCGGTCGGGAACGTCCCCCTGGCGGCGGTGCTGTGGTCCGGCGGGATCTCGTTCGCCGGCGTGCTCGCATTCCTCTTCGCCGACCTGGTCGTGATCCCGATCCTGCTCATCTACCGCAAGTACTACGGCACCACCTACACGCTCCGGATCACCACGCTGATGCTCGTCACGATGATGCTCGCGGCGCTCGTCGTGGCCGGCATCTTCAGCGTCCTGGGACTGGTCCCGACCGGGCCGCGCCCGACCCGCGCCGACATCTTCAGCTCCGTCCGGCCCGACTACAGGCTCGCGCTCAACGTGCTCGGGCTGACCATCTTCGCCGCCCTGTTCTGGCTGACCGCCAGGCGGGGCGCGACCGACCCGGTCTGCGGGATGACCGTCGACCGGCAGAGGTCGATCAGCCGGCGATTCGGCGGCAGGACCGTCTACTTCTGCTCCGAGCAGTGTCTGCACGAGTACGAGACTCGCCCTGGGTCCGCGGGGGGCGCCGGAGGGGGCATGTCAACCTTTTCGGGGGGCGCCGGGGTTTAGAGGTGTGATGCGACGTCCACAGGACGAGTTCGACGGTTTCGTCAGCGAGCAGTGTGAGCGGCTTCTGCGCACCGTGTATCTGATCGTGCGCGACCCGGCAACCGCGGAGGACGTCACCCAGGAGACGCTGCTGCGGCTCGCCCGGCGTTGGCCACGCGTGCGTCACATGCGTCACCGCAATGCCTACGCTCGACGGATCGCCGTCAACCTGGCCCTCGACGAGTGCTCGGCGCGCCGCCGCGAGGGCGAGGCGCTCGAGCGCCAGGGGGCCGTGACCGCCGGCGCCGGGGCCGAGGAGGGCGAACGCCTCGAGCAACGCGCGGACCTCATCGCGGCGCTGGGCGAGCTCTCTCCGCGTGCTCGCGCCGTGATCGTCCTGCGCTACTACGGCGACCTCTCGGAGGCCCAGATAGCGGAGACCCTCGGGTGCTCGGTTGGGACGGTCAAGACGACCACCTCGCGCGCACTCTCGAAACTCCGAAGACAAGGAGGGAAGATCCATGCAGCTCGATGAGCAGATCCGCGAGGCGCTGGCAGGGGAGGCCGCTTCGCTGTCGGCGGCATCGCTGGAGCGCCTGCAAGCGGTCGACTACCGGCCACGTGCCCACGCGCCTGGGCCACCGATCGGCGGCGCGCTGCTCGGTTGCGCGCTGGCCGGCGCCGGCGTCACGCTCGCGCTCGCGCTCGGGGGAAGCGGCACCCAGACGGCATTCGCGGGGTGGCAGCCGACGCCCACGGCGGCCGCCTCCGACCAGACCGGCGGGGCCGAGGCGCAGTGCGCGGCGCGCCTGGACGGAGGCGCAAAGAGCGGCCTCGGCGCGAGCCCGGCGCCCGTGTTGGCGGACACGCGAGGGCCGTACACGCTGCTGATCTACGAGCAGGCGACCTGCTTCGCCGGGCCCGGGTTCCTGACGGTCCACGGCGAGCAGGGTAGCTCGGGCGTCTCGATCAGCACGACCGCGCGCTCCGGACAGCCGTACACGATCGCCATCGGGCCCGCACCGAGCGAAGTCGGCGCGGTCACGCTGTCACTCGAAGACGGCACCAGCGTCCAGGCGACCGTGGCGAGCTCTCGCTTCGCCGCGTGGTGGCCGAGCGCGAGCAGGCCGACGTCTGTCGCCTTCGGCACGCCGTCCGGGACCCACACCGAAGCGCTGTCCTTCCCGCCGGCGCCAACGACGACGGCCAAGCCGGCGCGCGCCTCCGGCGCGTCGGGATGAAGATGGCCAGGCGAATGGCCCTTGCCGGCGCGGCCCTCGGCCTCGCCGTACCCGGATCGGCCGTCGCGCTACGCCATGCCACATCGCGGCCGGCGACCGGCTCGGCGGCCGGCGCCGACGTCCGCGTGAGCCGCGATTCCTACTCGGCACACGTCGAGCCGTCGGTCGCGGTCGACCCGCGCGACCCTCGGCACCTGCTGGCGGCCTCGCAGCTCTTCGGCAGCGGGCGCCACCTGATCGGGACCTACGCCTCCTTCGACGGGGGCGCCACCTGGCAGGACAACGGCCCGCTTCCCGCTCCCCCGGGGACCGAGGTCGGCGACGACGTGACGGTGGCGTTCGATCAGCAGGGCACCGGGTACGTCGCGGCGATGATGACCACCCTGAGCGGGGGCGCGTACTCGCAGAGCAATCGCGGCATCTACGTCTGGCGCACGCTGAACGGCGGGCGAACGTTCCAGCCCCCGGTGGCCGTCGTGCGGCACCGTTTCGTGGACCACCCCTGGCTCGCCGTGGGGCTGGGCCATGCGGGCGCCGTTGCGCTCTACGTCGTGTGGGTGACCAGCGATCACACCGGCCTCGGCTTTGCCAGCTCGCATGACTCCGGGCGGCGCTTCGGCGCCCCACGAACGATCAGCGCGCCCGCCGGAGGCGTCTCCACCCCGGTCGTGGCCGCCGGCCCCAATGGCTCCGTCTATGCGAGCTTCCTCACCTCTCCCCGCGGAGCCGACCCCGACGGCTCGCTCTCGCGCACGCGGCCCGGCTCCCGGCTCACCGGCTCGACGGCGTCCGCCGCGGACACGGCGCACGCGGACGTGGTGACCTCCGCGAACGGCGGGAGGCGCTTCGGGCCGGCGCGCGTCCTCGCGTCGAGCCCCGCGCTCCTCTCGCCGCAGCCCGAACTGGCGATACCGACGGGGCCGGGCGTGGCGGTCGATCCGCGTTCCGGGAGCGCATACGTCGCATTCGTCGCCGATCGTGAGGGCGGCGCTACCTCCGACGTGGTGCTCGCTCGAACGGTCAACCGGGGGCGCAGCTGGCTCGAGGCCACGACCGTCGCATCCGGAGGCTCGGCCGGACAGGCGACCTACTTCCAGCCGCAGGTCGCCGTGGACGGCAGCGGCGGCGTGGACGTCTCGTTCCTTGCGCTGAGCGAGGCCGGCGTCAGCGTGGACCTCGCGCGCTCGGCCTCCGATGGCGCCAGCTTCGCAGCGCCGCTCACGGTCACCGAATCACCCTTCACGCCCTCCCTGGGCCTGCACACTGGGAAGACCGGGGCATGGTGGATCGGCGACTACCAGGGCCTCGCGGCCTCGCGGGACGTCGTCCATCCCCTGTGGAGCGACACGCGCACCGGGCGGCTGGAGATATTCGCCGCGTCGGTCCCGCTGACGGACCTCCGTTGACGTCAGGCCTCCGCGAGCAGCCCGAGCTGGCGCAGGATGGTCATCGAGTCCGAGTACACGTCCTTGCGCTTGACGAGCCCGTTCTCGAAGGGGATCACGTCGGCACCCCGCCACTGCACCGTGCGGCCGGTCGGCGCGGCGGTCAGGCCGCCGCGCCTCATCGTGCTGCCGTGCGTCGCCGTGGCCGTCCATTCCTGCACCACCAGCCCGTCGCGCACGTAGAGCCTGTCGGTCTCGAAGGCGATGTCCGGCCAGGTCTCGAAGATCGAGGCCACGTGCGCGCGAACGGCCCCTCCCTCGGCGGTCTCGCCGGCGGTGTGGTTCTCGAAGACCATGTCCGGCGCGTGCATCGACATGATCGCGTCGACGTCGTGCGCGTTCCAGGCGTCGTTGTAACGCCCGATCACGAGCTCGAGCTCGGCCGCCGAGTCGGGGCTCACGGCCAGAACTCCTCCTGCTTCTCCAGCGGCGGCTCGGCGAGCCGTGAGGAGAAGATCAGGAGCTCCGCCTCGCCCTCGCCGTCGTTGTGGACCGAGCGAAAGGCGTCGCCGCCGATGCGAACCGCCGTCTGCGGGCCCGCCTCGAACACGTCGTCGTCGACCTTGAACGTGACCGTGCCGGAGATCACGAAGTAGATCTCCTCCTGGCCCGGATGGCGATGGCCATAGCTCCCCCGCCCGCCGGTGCCGGGCAGCATCCGCCGCCAGCTGAACGACACCTGGTCCGTGCCGAGCGCCTCGCTGTACCAGCGCTGCTCCCCGTAGCCGGGATAGCCGGCCATGAAGTCGAGTGCCTCCTCGCGCCGGGCGACGGTGTAGGCACCGGTCGAGCGTTCACTCGTGGCAGTCATCGCGCCGAACCTCAGCTGCTCTTGGCGTAGCTGCTGGCGCCGTAGAAGTCGACGACCACCGCCGGCTCGTCGCCGACCACCCAGGCGTCGTGCCCGCTCGGCAGCGACGTGACGTCGCCCGGCCCGGCGATCATCTCGGTGCCGTCGTCCATGCGAATGCCGAGCCGGCCGCTCACGTGGTACTGGAAGTGCGGCGCCTCGCAGCTCGAGGTTCCCGCGATCGGCTTGACGTCGTTGGACCAGCGCCAGCCGGGCATGAAGGTCATCCTGCCGACCTCGGAGTCCGCGATCGAGAGGATCTCGGCCCTGCCGTTGGGGAACTCCCGCGTCTCCTCGGGTTGCTCGAAGGTCTTGTGTTCGGTCTCGTGTCGCATCTGCGCGCTCCTCTCGGGTGCGGTGGCCGGCGCGGAGCCGCCTGCCGATGGTTGAACCGTCACTGTGCCTGCCAGTAGCGGCCAACCTACCTATCAGTAGATAGAATGTCAAGCCTCGTGCACAACCCGCACCGACACCCCGGGCGGCACCCGTGAGCGCACCTCGCACAGCGGATCGCGTGCTCGACAGCGCCGAACGCCTCGTGCAGGTGCGCGGCTTCAACGGCTTCAGCTACGCGGACATCGCGGAGGACCTGGGCATCACGAAGGCGAGCCTGCACTACCACTTCGCGAGCAAGGCGGAGCTCGGTAGAGCGCTGCTCGGGCGCTACACCGAGCGCTTCTCGGAAGCGCTCGCTGAGATCGACAGCGACGGGGCGGACCCGCGGGGGAAGCTTGACGCCTACGCGGGCCTCTACGCCGAGGTGCTGCGGAACAAGCGAATGTGCCTCTGCGGCATCCTCGCCGCCGAGTACCAGACGCTGCCCAGGCCGATGCGCGACGGCGTGCTCAGCTTCTTCGACGAGAACCAGCGCTGGCTCGCCGGCATCCTGAGCGAGGGTCGCAGGGACGGGAAGCTCGCCTTCAGCGGCTCGCCCGAGGAGGCCGCGCAGACTGTTATCGGAACGCTCGAGGGTGCGATGCTGGTGGCACGCCCGTATGGCGACCTGGGCAGGTTCGACGCGACCGCTCGACAGCTGATCGGCGGCCTGACGCGCCCCGCTCCGCGCGCCGCGCGTGGCTAGGGCTCACCGGGACCGGGGCCCGGCCGCCCTCGAACCCGATGGATCGCGGCCAGGAGCGCCGCGTAGGAGCGCACGAGCGCGGCGCGCTCCTCGGCGAGGAGCGGACTGCCGAGCAGGCGGCCCTCGCTGAACCACCGGTCCGAGTGGCGCATCGCCAGCGCCCGCTCCTCGGCGGCCAGGCGCACGTCGGCGCCGGGCACGCCGTACACGTGGGAGTAGAGCGCAACGAGGGCGTCGATGAGCGGGCCCTGGTCCTGCCCCGCCTCGGCGTACTGCTGCTCGCGATGGATGCGCCACCAGTCGACCTCGAGCCGGGCCGCCTCGACCGGGTCGAAGGACTCGCCGTGCTCCCGCAGCACCAGTTCGTAGAAGCGCTGCATCGTGCGCCGGGCGCCGTCGGGGTCGTTGTCGGGCACAGGTGCCCACAGCTGGTTGGCTCGCAGCACGAGCCATGCCCCCTGAGCGGTCGCCCGCCAGGAGAGCGCGAACGTGTGGCGTGTCAGCGGCACCGCGGATGCCAGCAGCCGCAGCCATTCGTGACGGTAGTAGGCCACCCACGCCGCGCACTCGAGACCGCCCACGCGCCGTGGATCGAACGAGCGGTGGGCACCCACGCGCGTCGCTGACCGCGGCCACCTGCCGACGAAGAGGTCCAGCACGCGCCGCAAGCTAGCCGATCGGCCCGCCATGTAGCTTCTCGCGCATGCGCAGAGCGAAACCCCACGGGGAGCGCCGGTGAGCGGGGCGCGCCCGGCCGCGCGCTCCGGGGAGCTCTTTGCGGCGCTCTCGCTCGCCACCGACCTGGGCACCGGCCAGCCCTCCGAGCACGGGCTGCGCACCTGCCTGCTCGCGGTCGAGCTCGCGAAGCTCGCCGGCCTGGACGAGGAGGAGCTCGCGGACACCTACTACCTCGGCCTGCTGCATTCGATCGGCTGCACCTCCGATGCGCCGGTGGCCGCTCGCCTGTTCGGCGACGACATCGCGCACAAGGCGGCCTACACGCTGATCGACGCCGGTCGCCCGGCGGACGTCCTCGCCTACCTCTGGCGCAACGTGTACCCGCGTGCTCCCCGGCGCCAACGGCTGCGCTCGTTCGCCGCGGCGGTGGCCGGCGGCCCGGGGGTCGCGCGCGTGAACCTGCGCGGCCACTGCGAGGTCGGAGAGCGCCTGGGAGAGCGCCTGCGGCTGCCGCGGCGGACGTGCGAGGGACTGCGCTACGTGTTCGAGCGCTGGGACGGCAGGGGCATGCCGGAAGGGGCGAGCGGCGAGGAGATCCCGATCGCCGCGCGCATCCTTCACTGCGCGCGCGACGCCACCGCCTTCGCGGCGGCCGGCGGCGACGAGGTGGCGGTCGCGATGGCAAGGCGGTGCGCCGGCACGAGCCTCGATCCGACGCTCGCGGCGCTGCTCGGCGATCACGCCGACGAGCTGCTGCGAGAGGTGGCGCTCGCCGACGCCTGGGATCGCGTCATCGCAAGCGAGCCGCAGCCGAGCCTCTTTCTCGGCGAGAGGCTCGCGGAGGCCTGTCGGGTGATCGCCGACTACGCCGACCTCAAGTCGTTCGGGACCCTCGGCCATTCGCGTTCGGTGGCGGAGGTGGCCGAGGCCGCCGGCTGGCGGCTCGGCCTCGGCGAGGATGCGGTCGAGGAGCTGCGCTTCGCCGCATGGCTGCACGATCTCGGCCGGGTGGGCGTCTCGAGCGCGGTGTGGGAAAAGCCGGGCCCGCTGACCGGCGGCGAGTGGGAGCAGGTGCGCCTGCACAGCTACCACAGCGAACGCCTGCTCGCGCGCGTGCCGGCCCTGGCCCCACTCGCCGGGATGGCAGCCTCCGATCATGAGCGCATGGACGGCTCCGGCTATCACCGGGGCCTTCCCGGCTCTCAGCTCACTCCCGGCTGCCGGGTGCTCGCGGTCGCGGACGCGTGGTGCGCGATGGCCGAGCCGCGCCCGCACCGCGCTCCTCGCACGCCGGCCGAAGGAGCGGCGGCGCTGCGCGAGCTGGCGCAGAGCGGGAAGCTCGCGGGTGAGGCGGTCGACGCGGTACTCGAGTCGGTGGGCGAGCGCGGACGGCCCACCGCCGAGGCGCCCGCCGGCCTGACGGCGCGCGAGATCGAGGTGCTGCGGCTGCTCGCCCGCGGGCTCACGAACAGGCAGAGTGCCGGGCAGCTCGACATCTCGCCGAAGACCGTCGGGCGCCACATCGAGTCGATCTACTCGAAGATCGGCGCCTCCACGCGCGCCGCGGCGGCGCTCTTCGCCGTCGAACACGACCTCCTGGGCCCCTGATCCCAGCTCGCCGGCATGGGGCGATCGCCCCATGTGCGGGGCCCCGCGGCCGCCTATGTTCGTCTTGCAAGCGATCAGGAGGCCCAGATGCCGACCACGACAACCGAACCCGACGCCCACTCCCACTTCGCCGCCGACGACGACCTGGCGTTCGCCGGCGTGGCCCGCCTCGGCGAGCTGCTCGCCGACGGCCAGGTGACGCCGCGCGAGCTCGCCGAGTTCTACCTCGCGCGGATCGAGCGGCTCGACGCCCGGCTCGGGGCCTTCATCTCGGTTCGCGCCGAGCGCGCGCTCGCCGAGGCCGACGCCGCACTCGCACGCCTGCGCGGCGGCGGGCGCGGAGCGCTGCTCGGCATCCCGGTCGCAGTCAAGGACAACGTCGACATCGCCGGCGAGCCGACCACCCACGGCAGTGGCGGTCGTGGCGAGCCGGCTCACTCGGACTGCGAGGTCGTCCGCCGGCTGCGCGAGGCGGGCGCGATCGTCCTGGGGAAGACGGCACTCTGCGAGCTCGCCGCCTGGGGACAGTTCACAGCCTCGGAGGCGTTCGGCGTGACGCGCAACCCGTGGAACCTGGAGCGCAGCCCCGGCGGCTCCAGCGGCGGCAGCGCCGCGGCGGTCGCCGCCGGCCTCGTGCCCGTGGCGCTCGGGTCCGACGGTGGCGGCTCGATCCGCATCCCGTCGGCGTTCTGCGGCCTGTTTGGCCTCAAGCCCCAGCGCGGCCGCGTCCCGCTCGACCCCCTGCGCGACCACTGGTATGGCTGCACCGTGCTCGGGGGCCTTGGCCGCAGCGTGCTCGACGTCGCGCTCTTCGACGACGTGATCGGCGGCACGCCGGCGGCCGCGGCCGCAACCGGCTCGGCCGGCTCCCCCTCCTCACTGGCGACGGCCGCCGGGCGCGATCCGGGACGCCTGCGCATCGCGGTCTCCCGCAGGCCGGCGATTCCCGGGGTCAAGCCGTCAGCGCAGTCGATCGCGGCGCTCGAGCAGACCTCCGAGCTGCTGCGCTCCTTGGGCCACGAGGTCCGCGAACACGAGCTCGCGCATCCGCAGCTGCTCGTCACGTTCACCCCCCGCTGGGCGGCCGGCGTGCGTGCGGACGCCCGGGAGCAGGGGCTCCACGCGCTCGAGCAGCGCACCCGGCGCCTGGCGGCCCTCGGGCGCCCGCTTGGCCGTCGCGCGCTGCGGCGCAGCCTCGAGCGCGAGGCGGCGCTCGCGGCCCGTCTGAACAGCGTCTTCGAGGAACACGACCTGGTGATGACACCCACGATCGCCTCTGCCCCGCCGCCGGCCGAGATATCGCGCGGCGCCGGGGCCCTTCGCACCTTCAATCAGGGGAGCCCGTACGTCTGCTACACGCCGACCTGGAACTACGTCGGCCAGCCGGCCGCGGCGATCCCCGCCGGTTTCGACGACGAGGGCCTGCCCCTCTCCGTCCAGCTTGCAGGGCCGCCGAACTGCGAGCCGGCGATCGTCTCGCTCGCCGCCCAGATCGAGGCGGCGCGTCCGTGGCGAGGGCGCCGCCCCGCGTTCGTGAGCGACTGAGGCGGCTGCGGCCGTCGCACGACCAAACCCGTATACACAGCACGAAGGAGGAAGCAGTGAGCCATCAGGAGAACATCAGCACGATCGGTGAGATCTACGAGGCCGTCGGGCGTGGCGACGTCGCCGCGATTCAGGATCGCGTGACCGAGGACGTCGACTGGGCGGCCGAGGCGTCCAGCGAGGCGGCACCGTGGTACGGGCCGCGCACGGGCAGGGACGGCGTGGCGCGCTTCTTCGGCGAGCTCGCCGAGAGCGTCGAGATATCGGAGTTCCGACCGCACAGCTACGCCGCCGGCGAGGATGACGTCCACCTGTTGGTCGATTGGACGTTCCGGTCGAAGGCGACCGGCCGCGAGGCGTCGATGACGATGCATCACCACTGGCGCCTGCGCGACGGGAAGGTCGAGCGCTTCCGCGGCAGCGAGGACACCGAGATGACCGCGAGCGCGCTCGCCCGCTGAGATCGCGGCCGGAAGTATGATCGGCCGCCGATGACCCCCCGGACCAGCGCCGGCACGCGAGCCGCGCCATGAGCACGGCGCTGGTGTGGCTGAGGCGCGACCTGCGCCTGCACGACCATCCGGCGCTCGCGGCGGCGCTTGGCGACGTGGATGAGGTCGTGCCGGTCTTCTGCCTCGACCGCCGGCTGGCGCGGGGTCGGCACCGGTCGGCTCCGCGCACGCAGTTCATGATCGACTGCCTGCACGACCTCGAGCGCTCGCTGCGCGAGCGCGAGAGCGGGCTGGTGGTGCTCGACGGCCCACCCGAGCGGGAACTGCCCGGACTGGCACGCCGGCTCGGCGCACGGGCGGTGCACGCGAGCGCCGATGTCGGACCGTTCGCCTCACGGCGCGACGCCGGCGTGCGACGGGGCCTGCGGGCCCACGGTGCGGAGCTGCAGCTGCACCCCGGCCTCTTCGCGGTCGACGATCCCGCGGCGATACTGACTCGCGCGGGTCGGCCACACACCACGTTCACCCCGTACTACCGCGCCTGGCTGGAGGTCCCCAGGCGAGAGCCACTTCCTGCGCCGGGGGGCATGCCGCCGCTGCCCGCGAGGCTCCAACGCGGGCGCATCCCCGAGCTCTCAGAGCTCGGCCTCGAGCAGTCTCTGACCGACCCACCACAGGGCGGCGAGCGTGCTGGCCGCAGGGCGCTCGAGGCATTTCTGCGCACCGGCGTCAGGCGTTACGCCGAGCGGCGCAGCCTGCTCTCCGGCGAGCCCACCTCGTCGCTCTCGCCGTACCTGCACCTCGGCTGCCTCTCCCCTCGCGAGATCGAGGCACGCCTGCCAGCCGGCGCCGGCGCGCAGGAGCTGCGCCGTCAGCTCTGCTGGCGGGACTTCCACGCGCAGGTGCTGCGCGCCTTCCCGCGCAACGCCCGCAGCGAGCACCAGGCCCGCTATCGCGGTCGCCTGCGCTGGAGTCACGCGCGCAGGCCCTTCGAGGCCTGGTGCGAGGGCCGCACCGGCTATCCGGTCGTCGACGCCACCATGCGCCAGCTGCTGCACGAGGGCTGGATCCCCAACCGCGGGCGACTGATCGCGGCCTCCTTCCTGACCAAGGACCTCGGCATCGACTGGCGCTGGGGGGAGCGCTGGTTCATGCGCCTCCTGCTCGACGGGGATGAGGCGAGCAACAACGGCAACTGGCAGTGGATCGCCTCGGTCGGTGTCGACCCCCAGCCCCCGGCGCGCCGCCTCTACAACCCGACCCTCCAGCAGCGCCGCCACGACCCGGACGGCACCTACGTGCGGCGCCACGTGCCCGAGCTCGCAGACGTGCCCGACGAGCACCTCGCCGAGCCATGGGGGATGCCGCGCGCGCTCCAGGAGGACGTCGGGTGCGTGATCGGCAGCGACTACCCGGCGCCGATCGTCGAGCATGCCCAGGCGCGGCGTGAGGCGCTCGCGCGCTTCGCCGCCGCCCGCTAGAGGTGTTGCCCAGCCCGCCACGAGACGACGCCCCAACCCCCGTCGACGCCCATCAAGGCCGCGACTACCGCAAGCGTGGGAGGCGAATGTTGGGAGTCGGTTGTCGGCCGGCTCGATGTCGGTTAGCACGTCCGCAATGCCTCACAGCGCCATCGCGCCGGCCGATAACCCCCGCGAGAGGGTGAGACGCGGCCGGAGACCCTCCCGGCACGCAGATGACTCGCCCCGATTCACACAAAGGCCCAGGAAGCGCTCCTGGGGCATGAAACCAATCAGGAGAACGCTGACCCCTTATGGCTACCCCTATGACCAACCTCCGTCGCGCCATGTGCGTGCTCGTGGCGGCCGGCGCGCCGCTGGGCCTGCTGCTCGGCGCGACCAGCGCACAGGCTGCCACGCCCACTCCGACCATCACCTCGGTCGAAGTCGGAGGCAGTGAGCTGGCAAGAGACACCTTCAACCAGTTCTACACGAACGATCCCGTCAACTCGCACGAAGAGACCGAAGACGAATTCACCGTCACCGTCGCAGGCGAACCGAATGCCGAAATCACCCTCGCGACCGAGGGCTCGCCGCAGACCGAGCCCGCGGACGCCGAAGGCAACGCGACGTTCACCGTGTCGGCGCTCTCCGCCGGAGATGACACGCTCGCGGTCCAGCAGGAAGCGGGCGGTGAATGGGGCGAATGGGCCTACTACAACGTGCTCGTCGGCAACGCGACCTTCATCGGCGGCCCGGTAGACGGCTCGACTGTCTACAACGCTGCCGAACTCTCCTTCTCGGCCCTCGGGATCCCCGGCCAACCGATCGAACTCGTCGTCGACGGCGAACAGGCAGCCAGAGAGCCGGCTGACTCCGAAGGGTTCGTGATGGAAATGCAGCCGGGCCAGGCTCTCGCCACCGGCTACCACACCGCCTACGCGCAGGGAGTCGACGCGCAGGGTCGCGACAGCGTCGCCTCTGAAACGGTGCACTTCTACGTCGCGCCCCCGGCACCCTCCGTCACCGACTATGACCGCGGCTCCCCGACCCCCTACATCAACACCGGCCAGCCGAGCATCACCGTATCCGGCGTCGAAGCGGGCGCCACGGTGAACCTCCATGAGCTCGACGAAGAAGGTGAAGAGGGGCCGTCGCTGGACAGCGTGACGAGCGAAGAGGGCGGCACGGTGACCCTCACCCCGACAGCCCCGCTGAGCTCCCAGGGCAACCACGCCTTCGTCGTCACCCAGACCGTGACGGAGGGCAGCGGTCCCGCCGAAGCGGAAGTGAGCAGCGACTGGACGGCTCCCTCCGCCTTCATCGAGCTCAATATCGAGACCGGCGCGCCGCAGCTCAGCTCCGACGCCTTCGAAGCGTCTCGGAGCGATGCCACGCCATCGATCGAATTCAGTGTTGAAGGCGTGTACCCCGGTGAGAGCGGCAAGGTGCAGATCTTCGACGCCGAAACCAACCAGCTGCTCGGCGAAGCTTCCCTGGACGCCGGTTACTGGGAACCGAGCACACCGCTCGCCCCCGGCACCTACCACGTCTACGCGGTCGCGATCGACGCCGACGGAAACCTCAGCGCCCACTCGAGCACGGAGTGGTTCACGGTGGAAAGCGAACCGGCGCCGACGCCGGGCCCGACGCCGACGCCGGCGCCGTCTGAAACCCGCACCCAGACACCGCCACCGGTCTCGAACCCGCAGCCCCATCAGAGCCCGGCGCCCCAGCCGCAGCCGCAGCCGGTAGCCGGCCCGCAGGTCGAGAGCGTGATCGTCAGCTCCCACACGCTGAGCGCCAGGCACCCGGTCAAGGTCGGCTTCACGGCGAGCCAGCCCGGCACCATCAAGCTGACCCTGGTCCAGAAGGTCCACGGCAGGACCAAGGTGATCGGCACCACGACCCTCAGGGTCAAGAAGCCCGGTCGTGTCAGCTACACGCTGAGCACCCGCTTTGCCGGCCACAAGCTCGGCAGGGGCAGCTACACGCTGACTCTCCACGGCCCGGGTGCCAGCGGGCACTCCGGCACCGTCGGCGTGGCGCTGAAGGTGGGTGGCGGCAGGCCCTAGAGGCCTATGCGGCGACCCGGGCGGCGACACGCGCGGGGAGCTCATGGAACACGACGGAACGCCAGCGGGCATCCCGGCCGGGATGCCCGCCAGGCGTCCCGGGCGCCGCGCCCCGCCTGGCATACTGGCGCCATCAGCGCGACCGCAACCTCCTCCGGCAGGTTCAAGATCGGCAGCGACCTCGAGGTCACCCGCCTCGGCTACGGCGCGATGCGCATCACCGGCGACGGCGTCTGGGGACCGCCGCGGGACCCCGAGGCCGCGATCGCGGTGCTGAGGCGCCTGCCGGAGCTCGGCGTCGACCTCATCGACACGGCGGACGCATACGGCCCGGAGGACTCCGAGAACCTCATCCACGCGGCCCTGCAC